>Ga0196972_1000023_pt1 | contig 151023 bp, 143 predicted proteins | sample S1v_2013CmetaG_FD_148618 | JGI IMG/M metagenome (GOLD analysis project Ga0196972, IMG submission 148618) | Soil microbial communities from Anza Borrego desert, Southern California, United States - S1+v_20-13C | ecosystem: Environmental > Terrestrial > Soil > Desert | place: USA: California...
TTGAAAGCCGCCGCGTGATTTCTTCTCTTTCGTTTCATCTTCTGTTCTCAGATTTCTGCCCTCGCAAGGGCGATGATTAGAACAGAAACGTCACTTAAGCGACTGTCCGATTTTCCGGGACCGGCTCTGGCGCAAACGATGGCATGCTACATGCCTTCCGGGCTGATGTCGGAAACACCGATTCCGGTAAGGAACTGTTCGCTTACATTCCTGCCGGGGTTTACGACAATCTCAGCAAGCTCACCAACCCCGCCGATACCCATAAGTATTTTGTAGACGGTTCGCCTCATGTAAGTGATGCCTATCTGTCAGGCGATTGGAAAACTGTATTGGTCGGAGGACTTGGCGCCGGGGGCAAATCGATCTATGCCCTGGATATCACTAATCCTGACGGCTTTAACGCCAATAACGTGCTGTGGGAATACTCGGACGCCACCGATTTGGGTCTTACCTTCAGTCAACCGCAGATCGCCTGACTGAACAACGGGGCTTGGGTGGCCATATTCGGTAACGGTTACAACAGTGCCTCGGACAAGGCCTTTCTGTACGTGGTGAATCTGAGTGATGGGTCTCAGATCGCAAAGATTGCCGCAGGCGACAGCACCAGCAACGGCCTCTCCACCCCGGTTTTGTACGATGCCAACAACGATAAGATCATCGATTACGCCTATGCCGGCGATTTGCAGGGAAATCTCTGGAAGTTCGACCTGAGTAACTTAACGCTGGCCAACAGCGGAAGTCCGCTGTTTACGGCGACGAATGCAAACGGCCAGGTTCAGCCGATCACGGTTCAGCCCGTAATCGGCAACCACCCGAACGGCGGTGTGCTGATCTACTTCGGAACTGGGCGCTATCTCACAGCCATCGACCCGTCCAATATCGAAGTGCAAAGCTTTTATGCCATGTGGGACAAACCCGGCGAGACCGGAACGATTCCGCGTGATAACGACCATATTCAGCCTCAGACGATTACCGCCGAGACACTGGAATTCTTCTTTGGCCAAAGGGAAACGAGCAACAACACCGTTGATTGGGGCAGCAAGCGCGGCTGGTATCTCGATTTGGTACCGCCTAGCGGCGCCGCAGGCGAGCGCGTGATTTCACGAGCTTTGCTGAAGCACGATCGCATCATTTTCGTTACCGTCATTCCGTCCTCTGATCCATGCGTTTCCGGAGGAGACAGTTGGCTCATGGAATTGGACGCTATCACCGGTGGGCGTACCAGCATTTCTAACTTCGACTTCAATGGAGACAATGTTTTCGATGACGCGGATAAGTTGGCAAGTGGCAACGTTTCTTCAGGAATAAAGTCGACGGTGGGCATTGCCGAAACCCCAACATCGCTGCAGAGCGAGACTCCCGGCGTGGCTTATTTATAAAGAACTATCCGGCACCACGGGCAATATCATGAGCATCAAAAATCGGGGACCTTCCGATGACGGAGGTGGCGGCAGTGGGACCATAGAACGGAAATATTGGATGCAAATCCAATAGGAGGTAGGCGAGATGAACTTCCAAATGACGCCACGAGGTTTCACCCTGATCGAACTGATGATCACTGTAGCCATAGTGGGCATCTTGGCGGCCATCGCGCTGCCAGGGTATCAAGAATATGTCAGGCGTGCGGCCCGATCCGAAGTAAAATCTGACTTGTTGGAGGACGCGCAATTTCTCGAACGTCTGTTCACGGAGGCGAATTGCTACAATTCCGGTACTGATCGGGTTTGTGGCAACGCGAACGACGGAAACCCGACGTTATCAGTAATTCAATCTCCACGGAATGGGACTGCGAAATACAACATCACCGTTACTGCTGGTGCAACAACATATACTTTGACAGCAGCTCCGGTAAGCGGCGACACCATGGACGGTGACGCGTGCGGTTCGTTCACACTGAATCAGCTCGGGCAGAAGGGGCTTACGGGCGCGTCGAAGACTGTGAGCGAATGTTGGAATTGACCCTGAGCAGTTGGGAGCGGATTTTCCTCCGCCTGGCCGAGGCCGAGGGACCACCCGCCGCGCTCATGCTGGATAGTACACACGTTAAGGTGCATCGCTCAGCGGCGGGTGGAAAAAGGGGGCCGAGTTGCAAGCCATCGGCCGCTCCCGCGGCGGTCGTACCACCAAGATCCATGCGGCAGTTGACGAACGGGGGCGGCCTTGGCGGTTGGTCATTACGCCTGGTCATCGCGGTGATGTGCCGGTCGCTGCCGATCTCATTGGCAAGATGGCGCCTGCCCTCTGCCTGGCCGATACAGCCTATGACAGTGACGCCCTGCGCCAGCGCCTAATCGACCGCGCTAGCTTGCCCGTCATCTCTAACAATCCCACCCGCAAGCGTCGACACCCTTTCAATCACCAGGCGTACCGCTCCCGTAACCTCATCGAGCGCACCTTCGGCCGTCTCAAAGACTGGCGGCGCATCGCCACACGTTACGACAAACTGGCCTACCATTTCCTCGCCGCAGTCGCTCTTGCTGCCACCGTCGTCTACTGGTTATGAGTCCTGAGCCTAGAGCGTGCTATGAACTTTCAGGTATTGGTCGTTAAATCAAGCCTTTAGTCCGAGCTCTGGCTGACGGATTTAATAATCGGTGGGTTAAAGCGAGCTATAACACGCTCTAGGAAATGGGGTGGGTTACGCCGGACTACTGGCTAACTCACCCTACAAATTAGGAGGCTGACGTCCGCGGCGGAATCACCAGCAGTTGGCAACGGTTCCGCTTCCCGTTATTCCCTTAGCTCCCGAACTGTTCAACGTCAGATTGCCGCAGATGCTGTCGCTTCCCTGGCTGCCTTGGCGAGTCGCCGTTAATGAAAAGCATGTCGCGATCGGGCATGCTGCTGTAGCTGCGGCGATGCCGATCTGGTAATAACCTTCATCGGAGTTTGCGGGATTAGCGGCATAGCCAAGCGCCGTCATGGTGTTCGCATAGGTTTTATTGTCCAGATAATACTGTTCCTGCTTGGCGGCGGCGGCCATCAAAGCGGCTTTGCCGTCCGAGCGTCGTGTCTTCATCACTTGGCTTTGATAGCTGGGAAAAGCGACCGCCGCCAGTATTCCCACCACGGCAACCGCGATCATCAATTCCATTAAGGTAAAGCCCCTCATTTTCCGAGTACCCAATACTTTCATGATTAATCTCGTCTTATTCTTTTTCGTACCAGAATGTTTTCCAGATCGCTCTGCCTTCCAGTGGGCTTCTGAATTCCTCTTCGGTCGGGATATTTCCGGGGGTAATAAATTGTTCACCGCCCAATGACATGAAGATCGGATCGCTAGGTATGCCGGACCCGGTTTCGACAGAGCGTTCCTTGGTCTCACCGTTGGAATCGTTGCTGGTGTCGAAATCATAGACGCCCGCCGCAGTAAACAGATTTACCACATAGGTAAAGGCTTTGCCCTCTGACGGTCCGCACGTCACGTTGTCGTCTTCTCCAGAATCTCCTGCGGGCACATAAGTGCTGAAGAAGATTTTCCCCAGGAAGGTCAAAGGTGAAGCCAGGGACTTCTCGCCACCGTCTGCACCAAGTCCCAAATCGATATACCACCCGCAGTTGCACGCATTGCTCGCCGTTGCCGTTACGTCGGTCAAATTATCGAGGTTACTCACCTGTTTTGTGGTAGACGGAGGATTTCCGCTGAGCGTGTTGCGGTCTTTGAACATGTAGAACTGGTTTTGCACATTGGTGTCCAGCGGATGTTCGCGATCACCGGAACCGATGATTACGGCATCGAAGTTGCCCGTAGTATCCTTTGCCTGAACGAAGTCCGGCCTGTGGAAAAACCGACGATCGGCTTGTCCCGCATGGCGTCCCACGGAAAGAATGGGCGTTATCGTCCATTCCGCACGCTTATCGACGTAAACCGGCGGATCGACCTCGGTATCCAGAGCGGGAGGAGTCAAATCCGCGCGCCAAACCACACCGCCGGTATCTCCCACCAAGATTCTGTCGGTTAGCCCGTCACTGTCGGTGTCCACGGCGGTGACGCTGGACGGTATGCTGTCCAGAAGGTCAGCGTGCGCATAGCATTGGGTTGCCGGAAGGCCGCCGCAGGTTTTGGCCGCTTTCCACACCAAAGCTCCGGTTTCGGCGTCGACGATATAGATTGCATTGCCTTCGCTATCGTTGGTGCCGGTGGCGGCGTTATTGGAATTGGTGCCGCTTCGGGTGTCTTTATTGGTGTCGTACCCGCCCGCGAAGATCACAACGGGCTTCTCGCCACTACCCCAATTCAAGCTGCCTACAACTGGATCGGAGAAGGTCCATCCCAAGTCATCGAAATTACCGCCGCTGGTCTTGGAAATCGACCACAGCATTTTGGGATCGTCCGGGTCGCTGATGTCCAGGGCGTAGTAGGCTTTGCCGCCTCGCCGCATGCCGATGTAGGCCCAGACTTTTTCCTCCGATCCGATGATCGTGCCGTCGCCGTTGGCGTCCTTCATGTAGACCGCGGCCTTGCCGTCGAGGCCGTACACATGCGGCGTTGCATCCGCATTTTCCGCCAGGAGTTTGAGGTTGCCGATCAGAGATCTCGGCATGAAAGCCCAATCCTCCACGCCGCTCGGAACTTCGGGCGAACTGCCGGAGGTCGAGTTGCGGAACATATGCAGATAGCCGTCGTTGCCTGCCAACAGAATGCGCACATCCTGCACCGTGCTCGAATAGCCCGCCGCCGTTCGCGCACCGTAATTGATGGGCGTCGGCTTCGAATGCAAGGGATCGGCCATCAGCCAGGGCTTGTGGGTAGTCTCACCGCTCGGCGTGGCCCACGGATGCACATCCGTAGTGCTTCCGTCGGCGTCCTGGTCGAAAGCGTCGAGTCCGCGGGCGAACTTGAGAAGGTTGACCGCCATGGTTTGGTCTGTCGCGGAAGCCGCCGCATAGCTGGCGGCAGTGGTCCAGCAGTCGGCGGACGGCGAACAGGATGTCGACTTGTTTGCCCCCCTGAGCTTGAGCTTGTCCCAAATTGCGGAGACGCCGGCCGTCGTCGCATCCGCATTCAGCGCTCGAAATGCGGTGGGTGTTCCGTTCGTGTAGCTGTCCGGCTCGGTAAAAAGATTTCGGGCGCCGCTCGCGTTGCTTGTCCCCGGACTGCCGCTCAGAAAGCCGAGGATTTTCTGTCCGGCACCGCCGCGCGATACGCTACGGCCGTCCTTGCCTGAGACTTCGCCTATATCCGTATCGGCCGCGATGACGTCCGCACCGCTAGCGCTGGTCCAGAAGGTCAGGGCTTCGTTCTTGATTCGACCGTCAGTCGCCGAGATGGCTTCGGTTCCGGTCTGATCCAGAACCTGCAGATTGCCGGTCGTTTCATCAACCGCCAATTTCAAGCGCTTGAGATTGCCGTTCCAGCGAGGGGTGGCCTCCGGTTGAAACAAGGCATAAAACACATTTTCGAGCGTTTCGGTACGGTTAAATACATTCACCGGAACAGCAGCGGACACGAAGGTCGTGCTTATGCTCAAGATTTGCTTGAAGACATCCTTTAACTGGTCGATGAGTTCCTGGGGATTGCTACTCAAGGGCAGCGCCGTATTCGTACCGCCGGCAGATGCATAACCGTTGGTGGTCGTGTTGATTTTGGTCGGATCGACAAAGAAATAAGACGTGACGTTTTGCACGTCTTCCAAATTCGGATTGTGTTCTCCCCAGGTGCCATCCGCCAAATCGGCGTCGCGCATGAAGCGGATCACGGTCGAGAAATTGTTGTTGGTGCCGGTGATGTTCAGCTGGTTCATGCCGCCGTTGGCCTTGGTCTCCCGGATAGCCGAGTCCGAATCGTCTTCCTGCTGGGACACCTGGAACATAAAGTTGATGACGAAGACTTTGCTGCAATTGGTTTCCAAGGGGCTTTCGTAGCGGTTCCCCGTTTCTATGGAGCTATCCCAGCTGATGTTTGGATTATCAACAGGCAAGTTTTGTTGGTTGTTCGTGTCGTAGTCGGTCCAGCCATTGTGTCCGTTGTAGATGTCCTGGCCCGTCAAATAGCGGAACAGCTCGAAATAAAGCTCCTTACCCTGGAACGAATGAGCCAGATTGCCCTGAGGCACCGGGATTTGGGCAAGTTTATCGTGCAGACGGCCAGTGCCGGTGTCGAAACCCAGCATCATATAGCCGCCGTTGCTGCAACCGGTTTTGCTGGGGCCTCCGCAATTATTATTGTTGTTGTGATTGATCATGAGCCCGAGCTTCACATTGGCGAGCTCGGGAGCCAAATCATCCGTCACTTTTCTCAGTACGGCCCGCAACAGCTCGAAAAAAGTAACGGTGCCGCTGGCAGGTAGATAGGTTGTTCCCGTGCTCGGCGATACGGCCGTGCGGAGACTATTGCACTCGCTGCCTTGACATACGGTGGATCCGAGGTTTGATCGATAATCCAGAGCGAACATCACCATGGGACTTCCGCCCTCGGTAGTGGCGGGGCTCAGATAAATGTCGGTGTCCTCGCCATGCGCGGACTGCAAGGTCAAGATGGCAATCAGTGAAGAAGCCAAAGCTTTGACGAATTTCATGGGCAGGCTCCGCATGTTCTTGTTTATTTGGGTATGATGCGCATCAGCCCAGCCCCAAGACCGTCCGCGCCGCGCCCGACGCCCGTAGCGTCATACCGGCTTTCTCCAAGGTAATAAGCCGATGCGAACATGGCCGAACTGGTGGCCAAGAGCCTCGGCGGCAAGCCGGTTCCGGGGTTCTGGCGGGTAAGCCTAAGCTTGCTGGTGCCCGACCATTGGCTAGTGGTACAGCCACTGCTTGTTGTGGCGTCGTCACAAAATGGATCAGGTAGCTCTACATCGTTAGTGTCGCAAGCCGTTCCATCGGCTCTAGTCTCATTGGTCGTACAGAGGGTAAAGCCGACACCGCCGATAACAGGGAGCAGACCAGGATTATTGACCAAATAATCGATGGCAGCCTGCGCTTGTTGAAATGCGGTCTGTTTATCCTCGGCATTGCTGGCCATGCGCAGCTCCTGAGTGCTGGTCCGCATTCCGGCCAATCCAACCATTGTGACCACTAGGAGAATCAATAGCGAGACGACTAAAGCAGCACCCTTCTGTATTTGAAGATTACTGGAATGCTTCATCAGGCTGTCGCTCCTTGCAGGATGAGTTGGTATTGGGTATTTCGTAGTTGAACGGTGGTTGTGTAAACCCGGCGATAGAAACGGTCGTTGAATGCATTGCCGCCGTTTACAGACAGATCTCCCAGGGTGTAGATCTTGTTGTCGGTATAGGAGAAATCCTGCTCCGAACTGCGCACCAGCACATAGAGGCGTGCGCTGACCGCAGTTTGTAGCTGGGCATCGGTGGGGTCGGACGAATACTGATTGGGAATCCCGTCGCCGTCAGTGTCGATGCCGAATTGGACGTGGAATTGTTCGATGCCTTCGGTTAGCTCACCTTCGTCCTCTATAGTCGGCGTGCCGGCGTTATCAGTTAGATGTCGACGACGCAACCAGGGAACCCCGGTGGTACTGTTGGTCGCAACGTAGTACACAGACACTTCATACTCCCAGTCTTGCTGTCCTGTCGGTGGGGTATCTGGATTTCCGGAAGTAGTAGGCGATATTCTCAAAGCTCCTCCGGCTCCAACTGTCCGGATAAAAACGTGTCCGTTATCCGTTGCTGGATGCGTCGTTTTTGCAACACCCGCGACGTGCTTTACTGAAACGACGTTTGTACCTGCCCTGTATGAGTAGCCAGAACCGCTGCTAAGACAAGGGAATTCACCCGTCGGATCGCTACTGGAATCAACCGCCTTAAAATACTGAATAGCCTGCCGGGTGTTGTACAGCCAGGGAACACCTCCAGTTGCACCAAAAGCGTCAGTTGCGCCGCAGTCATTGGCTGGTGCGGATAGTGCTGCCGCCCCCGTAATATCCTGCCCGGAACTGACCACCCCCCCCCAGAAGCCCACCATCGACAAATCGCGCGCCAGAAGCTGCAAGGCATAGCGAGCACTTTCCTGCATGCGGGCATTTCGCTCGTCCTGGTTGTAGCTCCCCTTGTTCTGAACGAACATGCTGGTGACGCCGGCGGTGACGAACAAGCCCAAGACCAGCGCCACCATGAGCTCGACCAAGCCGACGCCGGATTGCCTGAATGTGATGCGTGCTAATCTGCTCATGGGCCAATCCAGGTGGTGATAGATAGAATGCGGCGATAACCGTTGGTGCCGCTCGGGCTGTCGTAACTCCCATTGCCGCAGGTGCTGGCGTTCGCGTTAGTCAAATCGGCTTGGCCGCGCCAGGCGATGGTGACCGTGTAGGTGCCAGGCGATCCATCCGCCGGACCGTTGATGCAGGTAGTCGGATTGACCAGGCCGCCGGTTTGATTGCCGTTCCGGGTTTCGCTGGCGCCATTCAAAGCATCCCAGAAGTTCCGCAAGTCCAATGCGGCGATTTGGGTGGAGTTGCAGCCGGCCGAGCAATTCGGAGCGGCTGCCGGCGGGCTGGACGAACTAAATGTCTGCGTACCGTTCGCTGTGACGTAATTAATTAAAGACGTACCCGAAGAATTCAACCTCATCCGCTCTAACAGCTCGGCTGCTAGCGAACTGGCGACTGTACGCTGCACGGCTTCGTAACCCGACTGCTTGGCCTTGAGCTGAAGCGCGGCGATGCCGAGGACGCCTATGGAAAAGACCAGAACGCTGATCAATACTTCCAGCAACGAAAAACCGGATTGGTTGTGTCTTACTGAAGACTTGTACATCGTGGATTCGGTCAAGTGCTTGATGGGCATGTCATCTTGCTTACCGTGGGCCTACCGGTGGCGCTGATTACAATGGAGCGTCCGGTGGCGCCCGAAGTACCGGGGCAGAGCGTAAATGTTCCGGCTTGAATGGCTCCGGTCGTCAGCTGAGTGAATCCGGAGGAAACATAGGAAACATAATTGGCAACTTTCGTATTTCCGCTCAGCGTTGAAGAACCGAGATTTGAATAGACCTTCAGGAGCGAACCCGTCCCGTCGTCGGCGGCGGCGTTGTTGTTGCTGTCTATAAACACGATCCAACCCTGATCCCAATTTCCGGTTGTAACGCAACTACTGCCATCCGAGCTTTTGCATAGCGTTGCCCGTGTTGCACGCTTGATGGCCTCGCTTCTTGCGAAGTTGAGCGCCGCGACAAACTCATTAGCCTGAGTCGCCATTCGGTTGGCCTGAATCGTATCCCGAAAGCTCGGTACGCCGATTGCGAGGGTGATAGCCAGCACCGCCACCGCGACCATCAGCTCGATTAACGTAAAACCTTTTTCGTGATTTCTGTTCATGCCGATAGTTATAGCAGCGCTTTTTGGCCGCATCGGCGGGAACCGATAACCGGTAGGATTCGCCCGACGAACGGTCGTTATGATGTGGCGAATCCGGTAGGCAGAAAGAAATGGGATGCAGCAGCCACTTGCTCGCCGCTGCTCAAAGCAATACGGTCAAGCCGCGGAATGCGAACGAACCGAAAACCCTTATTTTCGAAAGGAGTTCCGAGTGTGCCGGAAGAGTGGGCGAAAGGAACGGTCTGGCGGAATTATTTGATGTGGAACGGCTTTCGAGAGGTTTTGAAAGGAAACAACCGGCAAATGGCGCGCGATAGCCAATTGCGCTTGGCAAGTCGTTCGTCGCGCGAGCGCTCGAACTCCGCATTGAAGAAGGCTTTGGTGAGTTGTCCCGGCGTTGGCGTGTAGCCGTGCCGCGCCAGCCAGGCGTCACGGGCTTCCGCCAGAAGACGATAAAAAGCGATATCGTAGGCGGTATTCGCTTCGTAGCTAAGCGGTTCGTCGTCGAAGTGGATTTTCAGCTCATCCAGCCGTCGGCGGAACCAGGCTGTCAACTCGTTCAAAATGTACTCATCGGATGCCGTCATTTCGGTTAGCCCATTTCATCGGTGTCTACAATCACTGAGATTTCCTCACGGCCGATGAAGTTCAGCCCATCGGGTACTCTAGTCATCGCCTTCGGGAGAGCCGAGCATCTCCTGTAAACTGTATGGATAGTCCGGTTCGCTTCTATCCGACCCGCTCCAACAATCTCCTGTCTTACGCTTTGTGAGTTGATCTAGCTATATGAATACAAAAGAAATTTTTAGACGGTTACGGATTGGTTCGGCGCTGGTGGTTGGGTTTTTTACCGGCAAGTTTCTGGCAACCACCATGCAGCATCATGCGTCGGAGTTTTTTATCGGCGGTTTTGGGGTAGGCGTCGTTTTGACGCAGTTGGTTTACTGGGGCATCGAGTCTCTTTCGGGCGGCAGGCGTTCCGAGTAATCCCGCTTGGACATGAAAACTCAATGGCGCGGTGGAATCGCTTCGAATTAGTTGTCTAATGTAGGGTGACGGCTTTGCCGAAGCGGTTCCATTAGAGGAGACGCATGCCATGTATCTGAAACGGAAGAAAGATGGACATTTGATCGAGGTCCTCAGCCTTAACGATCTGGTCAATCCGACACACAAAAATGTGGTCGGACGCTTGCATTGGGGTGAGGAAATGCAGGATCCGGAGAAATTTCCCAAAACCGAACTGCTATTTCCATCGGGCGAAGAGCTTCCGGTCTGCTGGAAGGATGTTCACTATCGGGACAAGGAGCTCCCCGCAAGTAAACCGCAGTAGTACCGAAGCAGCCTCGGGATCCGAGTTTTCATCCCGAAGCGAGGCGATGCGCGTGGCGCGTCGTCTCGGGCAGGCGGTAACGCCCCGTGCAGCGCATCACCCATTCGACCGCCGTCGGCAAAGCGATGCGGTGGCCGGGCGATACGTAAACCGGGTTGGTATTTTGCCGCGTTCTTAACACGGCGCCGATCGTCTCTCCTTTATCTACAAGAGGAACCCAGGCGCCGCGCTGGTTCGGGACAGCCGCGTGAGTGCCGAGAAGCCGCGTTTTGCCGACGCCTATTGTCGGGATATCGGCCAGCACGCCCAAATGACAGGCTATCCCCAAACGGCGAGGATGCGCATAGCCTTGGCCGTCGACCAATATCAAATCCGGCAGCTCGCGCAAGGCTTGCAGGGCATCCAAGATGGCTGGAACTTCCCGAAAGGACAGGAGGCCGGGGATATAAGGAAAAGTAGTCGGTCGCCTCGCGACGGCGGTGTCGATCAGCACGAGCTCGGGGACACTCAGTTTCGCCACGGCCGCCCGTGTGACGGTGCCGTTCTCTTCGAAACCCACGTCCACTCCGGCTATGCATCGGACCTTCTCCGGCAAATCGTCGCGCAAGCTGACCAAGTCCCGGAGCCGGTTCTGGATGGCGATGGCCTGTTGCGGTGTGACGTCCCAGGGGTGTTCGTGTTGTAGCTTCAACTTCAACGTCCGTTTCAAAGGATCAGGACTTACGCAAAACGGCTTTTGATTCTCTCTCCCTGAGGGAGAAGGGGCAAAATGCATAAATCCTGAGGATTTGGCCTTTCGGCTTCGTCAACGGGTTTGTCGGCGAGGGATTGCAGACCTGCGAGTGCTGGCCTAATGCGCCGGGAACGGCTGCGACCTTATCCCGGTCTACAATATCTACACGGTTAATCGGACAAATTGCGTTTCGCCTCATCCCATAAGGCATCCAGCTCGGCCAGGGTGGATTCGGCCAAGGTCTTCCCCCGAGCCGTCAGCTGCTTTTCGATATAACGAAAACGGCGGACGAACTTCCGGTTGCCGTCCCGAAGCGCCGTCTCGGCATCGACTTCGAGGTGCCGTGCAAGATTGACGATCACGAACAACAAATCGCCGATTTCTTCTTGAATATGGCTTTGGTCGCTCGTGACGCAAGCGGCCTCGAGTTCGTTCAATTCTTCCCTGACCTTGTCGAAGACCGGCTTAATTTCAGGCCAATCGAAGCCGTGCCGCGCGGCCCGCTGCTGCAATTTTTGCGCGGCCACGAGCGCCGGCAAATTCGCCGCAATGCCGCTCAAGGCACTGTCATCGTCTTTAGCTTTGCCTTTTTCCCGGCGCTCGGCGACTTTGGAGGATTCCCAATAGTCATGCCTCTCGGCATCGGTCTCGAACACGGCCTCGCCGAAAACATGGGGATGACGGCGTATCAGCTTCTCGCTGATGACGCTGGCGACGTCTTCGAATGTGAACAAACCGCGGTCCTCGGCAATCCGCGAATGGAAAACGACTTGCAAAAGCAAATCGCCCAGTTCCTCGCGCAAATCCTCGACATCGCCGCGTTCCGCCGCATCGGCGACTTCGTACGCCTCTTCCAGGGTGTAAGGCACGAGACTCGCGAAGTCCTGCTGCAAGTCCCAGGGGCACCCGGTCTCGGGATGGCGCAAGCGCGCCATGATGTCCAACAACCGCTGGATGTTCTTCATAGCCGATCAGGCAGCTCGCAACCGAAGCTTTCCCGATAGCGCTCCCTGAACGCGTGCAGGGTCAAGCTGTGATTCTGGGTACCGTAGGTCTCGACCTTGATCGCGCCCATCAGCGAGGCGACGCGGCCGATGGTCGGCCAGTCGAATTCTTCCAAAAGGCCATAGATCAGCCCGGCGCGGTAGGCGTCGCCGCAACCGGTCGGATCGAGCACCGCATTCGGAGTGGCCGGCGGGATTTCGTGACAGGTTCCGTTGGTGTAGATCAACGAACCCTGCGCGCCTTTGGTAACGATCAACGCTTCGACGCGTTGCGCAAGCTCTTCGGGCGCAAGGCCGGTACGGTCCTGCATGAGCTGGGCTTCGTAATCGTTCAAGGTCACCCAGGTTGCCAGATCGACGAAATGGAGGAGTTCCTGTCCATCGAACATCGGCATGCCCTGACCGGGGTCAAAGATGAACGGAATGCCGGCTTCGGCAAACTCCGCAGCATGTTGAACCATGCCGTCCTTGCCGTCCGGCGCCACGATGCCGATGCGGATGCCGCGATCCGTGGGTACTCGGTTCAGGTGGGAAAACGACATCGCCCCCGGATGGAAAGCCGTGATCTGATTATCGTCCATGTCCGTGGTGATATATGCCTGGGCCGTGTAGCTGTCGTCCAGGGTCTTGATGAAGTCCTGATCGATGCCGCAGTATCCCAGCCATTGCGCATAGGGCGCGAAATCCTTGCCCACCGTGGCCATGGGCAGCGGATCGGCCCCCAACAGCTTGAGGTTATAGGCGATATTGCCGGCGCAGCCGCCATACTCGCGGCGGAGCTCCGGAACCAGGAACGAAACGTTCAGGATATGAACCTGGTCCGGAAGAATGTGATGCTTGAACCGATCCTGAAACACCATGATGGTGTCGTAAGCCATGGAGCCGCAGATTAACGCTGTCATTCTTTTTACCTTTTTATCGAATTAAAACCAGTAACCAGACTGCGCCGGCAAGGACCAGCGAAAAAAACACGGCCGCCGATCCGATATCCTTGGCGCGGCCGGACAGTTCGTGCCGTTCGAAGCCGATGCGGTCGACGGTCGCTTCGACGGCGCTATTCAACAGCTCGACGATGAGGACATTCAGCAACACGCCGATCAGAAGCGCGCGCTCGATGCCGTCTTGGCCCACCCACAGCCCCAAGGGAACCCCGGCGAGGACCAGCACGCATTCCTGTCGGAACGCCTCTTCGTTCAGCCAGGCTGCGCGGATGCCGGCGATAGAGTTGTAAAATGCCGCGTAAAACCGGGCGATGCCCGTGAGGGTTTGTCCTGCCATAGGGTCTTTATTCGGATTTGTAGGCGAGATCGGGCTGCCGCGCTGCGCGGACTTCATCCAAACGGCGCACCGGCAGCGAATGGGGCGCATTCTTGAGCCGATCCGGAGCGGTTTCCGCTTCCTTCAGAATCGCGGCCATCGCCTGGGCGAACGCATCCAAGGTTTCCTTGCTTTCCGTCTCGGTCGGCTCGATGAGCAAACATTCGGGGATCAGCAGCGGAAAGTATACGGTCGGCGCATGGACGCCATAATCCAACAGGCGCTTGGCGAAGTCCAGGGCCGTAACATGACGCTCCTTGGCCAGCCGTTTCAGAGTAATGATGAATTCATGGGCGGCGCGGCGCTGCGAAAAGGCCGGTTCGAATCCCGCTTCGATCAGTTTTTTGAGCAGATAGTTGGCGTTCAGAGTCGAGAATTCCGCCACTCGCTTGAGACCCTCGTATCCAAGCACTCGGACGTAAACATAAGCGCGCAGGAGAACGCCGATGTTGCCCGCGAACGTAACCAAATGCCCGATGCTGTGCGGCCGCTCGGTTTCGGTCAGCATACGATAGCGTAATCCATCTTTGACCACGACGGGCAGCGGCAGGAACGGCAGCAGCTTGTCGTTCACGCCCACGGGGCCCGCGCCCGGACCGCCGCCGCCGTGAGGCGTCGAGAACGTCTTATGAAGATTGAGATGAATGACATCGAAGCCCATATCGCCGGGGCGCACTTTGCCGGCAATGGCGTTCAGATTGGCACCATCGTAATAAAGCAACCCGCCGGCTCGGTGGACGATGTCGGCGATGGCTTGAATATGCTGGTCGAACACCCCAAGCGTCGAGGGGTTGGTGAGCATGATGCCGGCCGTCTGCGGACCCACGGCCTGCTCGAGCGCGGCGACGTCCACATTGCCGTCGGAATCCGTGGCGACCTCCCGCACCCGAAAACCGCCCATGGATGCGGATGCGGGATTGGTGCCGTGTGCGGCATCGGGCACCAGCATTTCGGTTCGAGCCAAATCATCCCGCAACCTGTGGTAAGCGCGAATCATGGCGACACCGGCGAACTCGCCCTGGGCTCCCGCCGCGCAAGCCAGCGAAACCCCGGCCATGCCGGTGATTTCCCCGAGGATCTCCTGGAGTTCGTACAAACAGGCCAAGATCCCTTGTCCGGCACGCTCCAGCCCAAGCGGATGAATATTCAGAAACCCCGGCAAGCTCGCCAGATTGTGGCAAACCTTGGGGTTGTACTTCATGGTGCAGGAACCCAGGGGATAAAACTGGGTGTCGATGGAATAATTTTGCTGGGACAACCGTGTGTAATGCCGGACGGCGTCCAGCTCGGACACCTCGGGCAAGGCTGGAGGCGTCTTGCGCAATAAATGATCGGGAATGGCCGGAGATTCTCCGGTTTCCGGGAGCAACTGGGCATACGCGGCGCGCCCTCGGCGCGAGCGATCGAAAATCAGCATTTTGTCGGCTCTGACGTCTTCAGCCATGGCTCACCAGCGACTTTACTTCCCGTACGTATGCTTCGATATCCTCCTGGGTGCGCGTTTCGGTGACGCACACCAGAATGGCCTCGCCGAGTTCCGGATATTCCCGCGTAAGTTCGTAACCTCCAAGAATCCCCCGTTCCGCCAAACCGTCCATGACCTTCTGGGTGGGTCTTCGTGTGCGGAAAACCGCCTCATGGAAGAAAGGCCCCGAGAAAACCCGCTCGACGCCGTCGATCGCGGCCAAGCCACTCATCAGGCCGAGCGTGTTTTGATGGCTCTGCAAGGCGACGCGCCGCAACCCTTCCGGCCCGAGGAGCGCCATGTAAATCGTCGCCGCCGTGACCATCAAGCCCTGGTTTGTGCAAATATTGGACGTCGCCCGGCCGCGGCGGATATGTTGCTCCCGCGCCTGAAGCGTGAGCGTGAAGCCGGGTTTGCCGTCCACATCGACGGTACGGCCCACCAGACGTCCGGGCAGTTGGTGCAGGTGCGCCTTGCGGCAACACAGAAATCCGAAATACGGTCCGCCGCCCGACAAAGGTATGCCCAAAGGCTGGCCCTCCCCACAAGCGATATCGGCCCCGCTTTTCCCCCATTCGCCCGGCGGTTTGAGCAGCGCCAGCGCGATGGGATTGACCAGCGCGATGGCGACGGCCCCGTTGGCGCTGGCCCAATCAGTCAGTTCGTCGACGGCTTCGAGGATACCGAAAAAATTGACCTGGGGAATGACCAAGGCGGCAATGTCCGTGCCCGAATGGAGCTCCAGAGAGCCCGGATCGATACGCCCGATCTTGGCATCATAAGGCAACTCGATCAGTTCCAGCGCCTGGCTGCCGACGATGGTCTCCACCACGCGCCGGTAGAAAGGATGGACCGTTTTCGGCATCAGAATGCGGCGCGAGTGCGATTTCCGGTTCGTCCGCACCGCCATCAACACGGCTTCCGCGAGGCTCGTCGCGCCGTCGTAGAGCGAAGCGTTCGACACGTCCATCGCGGTGAGGCTCGCCATCATGCTCTGATATTCGTAGAGCACCTGCAGCGTGCCTTGGCTCGCTTCCGCCTGGTAGGGCGTATAAGCGCTGTAAAATTCGCCTCGGCTGACCACGGCCCAGACCGCAGCCGGTATGTGGTGCTCGTAAGCCCCGGCGCCGGCAAAGCATAGAAGAGGACGGTTTTGACCGGCCCGTGCGTGCATCAGGCGGGCAACCTCCATTTCCTTTAAGGCGGGCGGGAGATCGAGCGCGCCGCAACGTAATTCTGCCGGTATTTCGTCGAAAAGCGCCTCTATCGATGCTGCACCGAGCGTTGCAAGCATCTCGCGGATATCATCTTCGGTGTGGGGAACAAAAGGCATGGGTTACACACCTAAGCGAACAGCATCGCCACCGAAAGGAGAGCCAAAACCGGCGGTAAAATTCGTAAACCGCTCAATCGGTTTCAGCGCCTGCCTTATAAGCTTCGGCATCTAAAAGGGTGTTTAGTTCGGAGAGATCGTCCGCCTTGACGCAGAACAACCAAGCCGCATAGGCATTTTGATTGATCGCCTCCGGAGCGTCCGACAACGCCCCATTGACCTCGACGATTTCACCGGATACCGGGCTATAGATATCCGAAGCCGCTTTCACCGATTCGACCACGGCGCACGCTTCGCCTGCTTTAACCCGCCGGCCGACGTCCGGCAGTTCCACATAAACGACATCGCCCAATTGCTCCTGGGCATAATCGGAAATGCCCACGCGCACATTCCCGTCTTCCTCCGGTTTCGCCCATTCATGGGTTTTCGCGTACTTCAAATCGTCCGGCAGTCTGCTCATTGTCCTATCCTGTTCCTGTTTGCTCAAAGTAACCGACAACTCTGGTCAAATTACGGGAAAACAAAGCGATGGTAAAGGGCGGGATATGCACAAACGATTGCCTGCCACGAGTGCAAGGAAAATTCGAGGCTTACGCGTGCGCAAGGTTTGCGTTTCGCATGGCTAGCGCCGGTATCGAGGTTGGGACCGAGGACTACGAAAAGGGACACCGGAACCATATGGCCGTCTTTCCCAGTGGCGGAAAGGCTTATCGGAGCGATAGGGCTGTCTATCCCAATGGCGGAAGGGTTTATCGAAGCGATGAGGCTGTCTATCCCAATAGCGGAAGGGTTTATCAAAGCGATGAGGGCGTCTATCCCAATAATAAGGGCGATAATAAGGATCAAACCCATAGTACCGCCGGTCATAGCCATAGGGTCGCCGATACTTGTAATAAGGGTAAGCATTAAATCCGTACAAATAGCTATAAGGATAATAATCGTACCGGTAATAAGAACTCGGATAGCCCGCGCCAACGCCCACACGGTAATAAGCGCCCGTACCGCAGCCGCTCACCAGCGCGCCAATAAAAGCAAACAGCAGGATCCGGAAAAACCGACGGGGTTCTTTGAGATGGAAATTCATGGACGTCGCTGACAAATGAGGGTCAGAGTCACGGTTTCGATATCGCTTAGACCTTATCGCCGCCGAAAAATCATTTCAGCAAGAATTATTTCCCTCACGATCCAGTCGTACCTTAAACGCCCGAGCCGAGAGGACTTGGCACAGCGACTGCTTAAAGAAAAATGACGTCAGCCACGATAAACGCAACCGGCATACGGAGGAACAAGACCATTACCGCCGGTCGGATAAGCCGGTATCATTTGCGGCTTATTCTGGACTTCGAACCCCGAGAAACCGGCGTGCCGCCCGAAACATTCGGAACGCTCGCTGAATATCTAACCTCATACATCTTATTTAAGAGCTAGCCGATGACTTTTCAATTTACTTCAACGGGCAAAGCCGTCTTGGCTTTGTGCTGGATCTTTCTTGGGTTCTTTCCGGTTCTGGCCCGTGCGGAGGCCCTCTTGCCACCCCAGCAAGTCATTCAGGAGACTTCCGATGCGGTGAAACAGGCCTTGCGGGAATATGATTACAAACTGGACATTCCCAAGGCGACGCACATCGTCAAGGAGATCCTGGAGCCTCATGTCGACGTTGATCGCGCAGCGCTGCTCATTCTCGGCAAGCACTGGCGAACCGCCACGCCTCAGCAGCGAGAACGTTTCAAAAATGAATTCCGCATGCTGCTTATTCGCACTTACACGGCGGCGTTTACCGAATATAAGGACTGGAACATCCGCTATCTACCGCTTCAGACACCGCTTGCGGACAACAAAGCCGTCATCAGAACCGAGATTCTCCAGCCCGGCGCAAAACCGGTCGCCGTGGACTACCGCATGGTCGATGCTAATGGTGCGTGGAAGGTCTACGACGTGCTGATTGAAGGCATCAGCCTGGTGCAAAACTATCGCACGACCTTCAGCGAGGACATTGCCCGTACCGGCTCTTTGGATAGCGTCATCGAGGAATTAGCCAAGCGCAATGCTACAGGATCAAAAGCCTCGATAAATGGCGCAACCCGCTCGCCGGCCACTTAACACCTGTTCATAAAGACTTGAGCGCTCTTAGTGTTATCAAGGAGAGACATTTCACCCAGTGACGGCTCGGAGCGCTGCCGAGCCGATTTTTCATGACTGCGTCGCCACTTTTGCGACATCTTTCGGGAGCTCCTTACACCGAAAAAAGCCAAACATGGGCGACGAGTGATTGCCTTCGGCGCCCCGGCCGTCCCAATCGCAAACGTCGCTTTAATCGCGACCTTCCCCGCTCGTCTCGTCCGGACCCAACCAGGGGTCCGGACATCGCTCGCAGATGACTCGACGCCCGGTCGCAATGCCTTGTGGGTGGCCTACGACCGCGCTACCGCGCGACCTTCGGCCACCCACCCGGCGCTCGGGCTTCCGGGGACTACTCGACTCGCTCGCATCCGAATCGCTCCATGTCTCGCAGCGATTGAAGCGTTCAGCGATCCACGTATCCTGCATTCAAGCGGATCCGGACTTGGCTCCACTTATGAGTTGCAACCGATTACGGCGCTTCGTGGGTCGCCTACTCCGGCCACCACTCCATACCCGAGGATAACTCGACCTGCTTGCCTCCTCGCTTTCTGTCTCAAAACGACGACATTTCCCAACATAATCGATGCTTTGCGTCATCGATCTCCGCAAACGTCTGTACCTTTTTAAAGCATGCCTTTAGGCAATTTCTCACAGAATCCAAATTTGATTTTCTCTACTATCTTGACTTGTGGAGAGATAGTCATCCGCTTTCTGTTTTCCTGTTGGATTTAAAAAATAATCTTTAACAAAAAAGAGACGATCTAAATCCTTTCCGAAGAGTTACTCGATTTTTCCATATCATGAATACTTACGACGTTTACCTCTATCTCGATGGTCGTACCGAAATTCTCAAAATAGAAGCGGCAACCAGCCTTGAAGCCAAGGCGATAGCGGAAATTCACGTAGGAATTGCCGAGAGCGGATTCGATCAGGATAGGCATGTATTCGCTGTCAGCGAGCGAAAAAATCAGGAGTCTCGGCGGGACTAACGAATCTATCCTCCTGCGCGGGAAATTTCTTCGAACCGATCGATTCAAAAACATCATGCTCCGGCATTCATAACAGGCGCTAGAAATATTATCGAGCCGATCTTATTATCCCCTCGGGTGCACGATATGCCTTCGGCACCTTAAGTTCTTATCGCTGATAAAGGAGATCTCTCGATGAAAACTACAAAATCAATAATCCTGTTGAGTATTCTGGCGTCGAGTTTCCTCGCATCCTTCTCAAGCTGGGCCGAAACGCCCAATTACCTGAAAGTGAAAGAAGCGGACGTCGAATGGGAAAACAAGGGCAAAGGGAGGGTTCTTGACGTGGAGATTGAAACGTCAGGCACCGTGCCGATGGACGGCAAGGCCGGTGCATTCGGCTATGGCGCCTTGACCGACGGTACTAACAATGTTGTGGTCCTGGTAACCCATTTGCCGATCGACGACAGCTCGCACGAAAATCCTAAGAGCGGCTTTCATACTCACGTGCTCGATCTGAAGCAACCTACAGCGGCGTGCACCGGAGCTACGCTCGAAGTGGATCTGGAGAATTCCGGAAAGAATACTGCCTTTGATGCCAATTACGGCTGGTCGGTCAAAGGCAGCAAGATCAAGATAGAGAACATTCCGGTGACCGATCTCGGTGATGCGGGTGTGGAGAACCTGGTGACCTTTACCATCAAGCCCGTGCTGGATGCACAGCAAAAACCGACCAATCTCTGCGTAACCGTCGCGGAACAGATCTAACTATTCAGATACGACTGGCGGCGCTTAAATGCGCCGCCAGAGGCAGGGAAATCGGCCGCTGGCGGAGATCTTCCATGAACACTCGACGTTGTCCGTTCAAACGCCCAGCCGCGTTGAGCCTGCTCGGTTGCCCTCGTTATCGCCGATAAGAAGCTTCGTTCAAAAGAAAGCCTCGGTAAACCGAGGCCATTAAAGGTGAGGTTAAGAGGAGAGTAAACAATAGCGCTGTAGGCTGTAGAAATTTTAATTTAACGTTTTTATTACATAAAATAATATAAATTCTTACTGTTATTCTATTTTAGAATAATAAAACTCTCCCCGTCTGATGATTTCTTATCCGATCATTTCCTCTCAGGCAAAGTCGGCGTCCAACACAATGCGGTACCGGGCCTTCGCCGCCCGAAGGTATTCCAGCGCGTCATTCACCCGGCTCATTAGAAAATGCTCGACCTGCGGCGCTATTCCGTGACGTGCGGCAAAATCCAGCATGGTGTCGATCGCATGCCGTGAATCGGTCGGCTAGCCGGACACGCGTTCTTGCCTTGAGATCAGGCTCATCGCGATCACCGGAATCGGTTCCAAAACAGCGCCGACCACATGTAACCGTCCCTTGGGGACCAGCGCCGCCATCATCGCCTCCCGGTCCAAAGGCGCATTGACGGTATCCAGAATCATATCCAACCGCCGGCCACCGCCTTCATCGCCTCGGGCTTTCGGCTCAGCACGACCTGGTGTGTCCCCAGTGTTTTGGCCTCCTCGTATTTGGCTTCGCTGGTCGTAAAGGCCGTGACTTCACAACCCCAGGCGTTCAGGACCGCCGATGCCGACCACGCCCACGCTCTGAGTCGGCTTGACGCTGAGATTGAGCAACGGGGAAAACACGGTGATACCGCCGCACAGCAGAGGCCCGACAGCACTGGCATCCAGCGGCTCCGGAATCGGGATGACCCAAACCCAGTGGGCACGAAGCCAATCGGCGAAGGCACCGCGGTGTCCGACGATAGTGGGCTGAATCCGCGCGCACAGCTGCTGATCGCCGGCAAGGCAATGCGGACAGTACAGACAGCATCCGGAATTCCAGCCCGCGCCGACACGTTAACCAATGGTGAGACCTGTAGCTTGATCACCTAAAGCGACTACCCGCCCCACCGCTTCGTGGCCGGGCACCACGGGGTAACTGGAAATATCCCACTCGTTATCGATTACAGATAAGTCCGATTGACAGATCCCACGATATTCGACCGCAATCTCGACCTCTTCAGCGCCTAACGGACCAGGGTCGAACTCGCAAGGCTCCAAGGCGCGATCGGCTGAAAGCGCCGCCCAGGCACGGATAACATTCATGATTCCCTCCACGACACCCATAAAAAGGGCTCGTCCAATGCGGGCCGGCAGACAATGAAAACCGCCGCGCCACGCTGAGCAAGCAATTCAAATGAATTTTGGCCAACGTCATCAGGTCTAGGTCCCGCATCCGGGGAAGGCTTGATCTGACATCCACACCTTATAGGACTATCCTTGAGCAATCCGATATCGGCTCAAGTTTGCATCACGATACCCAGCGTATTTTTCAAAGGAAGCACTCGTGAATCACGTAAAACCCTTGTTGGGGCGGTTTTCCGGCCCACCGTCCATCTCCGTGCCGCGAATCCTCCTGATCCTCTTCCTCATAATCCTGGCATGGACGTCGTACTACACGATACCGGCAGAATCGGAAGGCATCGTGCTCCGGTTCGGGAAGTACATTCTGAAAGTGCCGCCCGGCTTGCATTTCAAACTCCCGTTCGGCATCGACGACGTGATCGAGGTGCCGACCCAGCGGCAACTCAAGCTGGAATTCGGCTTGGCCACTCCCGACTCTACCCACCCGGATCAGGTGGGCAAGGAGCCGGACAAGGAAAAATCCATGGTCACGGGAGATCTGAATGCGGCGCTCGTCGAGTGGGTCGTGCAATACCGCATCACCGAGCCCGAGACTTATCTCTTTGCAGTGCGCAAACCCGGACAGACCTTGCGGGACCTTTCCGAATCAGTCATGCGGGAAGTCGTCGGCGACAGAACGGTCGACGAAATCATCACCATCGGGCGGCAAGAAATCGAGGATTCGGTGCTCAGCCGGCTGCGGGAACTGGCGAGCCGTTATCGCCTCGGCGTTACCGTCAATCAGGTGCAGTTGAAGAACGTCGATCCGCCGGAACCCGTGCAACCCTCGTTCAATGAGGTAAACCGGGCGCAGCAGGACCGGGAGAATGCCATCAATCTGGCCAACGGCGAATACAACAAGGCCGTGCCCCGCGCCCGCGGCGAGGCGGACCAGAAAATACGGGAGGCCGAAGGCTACCGATTCAAGCGGATCAACGAGGCGGAGGGCGATGCCGCGGCGTTCAGCGCCGTTCTCGAACAATACATCAAGGCGCCGGAGATTACCCGGGCGCGTCTTTACCTCGAAACGCTAGGCGACGTTCTCCCCGAAGCCAAGCAATCGATCATCGTGGACGAATCGGTACAGCAAATCCTGCCGATGCTTCCTTTACCCACACAGCTGCCGGAGGCGAAGTAAATGAGCTTATCGAAGACTCTCGCGATCCTTCTCGCGCTGTTGGCGGCTGCATTGCTAGTGCTGTCCGCGTTCACGGTCAATGAAACCGAACAGGCAATCGTGACTCAGTTCGGCAGGCCGGTCCGCGACCCCATCACCGATCCCGGCCTGCACTTCAAACTGCCTCTGATCCAGCAGGTCACCCGTTTCGACAAGCGCTATCTGGCCTGGGACGGGCCAATGGTGGAAATGTCGACCAAGGACAAGACCTATATCCAGGTGGATACCTTCGCCCGTTGGCGCATCACCGATCCCATGCAGTATTACCTTCGGCTGCGGGACGAGCGTAGCGCCCAATCGCGTCTGGAAGATATCCTGGGCAGCGAGACGCGCACGGCGATAGCCAGACACGAATTGATCGAAGTGGTGCGCACCGACAAGACGCGCCAGCCGCTGCAGGATGAAAGCGTAACCGGTGCACTGTCGGCGGTAGGCGGGCTTGGCGTCTTGCGTCCGATCCAGTTTGGGCGGATCGAAATCGAAAAGGGCATCTTTGCTGCCGCAGCACCGAAACTGGCCGAGTTCGGCATCGAGCTCCTCGACATCCGGCTCAAGCGGATCAACTACAACCCGGGCGTCCTCGAGCGGATTCACCAGCGCATGATCAGCGAGCGCCTGCAGATTGCCCAGCGGTTCCGATCCGAAGGCGAGGGCGAAGCCGCGCGGATTTCCGGCAACAAGGACCGCGACATCAACGAGATCGAGTCGGCCGCCTACAAGCGGGTTCAGGAAATCCGCGGCGAGGCGGACGCCAAAGCGACGGAGATCTATGCGAGAGCTTATACCCAGCGGTCCGAAGCGGCCGACTTCTACCGCTTCCTGAAGAGCCTTGAGACCTATCGCAAGGTCATCAATGGGGAATCAACGGTCGTCCTTTCGACCAACAGCGATCTCTTCGCGCTGCTCAAGCGTATCGAGCAGAAGGGCCGCCGTGACCAATAGCACCTCGACAATCCGTTCAACCAGAATCTACCCGGATCGAAACAGCCGAATCTTTCTCCGGTTTCAACGTCAAATCGTAAGTATTCGGCGTTCCGTCGAGGCAAAATCATTTAGTGTACCGTTTACTGGCCGTTTTTTTCGCTATCCAGCTCACTCTCGGCATCGGGGGCTGTTCGACCAATCCCATCACCGGCCGCAGCCAGATCATGCTCGTAAGCGACAACGAGGCCGCCCAAGCTTCGGCGCAAGCTTACAACCAGTTGCTGTTGAATGCCGAAAAACAGCAGGTGTTGGATGAAGATCCCGCCATGGTCAATCGGGTTCGATCCATCTCGCAGCCTTTGATCGCACAAGCCACAGCGCTCCGCCCCGAAACCCGCGATTGGTCATGGGAGGTGCACGTTCTCCAGAGCGACGAAGTGAATGCCTGGTGCATGGCCGGCGGCAAGATTGCCGTATATACCGGCTTGATTCAGAAAATCCGCCCCACCGATGACGAATTGGCTCAAGTGTTGGGACACGAAATCGCCCACGCGCTGCTCTCGCACCAGGCCGAGAAAATGTCGCGTCTTCAGGTTCAAAAGCTCGGGCTGGGCTTGGGCGTTCTGGCCGGGGCCGCTGCCGGTTATGACTTGGGCGGTGTGGCCGGCTTGGCCGATACCCTCGCGACCGTCAGCTTGCAGTTGCCCAACAGCCGCAAAGCGGAGAGCGAGGCGGACGCGGTCGGCATCGAACTTGCCGCCAAAGCCGGATACAATCCCTTTGCCGCCATTTCCCTGTGGGAAAAAATGATCAAGGTCGGAGGCAGCGGCGGTCCGGACTGGCTCAGCACCCATCCGAACCCCGAGCAGCGTCTACAAAGCATGCGGGTAAAAGCTCAACAACTGATGCCCGTTTATGAAGCGAGTCGCCGGGCACCGTGAACCCGTTATCGATCGCTTGTGATGACGTCGTTGGATCGGCATGCTCGCTGCGAACTGAAAAACCGTAACCCGCCTTTGATACAAATCTTTTTCAATGCCGTTTTTGATCGAGCTGAAGCAACGAGCCCGCCGTCTCAAGGCGGAGGCTCTCGCGCTGTATTTGGCTGCCCGCCATCCCAAAACACCGTGGTATGCGAAGCTTCTCGCAGCTGCCATTGTGGCTTATGCGTTCAGCCCTATCGATCTCATTCCGGATTTCATTCCCGTGCTGGGCTATCTCGACGAGCTGGTCCTGATTCCGCTGGGACTGGCGTTGGTGATTCGATTGATTCCCGCTCCGATTCTCGCCGAATGCCGAGCCGCGGCCGCGGACGCGTTCACGCTCGGCAATCGACCGGTGAGTTATGCGGCTGGCGCCCTGATCGTCCTGATTTGGTTGATGTTGGCCGCTCTCGGGATGGCATGGATTTTTAGTGCGTTGGCGGATACGCCGGTTTCGCCTTGAAGTCGGGTAAAGTTCCGCCTGCTAACATCAGCGACCCGATTTATCAGTACCGAACATGACCGAGTTCCTCCGCCGCCCGACCCACCGTTACGACGATCCGCTCGCGCTGGTGTGGATCGCCTGCGCCGAACGCGTGGGCTTTCGCATTGAACGCACCCCGAACGCCTACGCCTCGACCGACGGCCGCGGTACGATTTTCATCGGCACCGATGAGATCCTCGACCCCGACGATTCGCTCGCGCAGATGATCCTCCACGAGTTATGTCACGCTCTGGTCGAAGGCGAAACCGGCGAAAAACAGGTGGACTGGGGCCTTAGTGGCACGGGTGGCCGAAATCCGTGGCGCGAGCATGCGTGCCTGCGGCTGCAGGCCTATTTGGCCGACAGTGCGGGACTGCGGGACTTCTTCGCGCCGACCACCGATTTCCGCGTGAGCTTCTGGAAATCGCTGCCCGCCGATCCTTTCACAGCGTCGCCGGAAGAGGGTGGCCGCCGCGAGCGGAGTTGTGTCGCTGCGCGCCTTGCCGCGTGGCGGGCGTCGCAGCGTCGTTGGGCGCCGCATCTCAGCGAAGCACTCGCCGCCAGCGCGGCCATTGCGGCGTTAGTACCCCAGGCGCACGGCAATAGCGCCATAGTATCGGCTGCTTGCGCCGAAAACGGCCGGATCGAAAAAAACGCGATGCCTTCACTCTGGACGACCGTGGCCGGGCCGCCCGCACCGCACCCGGCGGGTCATGCGCATGTCGCGGCTTATCATGCCGGCCGCGGCTGCGCCGATTGCGCCTGGGCGTTTGTCGAACGCCGGCGGCTCCGTTGTCGGCACACTCCCGATGTCCGGCTGCCGGATGACGCACCGGCGTGTTCGCGCTTCGAACCGACCGATGAGCTCGACTGCCTTACTTGCGGTGCGTGCTGCCGCGAGGCTTACGATTCGGTCGAGATCTCGAAGCGAGAACCGCTAATCAAACGTCATCCGACCCTCGTCGTCCGTGATGCTCGCATCAAGCTGCGACGGAACGGCACGCGCTGTGCCGCACTGTCGGGAGGTCTAACACCCACCGAAACCTATGCCTGCACGATCTACAACGACCGCCCAAGAACCTGCCGCGAGTTCACCCGGGGCAGCGACAACTGTCTCGATGCGCGCCGCCGGGTCGGTCTTTCGCTATGAACGATCGGTCCCGCACGGGGCTCCGATCCGAAACCCGCCTAGCGGTACGAGGTCTTAATTTAAACGGGGCGTCCCGCTGGCAAGAGGCTCACCGCAATAGCGGCGTTCTTGGTCTCGAGCGGTATACGGGAATCGTTATTCAGGAGGAACCCTGTCATGGCTTATCACGATGCGCCCATCGACACTGCGACACGGGGATTGTTCGGTTTTATTGCCGGCTTTCTGGCCACACTCATTTTTCACCAGTTCACATTGGCGCTGCTCTGGGGCATCGGTCTGGCGCCGTTCGCACCGTTTTCATTGGCTCCGACCTCGCCATTCGGCGTTCCGGCCGTATTCTCGCTGGCATTCTGGGGCGGTGTCTGGGGTATTTTGTTTGCGCTAGTCGAACCGCGATTTCCACTGCGTCCCGCCTATTGGATAATCGCGTTCCTGTTCGGCGCCCTTCTGCCGTCGCTGGTGGCGCTCTTGGTGGTGTTTCCGCTCAAGGGCCGGCCCTTGGGAGGCGGGTGGCAACCTTCTTTGCTGGCAACGGCGTTCCTGATCAACGGCGCCTGGGGACTCGGCACCGGCTGGATCTTCAAGCAACTGTCCGCCCGCAGGGGTAGACTGCGTGCCGACTCGGCGGAGCACCATCGGTAATTCAGGATGTCAGCCCGAATTACCGATGGTCAGGCAATCCGGCTCACTCTACCGTGACGGATTTAGCCAAGTTACGCGGCTGATCCACGTCGGTCCCTTTGATCAAAGCGACATGATAGGCGAGCATCTGTAAGGGCACGGTGTAAACGATGGGCGCAACGACTTCTTCCGTCTCCGCGACGCGTAACAAATTGACGCCCGGTGCGCTATCCATCGGTACACGTACGTCGGCGAAGACATAGAGCTCGCCGCCCCGCGCCTGCACCTCCTGAAGATTCGATTTGAGTTTTTCCAGCAGTTCGTTGTTCGGAGCAACGGCCACCACCGGCATCTCGGCGTCGATGAGCGCGAGGGGCCCATGTTTGAGCTCGCCGGACGGATACGCCTCGGCGTGAATATAAGAGATTTCCTTCAGCTTGAGCGCGCCTTCCATCGCCACCGGATAGTGGGCACCACGCCCCAAATAGAGCGCATGCCGCTTGTCGCCGAAGCGCTCGGCCCATTGTTGGATCTCATCTTCGAGCAGTAATACGCGCTCGATTTGGCCAGGCAGATTTTCCAGTTCTTTGACGATGCGCGCTTCCTGCTCGGGCGGAAGCCCGTTACGCTTGCCCAAGGCGACGACTAGAAGGAGCAGGGCGGTCAGCTGAGTGGTAAACGCCTTGGTCGAAGCGACGCCGACTTCAGGACCTGCTCGGGTCATGAGAATCGATTCGGATTCCCGAACGATCGAACTTTCCGGCACGTTGCAGATCGCGAGGGTGTGCGCATAGCCGAGCTTCTTGGCTTCCTTCAAGGCGGCCAAGGTATCGGCCGTTTCTCCCGATTGCGAGATACTGACAAACAAAGTCCCCGGTGGAATCACATTCTTGCGGTAACGAAATTCGCTGGCCACTTCCACGCTGCACGGAAGTCCCGCGATCGATTCCATCCAGTAGCGCGCCACCATGCCGGCGTGGTAACTCGTACCGCAGGCGACGATCTGCACGGACTTGATGTGGTCGAACGCTTGTTCGGCATACGGTCCGAAAGCCGCATCGAGCACTTTTCCAGCCCGTATCCGGCCATCCAAGGTTTTTTCGATCGCCACCGGCTGCTCGTGAATCTCCTTTTGCATATAGTGGCGGTATTCGCCACGCTCCACGGCATCGGCCGCCAATTTCGTTTCATGAATCGGCCGCTGGACCGGATTCCCGTGTCTATCGTAGATATTGACCGCTTCGGTGGATAAATCGGCAATGTCGCCGTCTTCGAGGAAGATGAAACGCTGCGTTTCACCGACTAGCGCGAACACGTCGGAGGCGATGAAATTTTCGCTCTCGCCTAGGCCCAGCACTAAAGGACTGCCGTGGCGCGCGGCGATCAGCCGCTTCGGTTCGTTGACACTGATCACGCCGATAGCGTAAGCGCCGTCCAGTGCTTTGCAGGTTTCCTTGACGGCCTCGAAAAGGCTCAGGCCCTCTTCCAAAAAGCCGTGGATCTGGTGGACGATAACCTCGGTATCCGTATCCGACTCGAAATCGTATCCCTTTTGCCGAAGCTGCCTTCGGAGGTCCTCATGATTTTCGATGATGCCGTTGTGAACTACGGCCACGGTTTCACGGCAGATATGGGGATGGGCATTGCGCTCGGAGGGAACGCCATGGGTCGCCCAGCGGGTGTGGGCAATGCCGAGTTTGCCCTCGACCAACGAGGTTTCCAACGCGTGTTCCAGCTCTCTGATTTTCCCTTTCCTGCGTACGCGCTGGAGCAGCGCGGAATTGTCCAATACGGCGAGTCCGGCCGAGTCGTAGCCGCGATATTCCAAGCGGCGGAGTCCTTCCAGCAGGATGGGGGTAACGACTCTGTGTGCGATGGCACCAACAATACCACACATAATGTCAACTCCTTTTTTTGGTGGGTCGCTGCCAACCCTCGATGGTAACTTGTTTCGCTCGGCTGAGGGTCAAGGCATTTTCAGGCGCATCCTTGGTGACGGTCGCTCCGGCACCGATGGTTGCGTTCTTGCCGACTCGGACCGGCGCGACCAGCTGGGTGTCCGAACCGATGAACGCACCGTCTTCTATGACGGTTTGATGTTTGTTGGCGCCGTCATAATTACAGGTGATCGTACCGGCGCCGACATTCACATCACAGCCAATGATCGTGTCGCCGATATAGCTGAGATGGTTAACCTTGGAACGGCTGGCAATCTCGGATTTTTTGATTTCGACAAAGTTGCCGACGTGGACGTGGTCTTCGATCCGCGTTTCCGGGCGGATGCGTGCAAAGGGACCGATACGGCAGCCCTGGCCGATGACGGCGTCTTCGACGATGCAGTTGGCGAGGATTTCCACATCGTTGCCGATCTCGCTGTCCTTGATCACGCAATTCGCGCCGATGCGTACGTTATCGCCTAATTTGATCCGGCCCTCCAGAATGACATTGATGTCGATCTCGACGTCACGCCCGATGGATTCGATTTGCCCCCTCACATCGAAACGCGACGGGTCGCGCAGGGTGACTCCGTTCCTCATCAAATCTTCGGCAATCTTGCGCTGAAAAACCCGTTCCAGATGAGCCAACTGCTCGCGGTTGTTAACCCCCAACACTTCGTCCGAATCCTGCGGTTGAACCGTTTCCACCCGAACCTTATCGGCCACCGCCATAGCAATTACATCGGTCAGGTAATATTCGCGCTGGGCATTGTTGTTTTCCAACCGGTTCAGCCATGTCTTGAGATGTTTACCCTTTATGGCGAGTATTCCGGTATTAACTTCTCGGATCTCGCGCTCCTCCGGAGTGGCGTCTTTTTCTTCGACGATCCTAACCACCCGACCGCTGCCGTCCCGGACGATCCGGCCATAGCCGTAAGGATCGGCAAGATCGACGGTCAGCAGTCCCATTTGATCCGCCTGAGCCAGCGGAATCAGCTTTTTGACCGTCCCGTCGCTGAGCAAAGGCACATCGCCATAAAGAATCAGAACCGTACGCTCGTCATCGATATCGTCCGCGACTTGCATGACCGCATGGCCGGTGCCGAGTTGTTCCCGCTGCTCGACCCAGATGACGTTCAGGTGCTCGAGACTCTTGAGAACCATCTCACCGCCGTGTCCGTAGATCACGGTGACTTTATCGGGGCGCAACCGGGCGGCCAAGGCATGCACGTGCTCGAGCAAGGTTCGGTCGCCGATTTTGTGGAGAATTTTGGGAAGAGACGAACGCATTCGCGTTCCCTGACCAGCGGCCAGGATGACGATTTCCAAAGACATCTTCCGTTTTTCCTTGTTGAAGAAGCGGAAAATAAAGACTCGCAGACCCAATCGGCAACACCGACCGAATCCTGATAGTTATATTAACGTGAAAAACTAAAAAACCCAGCAAAATACCGGAGCGACATGCCCCCATATTTTGCTGGGTTTAGAGAATTCCGGAACTTAGGCGCGGCCTTTCCGATATTTCTCCAAGGTTCTCAATTGCATGACGGCTTCGGCGAGCTGCGCCTGCGCCAGAGCATAGTCGATTTTGCCAGATTTGTCCGACAGCATTTCTTCCGCGCGCCTCTTGGCTTCCAGCGCTGCCGCCTCGTCAATGTCCCTGGCGCGAATGGCGGTGTCGGCGAGTATGGTCACGACGTGGGGTTGAACCTCAAGCATGCCACCCGAAATGAAAAACGGATAGATCTCTTGGTCGTTGACCTTGACCCGCACCTCGCCCGGCTTCAAGCGGGTGAGAAACGGTGCGTGCCGTGCGGCAATACCCACTTCGCCCATTTCGGCCGGAGCCACCACCAATTCCGCGAGCCCGGAATAAATCTCCGCTTCTGCGCTCACGATATCAACGTGGATCGTCATAGCCATAGTGCTTTTCTCTTTGAATTATGCGGCGACCCGCTTAGCTTTTTCCAAGGCTTCGTCGATGCTGCCGACCATATAGAACGCCTGCTCGGGAATGTCGTCGTACTCCCCTTCGACGATTCCCTTGAATCCCGCGATCGTATCCTTCAGAGATACGTATTTGCCCGGGGAACCGGTGAACACCTCGGCCACGAAGAACGGCTGCGACAAGAAGCGCTGTACTTTGCGCGCACGAGAAACGATGAGTTTATCTTCTTCCGAAAGTTCGTCCATGCCGAGGATCGCGATGATGTCGCGGAGCTCCTTATAGCGCTGCAAGGTACTTTGCACCTTGCGGGCGACCTGATAATGCTCTTGGCCGACGACCAGAGGGTCCAACTGGCGGCTGGTCGAATCGAGAGGGTCTACGGCAGGATAAATACCCAGTTCGGCGATCTGACGGGACAAAACCACGGTCGCATCCAAGTGGGCAAACGTCGTTGCGGGCGACGGGTCGGTCAAGTCGTCGGCGGGAACATACACGGCCTGAATCGAGGTGATGGAGCCCACCTTCGTCGACGTGATCCGCTCCTGGAGTACGCCCATTTCTTCCGCCAGATTGGGCTGATAACCCACCGCAGAAGGCATACGGCCGAGCAACGCGGATACCTCGGTACCCGCTAGCGTGTAGCGGTAAATGTTATCGATGAACAGCAGCACGTCGCGGCCTTCGTCTCGGAAGTACTCCGCCATGGTCAGGCCGGTCAGCGCCACGCGCAAACGGTTGCCCGGCGGCTCGTTCATCTGCCCGTATACGAGCGACACTTTATCGAGAACGTTGCTCTCGCTCATTTCGTGATAAAAGTCGTTCCCCTCGCGCGTCCGCTCGCCGACCCCGGCGAACACCGAATAGCCACTGTGCTCGATGGCGATGTTACGGATCAGCTCCATCATGTTTACGGTCTTACCGACGCCGGCGCCCCCGAAAAGGCCGACTTTACCGCCTTTCGCGAAGGGGCAGACCAAGTCGATGACCTTGATGCCGGTTTCCAGCAGCTCATTGGCCGCTGCCTGATCCTGGAAGGTCGGAGCTTTCCGGTGAATGGCCCAACGCTCCTTCTCGCCGATGGCGCCTTTCTCGTCAATCGGATCGCCCAAGACGTTCATAATCCGGCCCAGCGTTTCCTTCCCCACAGGTACGGAAATCGGGGCACCGGTATTCGTCACCCCTAGGCCCCGCATCAAGCCGTCAGTGCTGCCCATGGCGATTGTTCTGACAACACCGTCTCCGAGCTGCTGCTGAACCTCGAGCACCAAGTCTTTCTCATCGACCTTCAGTGCATCGTATACTTTTGGAAGCGCTTCCCGTGGGAACTCCACGTCGACCACGGCGCCGATAATCTGTACGATTTTGCCCGAACTCATGACTGTCCTCGTAAAAACTCTTGCGTATATTCTGTAACGATTCGCTTAGACCGCAGCCGCGCCGCCAACGATTTCCGCGATTTCCTGGGTAATGGCCGCCTGCCGCGCTTTGTTGTAGATCAGCTGCAACTCTTTGATGAGTTTTCCGGCATTGTCGGAAGCGCTTTTCATAGCGACCATGCGTGCCGCCTGTTCGCAGGCGTTATTCTCGACTAAACCTTGGAAAACAATCGACTCCACGTACCGGACCAACAATTGGTCGAGCACGTCCTTCGCGTCAGGTTCGTAAAGGTAGTCCCAGTGTCCTTTCTGTTCCTCGCCAATGTCTTCTGGCCGAATGGGAAGCAACTGGACGAGCCGCGGCTTTTGAGTCATCGTGTTAAGAAACTCGTTGTAAAGGACGTACAACTCGTCGATCCTGCCGTCGGAATATTCGTCGACCATCGTCTTTATGACGCCGATGATATCCTGCAAATGGGGACGGTCGCCGAGCTTGGTCGCCTGGGATACCACATCGGCACCGATCGAGCTGAAGAATGCGGTACCCTTCTGGCCTATTGTGCTGAGAGTGACAGCCTTATTTTCCGTGTTCCATCCACGCATTCTGCGCAAGGCTAATCGGAATAAGTTGGCATTGAGTCCTCCACACAGTCCCCTGTCGGACGAGATCAGAATGACCCCGACCCGGCTTACCGGCCGCTCGACAGTGAATGGGTGTTTGTATTCCGGGTTCGCGTGAGCCAAATGCTTGATGATCTGCGCGATTTTCCGGGAATACGGGCGGGTCGCCTGCATTCGTTCTTGGGTCCTGCGCATTTTGCTGGCTGCCACCATTTCCATGGCCCGCGTGATCTTCTGAGTATTTTTGATACTCGTGATCTTTAGACGGATTTCTTTTCCGACGGCCATCGATCAATCCCTACCAAGTATGGGTTTCTTTGTACTTCGTAACAGCTGCATGCAATGCCGATTGAATCTCGTCATTGTAGTCGCCGGTCGCATTGATCTTTTCCATCAGATCGGCATGTTCCGACTTCATATAATTTTGCAGACCGTCCTCGAAATCCCTCACCTGGTTGACCTGGAGGTCGTCCAAAAAACCTTCGTTGGCGGCGAACAGGGCTACGGCCATTTGCGCGACGCTGAGCGGCGAATACTGACCTTGCTTCATGATTTCGGTAACGCGCTGACCGCGTTCGATCTGTTTCCGAGTGGCCTCGTCGAGATCCGACGCGAATTGCGCGAATGCCGCGAGTTCTCGGAACTGGGCCAAGTCGAGACGGATACCGCCGCCCAACTTCTTGATGATTTTGGTCTGAGCGGCACCACCCACGCGCGATACGGAAAGACCTGCGTTCACGGCCGGACGGACGCCCGCGTTGAACAGGTTGGTCTCGAGGTAAATCTGACCGTCGGTGATCGAAATGACGTTCGTCGGAACGAAAGCCGAAACGTCCCCGGCCTGGGTCTCGATGATCGGCAACGCAGTCAACGAGCCGGTTTTGCCTTTAACCTTGCCGCCGGTCAATTTCTCGACTTCGGCCGCGTTGATTCGGGAGGCGCGCTCTAAGAGACGCGAGTGCAGATAGAAAACGTCACCCGGATAGGCTTCGCGTCCCGGCGGACGGCGGAGCAGCAGTGAAATCTGACGGTATGCCCACGCCTGTTTGGTCAAATCGTCATAGATAATCAAGGCATCTTCGCCGCGATCCCGGAAGAATTCGCCCATGGCGCATCCGGCATAAGGTGCGATGAACTGCAGCGCGGCGGATTCGGAAGCGGAAGCGGCTACGATAATGGTGTGAGCCATCGCGCCGTGTTCCTCGAGTTTCCGGACCACGTTGGCAATCGAAGACTGCTTTTGACCGATGGCGACGTAAATACATTTAACGCCAGTGCCTTTCTGATTGATGATCGTATCGACGGCAATGGCCGATTTGCCGGTTTGACGGTCGCCGATAATCAATTCGCGCTGACCGCGCCCAATCGGGATCATCGAGTCGATCGACTTCAGGCCGGTTTGCAGCGGCTGGCTGACCGACTGGCGAGCAATAACCCCCGGCGCGATTTTTTCGATAGGCGAACGCGCTTGGGTTTCGATGGGACCTTTGCCGTCGATCGGCCGTCCCAAGGCATCTACGACACGCCCGAGCAAGGCCTCGCCCACCGGCACGTCGAGGATGCGCCCGGTGCATTTCGCGGTATCGCCTTCGGCCAGATGCTCATAGGCACCGAGTACGACCGCACCGACCGAGTCACGCTCCAAGTTCAAGGCCATACCAAAGGTATTTTCCTTGAATTCGATCATTTCGCCCTGCATCACTTCGGTCAAGCCGTGGATCCGGACGATGCCGTCGGTCACGCTGACGATCGTGCCTTCGGTGCGGGCCTCGGCACCGATATCGAACTGCTCGATACGCTTCTTAATGAGTTCACTGATTTCAGATGGGTTCAGCTGCATGATTCTTCTCGCTTCTCAAGTCCAGAGTCTCTTTGCTAATCGTTCAACCTGGCCGCGGATGGATGCGTCTATTACCCGGTCTCCCGCCTTGACGTAGACACCGCCGATCAGGGATGGTTCGACATCGACGCGCAAACGGGTTTTCTTCTGCAGAATGCGCTCGAGCGCCGAAACCAACCGGGCTTCCTCGGCGTCTTTCAACGGAAAAGCCGTCCTGACGTCTACCTCGATATAACCCTCATCATCGGCTTTATATTGATTAAAAAGCTCGGCGATAGATCTAACCAGGTCAAGCCGGCGATTTCGGATCAGCAGCCGGACAAAATTTTGTGCCTCGGTATCCAGATGATCTTTACAGAGACCGAGAAAAGCCTCCGAAAACTGCTCGCGGTCAGCCTTTGGATTGGCCGCGGCTTTAGCTAACTGCTCGTTTTCCATGAGCATAGTGACGAAAGCGAGCGCATCGCTCCACTTATCAGCCGTTCCCGTTTCCTTGGCCCTCTTGTAAACCGCAACGGCATAAGGCCTCGCCAACGTCGTTAACTCGCCCATTATGCTTGACCCAATTGCTTACCAAGATTGTCGATAATTTCCCGATGCTTCTTTTGATCCACTTCTTTCTGCAGGATTTGCTCGGCCGCAGAAATGGCCAGCACCGCTACTTGTTGACGCAAACCTTCTTTTGCCTGTTGTAACTCGCGCTCGATCTCGGCTTTCGCGGCAGCAACGATTCGCTCGCCTTCATCCTTCGCCGCTTGCTTAGATTCTTCGACCACCTCGTTGGCCCGCTTTTGCGCGAGATTTACGATTTCTGCGGCCTGATCCTTGGCTTCCCGCAACAGTGCGGTTGCGCGCTTCTCAGCCAACTCCATCTCATGCTTGCCTTTTTCAGCTGAAGCGAGACCGTCGGCAATCTTTTTCTTGCGCTCCTCCAGGGCTTGCATCAAAGGCGGCCACACGTACTTCATGGTGAACCACACCAGAAGCGCAAATGTGATCATTTGGCCGATCAAAGTGGCGTTAATACTCACGGCGCTTTCCTCTTTGATTATTTGCCGTTAATAGCGTCCGGATCGCGATTTCGTTAACGCAGGGCGGACAGGAACGGATTGGCGAAAGTGAAGAACAGAGCAAGACCAACGCCGATCATCGTTACGGCGTCGAGCAGACCGGCTACGATGAACATTTTCACCTGCAGCATCGGAACCATTTCCGGCTGACGCGCCGCGCCTTCCAGGAATTTGCCGCCCAACAGACCAAAACCGATTGCGGTCCCCATGGCGCCCAAGCCCAGAATAATGCCCACGGCGATTGCGGTCATGCCAGATACAGATGCGATTTCCATTGTTCCTCCGAATTATCGAACGTTAAGGTTGATTAAAAGAGATTAATGATCTTCGTGGGCCAGACTCAGGTATACGATGGTCAGAACCATGAAGATAAAAGCTTGCAAAGTGATGATCAGGATGTGAAAGACCGCCCAGGGGAAACTCAGCAGCGGTTGCACATACCAAGGCAGGAGTGCGATCAAGATGAAAATCAGCTCGCCGGCATACATGTTTCCGAAGAGACGAAGGCCGAGCGATACCGGCTTCGCCAATTCCTCGACAAGCTTTAGTATCAAATTAAAAGGAATCATCCATACGCTGTGAAAAGGGGTCAGAATCATTTCTTTCCCAAAACCAACCGGCCCCTTCACTTTGAAGCTGTAGAACAGAATCAGGAAGAACACCGAAATCGACATGGCAAAGGTGGCGTTCAAATCCGTACTGGGAACTACGCGAAGATAGTCAAGACCGATCGCCTTGGCGATATCCGGCAGCAGGTCGACCGGAATCAGGTCCATCGTATTCATTAGGAAAACCCAAACAAAGATACTCAATGCCAAGGGCGCGATGAGTGCACTACGCCCATGGAAGCTGTCCTTGACCTGGGTGTCGACGAACTCGACAATCATCTCTACAAAATTCTGCAGAGGACCGGGTACGCCGGAAGTCGCTTTTTCAGCCGCCTTGCGGAATATAATGACAAATAAGCCGCCTAAAAAGACGGAGAAAAACAGGGTATCCAGATGTAGTGTCCAGAATCCTTCGCCGGTCGACAAAGGGGTCAGGTGATGAACAATGTATCCCGTTGCCCCGCCGGAGCCGTGTTCTTCTGTCGCCATATTCTTTCTCGTTACCGTTCGATATCACGCATCAAAAGCGCACACCAAAATACCATCAATACCGATATGAAACCGGCAAATAATGGCAGGAATAAAATGTTAGGCAGTTGGAAAATTAAAATAAATAAACCGGCGGTTATGATTATTTTTATGCTTTCGCCGATATAAAACGATCTTACGATTTCTTTTGCCGTTCTTGTTTTATCGGAAAATCCGAATTTTGCAGCGAAATAGGCGTTCGGCAAAAAGGCTATCAGGCCGCCGAACAACGCTGACCTCGCTTCCGGCCAACCGAAGAAGGCCAATGTGAAACCGCCGATCAGTGCAATCGCAAGAAGCTGCATTAACAGAACCCGCTTGACGGCGAAAAACAGCTTTTTCGCACCCATTGAGGGCCCCCAAACAAACGCTTCCGAATGATAACAACCAAAATGCGGAAGATCAACGCTGCATGTTTATTTCAAACGATCGAGCACGCCTTCCAGTTGATCCAGGCTGTCGTAATGGATGACGAGTTGTCCAGCGCCTTTTTTCCCATGTTTGATCAGTACCGGAGCACCGATTCGTGTGGCAATTCGTTCTTCCAGGCGGCGAATGTCGGGATCCTTTACGCCCGGTTTTCGCGTCTTCTCTCCATCGCGCAGCCTCTGGATGAGCAGCTCCGTAGTGCGTACGCTCAACTTTGCTGCGGCGACTTTGCGCGCAATTTCAGCCTGGAGCTGAAACTCCAGCGCGAGTATCGCCCGCGCGTGTCCCATTTCTATAGCGCCGGTAAGAAGGAGATGCTTTGCGTCCGGATGAAGTTCGTTGAGACGCAGCAAATTGCTGACAGTGGCTCGGGATTTACCGACCGCATCCGCGACTTGCTGGTGGGTCATTTCGAACTCTTCGAGCAGGCGCTTCAGGGCTTCCGCTTCCTCCATCGGATTCAAGTCTTCCCGCTGGATATTTTCGATAAGGGCGATCGCGAGGGCGGTCTGATCCGTAACGTCGCGCACAACAACCGGCAAGTCGTGCAATCCGGCTATTTGGGCCGCCCGCCAGCGTCTCTCGCCGGCGATAATTTCATACCGGCTGTTACCCATAAGCCTGACCACTACGGGTTGGACCACACCTTGTGCACTGATCGAATCGGCCAGCTCCTGAAGCCGTGCCGGATCGATGTCCTTACGCGGCTGGAAACGGCTCGGCCTAAGTTGATCTATGGAAAGCGTTCTTAGCTTCTCGGTTTCGTTTTCCAGCTTCGCGCCGCCCAGCAGGACATCGAGACCGCGACCGAGTCCTCGTCTTTTTGCCGTCATGATTTGAATTTATTGAAGAATTGAAGCTATCTTCCGCGATTTTTGATTGCGCCGCACGATTTCGCCTGCCAAGGCCAGATAGGCGACGGCTCCTCGAGACGATTTATCGTACTTCATCACCGGCAAACCGTGGCTAGGCGCCTCGGCCAACCGAATATTGCGGGGGATGATGGTGCGGAAGACCTTGTCGCTGAAATGTGCGATCAGTTGAGCGGACACATCGTTCGCTAGCCGGCTGCGGGCATCGTACATCGTACGAAGCAAGCCCTCGATCCGAAGATCCGGATTGACCGAGTCGCGGATATTCCCCAGCGTATCCATTAAATCCGAAAGTCCTTCCAAGGCGTAATACTCGCACTGCATGGGAATCAACACACTGTCCGCCGCGACCAAGGCGTTGAGCGTCAGCACGTTCAGCGACGGCGGGCAGTCGATGAGGATGAACTGGTAATCGTCGCGGCAACTTTTGAGCGCCTCGGCGAGCGCGCGCTCTTTGCCCGGTTGTTGCATGAGTTCGACTTGAACGGCGGTAAGATCCGCATTACCCGGCAGAAGATCGAAGCCGATCTCGGCCAACGGTTTAATCGCCTCACGTGCTGTGGCTTGACGTGTCAAGACGTCGTAAGACGAGATTTTCAGATCTTTTTTGTCGATACCGCATCCCATAGTCGTGTTGCCTTGCGGATCCAGATCCACAAGCAAAACGCGATGCTTGATCGCTCCAAGAGATGCAGCCAAGTTAATGCTGGTGGTCGTTTTACCCACGCCCCCCTTTTGATTGGCTACCGCAATAATTTTGCCCATGGTTTCCTCAACCGATAGCTATTTCGATCAAATGACGTTCGACATCCAGACCCGGAATATTCACCATGTGAGTCCTAACCGCACAATCGCTCAGGGTCTGAATTTCGTCTTCAGGCAGTTGCCCTTTCTGAGCCAATATCACGCCGTGAGGCGTCAACATTCTTCGCGTTGCGGCCAGTATTTCGGCAAGGGTCGCATAGGCTCGTGCCAATACCGTGTCGAAGCCGAGTTCGGGATAATAGTTTTCCACCCGCGCAGTGACTACCTCCACGTTCGATAGACCCAACTCGATCACAGCCTGCTGAACAAAACGAGTCTTCTTCGCATTGCTGTCCAATAGAACAAAATGCCTGTCATCGCTCATGACAGCCAAGGGAATACCCGGCAAACCGGCGCCGGTTCCCACATCGAGCACCCGCTCGCCTCGCAAATGCGGCCAGACGGTAAGGCTGTCGAGCAAATGCAAATCCACCCCGATCCGCAGGTCGCGGATGGCCGTCAAGTTGTACACCTTGTTCCATTTTTGGATTAAGCGCAGAAAGGCCAAAAGCTTTTCGTGTTGCTCCGGTGTGGACGGTATTTTTAGCGCGGTTACTCCTTCCGCCAGATGTTTGCCGAGTTTGTCCACTTAAGATCAGGCGCTCTTCTTCTTGAGGTGGACCAATAGCAATGAAATCGCCGCCGGCGTGATACCCGGAATCCGCGCCGCCTGGCCGACGGTTTCGGGGCGCTGTTGCTTAAGTTTTTCCCGGACCTCGTTGGATAACCCGATAACGTTCTGATAATCGAGATTTTCCGGCAAGCGCCAATGATCGTAGCGGCGCGACCGTTCGATCTCCGTCTGTTGGCGATCGATGTAGCCTTGGTACTTCGCCTGGATTTCGATCTGATCGAGCACTTGCTCGTTTTCTTCTTCGGCCAACCGAGTGGATATCGCTTGCAGATGCTCGATACGAATCTCCGGCCGTCGCAGCAGTTCGACCAAGGTCGACTCCCGCAACAGCGGCGCGCTCAGGAACCGGCTTATGGCTTCGGCTTCAGGCGTATTCGGTTTGACATAATACTTCGCCAAACTGGTTTGGATCTCCGCGATCGCCTGCTGCTTCGCTTCGAACGCACGCCACCGCTCGTCGTCTACCAGCCCCAGTTCGCGGCCTTTGCCGGTCAGTCGAAGATCGGCGTTGTCCTCGCGGAGCAGCAACCGGTACTCTGCCCGGCTGGTGAACATGCGGTACGGTTCGCTGGTACCCCGAGTGATCAGATCATCGATCAGAACCCCCATGTAAGCCTCGTCGCGCGTGGGTGACCAAGGCTCCAGATCCTTCGCCTTGCGCGCGGCGTTGAGCCCGGCGATCAAGCCTTGCGCGGCGGCTTCTTCGTACCCTGTGGTGCCGTTGATTTGGCCGGCGAAGAACAAATTCTCGAGATGCTTGGTTTCGAGAGAAGATTTCAAATCGCGCGGATCGAAGAAATCGTATTCGATGGCGTAGCCCGGGCGCGTGATATGGGCGTTTTCGAAGCCGCGTATCGATCTTACGAGTTCGTACTGCACGTCGAAGGGCAGACTGGTCGAAATGCCGTTCGGATAGATCTCGTACGTATCGAGACCCTCCGGCTCGACGAAGATCTGGTGCGAATCCCTTTCCGCAAAACGCACGACCTTGTCTTCGATGGATGGACAATAGCGCGGCCCGACGCCCTCGATCACACCCGCATACATCGGCGAGCGATCGAGCCCCGAGCGGATGATATCGTGGGTCCTTTCGTTGGTACGGGTGATGAAGCAGGGGACTTGGCGGGGATGTTCCTCGCGCTTGCCGAGGAACGAGAACACCGGAACCGGCTCGTCGCCGGGCTGCTCCAGCATGACCGTATAATCGATGCTTCGTCCGTCGATCCGCGGTGGCGTGCCGGTCTTGAGCCGGCCGACCCGGAACGGCAGTTCGCGCAAACGTGCCGCCAACGCGTTGGAGGGCGGATCGCCCGCTCTCCCGCCTTCGTAGTTTTCAAGACCGATGTGAATCCGGCCGGCCAGGAACGTGCCTACCGTGAGGACGACTGTACGTGCCCTGAATTTGAGCCCCATCTGCGTGACTACGCCAGCCGCCCGGTGGTGTTCCACAATGAGGTCGGAAACCGCTTGCTGGAATAAGGTTAAATTCGGCTGCATTTCCAGTGCCCGACGCACGGCTTTTTTATAAAGCACGCGGTCTGCTTGGGCGCGAGTCGCCCGTACCGCCGGACCTTTGCTGGCATTGAGCACGCGGAACTGAATGCCGGCGCGATCCGCAGCGTGCGCCATCAGGCCGCCTAGGGCATCGATCTCCTTGACCAAATGCCCTTTGCCGATTCCCCCGATAGCGGGATTGCAGCTCATTTGGCCGAGGGTTTCGATGTTTTGGGTCAGCAGCAGCGTCTTCGAGCCGGTCCGCGCGGCGGCCAAAGCCGCTTCCGTACCAGCGTGTCCGCCACCGACCACGATGACGTCGAATTCGGTGGAAAAATGCATGAGAGTTGAGAATTCAGGCAGATAGACCGGTTTTGCACTTCCCGAAAGTGCGCGCATAGCTTACTACATCGAACGCCAAATTTGGCACTGCGTTTAAGCCGAGGCCGACCAGGCCGGTATTCTGACGCAGGGTCGAGCAAGCTTTTTACCTATACTATTGTTCAACACTGCCTAAACAAGAATTTAACAATCCTGCCAAGACAGCCTAATCAGCCCGTACCAAAACTCCGATGACCACATTACTTTGGCTACAAACCGGCGCCTGCGGAGGCGACACCATGTCGATCCTGTGCGCCGACAGTCCGTCATTGGAAGAGCTCGTGGATCACTACGGCATCGAGATCCTCTGGCAGCCGTCCCTGTCCATCGAGCCTAAAGGAAAGCTGGACGCCTTGATCGAGGCGATTCTCAAGGATAAGCAGAGACTCGATCTGTTGTGCATCGAAGGCAGCATTGTAACCGGACCCAACGGCTCCGGCCTGTACGATCCTTATCACGGCCGTTCCAAGATGGGTTTGGTTAAGGAGCTGGCGGAAAAATCCCATTATGTGGTTGCCATGGGCACCTGCGCGGCCTTCGGCGGTATCCACGCCGCCCCACCCAATCCGACCGATTGTGTCGGCCTCCAGTTCGACAAGAAAACTCCCGGCGGGTTGCTGCCTATCGAATGGCGATCGCGAGCCGGGATGCCGGTCATCAACGTCTCAGGCTGCCCCGCGCATCCCAACGCGATGACCAAAACCCTGGCCATGCTCGTATCCGGACTCCCTGTGGAGCTCGACCATCTCAACCGCCCCAAGGCCTTTTTCAACACCTTGGTGCATCAAGGCTGCACCAGGAACGAATATCATGAATACGATGTCGAGGACAGCGCCTACGGCGAAAAAGGTTGCCTGTTCTTCAATCTTGGCTGCCAAGGGCCTACTACCGTGGCGATCTGCAATACCGAACTGTGGAACGGCCGCAGCAGCAAAACCCGGGCGGGGGTACCCTGTTTCGGCTGCACGTCGCCCGACTTCCCGCTGAATCAGGATCTATTCCGCACCGAAAAGATCGGCGCCATTCCGGTACGCTTGCCTTTGGGCGTGGAGCGGGCCAATTATATGGCTTACAAAAGCCTCGCCCATGAGGCTGCGCCTGATCGGGTGCTGAATAAAGAAATGGATCCCTGATGGCTAGAAGAACGGTTCAAATCGACCTTAACCGCGTCGAGGGCGACCTCGAGTTTCAGCTGGAACTGGAAGGCCGCGAAGTGGTTGAGGCTCGCTGCATCGGCTCGCTCTACCGAGGATTCGAGCAAATCCTCATAGGCCGCGCACCCAAGGATGGCTTGGTGATCACGCCGCGCATCTGCGGCATTTGCGGCACCGCGCATCTCTATTCGGCGGTTCTGGCCCTGGAACAAATCAGCGGGATTTCCGCGCCGCCCAATGCTTTCCGCATCCGCAATCTGTGTCTGATGGCCGAGACGGTGCAAAGCGATCTGCGGCAATCCTTTCTGTTCTTCACCGCCGATTTTTGCCACCCCAAGTATGCCGAGCGGCCGTTTTACGAAAAAGCACGCGACGCCTTCCTGCCCTTCAAGGGCTGGGCTCATCGTGGCACCCTCGAACATACGCGCCACGTCCTCGGAATCGTCGCCATTTTCGGAGGCCAGTGGCCGCATTCGTCCTATATGGTGCCGGGTGGCGTGACGGCGGCGCCCACCAGCCGCCGGATCCTGGACAGCTTGTCCATCCTCAACAATCTGACCCGCTGGTTCGAGCAGGCGGTCATCGGAACCGATCTGGACAATTGGCTGGAGCTCAAATCCGCCGACGAATTCTTCGCCTGGCTCGAGGCCTCGGATGGCCATGCGAATAGCGCCATCGGCCTGCTGACGCGGATGAGCCGCGACATCGGTCTGCACCGTGTAGGTTTCGGGACGTCCCATATGTTGAGCTACGGCGCGTACTGCGATCCGGTCGGCTGGGAGCCTGGTTCGCAAGATCCTAGACATTTGTTCAGATCGGGATTTCTCGATGGCAAAACGGGAGAGATCGAGCCTTTCGATCACGCCGAAATCGCCGAACATGTGCGCTATTCCTGGTTCGAGCCGTACGAAGGCGGCCGCCACCCGTTCCGGGGGCAGACCATTCCGGATTATCAGCCCCACTCCGACCGTTATACCTGGTGCAAGGCGCCCCGCTATCGGCACAAGGTGGTACAAACGGGCCCTCTGGCCGAATTGCTGATCGATGGCGACCCACTGATCGGCTCGTTGTACCGGGCGGAGGGTGGGAATGCCTGGCTGCGCCAGTTCGCCCGCCTGCGCCGCACGGCTTTGCTGCTGCAAAAGATGCGTGAAACCCTGCAAGAGCTGGCCGCTCATTTGACCGATCCGCATTTTATTTCGCCTGCCGAGGACGAAATCCCCGACGGGGAAGGCTTAGGGCTGGTGACGGCGGCACGCGGCGCCTTGGGCCATTGGGTGCAAGTCAGAGGCGGCGTCATTTCTCGCTACCAAGTCATCACGCCGACCGCTTGGCACGCATCGCCCAAGGACAGCGAAGGCCGGCACGGGCATTGGGAGAGCAGTTTGATCGGGTTGACCGTCCACGACCCGGACGATCCGGTGGAGATCGGCCATATCATCCGCTCGCACGATCCCTGCCTGGTTTGCACCGTACACGTGCTGGATACGGGCAAGCGGATGACGGTCTGGCCCTAACCATGAGCGCTCGCCACATCGTTTGCTTCGGTAACGAACTCCACGGCGACGACGGGTTCGGCATCCGCGTGTACGAGCGGCTTCGCGGGCTGGCCTGGCCGAAGGACGTCAAGCTGTTCAATGCGGGCATCGCCGGACTCGATGCGCTGGAATTCCTGGTCGACTGCCGCCAGGCCATACTGGTTGACGCACTGGCCGATTCGGGGAATGCCGGCGAGGTGTGCGTGTTCAAGCCCCATGATCTGGCCGACTGCCGGGAAATGCCCGGCGGACACGATCTCGGCATTCCGTATTTGCTGAAGGCCCTCGAGATCATCCGCCAACCTTTGCCAGACATCGTCATCGTGGGAGTCGAGGTCGAGACCGAGGCTATCAAACCGTTTTCGCCGGGTTTGTCGGATAAAGCGAAGCGTGCGGTCGACAAAGCCGTCCACATAATCCAACGCCTTCTGCCGGTTTGAAACCTCACACTCAAGCTAGCGATTGCATTGCCGTTGATTCGGTGACTCTCGTCGAAACGGCTTACCCGCCGCGCTGGGTGGGCCAGGTCCTGTTTCCAGGCGAACATCGCCCCACTTCTATCCTCATTTTCGGCATTCAGGGTGAATTCCAGGCGGTCCGAAGCCTCTGCCCCCATGAAGGTCACGATTTGACGTATTGTTCATTACTCGACGGGAATGTGCTCGTTTGTCCGGGCCATAACTTCCGAATCGAGCTGGGCATGGCCGGCTTCAAAGTCAAGGCTGACGACAACCGATTCTGGATTCCCTTGTCCGAGAATGGCCCTTGTTGGATTCGCGAACACCAAGACAAGAAATGCCCTGAGGAGAAAGATTCGGAAACCATCCGTCGGCTGCGGGGGGAAATCGAAGAACTGCGTCTCGCCAATCTGAAACAGGAAAGACGCATCCTGGCCATTACTCAAAGCATGGACGCCATGCTGAAAGAGTCCGAGCAGCAGCGGACAAAACTCAAGGATGCCATGGACCGTCAGCAGGCACTCGGCCGTTTCATTCATCGCGTGCTGGATACCATGGACGACGTTTTGATCGTCATCGATGCGGAAGGCCGTATCCGCCAAATCAACCAGGCGGCGGAACGTCAGCTCGGGCTTTTCGAACCCGCGTGGTCGGGCTCGCCAGCCGATGAACTGCTGTTCCCCGAAGACAGGTCCTTCCTCGTCGCGCAATTGCCGCCTTTGCCATGGCCGTTGAAATCGGTGTTGTTGGAGACCATCCGTTTACACAAATCCTATAGCGGCGAGCACCGTCTGTCCGTTCCGTTACGCCGGCACCCCGGTTCGATTTACTGGTTGAAAGGCAACCTGCTGCACTCGGAGCAGGGCAAGCTGGAAGGCGCGGTCATCACCGCGACGAACATCACCGACATGAAAGCGCGGGAAACCCAGCTTCGGCTGAATGCCAAAGTTTTCCAAAACACCAGCGAAGCGATTTTCATCACCGATCTTGAGGGAACGATTCTGGACGTCAACCACGCATTCTGTGCCATCAGCGGCTATCAGCGATCGGAGGTCGTGGGACAAAACACCCGTCTGCTCAAATCGGGTCTACAAGACCAGGCGTTTTACATCCAGATGTGGAAAACCCTTTTGACCAAAGGCTATTGGAAGGGCGAAATCTGGGGCCGCCGGAAGAGCGGCGAATGCTTCCCGATGCTGCTGACCATCAATGCTGTCGCCGACGAGCGGGACAGGCTCACCCATTACGTGGCCATCGCCCTGGACATCAGCAGCTTGAAGCATGCCGAAAGAAAACTGGAACAACTGGCCTATTACGATGCCCTGACGGGCTTGCCCAACCGCTTTCTCTTCAAGGAACGGTTCGGCCACGAATGCGCCCTGGCGCAACGCAACGGAACCAAACTGGCGGTATGTTTCATCGACCTGGACAATTTCAAGGACGTCAATGACACGCTGGGACACTGGGCCGGCGACTACCTGCTGACGGAAGTCGCGTCGCGTATCCGGAACTGCCTGCGCAAAACCGATACCGTGGCACGGTTCGGCGGGGACGAATTCACCGTCATTCTCTCGAACATCGCCGATGCCGCCGAACCTGCCGATATCGCTCAAAAACTTATCGATGCAGTGGGGACGCCGATCCATATCCAGAATCATCAGCTCTTCGTGGGCGCCAGCATCGGCATCGCCCTGTTTCCCGACGACGGCCGGGATTTTACCACCCTGACCAAGCACGCCGACGCCGCCATGTATGTCTCCAAGGCAAAGGGACGCCGGACATTCCGCTATTTCGAGGCTCACATGAAGGAGGAGCCGCGCCAGCGCATGGTGATGGAAACCCAGTTGCGCCAGGCGATTGAGCGGGAAGAATTCGTACTCTACTATCAGCCCAAGATCGACTGCGTTTCGAACCGGATCACCGGCGCCGAAGCGTTGATCCGTTGGCGGCACCCTGAGCGCGGCATCGTATCGCCCGACCGTTTCATCACCATTGCCGAAGAAACCGCCTTGATCATCCCGCTCGGTCAATGGATTCTCAGGACAGCCTGTTTGCAAGCCAAGGCTTGGGGGGACGGGTTTCCGGAATTTCGAATCGCGATCAACCTTTCCGCCAAACAACTTCTAGCGGACGATTTCATCGATTTCCTGGACCGTGTGCTGGCCGAAACCGGAACCGATCCTGGCACCGTCGAATTGGAAATCACCGAGAGCCTGGTGATGCACGACATCGAAAAAGCATCCGAGCGGCTGAGTCGAATCCGGGATCGCGGCATCCATATCGCCATGGACGATTTCGGCACCGGCTACTCGTCCTTGTCTTATCTGCAAAAATTGCCCGTCCAGATTATCAAGATCGATCGCTCCTTCATCCATGCCTACACCGGCAACCCGGCTTCAGAACAAGCGGCGCTGATCAAGACGATCGTGACTTTGGGGCGAATCCTCAATTTGAAGGTCGTAGCCGAAGGCGTGGAAACGCAGGAACAACTGGAACTTTTAAAGTCTTATGGCTGCCACGAAATCCAGGGCTACTACGTATCGCCCCCTCTGCCGGAGGAGGAGTTCGGAAAACGCTTCATAGATCAGCCGGACCTCTTAGTCCAGTGATTGCTGAGCAATTCATTCAGCGAAATACGGCTCTTGAGCAGATTGGCTAGGGAATATCGATCAAGGACGTCCCGAAACGGGCTCGCCCAGAATAAGAGACGGAGTCGCTCGAACGAAGGGATTTCGGTTCGGGTCGTGCATACATTCCCGAACCCCCGCGATGGCATCCAGATCAACCCGAACAGAAACCGCCCTGGAAAAGCCTCCAGATAACTTATCCACCCCGGTCATGACTGCCGATCCGCCCAAGGCATCGCCGATGCGCTCCAGCACCTACGGCCACCGATCACGATCGAGCGCGGCTTCGTAGATTTCTCCGACTAGAGCATTTTCCCGGTGGTGTAGCGGTAGCACGGGTGAGGACCTCGCTTAAAACGTAGGCCGGATTAAGCAAAGCGTATCCGGCGTTTCGTCCATCGAGCGCCGGGAACGGCTGCCGCCTTATCCCGGCCTACCAGTTGTATCTCACCCTCTGTAGGACCGAGCGCTACGTCGGACCGGAAAATGCTCTAATGGGTCCAGATCGTTGTCGGCCATGTTGTCCCTCTCCGATTATCCCGGAAGCTCATCGAACGCCGGTCCGAGATCGCTGTTGTTTTTTGCTGCAACGCTTTTTAGCGGGGCATCGCGATTTGTCAATTCCGGGAGAATTCCGTCTAAGCTGGCGTGGCCCGAAAACAGCGCAATGTCGGCTCGGCTTCCACTAGGAATAATCGGAACCCACCGTTCATCCGTGCCTTGTTTTGCCCCAAGGCTATACTTCGTTGCAATAACGATTTCTCAGGCTCTTCATGCGCAATTCCTTAAACGCACTGCTACGGACGGCCAACACCGTCATACTCGGCAAACCGCGCCAGATCCGTCTCGCGGTTTGTTGCCTGCTGGCCCCGGGCCATTTACTCATCGAGGACGTACCCGGCGTCGGTAAAACGACTTTGGCGCACACTCTGGCCAATCTGCTGGGCTTCAAATATCAGCGCATCCAGTTCACCAGCGATCTTTTGCCATCCGACGTCGTGGGTTCCTCCATTTTCGACGGAAAAACCTACACGTTCCACTTTCAACCGGGACCCATCTTTCACCAAATGATTCTTGCGGACGAGATCAATCGCTCGACGCCCAAAGCCCAGAGCGCGCTCCTCGAGGCGATGGAGGAGCATCAGGTCACGGTCGAAGGAGAAACCCGCGCGCTGCCGGAACCGTTTTTCGTCATCGCCACGCAAAATCCTGCGTGCCAGATCGGAACCTTTCCTTTGCCCGAGTCTCAATTGGACCGCTTCCTGATGCGCATCAGCTTGGGTTATCCGGATAGCCGGTCCGAGCGCGCCTTGCTCAAGGGCGAAGACCGTTCCGTTCTGCTCGAACAACTCCCGGTCTGTCTGCCGGCCGACGAACTACTGGCTTTACAGAACATGGTCAAGAACGTCCATGTCTCCGACGCGCTCTTGGATTATCTTCAAGCGCTGATCAGATTCAGCCGCGAATCCGGTCATTACGAATGCGGACTGTCGCCCCGTGCGGGTCTCGCTCTACTGAACGCCGCCCGTGCCTGGACCTTCATCGAAGGGCGAGAAGCGGTCCTGCCCGAGGATGTGCAGGCGGTACTGGCTCCGGTTTGCGGGCACCGGCTGCGCCCCGTTTCGAGCGGCGCCACAAACGCCGACATCATCGTGGCGCCGATGCTGGAACAAGTTGCGGCGGTCTGATGTGAGTGCGCTTCCGCTTCGGGAACGGCTGGATCTCCGGCGTTTCTTCCGCGGCGAAAAAGCGGCCGATGGGCCGATCATGTTGTCTCACCGGCGAATCTTCATTCTGCCCAGCCGATCCGGCTTCGCCCTCGCGCTGCTGCTGTTGATTCAGTGGCTGACCGCCATTAACTACGGCAACAACCTGGCCTTCATTCTCACCTTCCTGTTGGCCGCCGCGGCCATGGCCTCGATGTTGTATGGCTACCGCAACCTTTCCGGATTGAGCGTCGGCGTAGGAAAAATGAACCCCGTCTTCGCCGGCGATCAGGCGCTTTTCGAGTTGCGACTGAGCAACCCGGCTGCGTTACCGCGCTATGCCATCGAGCTGAAGCTCAAAGGCGCAGAGCCTGTACGGCTGGATCTGCCGGCCGAGGGTAATGTTCCGGCCATCCTCCGCGTCCAAGCCGAGAAGCGCGGCTGGCTCGACCTCGACACGGTGACCGTCAGCACCGCGTTTCCCTTGGGGATCTTCCATGCCTGGTCGCCGATCAATCTGAAATATAGGATTTTGGTCTACCCGAGACCCGCTCAGGAACGATTGCCTTTCCCGCGTTCCGAAGGGGGTCAGGTCGATGCCCGGCCGCGAAATTCTTCCGATGACTTCCATGGGTTTCGGGCGTATCAGGCGGGCGATCCGTTCAAGCATATCCATTGGAAAAGCCTGGCTAAAGGCCGTGATCCACAAATCAAGCAATATGCGGGCAGCGAAACGGAGGTGCTTCATTTGAATTGGGCGGACACCAAAGGCATGGATACGGAAGCCCGTTTGAGCCGGCTTTGCCGTTGGATCTTGGATGCCGAACAGGCGGGAATGCGCTATGCGCTCAACTTGCCCGGGAACACCGTAACTGCGGGCCACGGCGCGTCACATTGCCGAAAATGCCTCGAGGCGCTGGCGCTTTTCGATCTATGAAGACCCCCGTTGCGTCATTCATGCCGGACCGAACGCAGGAAAACCTGCTTTTGTTCAGCGTTTTCTTCGTTGCCGCACCGCATCTCCTCAATTTGGGCTTGGGAATCGTTCTCTATTTTTCCCTGATGACGGCTTGGCGATTCGCTTTGGGGTATCGACCCACTCTTCAGCCCGGCCGTTTGCTGCTGTTCCTTCTGACCTTAGCCGGGGCGGCTTTGGTTTATGTCGATTACCATCGCTTTTATGGACGCGAAGCCGGATCGAGCCTTTTTCTCGTTGGCCTGGGTCTGAAATTGATGGAGATGCGAAACCGGCGCGATGTCTACCTCGTGGTCTATCTTGCCTTCTTCGTGGCTCTGACTCAGTACCTGTTCTCCCAGAGCATTGCTCTGGCCGTCTATACGCTGGCTGCCGTCGGCTTGTTGATTTCCGTATTGATCGGGCTAAACGCCGGGCCGGTCTTATCGCTCAAGACCCAGTTCAAGATGGCGGCGTCGCTGGTCGCGCAAGCCCTGCCGATCATGGTAGTTCTGTTCATATTCTTCCCGCGTATCGCGGGGCCTTTGTGGAAGCTCCCGGACGAGCCGACTAGTGCCAAAACGGGGCTCAGCGACACGATCGAGCCGGGCAGCGTAAGCCATCTCGCCCTATCGCCGGAGCCGGCTTTTCGAGCCGATTTCGAAGGCGAGCCCCCGCCGCCTGCCGAGCGCTATTGGCGGGGACCGGTGTTCTGGCACAGCGACGGCAAACGATGGACCCTGCCGCCGGAACAAGGGCGGAACACCAATCAGGCACCCGAATTCTCAGGACCGGCTTACCATTACACCGTGACTCTGGAGCCGCATCACAAAAAATGGGTTTTCGCTCTGGATCTGCCCAAAGTGTTTCCGGACGACCTCGCCCAAACGCCTGACTATCTGTTACTGACGCCGCAGAAGATCAGCGAACGCCGCCAATACACGATTATCTCCTACCCGAATTACCGAACCGGCGAACTCAGTCCCGCCGAACGCGAACGAGGTCTGCAGCTGCCCGAAAAACCCTCGGCACGCATACTCCGGCTGGTCGAGCGCTGGCGCCAGTCGTCGCAGGAACCGCGACAAATCGTGAACAAGGCGTTGCTCCATTTTCGGGAGGAGCCATTCATATACACGCTCAATCCGCCACCGATTCACGATAAATTGGTGGACACCTTCCTTTTCGAAACCCGCAAGGGCTTTTGCGAGCATTACGCTACGGCATTCGTTTATCTGATGCGTGTGGCGGAGATTCCGGCGCGGGTGGTCACGGGTTATCAGGGCGGACAATGGAATCCGGTCGGAAAATTTCTCGAAGTACGGCAGGCCGATGCCCATGCCTGGGCCGAAGTGTGGTTGCCTGGATCAGGCTGGACACGGATCGATCCGACCGCCGCCGTGGCACCGCACCGCATCGAGCAAGGGATCAATCTAGATCAGCAAATGGCCGATCACGAAGTCAATTTCGCTCCCGTGGAATGGGCACTGGCCGATGCCGCTTTCGATCTCCACAATTGGTACTATCAGGCACATCTCGTCTGGTCCAGCGTCGATCACGCCTGGAACCAGTGGGTCTTGAGCTACAACCCAGCAAATCAAAAGCGTTTCTGGGAAGCCCTAGGTATTATCGATTGGCGGGGATTGGTCACCTGGCTGACGGCACTTTTGGTCCTTTGCGGCGCGCTGGTCGGACTTTGGCTGCGCCCCCGCCGAAAGCCCAAGACAGCCGATCCCGCGGTGACGGCTTACAACCGGTTCCTCAAAAAACTGGCAAGAAACGGGCTGGTCAAACGAACGGGCGAAGGACCCCGAGATTTCGCCTTACGTGCGGCGTCCGAACGACCGGACGCCAAAGAAGCCATTGGCACCATTACCACGCTGTTCTTGCGGATCCGTTACGGACGGCAAGCCGATCCGCGCGATGTCGATCAGCTGCGACGCCGGGTGAAAACGTTCAGAATTTAACAGCGCTTATTCACGCGGCTTTCTCCACTTTAAGAACCACCCCTTCGGCGGCCACGACCCGAACTTTGCTTCCCGGCTCGCAATCCTCTCCTTGCACCTTCCACGTGGAATCATCCACACGTATCCGGCCCTGGCCGTTGACAATCGGATATTCCAGAGTAAACAGCCGTCCCACGTACTGTGTCGCCCGCCGGTTCAATAAGGGCTGATCGGTCTCGATGGGATGTTTTTTGAGAAAAAGCCGGAACACCGCGATGCTGACGATCGATAAAACGGAAAAGAGTATCAACTGATACTCCCAATCGAGTGTCGGCGCGATCAGCTTGATCACGCCGACAACAAAAGCCGACTCGGCCATCCACAGGAAGAACATCCCCGGCGCGAGGAGTTCGACGATAAGAAGAAATACGCCGAATGCCCACCAGTGCCAAAAAACGATCTCGAATGCCATTAGCTTGCCTTTTTGGAAAACGCTTCTTTGGTGATTTCGCCGATGCCGGTCAATGCGCCGATGACGCTGGAGGCCTCCAAGGGCATGAGAATGACCTTGTTGTTGTCGGCCGCCGCAAGGTTTTGCAAGGCTTCAACGTATTTTTGTGCGACGAAATAATTGATCGCCTGAACATCCCCTTTGCCGATGGCTTCGGACACCATCAAGGTGGCTCGCGCCTCCGCCTGGGCCAGACGCTCCCGGGCTTCGGCCTCACGGAATGCGGCTTCCTTGCGGCCCTCCGCTTCGAGAATCGCCGCTTGTTTTTCGCCGTCGGCGCGCAGGATGGCCGCCTGTTTCAGTCCTTCCGCCTCCAACACGGCGGCCCGCTTGTCTCGTTCCGCTTTCATCTGGCGCGCCATGGAATCAACCAGATCCTGAGGCGGCGTAATATCCTTGATTTCAATACGCGTCACCTTGACACCCCAGGGCGTAGTGGCGTCATCCACCACCGAGAGCAGGCGGGCGTTGATCTCGTCCCGCTTCGACAGCAGTTCGTCCAAATCCATGGACCCCATGACGGTACGGATATTGGTCATGGTGAGCTGCATGATGGCGAGCTGCAAATTGCTGACCTCGTAGGCGGCTTTGGCGGCGTCCACCACTTGAAAAAATACGACCCCGTCCACTTTGACCATGGCGTTGTCCTTGGTGATGACTTCCTGCGAAGGAACGTCCAAAACCTGTTCCATCATATTGATCCGTGCGCCAATCTGATCGATCACCGGCATGATGACATTGAGACCGGGCCTGAGCGTCGCCGTGTATTTTCCGAACCGCTGCACCGTGAATTCCGAACCTTGCGGAACGAACTTGACACTCAATACGACCAAGATGACGGACAACACCAAGAGAAACAATACAAAAACGCCAAACGCGGACATTTCTTCCCCCTAATCAATTTTTAGAATGCGTAATGTTTTATAAATGCTGAGATTTTCGGCCATTTGGCCGCTGTTCTATAAATAAATGTCGATATTCTCGTTTTTCGCGGCATCTTAAAGCTTAGTCGGCAACGTGGTATTCATGCTTAATTAACCTCGCTACCAATTGTAAACAGGTTAAGAAAATTTTTTGGTTTAGTTATAACGATCGATCAGGCATGTGGACTTACCTGATTATGCTTTTTAAGACAATTACTTATGAGGCATGTAAAGGTGTGTTAAAAACAGTGTACGCCTGTGACGGAGTTGTGGATAATTTTGCCCTGAATTGAGTTGCATCGATCCGACACACCTTGTCCACAAGCTTCAGCAAAGGTTTTCAAAAGGCATGTACCGGGATTGAGGATAGCCGAACCGAATGGATTAGGAGATCTATGAGGCCACACCAAGGTGTTCTGTCGGAAAGGTGAAACGCGAACGGGTTAACCCATGCTGAAAGGGCCGCCTCCCAAGGAGAAAAAATGTACCGACTACAAAATAATGGCTCGGCGAATGTAACGGATAACGTGCGATACCCATATGTCTCGCATCGAGGCAAGCATAGTCGCTCCTCTCGGAGGAGGTTAATTTTCGTTTTATTCGTCGCGTTGATCGTCGAAACGGTGGCGCTTCTGATCTTATTTATCCAGTTGACGCTAAGTGAAAAGGAAAACCTGGATTTGACCATCGCGGAGAAAAAACAAGCTCAGGAACTCGAGGCATTAAAACCCGAGGTCGAAAAACTGCGAGTCGAGATTGCCGCATTGACGACTTCGCGTTTGCCGAACTTGACCAAGCTTGAATTCGACAAAGTGATTCCGCTCGATTTGGATTATGTGAAAAACATCGTCTTCACCGTTGCCGGCAAGGATTCGGATAAGCATTACGAGTATAAGATCGTTATGCATAATTCAGACTTGTCGCTTATTCATCCCGAGGTGGACATCCTTTTCTTCGACCGTGTAGGCATTCAGGTCGGTTTGTCCAAGATAGGATTTCATCAAGACGGCACACCGAATTTGGACATGCTGGAGCGAGGCGAGGTCCGTTCTTTCTCATCAAAGGTCGATCTGGCCGATGATGCAAATCCGGAATACTTCCGGATCAAAATCTACAAGTAAGCGTCAGCTGCCGAATCAAACGTATAGAGCGCTGGCGAGACGTCTGCGGTACTCTCGGGTCAGCTCGTGATCATCGCCGAGAAACTTGAAAACGGCGAGGCAAGCTTTCCTCGCACCATCGTCGTCATAATGACGCGTGCCTTTAACCACCTCGATAAAGGCCGATAAGGCTTTCTCGAAATCGGCATTTTTCAAATGCTCGATAGCCGATAAGTAGATCGGCTTCAGAGGGGCTTCCAGTAAAGCTTCCGGCTTTTCGGCATGCTCGAACAAACGGGAAAAGGTGCGAATGCTTTCAGCCAGCGGATAAGAATCCGAATCCGGGCCGATGCGTTCCACAACCGCCATAGCTCTCTTATGGTCCGACGAGAGGAGCAGGCGAGCCAGCATGACGGCGGCACGGTCATTATCCAGTTCCGCGGCAAGCACTTCTTCCAGGATCGCGGCGGCCCTGTCGAAATGGCCGCCGATGGCCTCGGTTTCCGCCTGGTTGATCCGGTCCCGCAATGGACTCGGCAGAGCACGGTTCAACCACTCCTGGATCATGGCCTCCGGCAGCGCGCCGGTGAATTCATCGATGACCTGCCCATCGACGAAGAGCTTGACATTGGGAATACTGCGCACCTGGTAGCGGGCGCTAATGTCCGGCAATTCCTCGGTGTTAATCTTAACCAATACGAGGCGGTCCGAATTTCTTCGAGCGAGCCGCTCCAAGATGGGACCCAAGGCGCGGCAGGGCGCGCACCATGGTGCCCAGAAATCTACCAAAACGGGTATGGTATGGCTGCGATGGAGGACATCGGTATCAAAGTCGGGAATCGTCGCGGACATGGGGGTTACCGTCGGAAAGTGTGAATTGACGGAGAAGCGTATCAAATCTCCATTGGATGAGTCGCCCGATTCGTTGAGCATCTCTCTCAGTCTTCGCTAAACTTGTGGAGCGCCGTACTGTTTGTCTCACGCCCTCGCGGATGAGTCGGACACGGATCCGTAATTGCAATAGAACAGCCAATCTTCCGCCGAGTGACATCGCAAAGCGCCCCGAATCTTGGATTAAAGGACTAATCATCGTGAGGACAGATTTTCTCATTGGACGGCAACAAATCTTTGACCGCGATTTACGCGTCTTTGCCTATGAATTGCTATTCCGCGACACCAACGGGGACACTGCGGAAACATTCGGGCCGACGGCCGCCAGCAATCAAATCATCGTGGACAGCCTGCTTGAATTCGGACTCGACCAAGTTGTCGGAACACAGTGGGCTTTTATCAATTTCACTCGGGAAAACCTGCTCTCTGAAACCCCTTTCCTGCTTCCCAAAGATAAGGTGGTCATCGAGGTATTGGAAGATGTCCACATCGATGAGGCTTTGATTCACGCCCTGCAACGCTTGGCACAACGGGGATATAGGATCGCACTCGATGACTTTGTGTTTGATGAGCGTTGGCTGCCGTTGATCGAGATGGCCCACATCATCAAGCTCGATATCCAAAAGGTCACGCCGGCTGCCAGCGGATGGGTGATGGAACACCTGAAGAAGCTGCCGATCCGCTTTTTGGCGGAAAAGGTGGAAACGCAGGCGCAATACCTCGAGTATCGGGCACTGGGCTGTGAATATTTTCAAGGGTTCTTTTTCAGCCGTCCGAACATGGTGCGGGGAAAACGGCTGGAAACCAGCCAACATGCGGTTTTACAGCTGCTGGCGAAGATCAATCGGCCGAACATCTCGATACCCGAACTGGCACGTACGATTTCGATGGATGTGGGACTCAGTTACAAGCTTCTCCGCTACATCAACTCGGCATTCTATGCGCTGCCGAAACAAATCGATTCGTTAAAATTCGCCATCACCTATCTGGGTGTCCGCGAAATCCAGCGCTGGGTATCTTTGATCAGCCTAGCGAGTTTTCCCGACCAGCCGAGAGAGATTGTGAAAATTGCTTTGATTCGGGCAAAGACGTGCGAATTGCTCGCCGCTTCCGTCAAGTTGCCGAACAGCGAGCAATTCTTCCTCGTAGGCCTGATGTCCACCATAGATCAGTTGCTGGAGATTCCCTTGGATGACGCAGTTGCGGGCCTGCCGCTGTCGGGCGAGGTGAAAGACGCATTGGTGTCTCGCGCGGGATTGGCTGGAGAAGCCTTAAATTGCGCCATCAACTATGAATGCTGGAAATTGAATGCGGTGCGCTTCGCGAATCTTGAATTACCCGAAATAGGCAAGATTCATCTTGAAAGTGTCGGTTGGGCGAACAAGATTTTTCAGGTGCTGGAAAAAAAGTAGCAGCCTTGATGGCGCATCGCCGGCCTCAGAACCGCCAACGGGGGGACGAACCCGTCTATTTTTCCTCACCCTGTTTCAGCTCGCAATGTTCCAGTTCGGGCAGTGGCGCTTCCGCGACGCTGATACCCTGCTGCTTGAGCGCTCGCTTGAGCGCCTCGATCTGCTCGTCCAGCACTTGTATGTGGTCGAGCATATGATTGATGGCATGAGCGACCGGGTCAGGCATGTCGGGTGTCAAGCCGTAAGCGTCGAAACGGAGCTTACTGGCGATGGCTTGTCGGCGCGCTTCTTGAGCCTGGCGATCGGCACTGACCACATGGCCGGGAATCCCGATCACCGTGGCACCGGCCGGAACATTTTTCAACACCACCGAGTTGGAGCCGATACGGGCGCCGTCGGCGATCGTAATCGGACCGAGTATTTTCGCGCCGGCGCCGACTACGACCCCATTGCCCAGCGTCGGGTGCCTTTTTCCCTTTTTCCAGGATGTCCCTCCCAGTGTCACACCATGGTACAGCGTGCAATCGTCACCGATCACCGCCGTTTCGCCGATAACAACGCCCATACCGTGGTCGATGAAAAAGCGCTTTCCGATCTGTGCGCCGGGATGAATTTCGATGCCCGTCCACCAGCGAGCCAGGGTCGAAATGAAGCGAGCCAGCCATTTCAGCCGATAATTCCACAATCGATGGCTGAATCGGTGAGCCAAAATGGCGTGCACGCCCGGGTAGGTGGTAAGGATCTCGAAATAAGACTGTGCCGCCGGATCACGGTCGAAAATGCAGCTGAATTCTTCTTTCAATCGTTGCCACATATAGGGGATCATGCCTGGGGTCGTATCCGAAGCTGAATGGCGGTGAGTATGCCGCGCAGAAGATGGATTTCCTTTTTCTCCAGCATGGCCCGGTTAAAGATTCGCCTGAGCCGGCGCATGACCGAAGGTCCCGGCTTTCTTTCATGGAGGAATCGGAGATCGTACAAAGTGCGTTCCAAGTGTCCGTAAAAGGATTCCATTTCACTCGCCGTCGCCAGGACCGGGCCGGTATTGTCGGTGTGAGCCTGTTCCTGAGCGGCGAGGAAAAGCTCGTAGGCCACGATCTGAACCGCAGCGGCGACATTCAGCGAGCTGAATTCGGCATCGCAAGGAATATGCAGCAAATAATGGCATCGCTCCAATTCCTCATTGGTGAGACCCGAATGTTCGCGCCCGAATAGAATCGCAGTTTTTGCGTTGCCCGCGCTGACCCGTCTCGCGCATTCGCGCGGATCGAGCTGCGGCCAGGAAATCGTGCGGAGCCGTGCGCTGGCTCCGACGACTAAGGCGCAATCGCGGATGGCTTCCTGCAAGTCATCGCACACCCGTGCCTCGGCCAGAATATCGTCGGCGCCGGATGCCCGTGCGGTTGCTTCTCCGCTCGGAAAGACCTTGGGCGCGACCAGGGCCAAATCGCGCAGCCCCATGTTCTTCATGGCGCGCGCCGTCGCGCCGATGTTGCCCGGATGCGTGGTTCCGACGAGCACGATCCTGACATGAGACAAGCGATTCATGCGTCAGCGAGAGCGATAACCAAAAAAGGTAAAATACTATCAGAAATTTGATACCCTAAACCGCTTTTTAACCAGCGCCGATTCAAATATGGATCCCATGCTCACTATTGCGGTTCGCGCGGCTCGGACGGCGGGCGATATTATCGTCCGCTCCATGGACCGGGTGAACCTTCTCACGATCACGCCCAAGGGACGCAACGATTTCGTCAGCGAAGTGGACCGCCAGGCGGAACGCGAAATCATTCACACCTTGCAGAAAGCTTATCCCACCCATGCGTTCCTGGGCGAAGAAAGCGGCCGGCAAGGCCCGGCCAAGACCGATTTCGTCTGGGTCATCGATCCCTTGGACGGAACCACCAATTTTCTGCACGGATTTCCTCAGTTCTGCGTGTCCATCGCGCTGCTCCACCGCGGGCGAATCGAAAAGGGCGTGATCTACGATCCGTTGCGCCAGGAGCTGTTCACGGCCGCCCGAGGCGCCGGAGCATCGCTCAATAATCGGCGTATCCGGGTGAGCAAGCAAAACGGCCTCAAGGGGGCGTTGTTGGGCACCGGGTTTCCGTTCAAGGATCAGCGCCACGTCGAGGCCTATCTCGGCATGATGCGCGATCTCATGAAAGACACGGCCGGGATCCGCCGGGCCGGCTCGGCCGCTTTGGATCTTGCTTACGTTGCCGCGGGGCGGCTGGACGGTTTTTGGGAAATCGGCTTGAAAAAGTGGGATATGGCCGCAGGCCTGCTCCTGATTCAGGAAGCAGGCGGCATCGTTTCCGATTTGGAAGGAAAGGACAAATACTTCGAATCCGGCAACGTGCTGACGGCGAATCCCAAGCTGCATCAAATCATGGCAGGCATCATCGAGCCTCATTTGACCGAGGCGCTAAGCTATTCGGACGATCCGGCCGGCGATCAGTCCGAGTAATCCGGCTTCAAATCCGTGACGGTGTTTGTTCCGCGCACCGTCAGGATCTGCCGCAACTGCTCGCCGTTAAGATTCAGGTTGAAATCCCGGGGCGGGAACGGAACCGGGATTCCCTCCTTGCGGAATACCTCATCGATTTCAAAACAAAGGTCGCTAGTCACTGAATCGACTTTTCCCGCATCGTGGACAACCGCGATCAGTTCGAAATTTCGGGTACTTTCCGAAAATCCTTTGAACAAAACGACCGGCGGCGGATTGCGGTGGATTTCCGGATGATCGAACGCGATCTTCAGCAGAAGGTTTCGCACTCGTTTGGCGTCCGCATTATGGGATAGGCCGAGCGGCAGTATGACGCGTCCCATCGCTTTGTCGGCGTAGGTCCGGTTCGTCAGCGCGCCGGAAATGAGCGTGGAGTTCGGGATGAACACCGAGGCGCGATCAAGGGTTGTAATTTCGGTCGCGCGCACGCTGATTTTCTTCACATGGCCTTGGTGATCGCCCACCACGACCCAATCGCCGGCCTTGATCGGACGCTCGATCAACAGAATCAGTCCGGACACGAAATTGTTGACGATGTTCTGCAGGCCGAAACCGATGCCTACGGATAATGCGCCGGCGATGATGGCCAGATTGGACAGGTCTATGCCCAAGGTGGAAATCGCCAACATTGCCGCGATCGTAAATCCGATGTATCCGATTCCAGAACGGACCGAATGCCGGATGCCGACATCCAATCGCGTCCGCGGAAAGATACGCTGATCCAGCGCCTTCTGTATCATGCGGGTGGCTGCGAGCAAGCCTGCGAAAAGCAGCAGCGCCAGCAACACATCGGCGAGAGACAAGGTGATGTTGCCGACCTTGAAACCGAAAAACACGGTGTGAAGCCAGGCGGTGAGGTCTTTGCCTGCGGCGCCCCACAAGACCAATAACAAAACCAAGCCCATGGCCAGAATGAACAGGCCTACGGTTCCACTGAGCCAAAACGTGAGCATCTCGGCGCCCTCGTCGCTCAGGGCGAGGCTGCTGCGGAGCCTCGCGCCCACCGGAGATGTCTTGCTCAGGATATCCTCGATGAGCTCCGAACTGATTTTGCGCAGCAGGACGACGGACAAATAAAGCCCGGCCGTCAACACCAGCTGAGTGGCCAGCAAGCGGGACAACACCACATAGCCGAGCAATCCCGTTACGGGAATCGCATAAACGAGGAGCATCAGCACATATCGGAGGCGTTGCCATGTCGGGCTGAGTGGCGATTTGTCGGCCGCAAACCAGATTTGGCGACGGAGCAGATTCAGCAGCAACGCTGCTATCAGCAAGCCGAATAGGAATTTTTGCAGGAGCGTCGATTCGACCGAAGCATTGAACTGGGTGCCGACCTCGCTCAACACTCGGTCAAGGGCAAATACGAAGGCCAAGCCGTTCACGGTGCGGCTGATCGCCCGGGCACCTTCGTCGTGGATTCGAACCAAGCGCCACTCCGGCTCGAACGGCGCCAGCGCCGCCCTACAAAAGCCCGCCACGAAAAAGAGCAAGACCAGCGACAGCAAAGCGGTTCGGGCAACGGCGAGCAGCGGTTCTGTCAGCAACTCGGTATGAGCCAGGCTCAGGAAGAGCGCCAAAACAGCGGCAGAGGGCAATAAGGCCCGAATGAATCCGGTGAACAACGCCGTTCTCAGGCGCTGGCCGTAAGTGGGTTGAGCTTCGACTTCGATGTAACCAAATCTTCGGATTAACGCCCTTCGCAAGGGGAACGCCAACAGGATCGCCACGCCTGTGCCTAAGGTCAGACGCCAACCGATGGCCCAGGCATCCTGCGCGAAGGTATCGCTGGACTGCCACTGCTGAAGGTTTTGCCCGATGACCGTAAATCCGGTATTCAACTCCGACCAGGCTTTTCGCCAAACCGTCGGCGACAGCGGCGAGACGCCCCGCTTCAAAATGCGCTCGGTGAAACGGGTGCGCCGCAAGGTCTTGACGTCGCTCGCGAGCCGGCCGGCGCGAGCGATGATGAGTTCGGCCTCTTTGATCGCGCCTTCCGCCGCGGCCAGCCGTTCATTCATGGCTTTGCGCTTGGCTGCCACGGTCGGCGCTTCGGGCGGTGCGCCCTCGGCTGGCGGCGGCCCCAATGCGGCGAGCTCATCCCGAATCACTTGTACTTCGGGCAGAGCCTCGTCCGAGGCTGCGCGGGCATCGAGCGGAATGGTCATCAGTTCATCGCGCAAAGCCGCAAGCCGGCGATCCGAGATATCCGGCTTGGCCAATTCCTTTTCGGTCGCGTCCAGGGTCTTTTGCCAATCTTTTACCCGTTCACCCAGTGGGCGGACCGGGTCGGGTTCGGCCGACCAGCCGACACCAAGGTAGGACAACAGTGCTACAAAGAGGATAACCGGCCAAAGGAGGCGCAGTATGGAAGAATGCTTAGTCATCGTAAAACATCGAGAGATAGCGGCAACGCCGATTGCCGATTTACTGTTCGCTGAGGTCTCGTCTAAATTCCCAAGCTATCCCAGAGCTGATCGATCTTTAGCCGAACGGCTTCGGTCATCGTGATGGGCTGCCCCCATTCGCGAGCCGTTTCGCCGGGCCATTTGTTGGTTGCGTCGAACCCGACTTTGGAGCCTAGCCCCGAAACCGGAGAGGCGAAATCCAGGTAGTCGATCGGCGTGTTTTCGATGAGCGCGATATCGCGCGCCGGATCCATGCGGGTCGTCATCGCCCAGATCACGTCCCGCCAGTTGCGGGCGTCCACATCCTCGTCCACGACGATCACGAACTTGGTGTACATGAACTGCCGCAGGAATGACCACACCCCGAACATCACCCGTTTCGCATGCCCTGGATACTGTTTCTTCATGCTGACTACAGCCAAACGGTACGAGCAGCCTTCCGGCGGCAGATAAAAGTCGACGATTTCCGGAAACTGCTTCTGCAGGATAGGCACGAAAACCTCGTTCAGAGCCACGCCCAGAATGGCCGGCTCATCCGGCGGCCGCCCGGTATAGGTGCTGTGGTAGATGGGATTTTCCCGTTGCGTGATGCGCTCGATAGTGAATACCGGAAATTCGTCCACCTCGTTGTAATAGCCGGTGTGGTCGCCGAACGGGCCCTCCGGCGCCGTTTCGCCGGGATAGATGAAGCCTTCCAACACGATCTCGGCACTGGCCGGCACTTGGAGATCGCTCAAAAGACAATTGGCCACTTCCGTCTTGGCGCCGCGCAAGAGCCCCGCGAAGGCGTACTCCGAAAGCGAATCCGGAACCGGCGTTACGGCGCCGAGAATGGTGGCGGGATCGGCGCCTAAAGCAACGGCGACCGGGAACGGCTGGCCTGGGTGAGCTTCCTGCCAATCCTTGAAATCCAGCGCGCCGCCCCGATGCGCTAGCCAGCGCATGATGACCTTGTTCTTGCCGATGACCTGCTGGCGGTAAATTCCGAGATTCTGCCGCTCCTTGTGCGGTCCTCGGGTGATGACCAAGGCCCACGTGATCAACGGTCCCGCATCGCCCGGCCAACAGGTTTGAATGGGATAACGGCCGAGATCGATATCCGATCCGGCATAAACCACTTCCTGACACGGTGCATTTTTTACTTCCCTGGCGGGCATGTTCAGTACCTGCTTGAACAGCGGCAGCTTGTCGAACATGTCGCGCATGCCTTTCGGCGGTTCCGGTTCCTTGAGAAAAGCCAGGAGCTTTCCCACTTCGCGAAGCGCTTCGACCGATTCCTGGCCCATCCCTAACGCCACGCGACGCGGCGTCCCGAATAGATTGGCGAGCACCCGGATATTGGATCCCGTCGGCCGTTCGAACAGTAAGGCGGGACCGCCGGCCTTGAGGGTTCGGTCGCAGATTTCGGTCATCTCGAGATTCGGGTCGATTTCGACGGCTATGCGTTTAAGCTCGTCGATCGCCTCTAAATGGGCGATAAATTCGCGGAGATCGCGGTATTTCATGGACTGATGATTCGAACGTTGGTAAGGCTCGCTATTGTACCGGCGCTCGAAGATTCGTTTTAGGCCAGATCCTGTGAAAACAGTTTATGTAGATACCGATTTTCCTTTCGCGGATTGGGAAAGCGTTCTGCTGTCTGGGCCGGGGCGCACCGATTCGAATGATAGCCAAGCCTTCCAGCGAATCCATCCGAAATCTCGTGCTTGCCTGTTCAGAACTCACCCAAAAGCCTGTGGGCAACCTGTAGCAAGCCAATCGAACAATGGCACGAGTACACTTATCCACAATCCTCACCCGTGCGCATAACGATTTTTATCCACAATAAAATAACTCCACAACTTATTGCTTTTTAAGACGAAAATACGCCATTTCAACACATGCACGTTGCTTGTTATTAAGTCAAAAAGAAATTTTTACCTGTTTACAGTTAGCGCGGGGATTTACGGCAAATCGACAGTGTGCGGTATTTGTCCGCGACACCAAGCTTGCAACGATGTTTTCGATCCCAGTTAAACTTTGTTCGGGTTTATCTTGATTAGCCATTCAAGGGAAAGCGAGTTCCCAATCCGCTACAGACACACCTATGAACAACCTTAACTCAGATGATCCGCAGTATTGGAAAGCGAGACATGCAACGCTCGTCGATGAATTGAAGGGACACCGGGAAAAGGCGGATGAACGGGAGAAATTGCTCTGCCGCACCATTATTCGTTTGACCTTGGCGACCAGTGGGCTGGATCCCGCGATCGATCCTCATCTTATTCAGATCCGCGACCTGCTGAGAAAAGGGATTTCAAACGAAAAACTCCTTGCCGAATTGAATGCGGTATCGGAAACCTTATTGCGGGACGTAAGAGGCAAGGACGCAAACAACAAACCCCTCAAACAGGAAAGCGGAATTCTGTTCCGCTTTGTGAAGCAGCTCGGAAAAAGTGACGAGGAAAAGACAGCGATAGCGCTGCTCGAACAAAGAACCGATCGAGGTGAGATCGCGGATTGGAAATCGCTGTTTTCGGAACTCCAGGAGATTTTGCGCCGCACGAACCCGACTTCAGCCTCTGCAGAAGTGGCGGAAGCGTCGAAGCCGGGATTTTTGGGCCGCTTGCTTCAAGCGAATAAAAAAACGGCGGGAGAAAAGGTCGAAATGGGCCTTATTGGCAACCGGCTGCTTCTGTTGCTGGACGTCATAGAGCTTCCTTTGAACTTCAGGCAGCAGGCGGAGAATATCAAAAGGCGTTTGAAATCGGAGACCGATGCGGAGGCACTGGAGACTGTGCTCAACGAGGCTATCGCTTTTTTAAGCGATGTGAAGTCTTTCATTCAAAAAGAACAGCTGGAAATCGAATATTTTCTAGCGGGTTTATCTGGCCGATTGAATGAATTGGGACATGATGCGATCGGAGTGGATGCCAGCACTCAGGCCTTCGTTCGTAAACGTGAAGCGGAAAACGCCTCTTTCTCTGAGCAGTTTGAGAACTTGCACTCGAAAATGGAAGCGATCACCGAGATGGATCAGCTTAAACTGTTAGTGAAAAATGGATTGAACAGCTTGCTGGAACAGTTGCATACCAATTGGAATCGTGAATTGGGTCAATTAAGGAACTCCACCGGGCAACTCGGTGACTTGACCCGTCGGCTTCAGGAATTGGAGCTCGAAGCTGCTGATTTGCGTTCCAAATTGCGGTTGGCACATGATATGGCACTGCGGGATTCCTTGACGAACTTGCCTAATCGCATGGCTTATCAAGATCGTATCACCCAAGAGATGGCTCGATCGCAACGGTTTCAGCAACCTTTGTCGCTACTGTTGTGGGACGTCGATCATTTCAAGCGCATCAATGATCGTTTCGGACATTCGGCCGGGGATAAGGTGTTGGTGACGGTTGCCGAGGAGTTGGACAAATCCATACGGCAGGCCGATTTTGTGGCGCGTCTCGGCGGCGAGGAGTTCGCGATGATTTTGTGCGGCGCCGCCGGGGAGGCCGCACACCGGATTGCCGATCAAATTCGGGAAAGGATCGGCCGCTGCGGTTTCAATTCCCTGGGCCGGCCGGTTCAGGTCACCGTGTCCTGCGGAATAAGCCAAGTGCGGAACGGCGACACGTCGGAATCTCTGTTCGAACGGGCGGATAAGGCCCTTTACGAAGCGAAGAAAGGGGGACGCAATCGATGTGTGTTGGGTTGATTCGGCGACTTTATTCGCGAAGAAGATAGAGCTAATGTCTTTTTCTCCGTTCAGTCTTTGTCGTTTAGCGCAACTGGCGCTCGTATTTTCACGCATAGACTAGAGATTTTCCCGAGGGCAATACTGGCTTGCGGCTCCCGACTATGAACTTCACGGCCATGTCGGTTGATCAGAAGTCGACGTGAGGAGGATAATCAGCAGCCGGATCGAACACGTTGCTGATTGGCATAAACGGACATGCAGCCCCGCTATCAAGGAGTTGCTTCCAATCAAGCCTCTAAGGAAGAGGGTTTATGATGAGAGAGTCAACGGACGAATTCCACTATTCGGACTATTTGCAACTCGATGTGGTTCTTAATGCCCAATCGCCTGAAAGTGGACGGGGCGATCAAGAAATCCATGACGAGACTTTGTTCATCATCGCTCATCAGGTCCACGAACTGTGGTTCAAGGAGATCCTGCACGAGTTGAAGTCAGTGCTTGCGTTGTTCTCGTCCGTTCCCTTGGATGCACAGAAAATCGGTCTGATCGCTGCCCGTCTCGGTCGCCTGGTCGCGATCCAGAAAATCATCAATCGTCAAATTGAAGTCCTCGAGACGATCTCTCCGCTCGATTTTCTCGATCTTCGCGATTATCTGTTCTCTGACACCGTATTCCAGAGCAGCCAATTCCGTGAGATCGAACTCCGTCTCGGCTTGGCCACACGGGTTACTCCGGAATCGTTCAATCATTTTTCGCCTGAAGAAAGCGAGACCCTTCGAAAAGCGTGCGAAGAAAAGACCTTATTCGAAGCGGTCGATGAATGGCTTGCAAATATGCCTTTTCGGAGTATCGAGGGAGGCGAGTTTTGGCCGGGTTACCGCCGCATAGTCCATGACATGCTGCAAAAGGACTATCGATTGGTTGAGAACAACCGTCGGCTATCCGGTTGGGATCGTCAAGGGCAGCTCAGTAAGTTGGAAAATGCCCGTTACCGGTTCGATGCATTGTTTAAGCCGGAAGAATACGAGTTGCTCCGGGACGAGGGATTGTTCCAGTTCCGCCAAGCAGCCGTATTATCGGCCTTATTTCTCCTTCTTTATCGGGATGAACCTTTCCTCCAAGTTCCTTTCCGTATCCTTAAGCGGTTGATGGATGTCGACGATCAATTGATCGGTTGGCGTATCAACCGTTCTTTGTTTGAACAGCATATGCTGGGAAATAAAGTCGGACTAGGGGGCAGCATTAGCCATGACTATGTCCGGGAAATGATGGAAGAGAAAAGAATCTTCAGAGATTTAGGTATTCTTACGACTTTTCTGGTTCCACGTTCGTCTTTGCCGGTATTGCCTCAAAGACTCAAACAACGCCTCGATGTCCATTTCAGCCATCGGCCGGCAGGGTAACTCGAGCTGCCGATCAAGTACCGAACCGGACCCAGGGTGAAATCCAGACTCTCAGTGTCTGGTAAAAACTTGGCCACTAAGCAAAATAATTGCGCACGACGGTTTCGATCAGATTCCACGGTACGATAAACGGTTTTTTGGAAATCTGGATTGAAAGTGTATCGCCGCTAATTTGGTAATGGCCTTCGATCCCGTTACCGGCAAAGCGTCCTTTTTCTTCATCGCCAACAAAATGAATGCCTTTGTCGCGCGCTGCTTCTTTCGCTTTGCCGACTATTTCCTCTGCCGATTGGTTCAGCTTAACCTGCACTAATTTACTCATGATCGGATTGCCCAACTCTGCATCTTTATACGGCTATATTAAATGAACTCGATTCGCCTGGAACGGAAGCCTTGATGGAAAACTGTTGGTTCATTGTTCACATTCGAACTCAACCGGATTCCCATGTTCTAAGTTAACCTTTATTATCACTGACGCGGAAAATGATGCTGAAGTTTCAGCCGCGCGTTTATTGGGTGGGGATGCCAAGCAAAAATTTTCTCGAAAAACAATAAGAAGTCTCGTCAATAACGCTACTGGACGGGAGGAGAGGACAACACAATGCAGTTGGAATACATCCTAAAATCATATGCACGTTATGCGCCAGTATACGATCAGACTTTTGGTTGGATGCTAAGCTTCCGCGGTCGTTCGATGGCGGCCGGTGTCACTAACAAGAGGCCGGGCAAGGTACTGGAAGTCGGGGTCGGTACGGGAATCAGCCTTTCCTACTATCGCAGGGAGCACGAGGTACACGGTATCGATATTTCTCCCGATATGCTTGAGAGAGCCCAGCAGCGGGTATCGCGAGGTAAGCTTACTCATGTTTCCAGTCTACGCATCATGGATGCCCGAGAGCTGGAATTTTCCGATGATACTTTTGATGCCGTGGTTGCGGCGTACGTGATGTCGGTGGTTCCGAACCCGGAGAAAGTGATTCGGGAAATCGAGCGGGTTTGTAAACCGGGCGGCGATGTGATTATTGTGAATCACTTTGCGGCAGAAAAGGGTTTTAGGCGGGATATCGAGAAGTTCTTGGCGCCGCTATCCAATAAGTTGGGCTGGCGTCCCGACATGCCTGTTCAGGAGATCCTGGGAAATACTTCCTTGCGTGAGGTTAAACGGCACACCCTACCGCCGCTGGGTATGTTCACCATGCTGCATCTTCGAAAGGATCTCGACACGGCGCTGCAATAGCGCATAAAAAATCATCTACTTCTGCGAGCGGAGACATAAAAAAGGTGACTCTCGGTCACCTTTTTTAAGGTCTGTGGTTGAGTCTAACCCAACCTCAGGTTTCAGCCAGGGAGTTTCGCAGCTTTTTCATGGCGGTATTTTCCAACTGGCGAATGCGCTCGGCAGATACCTGATAGCGCGTGGCCAGATCGTGCAAGGTCAATTTTTCTTCGCTCAGCCATCGGCTCGTAACGATGTCCCGGCTGCGCTCATCCAGTTGCTCGATGGCGGCCACCAGCTGGTTCTGCTTATGCTGTCCCCAGTCGTTATCTTCGAGCAAATCCGCCGGATCGGCATTTTCTTGCTGGAGATAATGAACCGGTGCCGATATTTCCCTGTCGTCGCCGTCGCTATCGCTGGGTTCGAAGGCAACATCCTGGTTGTTCAGGCGATTTTCCATTTCATAAACGGTCGCGACATCCACGCCCAATTCATTGGCTAGGACATGAGCCTCGTCGCGGCTCAGCCATCCCAAACGGTTCTTGAACTTGCGCAAATTGAAGAACAATTTCCGCTGTGCCTTCGTGGTCGCAACTTTAACGATACGCCAATTCTGAATGATGAATTCGTGGATTTCCGCCCTGATCCAATGGACGGCAAAGGACACCAACCGGACGCCGACAGTGGGGTCGTAACGCTTCACGGCTTTCATGAGGCCGATGTTTCCTTCCTGGATTAAATCGGGTAACGGCAAACCATAGCCCATGTATCCCCTGGCAATATGGACAACGAAGCGCAAATTGCCGAGCACTAACTGCCGTGCTGCTTCCAGATCGTTATGCTCGCGAAAGCGCACTGCCAGTACGCGCTCTTCATCGGCGCTATAACGCGGCATCGCGTTTACGGCAGAGACATATTCTTCGATGGAGCCGAGCGAGAGATTAACCGGAAGAGTTAATGCGTTGCTCATAAGTGTCCTCAGTTTTAGTTCCTGTTCTAGATTAGCACTCAACAATGACGAGTGCTAATAGTATGTCTAGAAAACCTCCGCAATCAAGTGGGATCGAGTTCCCGTAAATGATAAGCGACGACTATCCATGCCCCGATTATTCCCAATAAGACCGATGCTCCAATCAGGAGTTCTGTCTCCGACAGACTGAGAAAGGAGAGCGTATAAGGACTGCCGTAGAGTTCCGCCAAGTGGCGGGAAGGGCCGCGGAGGAACAACAGGAAGAAACTGACCAACAGCCAGGCGAGAGTGCCGCCCAGGAAGCCGTACCAAAAGCCGGCATAGAGGAAAGGGCGGCGGATAAAACGATCGGTGGCGCCGATAAGTTTGGCCACGACGATCTCCTCGCGGCGGTTTTGCAGCTCGAGACGGATAGTGTTGCCGACGATGAACAGTACGCCAAGACTCAATAGTATGCTGAACACGAGGACGCTGCGTTGGGCGATCGTTAATATGGCGTGTAGCTTGTGCATCCACTCGGTGTCGAGCTGAACGAAATCGGTTTCCGGCAGCCTTCGGAGTTCGGCAAGCAATTGTTCTACGTCATCAGGACGAGTGAGGGAATCCTTGGGTTTGATGCTGACGACCGCCGGCAGAGGATTGAAATCCAAAGCCTGTAAGGCATCGCCAAAACCGCTGTAGCTTTTGAGGTCCTGTAACCCCGCTTCCTTGGTAATCAGTTCGGCCATCGCGATTTGTGGATGCTTTTTAAGTGTTTCCGCGACTTTTGCGCCGGTTTCGTTGGTCAATTCCGGTTTCAGGAATAGAGAAATCTGGTTGGTCGCTTCGAGCGTCGAACTGGCCTGCCGGACATTCTTGATAAAAACGTGAAAGCTTGCCGGTATGGTCAAGGCTATGGCTATCACCAGCACGGTCATAATGCTGGCGAGAGGGGTTCGGCGCAGACGAACAAAGCTGGCTTTAAGAGTTTCGACCTGCAAGTCGACGTAGGCTTGCAGCCAGTTTGGGAGGCCGTTGTTGGTGCGCCGGGCACGGACCGCGTTGGCGTTTCGTCCCCTTCGAGTTTTCTGCTTTATTCTTGCCATCGGTACGATTCAGCCGTCTGCGACCAATTGGCCTTGCTGTAACTTCAGGGTTCGACAGCCGAACCGCGAAATCAGATCGAGATCGTGACTCGCGATCAAGAGCGTTACGCCGACCTGGTTGAATTCCTTGAATAAATCCATGATCTCAGCCGATAAACCGGGATCCAGATTACCGGTGGGCTCATCGGCCAGAATCAAGGAAGGTTTATGCACGATGGCTCGGGCGATGCCGACCCGCTGCTGTTCGCCTCCGGACAGCGCCAAGGGGTATCGTTTTTCCTTGCGGAGCAAGCCGACCTTATCGAGAGCGGCTCGAACACGCCGGGCGGTTTCCTGCTGACTGTAGCCGGCAACGAGCAGGGGCAGAGCTACGTTGTCGAATACGGTTCTATCATGCAGCAAGCGGTAATCCTGGAAAATCAGTCCCAATTTGCGGCGCAGGTATGGCACCTGTCGTTTCGAAACGGCGTTTATGGGCCGCCCATCGAAAAGGATCTGCCCGCGGTTGGGTCGTTCGATGAGTGGAATCAGCTTGAGCAAGGTGCTCTTCCCAGCCCCCGAGTGACCGGTCAGGAAAGCCATTTCACCTTTTTCAAGGTGAAAACAGATGTTTGACAAAATTTCTCCGCTATCCGAATAGCGTTTGCTGACGTTGATAAACTGCAGCATGGAAAAACGACGGATTAGGACACAGCGATCGTGCGGAGAAGAAAGAGAAGGCGTCTGCTCAAGATTGCAGTGCTCCGCCGCAACTGCTGCCTGCCCCTGCGGTGCAGCCGTAGCAATGATCGGCCACGGTGATGGGCTGCCCTTCAGAGCCAAGCAACAGGGCTTCGCGCAAGTGGGTGCGGGGTTTCATGCCTGCGCCTAGCGGCAAACCGAGCATCTGGTTGAAATCGCAGTCATATACATAACCTTGCCAGTCGACGCTGATCAAGCTACGGCACATGACGTCCTCAAGGTTTTTCGGATTGTGGCTGTTCCTCAACAAAGTCATGTACTCGTCAAACCTCCCCTGACTGATGAGTGTGCTGCCGAAACGCCGTATTGGCATATTGGCAAGAGTGTACAATCGGTTGAAAACGACCCCGTAGCGGCTTTTCAGCTCGCGTTTATAGGCATTTTCCAGCTCGATTTGCGGCGGCGGCAGAGCTGCTCCTTGAGGATTGTAGATCAGATTTAGAGTCAAGCCCGAGTCGAGACAGCCGTATCCGAGGCGATTCAGTCTATGTAAAGCCTTAAGGCTCGCATTGAATACGCCCTGGCCACGCTGAGCATCCACATTCTCCTCGAGGTAACACGGCAGCGAAGCCACGATTTCAACACGATGCTCCGCCAGAAATTGAGCCAGATCTTCATAACCGGGCTCTTCCAAAATTGTCAGATTGCACCGGTCAATCACCTTCACGCCCAGCTTGCCGGCGGATTCCACCAAATAGTGAAAGCGTGGATTCATCTCGGGAGCCCCGCCGGTCAGATCGAGGGTGGTTACCTTGGACGCTCGGACGCATTCGACGACCAGCTCCACTGTCTCGGCATCCATCATCTCCGAGCGTTTCGGACTCGCGTTGACATGGCAGTGGAAGCACTGCTGATTGCAGCGATAGCCCAAATTGACTTGGAGCGTCTCGAGTCGTTTCCGGATGATATCGGGAAAATCGGTGTCCCGGAGTAAGGGTAATGGATCATGCATGGCTCAAAGTGGGTCCTGTAATCAGCTTACACCCGTCGCTTCGTATGGAGAGTACCGCTTTCGATCCGGGTTTTGCAAAGGCCGGGAAACATCAGATCAGATTATGCCAAATCTAGGCATCAGGGGTTACGGCGTTGGCCGGCTTCGGCTTAAAATCTTTGGGCGGCAAAATTTAACGATAGTACGGGAGGTCATGATGCACAGATTCGGATTAATGGCCGCAGGCGCGGCGATCATCTTCGGCTCCGCGGCTTATGCCGAAGAGATCAGAGTGGAGATGAACAAGATCGATGAGACCGGGACCGTAAAGCCCATTGGCGTCATCGTTGCGATGGATACGGCTGCCGGATTGACGCTGACCCCGGATCTTAGAGGCTTGCCGTCCGGACCTCACGGCTTTCACGTTCATGAATTTCCCGACTGCGGCGTCAAGGAGAAAGATGGAAAACCGGTGGCTGGGCTGGCAGCCGGCAATCATTTCGATCCGAACAAGACCGGAAAGCATGCGGGTCCCGCTGGCGACGGTCACGCCGGAGATCTCCCGGTTTTGAGCGTGGCTTCCGATGGTACGGCTAAGGAAGTGGTCGCCACGAAGCGTTTGCGCGTGGCCGATCTTCGGGGACATTCATTGATGATTCATGCCGAAAACGATAATTATGCCGATAAGCCGGGGGGCGCCCGTATCGCGTGCGGTGTGGTGAAGTAAGGAGTTCGAGACCCGATTAAGAAAAGGCTAACCGTTTAGCGTTGATTCGATCGGAGCTCGAAAACCACCCGGCCATTTAGGAGCGTATACGTTACCCGGCCTTTGACGGTTTGTCCCCAGTAGGGCGTGTTTCGGCCGCTGCTGTGCCAAGTTGTGCCATCGATCGTCCAGGCATCCTCCGGGTCGAAGATGCAGATGTCGGCCGATGCGCCGACACTGAGGGTGCCGGTTTCAATGCCCATGATAGCGGCCGGGCCTTGAGTGAGGAGGGCGATGGCCCGACTTAAGGAAAGGACATCCTCGTCGACCAGCTTCAGAGTCAAAGGAAGCAGCATTTCCAACGAAGCCACGCCGGGTTCGGTGGACGGAAAGACGTCCAGCTTGGCGTCGGGTTCGTGGGGTTGATGATCCGAACAAATCGCCGTTATCACGCCGTTCTTGAGCGCCTCGCGCAGAGCATCGCGGTCGGCCAGACTTCGTAATGGAGGCCTGACGTGGCACATGGCGTTAAACCCGTCGATATCCATTTCGGTCAGATGTAACTGATGTGCGGCCACATCGGCACTCACCGGCGCTCCCTTTTCTCTAGCTCTGGCCACCATCCGAGCGGCGCGTGCGCAGCTCAATTGCGCGAAATGAACCCGTGCGGCGGTGTGCTCGACCAGCGCCAAGACCTGAGCGATGGCCACGGTTTCGGCCGCATCGGGTATGCCCGGCAGGCCTAGCCGGGTGGCGGTCGGGCCTTCGTGGACGCAGCCCCGATCGGCGAGCCAAGGATCTTCCGGGCGGATGACGACCAGAAGATCATGACTGGCGGCATATTCGAGCGCCCGGCGCAATACCAACGTATTCGCCATCGGCGCATGGGCATTGCTGACCGCGACACAGCCGGCGCGCTTCAATGCGCTCATTTCGCTCAGGTCCTTCCCTTGTAGGCCTCGCGTCAGGGCACCTGTGGGCAAAACCCGCAGCTTGCCGACTTGTTGAGCCCTTTCGCGGATCAGGTTGGCTACGGCGGGCGTATCGATGACCGGGTCGGTATCCGGCGGACAGCAGAGGGCGGTAATGCCGCTCGCGCTAGCGGCCTCGCTCTCGCCGGCGATAGCCGCCTTATGCTCGTAACCGGGCTCGCGCAAACGCGCGCAAAGATCGATAAAGCCAGGACACACGATCTGTCCGTCCGCAGCAATCGTTCGATCCGCCGTGAAACCGTCGGGCGCGCGCGCCAACGACGCCACGCGCCCGTCGGCCAGGTAGAGGTCGTGCTTACCCTCGATGCCATTGGACGGATCGACGACGTATCCGCCGAGGATAGCGATGCGTTCGGTCATATCGCTCGATCTCCGGAGGAAGTTTCGAGATCGGGGCGCATCGCCATGGATAGAATCGCCATGCGAACGGCAATCCCGTGGTCGACCTGCTGAAGTATGACGGAATGCGGCCCGTCGGCCACCTGCGAATCGATTTCCACCCCCCGATTGATGGGCCCCGGATGCATCACGATGACGTCCGGCTTGGCCCGTGCTAATCGTTTTTCGGTCAGTCCGAAGCAGGCGAAATATTCGTGCTCGCTCGGAATGAACGCCCCGCTCATGCGCTCCTTCTGCAGGCGCAACATGATCACCACATCGACATTCTCCAGCCCCTCCTCCAGATCATGGAACGTGGTGACGCCCAAAGTCTCGACCACCGCCGGCAGCAGCGTCTTGGGACCGATCACGCGCACTTCGGCAGCACCGAGCGTATTCAACGCGTGAATTTCGGAGCGGGCGACACGGGAATGCAGGATGTCGCCGACGATCGCCACTTTCAGATTCGCGAAATCGCCCTTGAACTTGCGAATGGTGAATACATCCAGCATGGCTTGGGTCGGATGAGCATGCCGACCGTCCCCGCCATTGATCACGCTGATATGGGGTGCCACGTGGCGAGCAATGAAATGAGCGGCGCCGCTTTCCGCGTGCCGGACCACGAACATATCGACATGCATGGCCTCCAGATTGCGAATGGTATCCAGCAGGCTCTCCCCTTTGGAGGTCGCGGAGGTAGCGATGTTTAGATTGAGTACGTCGGCGGACAGCCGTTTGGCGGCCAACTCGAAGGTCGTACGCGTGCGAGTACTATTCTCAAAGAACAGGTTGACCACGGTCTTGCCGCGCAGCAGAGGCACTTTTTTGACGGTCTGTTCGGTTACGCTGGCGAAGGATTCCGCGGTGTCCATGATCTTGACCAGCAAGTCGCGGCTCAAACCCTCGACCGTCAGAAAGTGCTTTAGCCGTCCGGTGGAGTCTAATTGAAGAATGTCGGCCTGAGTCGGATTCATGGTTGCGGAGACACCGAATGAATGCGCAATTCCAACGGACTCGGCCCGCTGAGCGTGATGCGCTGATCGGCGGCGAGCGTAATTTTGCTTCCGATGCAATCTGGCCGAATGGGAATTTGCCGTCCGTTGCGCTCGATCAGCACGCCCAGCACAACCTGGGCGGGGCGGCCGTAATCGAAGATCTCGTTCAACGCGGCACGAACGGTCCGTCCGGTGTAGAACACGTCATCGATTAGCAGTATGTTACGGCCCTCGACGCGAAACGGCAGCACGCTCGGATTGACCTGAGGGTGAATGCCGGTGTGCGAGAAATCGTCTCGGTAAAACGAGATGTTCAAGAGCCCCAAAGGCTCCGTTAGACCGAGCCGGGCATGCAGGCGGTCGGCGATCCACGCGCCGCCCGTGTGGATGCCGATCATGGCTGGGTCGGAAAACTCGCGTCGTGCCATTTCCTCGCGCAAAGAGGCTTCCAGACGGTCGAGCAGTGGGTCCACCTGCAAAGCCGTATCAGGCATTCCAGACATCTCTTTCTGTGGTATGTGCCAGCCAGGTTTGCAGAATCAATTGAGCGGCGAGTTCATCTTTGACATCGGCGAAGTGCGTGGACCGTTTGGAGCGTCGTCGATAAAAAATCTCGCGGGATTCTCGGGTGGACAATGTTTCATCCATCGTGTGGACCGGCAAATGATAACGGTTTTCCAACTGGCGGCAGAAGCGCAGAATGGGCTCGATGATAGGGTTTTCTTCGCCCTCCGGGTTATATGGAAAACCGACCACGAACGCCGATGGTCGCCAAGTCTGAACCAAGCGGGATACGGCATCCCACAGGGCTGTTCCGCTGGTCACGCGTATCGTTTCGAGAGCCGTCGCGGTACCGGTCACGCGCTGTCCTACGGCCACGCCGATATTTTTCTCCCCGAAATCGAAGCCGAGATAAGTGGATTCATTGGTCTCTTGCCGCACCGGGTCGAAATCCATGAATTAGCCGTGCCCCGCTTGAGAGGTCAGAAGCGAAATATCCACACCCATCAGTTCGGCGGCGGCTTTCCAGCGATGGGCCGGCGCATAGTCGAACAGAATGGCGTCGTCGGCAGGCGCGCTCAGCCAGGAATTTTCGATGATTTCCCGTTCCAGTTGTCCTTTTCCCCAGCCGGCATATCCCAGCGCCACCAAGATCTTTTGAGGTCCCTTGCCGATGCTCAGTGCTTCCAAAATGTCACGGGATGTGGTGAGGGAAATGGAATCCGATACCTGCAGGGTGGAGTTCCAATTGCCGCCCGGTTCGTGGAGAACGAAGCCGCGTTCGGCTTGCACCGGGCCGCCGAAGTAAACTGGAATCTGGCCGATGGAGGATTCGCGGACGTCGATTTCCATTTGCTGCATGATGTCGCCCAAGGTCAGCTCGGACGGGCGGTTGACGATGATCCCCAATGCGCCTTCCGGGCTGTGCTGGCACAGGTAAGTGACGGTACGGGCAAAAAAAGGGTCCGTCATCCCGGGCATGGCGATCAGAAAGTTGTTGGTGAGGTTCGCGATCGCTTCAATCATGGTCATAGTATCGGGGTAGACCGACGAGGCTGCAAGTCAGTTCACGGAAAGGCCGAAATTTCTTGCAGGTCTCAGATGAAGATCAAAGCGCGGAGGATAGTCCGTTGCGTGGAGGCGGCTGTGTTCGAGAAAGCGAGCCGTCGGTCGCGCCGGGAACTTGCTGATCGAGACAGAACAAGCTCCCGGTTTACCGGTTGAATGTTGTGTGCTCAGGTCGCGAGGGTGTCCATGAGATCGATCATGAATTCCATCTCTTCATCCTCGACTCGTTCCCATCGGGAGATTTTCAGCGCGGCGAGAGCACTTTTGCCCTTGTCGTTGTCGGGCATGGCCAGTAGCGCATCGAGCAGCCGGTCGCGACAATCCGCCAGCCTCGGGCTTATCAACAGTGCGTGGTGGATGACCTGGATTTGGCTGCCGACCAGTGCCCGAAGCTGCTTGCGTATGACCGAAGAGAGATCGTTGAATGCCTCGGCGAGAAAAACGCCAGCATCACAGTTGCCTTTGAGCAATTCCTTGGCGACCAGCACATAGGAATCACAGATTTGCAGTTCGACCGACGAGGCATCGAGATCGGCCGGCTCCAGCATGATCATGCCCATCATGTGTACGTCGGGATCTTCGGTGATCGCCAGCTTGATCGAGCCGGGCAAGTCTTCCATCTGAAGATAAGGACGTTCGGCGCTCACTGCAATAACCGCCTCGTCCGTCTTATCTGCCGGTTTGACCAAAGGCTTGAAGCCTTTTTCCCGCACCAGCATGGCGGCATCATAAGGGTTGGCGTAGATCAGGTCGATCCGGTCGGATTTGATGGCGTCCCGCTGACTGTGGAAGTCGTCGTAAAGTTGCAAATGAAACGCTTCGTCCAGGGCCTTTTGCAGCCAAGTATTGAAAATGAACCAGCCGGAGAGGTGTTCAGGCGTGAAATCCGGGCTTACGGTGAAAACGTGGGGCATGGCGGTAGTCCTCGCGGAGTCGAGACGCTAAAACAGCGTAGGGTAGAGCCGCATGCATTCGGCGACTTTCTGTCGGGACGGTTTGCGCCGAACCGAGGTGTAGCCGATGACTCGGGCGTTCCGAATGTTCGGGATGACGGTGGCCTTGACCCAGTAGAAACCGCCGTCTTTGCGCAGATTCTTGACGTAACCCTGCCATTTTTCGCCGTGCCGTACGGTTTCCCAAAGATCCTGGAAAGCCGCCGGAGGCATGTCTGGGTGCCGCAAAATACAGTGCGGTGCGCCGATCAGTTCTTCTTTGGAATACCCTGACATGTCGACGAAGGATTGGTTGACGTGGGTGATGATGCCGGCCGGATCGGTCCGCGAAACGATCAAGCACCCGTCCGGGAAGGACGACTCGACATCGGTCACTAAGACTCTCCGGCGAGTCCCGTCGAAATGGACGAGAGTATGTTCGCGATAGGTTCCAACAATGTCTTCGGGCTTCATGTCTTGCATGGCGGCCTCCTGGAAGAGCGGTGAATGGGCTGAACGCAGGTCAGATCAGGCCGGCTATGCTTTCGGCTGCCCGTTTGACGTCTAGAAAAATCAGACCCAATTTGGCATTCGGCTTGGCCATGACGGTCAGCACCGCTTCCTTGCCGGCATAGGTCATCAAGACGTATCCCCTATCGCCTTTGATGAGCACCTGTTCGAGCGCGCCGCGAGACAGCTCTTGGGCGGTCCTGTCGCCGAGCGACAGCATGGCGGCGCTCATGGCACCCACTCGATCCTCATCCAAGTTTTGCGGCAATACTGCCGCCATCATCAAGCCGTCCGTTGAAATAACGCCGGATGCTTCGATGTCGGCCGATGTGCCGTTCAATTCGCTCAGAATGGAAGTCAACATTTCTGCACGCATAACTAAACCTCGCTCGCAATTTCGGATTGATTCCGGAAAATTCGTTGGTAATACATTTGCATCAGGCGCCGACGCCAGCGTAGCGGCGGCTCAATATCCAGACCAGCGTGACGAAATCCGGATGGTTGAACCGTGGCATGCCAGCGGCGACCAGCACAAATCGCTCTTTCCCAAGGTAGAGTGGCCAAAATCCCACCTTGCTGTTGCCTGCCGAGTCCACTATGGACCAGGCGCTTGAGTTGAGCCCCAAGTTGTTGAGCAGCAGACCGGAGCGACGTTCATGCAAATTGGCCAGCTCGGCGCTGAGCGCCGAAAGCTCCTCGGCGACTTCGTGAGGAAAACCGTAAGTCGCGAGATAAAAGCCTTGACTGTCGGCCAAAAGCACCTTGGCTTGGCTGCTCAGCTGGCTCAGGAGTCCCGGCAGGATCTCGGAAAGAGGCTGATCCGGACATTTCAGCGGCGTCTGTAACCCTTGCAGCCATTTTGCTTCCTGTGCGCGGTGAAGTGCCGCGTAGGCCTTTTCGGTATCTTCGAGAGCCGACCAATCCTTCAGTCCGGCCAAGGTGAGCACAGGGCTCGATTCCATTTGCAGCAAGGCTCTGATGAGTTGTCTAGTGGGGGTATGCGCCTCGGTTGTGACTGCATGATAGGCCCCGCCCGGCGTAGGGTGGAGATAAAGATGCTCTGTGAGCACGTACTCCTTCATGAATCTTCCAGTCCCGGATCGATGCTATAAAGCAGCGCCTGCACCAGCAGAGAGACATCTTTCTTGCGCCGGGCGTCCACTTCGAAGATCGGCGGATTTAGACCGGTTCCTCCCAACTGGCGGTGGTAGTCCGACAGGAGCGGCGTCGGGCGGATATCCATCTGTGTGACCCCTATGACCAAACTCGTGGTCTCGATGAAGCTGCCGAATTTGTTCAAGAAAAAGCGCAGATCCTGGAAAGGATCGGCGCGGGTGTTATCCAATAGCAGCACCAAACCGATGCCTCCGGTAGTCAGGATGTCCCACATGAAATCGAACCGCTCCTGACCCGGCGTTCCATACAAATGGATTTTGTCACCGCCGGGCAAAGTCATCATCCCGTAGTCGAGCGCAACCGTGGTCGAGGCTTTCCGGCTCTTGGTCATATCACTGGCTGCTTGGTCCGTTTTGACCGGCGGAACATCACTGAGCGAGGCAATGGCGGTCGTTTTCCCGGCACCTACGGGCCCGGTGAAAATGATTTTGTTGTACTGAATCACGATTCGATTCCGCTCCCGTCAAGACATTTTCAGGTGTTTCAAAATCTTCCCGAGAAAGGATTTTCGCTCCGGCTCCGGGTTGGCCGGCGGCGGTTGAAATTCCACTCGGGCAGTCTGCCGCTTTGGCCGCTGCTCGATGAGTCCCAAAGCATGAGCGGCGCTGATAAATGCAAAAACGTACTGCTGCCGTATACCTAGAATCTGCGCCGCCTCGCATACGGCATGCGGACTATGGTGTAGCAGTGCGGCGATCCTTAGGGTATGAGGAGGCAGCAGGAGGCGAGTCAGATTGGGCCAGGATTTGAGGATTACCTCATGTTCGAACGATATGTCCGAAGGAATCTTGCCTTTTGAAGTCCAAATGGCCATTTTCCACAAGAAGCCATCCAGCGGAATCAGCCGATCCGGATCGAGCTGGGCTTCGTCGGCGTCGATCAGTGTTACTTTCAGGTTCTTGGTTGCCGCCGCGTGCGTTCCGCCGATATCCATGTGCACTAGGTTGCTCACGGGAATCGCGCAAGCGGCGCGCAATTGCGCCTCATCGGCATTGATCCATATCCGTCGAGTTTGCGGGAAGATAACGAGCGGTTTCCATGGCGTTTCCACTCGCAAAGTCTGCTGACGCGATAGGGCGAGCGCGCAGGCCGATTCGAAACTTCCCTGTAGGAAATCCTTGGGATTGTAATGGGCGGCGGCGGTCTGCTTGGGATCGGCCGGATCGATATCGTCACGGAATCCCAAGTAGCTCTTGAGGCTCTGCTCATCCAATTGCGCCGCCACCTTGGATACCGAACCATTCGATTTTTCCGGCGCGGCGACCGTCCGCAGCGGGATGGGTCGAGCTTCTGTCTCCGGCTTTTTGGCGTGCCGTGATTGGCGGCTTTCCAGAATTTGCCGGGCCCGGCGGATCGCCTGCAGCATGCTTTCGGTTTGGACGGGTTTTTTTAGAAAGACCGTCTCGGGCGAAGCGGCACGGTCGTTTAGGGAAAGGAGGATGAGCACCCGGTCGGGATGGGTTTGCCGTTCCCGATCCAATAACTCGACCGCCCTTTGTGCATCCATGTCGATCATACAGGCTTCCGCCGCTTCCCCGTCGTCGACGAGCTCGGCCTGCTTCCGGCAAGGGCCCAGCAGGAACATCTTGAACAGCTTTGCTGTCCGTTCGTCCATGCCTAGAACCGCCAACCTTAATGGCGGGATGGCTAAATCGGTCATGGGGTATGTTCCTTTCGCAGATGTCGTTCGCAGTCGTCCCAAATCGCCGGTAGGGAGTCCACGACTTGTTGAAGTTTTTCGCGAGTGCGCAGGAAATTGCCGAGATCGCCGGCCGCCCGATACAGCAGCAGTAGTTCCGCTTGCAAATCGTTTCGGGCCGGTTGTCGGATCAATGCCTCTTCCAATACCGTGCGCGCTTGATCGAGCTGGCTGTACTCGATGTGTTCCCGCGCTTCCAACAGCGGGTCCCTGTCTTCGCCCGAGCTATTGGTCGACACTCGGACTAGGTTCAGCGAGCCGGTAATTCCGGGTGTGAGGACCGATTGCCGGGCTGGGGGCAACTCGGCCCAATCGGGCGCGCGTCCGGAGCGGAGCCATCGGTCCAGTAAGGCATAGCGGTCCTCCCTCAGCCGATTCCGCGCCCCGGTCAATAATCGCTTGCGGAGGGTGTGTCCTCTATGTCCCAAGGCAATGAAGAGGTCCAACAACGCGGCGTACAGGCCGTCTTGGTCGTCTTGGTTATAGTGGTGGAATATCCGCTGGGTGTGTCGCAACAGGTTATCGGGAACCGCCGCCACGGAATGGGCCAAATAATCTGCGACCTCGTTTTCCATGCCGAGACACAGCGGCCTCAGCAGCGGACAGTCCTCGATCAGAAAGGCGGGTTCAGCAAAATGTCTCAGCTCGAGGTCGTGCTTCGGCTTGCTGTATTGCGGCAGGGCCGGTCGCTGAGCTTGAGAGAGATAATCGGCCATTAATGCTCTTTAGAAGAAACGGCTAGCGCAATTCGCTCGATTAAGGTGAACGAAGCTCGACAGGGTTGGCGGACCTAGGCCTAGGGTGATGGCTAGTCAGCGGACCCAGGCGTCCCCAGCCGGACACGCCATCAAGAATAGTCGGTTTTTTGGGGAAGGCTAGGCGGCAGTGCGCTGCCTTGGAGAGTGCTCAGAAATTGTGGCGGTGCGGTCGAGTTCGCGGGAAAAGCCGGGGCCTATCAGGGGCCCGTTTGGAGACGGTGATCGTTCTCGAACCGCCACGTACGCGTGATGACCAAGACATCCGCTTCCTGCTTCAGCTCTTGGGGAAAGGGCGCAAAAGGGGCCGCAAGCTGTACGATGTTCATTGCGGCGTCATCCAAAACTTGCTGACCGGAGGAATGTCGGACCTTCACGCTATATACGGTTCCATCCGGGTTGATGCCGACGCTCAAAAGCAGGCTTCCCGAAAGATTTTGGCGGCGAGCCTCATCGGGGTAGTTGAGATTGCCGATCCGTTCGATTTTTTCCTGCCAGGCTTTCTCGTAGGCGGCTGCCTTGTATTTATGGGCGTTGACCGAGTTGATGTAAACCAGTTTGGGACGGCGGGCATAGTTTTCCCGAGATTCGTTCAATTGGGCGCTCAATTCGGCAATCTGCTGGCTGAGCGCGGCGGCCGTGAGTTTCACGGGCTGGAGTTCCGGCTGTTTCTCCGTGCCTTGGTCCGTGACGATCTTCTTTTCGGATTTTTCCTGTCTCAGGACGCGTTTGAGCTTGGCTTCTTGAACATGAGCGGGATTGGGTGCATTTTCGGTTTGCTGACCCTGTCCTTCCTGCGGTGTGGGTTCGCTCCTCGGAATCGCTTTTTCGGTGTGGGTCCCGCTGCCGAACTGGTTTTCGGGGGCGAGAAAATCAGCCTTTTCCGGTGCCTCCCGAGAGGGGTTTCGCACCAGCGCGATGGTCAAGGATTTCTTGATTTCGGGGTGCTTGGGCATCTCGAAGCTGACGCCTAAAATGAGAACGGCGTGCGCGATGCTGGCAAGAACCAGAAATAGAAGAAAGCGGTCGGAAAAAACCCTATCGGAACTCATGAAGCTGCTTTTAAACCCGTACAACGGACTCGATATGATTCATCAGCAAGGCACTGATATTCAAGCCGAACAGTGTATCCAATTCCTGCACGCAGGTCGGGCTGGTCACGTTCACTTCGGTCAAATAGTTTCCGATCACGTCGAGACCCACGAATACGAGCCCTCTCTCCCGAAGCGTTGGGCCTACTTGCTCGGCGATCCAACGATCCCTTTGTGTCAGCTCGCGTCCCTCGGCGCGCCCTCCGGCAGCCAGATTCCCTCGGCTCTCGCCTTGGGCGGGGATTCGAGCCAGCGCATAAGGAACCGCCTCGCCGTTCACCACCAGAATGCGCTTGTCTCCGTCAACGATTTCTGGCAGATAGCGTTGAGCCATGATGAAGCGCGAGTTGTGCCGGGTCATGATTTCCAGAATGACGCTCAGGTTGGGGTCGTTTTCCGCGATGCGAAAAATCGAGGCACCGCCCATCCCGTCCAAGGGCTTCAGGATGATTTCGCCCTGTTCATGCAGAAATTCGCGAATTTTGTGCCCTTCCCGGGCGACCAGAGTCGGCGGGCAGCATTGCGGGAACCAGGCGGTAAAGAGCTTTTCGTTTGCATCGCGCAGGGAGCGAGGTTTATTGACCACGTAAAGTCCCTGGTTTTCCGCACATTCTAAGAGATAGGTCGCGTAGATATACTCCTGATCGAAAGGCGGGTCTTTGCGCATCAAGACCACGTCTAGCGAGTCCAGCGGTGCGTCCGTCTCGCCGAGAAAGCTGAACCAGGAGCGTTCGTTGCGCTCCACGCTGAGGCGGCGCATCCGCGCGTAGGTACGTCCGTCCCGCAAATAAAGGTCGTTGAGCTCCATGTAAAAGAGCTCGTAACCCCGCGATTGGGCCTCCAGCAGCATGGCGAAACTGGTGTCCTTGTGGATTTTGATTTTGCCAATGGGATCCATGACGATCCCAAGCTTTAGACTCATAACGTTTTTTCCGTAATAAAACAAGCGTGGCTTGACTTAAAAACCTTGAATCATATATAAAGCTTAGTTTCCGTTCCAGCTAGGCGAGTTAGAGGTCAACCATGTCCAGAGTATGCCAGGTGACGGGCAAGCGCCGTATTGTAGGCAATAACGTCTCGCACGCTAACAATAAGACGAAGCGCCTGTTCAATCCGAATCTGCACCAGCACCGTTTTTGGGTCGAGAGCGAAAACCGTTGGGTGAGTCTTCGCGTCTCCAGCCAGGGAATGCGCATCATCGACAAGAAAGGTATCGACGCCGTTTTGGCAGATATCCGCAAGCGCGGCGAAAGAGTTTAATCGAGGTCTGAACCATGCGCGACAAAATCAAATTGGTATCGAGCGCCGGCACCGGCCATTTCTATACGACCACCAAAAATAAGCGGAATATGCCGGAAAAGATGGAGATCAAGAAATACGATCCCGTCGTCCGCAAGCATGTCATGTACAAGGAAGCAAAAATCAAATAATCCGTGATTTGCCCGGGTCGCGGACCCCAATGATATCCGTGATCCGGCTTATCGCCCGGCTATCCCATCGAGCCGAGGCGGTCAGCCCGCCTTCTTTCGGCTCGATTCAAGATTAGTCCATCCGCTCGAACGCAGGACCCAAGGCTCGTCGCCGGCTGCACCGGGAATGTCGTTCCGCTCAGAGCGGTTCGAAAAAAGCTCCAAGCTCCGCCAGCAACGCCCGCTCCTCCTCGAGCCGTTCCGGATAATCGGAATGTCCGGCTTGCAGCACGAACAAGCGTTTCGGTCCCGTCAGCGCATTGTAGATGGCGAACTGGCCGGGCGGTGCGACGACCGGATCGGACAGCGCTGCCGCGACATGGACGGGAATATGAATGTGTCTCGCGGCACAGGCTGCATCGTAGTAGCGTAAGGTTTCCAACACGTGCCCATGGCGGTGCTCGTATCGCCGGACGGCTTCGCCGCTCCCGAGTGTCGGCAGCGTAAGCCGCAGAGGATGATGGCCGAAGGTCGGAACATTCAGATGGGCGATGCGGATGCGCGGTTCGCAAGGCAAGGCCAAAGCGCCGATCCCGCCGCCGAAGCTGATCCCCAGATAGCCGATACGGCCTTCGATTTGAGGGACGACGCTTATCAGCGTCGAGACCGCCAGCCATAAGTCCTCGACACAGCCGCCCAGGATGTAACGATCGCGCTGGCTGATGCCGCGCAGGACATGCCGGGCGGGATTGTCCGGCAGGCGCGGATCGCGGCTCGAGGAAAGCCCGCGGAAGCAGGGAAACAAAACCGCCGCTTCCCCGACCGGAAGATCGAAATCCGGACCCTCCCGGCCGCCGTAGCCGTGCCCTACCACCAGCCCCCGCCGAATCGGTCCGCGCTTCGGACTCACCAGCCAGCCGCCGATCGTGAACTCGTCGGTCGACCGATAACGGACATCATAAACATCGAAATCCGGATGATCGTCTTTGCTGCGAGACAGCTCGGGGTTCGGATAAACGCTCAGCGCGCGCCGGTAGCGGGTTTGCCAGAACGCGGCGAAATCGCAGGGTTCCTCCGGGCAGCCGACCTGAAGCAAAGACTCGAGGGTGTAGCCGTAGGTGGGGTCGAATGAGGGGTTGGCGGAAATCACCGTATTCTTTCTCGAATGATCCTAAATCAGCGGTGATCTCGCCGTACGAGTGCGCTCATCGGGCCAATCCAGCCGCGACATCGCGGAACGCGGCCAACGCCGCTTCCAGATGGTCGATGATCTCCTGCTGCAGCACATCCGGCGGCGGCAAGTCGTCCAGATTATCGAGGCTGTCGTCCTTGATCCAGAAAATGTCCAGGCTGGCCTTGTCGCGGGCGGTCAATTCGTCGTAGCCGAAATACCTGAAGCGTTCGGTTTCTTTTCGCTCATGCCGGTTATCCGGGTGATAGCAGTCGATGAAGTCGCGCAAATCGCCCAGCTTGAGCGGCTTGGTCTTCAGCGTGAAATGCCTGTTGGTGCGGAGATCGTAGAACCACACGCCCTTGGTGTGCACCTTGCCGTCCTTGGGTTTGGCGTCGAAAAACACTACGTTGGCTTTCACGCCCTGCGCGTAGAAGATGCCTGTCGGCAAGCGCAGAATGGTATGCACGTCGCAGGTTTCCAAAAGTTTCCGGCGAATCTTCTCGCCGGCGCCGCCCTCGAACAGCACATTGTCCGGCAGCACCACCGCCGCCTTGCCGTCTGGCTTGAGCATGCCGACGATGTGTTGCAGGAAATTGAGCTGCTTGTTCGAAGTGGTTTCCCAAAAATCCTGGCGCTCGTAGGTGAGGGCATCCCGGTCCTCCTCGCCTTCACCATTTGTGATGGTCATGCTGCTTTTCTTGCCGAAAGGCGGATTGGCCAGCACGTAGTCGAAGCGCCGGGAAGGTTCGGCGATCAGCGCGTCGGCGCGCTGTATCGTCGGTTCGCTGTCCAGATCGCCGATGTTGTGCAAGAACAGATTCATCAGGCACAAACGGCGCGCGCCGGCGACGATCTCGTTGCCGAAGAAGGTCTTGTGCCGAAGGAATTCCGCCTGTTTCTTGTTCAAACCCTGGCGCAGCAGCCACGTTTGCGCGCCAAGAAAGAAGCCGCCCGTGCCGCAAGCGGGATCGGCGATGGTCTTCATCGGTTCGGGGCGCACGCACTCGACCATGGCCTGGATCAAGGGCCGCGGGGTGAAATATTGACCGGCCCCGCTCTTGGTGTCTTCCGCGTTTCTTTGCAGAAGTCCTTCGTAAAGATCGCCCTTGGTGTCGGTATCCATGCCCACCCAGTTTTCCGCATCGATCATTTGTACCAGCCGCGCGAGCTTGGCGGGATCCTGGATCTTGTTCTGCGCCTTGAAGAATATTGCCCCGAGCATGCCCGGCTCGTTGCCCAGCTTGTGTAAGACGGCCAGATAGTGCGCTTCCAGCGGTTCGCCCGTCTTCGATCTCAGGCTGGCCCAGTCGTAATCCTCGGGAGTATGAGTATCGCGGTTGTAAGGCTCCTGGGCATATTCATGCGCCATCTTCAGGAACAGCAGATAAGTGAGCTGTTCCAGATAATCGCCGTAGCTCACGCCGTCGTCGCGCAGGGTGTGGCAGAAGTTCCAAACTTTTTGGATCAGGGTGGAGGCGTTCATTAGTCTTGTTGTTCGATTTCGATCGGATCTTGGTCGAGTGTTTTTATCAAGTGCCTGTCAATTACCGAGATACCGTTTAACTTTCTGAATTTAAGATAATTATCGATGAGCTTGGGGCAATTTGGCCGGTGCTGAGGAACGTCGCATCAACAAAACGGTATCGCATAAGGCACATCGGGCAATTCATCAAGTAACCATCAAATACCGCCGCGGTCGGGGAAGTCATTGTTTTTACGCGCGATATTTGATGGCTCCGGTAGCTTTCTCCAGTTATAACCAGGCAGCCATCAAGTACCTCATGCCCACCATGGCACGTATTTCCTGAATTTTGGTGGTGCTGACTCATCGTGTAGGCGGATCGCCTCGGCGGTAAGTGCTTCCTTGATGAGCCGGGAGGCAATTGCACTGTTCCTGGCATTCTTATCCGGTCGGCAAGATCCATCTTCGCTAATACTCCTCGTCACGGATCATGCTGTTTCCTTGATAACTCGTTTTTTGCGGGGTTTAGGCAGCTTCTCGCGCGTAGCCCGCTCGGTGCGAATGCGCTCCAGCAGTACGCTGGCGGGTTCGTCATTCGGGTCTTGCGGCACGAGCTGGCCGGAGAAGGCGGCTTTGAGGATGTTTTTGCGTTGGGCGGCGGCTTGTTTGAGCGAGTGATCGATCGCAGGTTCTTGTAAGTACACTATTCCAATGTAAAGCGCTACCATCTCAATTATCACGTCGATTTCGTCAGCGCTGGGTATTGGCACAACGACCGACGCGATTTGTTGAAGATTTAGCCCTGGCTTACCGGCACCATACGCCAATTCGTCGAGCTGCCCGCGGCCACCAGCACGCGCAGTCAAAAAAAGATGAAGGTATTTGCTCAGTACACTATCCACAAGGCGAATGAGTGAAACGTGTTGGCTAACATAGGCTTCTTCAATCGTCACATCTACGTGCGCCACTTTACCGACGTTCGCTCCGGTAATTGTCAGCAACACATCGTTCCGCTGAACCAAGGTTCGCACTCCCTCACTGGTCTGAGGCGGGTTTACAAATGCGACATCGGTCAGATCAAGCCAATCCTTGTTGATATTCTGCGAGCGTATAAACATAGCGCCGGACTCGGCATAGTAGTCCGCCCATCCGCGAGAACCGCTTGTGATCAATTCGGCTAATTGATCCAAACTCGCCCACACCCACCCCTCCGGCAATTCCGGCAAATTGAAGGTATCCGGTTTGACCGGCTCCGGGTATTTGGCTTGCCAGTCTTTTGGCAGGGTTTTGCCTTGTTCCTTGAATTTGGCGAGCTGCTTGGCTTCCCAGCGGGCGCGGCGCTCTTTGAGGATGCGTTCCAGCAGTTGTGAGCCGGTTTCCCGGGGTTTGTTCTTGGCTCGCCATTCTGCGGTTAGCGCGCCTTCCACCGCCGCTTTCAGCAGCGATTGGCGGTATTGCGCCAGCTTCTTCTGTGCGGCCTCGAGTTCGGCCACGCCCGCGTCGAGATCGGAGAGCAGTTCTTCGAGTTTTTCGACGATGCGGGTTTGTTCGCGGCGAGGTGGCAAATACAGCTCAAATTTACTCAACTGATCGAACTTGACTCGCGGGCGATCCCCTTCGTATTGACTGCATGCAAAGTCTACAAAGTCGCTCGATGAAAGACGCCAAAGCAAGAACCTTCCATCCACCGCATCTGATTCAGGGAAAACAATAAATTCAGCCGAAGCTAATCCGCTAAACAGAGGGCGAATCACCTTGTTCAAATATGGCCGCATTCGTCCATACAAAACATCTCCCGCGAAAAAGCGTGCAGAGCTACTAGACATAGTTGATGCGGGAACTGTTGCAATAATCCTGTTGGTATGAGCTTCGACGTGCTCTAACCCCACATAGGGCGACCCCGGAAAGTCCGCAGGATGGACTCGCTCGCTACGCGGTTGAACAATTTGACCCAGAGGTGCACTTACCCACCCTTTCGGCAAAGTCAAACTCACGCCACCAACTCCTCATTCATCTCTTGCATCACTTCATCCAAATCCTTGCCGAACAATTGCCACACCTTTTGCAGCCCGCCCTTGTTGGCGAATTCGGCGTAGTCGAAATCCTCGCGGGTGATGCAGCAGCTCGATGCGATGTGGTCTTTCATCAGCCGCAGCCATTCGGTTTGCTCGGGGGTGAAGGCGGTGGCGCGCCGGGCGTTGTGGCGGAAGATCCATTCCTGGAAGCGCTTATCCACTTGTTCCCGGAAGGGCTTGAGCTCGTCATCCAGTCCGATGGCGAAGCGAACCAGCGCGATCAGGTCGGTGAGCTGGCGTCTGGCATCGGTGCCCTTGACCAGGTTGGTCCGGACGCGGGCATAGGCGCTCCAAAGCCGCTCAGTGGTGAGCATTAGCGGCGGACGGCTCAAGGCGTCATGCAGTTCTTCGATCATTTCGAAGGTGAGCGCCCGGCGCTGGTAGGGCTGCTGATAGAAGAAGCTCAGGGCGGCGATTTCGTCCTTGTGCCGGGCGATGTAGTCGGCAAAGGTCTGGATGACGTTTCGCGCCTGCGCCTCGGCTTGTTCGCTGAAGCCGGCGAAGGTGACCTGGTCGAGATTCACATGGTCGATGATCTGCTCGCGTTCGCGGCGGGAGTTTTCGATCTCGTCGCGCAGTTCGGGCTTGTCGAAGGGCGCGCAGGCGTCGGCAACGCGCTGGATGCGGGCGGCTTGGAGTTCTTCCTCGGTCAACGTGGCCTCGCTGCGGGTAATGCCCTGTGTCTCGGCATTGGCAAGGGCGGTTTCCACGATCTTGTCGGGGTCCAGCGCCATGATCAGCGCCTTGCCCAGTTCGCCTACGGAAATGCCGCCGGCGTGTTTCCCGATGCGCGCCAGGGCCTTGTCGTCGAGCTGCTTGGCCAAGCGTACCAGGCGGTTGCCGAGGCTGAGCACGGTATCGTCGTCGCGGCTGCCCATCGCGACCCCGAGCAACAGGTCCTTGAGCGGGACGCCGGGCTTTTTCTCCAGCGGGCGGCTTTCGGTCTTGAGCGATTTTTCCACGCCCACGGCGTCGATCAGCACGAAGCGGGTCTTGGCGCTGTCGGCGCTGTTGGAAACCCGCTTCAGGTCGTCGAAGCCCAGGCTGCGCACGCCCCGGCCCTTCATTTGCTCGTAGTAGCCGCGGCTCCGCACGTCGCGCATGAACAGGAGTATTTCCAGCGGTTTGACATCGGTGCCGGTGGCAATCATGTCCACGGTAACGGCGATGCGTGGATTGTAGTCGTTGCGGAAGCTGGAGAGGACGCTGTCCGGGTCTTCCTCGGCGCGGTATGTGACCTTTTTGCAGAAGGCGTTTCCCTGGCCGTAGACCTCGCGCACGATCTGGATGATGTCGTCGGCGTGGCTGTCGGTCTTGGCGAAGATGAGGGTCTTGGGAGTTTCCTTTCGGCTGGGGAAGATCTGCGTTTCCACGGCCGTTTTCATGGTTTCGATCACCTTTCGGATCTGGTTGGGGTTGACCACCGATTTGTCCAATTCCTTGCCGGTGTAAACGACATCTTCTTCGGTTTCGGCCCAGCGCTTCTTGCGGGTCTGGCGGTCGCGGTGGTCGACCCATTCCTTGGCCTTGAGTTCCGCGCCTTTCCTGGTGATCTCGGTTTCGATCTCGTAAACGTCATAACCCACGTTCACGCCGTCCGCCACCGATTGCTCGTAGGTGTATTCGGCCACGATGTTTTCGTTGAAGAAGCCGAACGTGCGCTTGTCGGGCGTTGCGGTCAGGCCGATCAGGAAGGCGTCGAAGTAATCGAGCACCTGTTTCCAAAGGTTGTAAATGCTGCGGTGGCATTCGTCGATGACGATGACATCGAAGGTTTCCACCGGAATGGCCGGGTTGTAGCGCACGATCTTGGCCTGCTTTTCGGTTTGCTGCACGTCGAACAGCGATACGTCCTCGGCGGATTCGTCGATGGGTTCGCCGGAAAGGATGGAATACATGCGCTGAATGGTGCTGATGCACACCTTGGCCGCCGGGTCGACGGTCGAACCGGAAAGCCGCTGCACGTTGTAAAGCTCGGTGAACTTGCGCGCATCGTCGGGCGGGGTGTAGGCCATGAATTCCTGGTGCGCCTGCTTGCCCAGGTTGCGGGTATCGACCAGAAACAGAATGCGCTTGGCCCCGCCGAACTTGAGGAGGCGATAGACCGCCGTGATCGCAGTGAAGGTTTTGCCGGCGCCGGTCGCCATGTGAATCAAGGCGCGCGGCTTGTTCCGGGCCAGGGATTCTTCGAGACCCGTTACCGCGTCGATCTGGCAAGCGCGCAGATTGCGCGTATCCAGCGCCGGCATCCGCGCGTTCAGGCGGCGGCGGAAGGTCTCGGGCTGGCTCAGCCACTCGCTCAGTTGCTCGGGCCTGAAGAAATGGAAGAGTTCGCGCGAACGGGGTGCCGGATCGCGTCCATCGGTAAAGCGGATGATCTGGGAGGTTGCCTCGAACAGGAACGGCAGCGGCGTGGTTTGTACCCGCCATTTGAGGGTGGCGTTGGCGTAGCGGGCGGTTTGGTTTTCGGCGACGGTCAGGTTTTCGCCGGCTTCGTCGCGCTTGGCCTCGATGACGCCCACCGCTTCGCGATTGACGAACAGCACGTAGTCGGCCGGGCCGGTATCGGTCGGGTATTCGCGCACCGCGACGCCCAGGGCCGCGCCGAGATTAAGCTCTTTAAGGTCTTGGATGGTCCAGCCCGCTTGTTCCAGCTTTATATCGACGTGTTGGCGAGCCTTTGTTTCAGGCGTCATTTCTTCCCCCTTCCGATTTGAATCCTGGCAGGCTATCGAAACCCTTCGACAAGCCTGTCCTGAGCGAGGTCGAAGGGCTCAGGGCGAACGGCTTACTGGGATAGGCTCTTAGTAGCTCAAGGCAAACCATGAATTCTTATAGTCGTTGCCGGTAGTGCCGCGCGCCATTCTTGGATTGATCGCGATCAATTAGAGCCGCGCTTATGGCACAAAAGGCCATTTTCATCAATATAGCGGTGAAATTTCGGGGCGTTTGCTCGCGGCTCAAACGCCATTCGCTGATCGTAACCTGTCCAACGCCATCTCGATCCAGCCGAAGCCGATCCGTTCCTGTTCGAGGCGGAGGGAAGGACGGATGCGGTTGTCGCGGAGGTCGTCGTAAAGCGCCTGTTCCTCGCGGGTGAGGCGGGGGAGATCGCGGCGGACGGGCTGCGGTTCGGTCACCCATTGGGACGGGTGGGCCATCAGGGTTTCGCGGTCCATCAGGAAGGACTCGGCATGGGGAAGATAGGTCCGCAGTTGGTCCAGGATGGCGAAGCCGTGAGTGTCGATGTCGCCCCAGTAGTGGACGGCGCAGCGGTGCAGCCAGGCGGCTTTGGCCAGCCTGTCGAATCCGTACCCGGCGCCGAAGACCACCATGCTGCGGGGCAGGTTCGGGAAGGCGAGGAAGTTGATTTCGTTTTCGGTGATGAATACCCGGTTTACTTTGGCGTCCAGCAGGGCGAAGGTGTCGTGGTCCAGGGTGATGTCCTGATCGGCGGTGCCGGCCAGTAAAGCCAGTTCGGGATCGAGGATGCGGAATCGGATTCGGACCGGCTTGTCGCGGAATCCGTAGCGGCGGCAGAACTGGCCGAGGCCGACGGCGTCGGCATCGATCGCGTCGGGCGGCCGGGTAAGGTCCAGGAGTTCCGACAACACCGAGCGATGGGTTTCGATGAACTTGGTATGGACGCCCGGAATGTCGATTTGGCGAAGATAAACGCCCGGACGCGGGTGGGCCTCCATCCAGTCGACGATGTCGAGCAGCAGCGGCCAGCGATCGGCCAGTTCCAGGGCTTTCAGGGGATGCCTGGCCAGCCAAGGGAGCGCCGAAGGCCGGCGGTTCCGGGTGATCGCCACCAGCTGGGCGAAGCGCTCGGCGTCGCGGCGTTTTCCGATCAGGGCCAGCGCGTCGTCGAGCGTGTCGATCCAGATTTCGTCGGGAATCCGGTTCGCGCCGAGGATGCGGTGCCGAACGTCGCGCATCACGACCCGGTAGTGCGCGCCTTGCCTGAGGTCCGCAATCCACGTCCGCACCTGTTCGAACCGGTCCGCGAGTTCGGAGGACGAAGGTCCCTTGAGCGTCAGTCGCCGGGGGAACACGGTCTCGCAGCCGGCCAGGCTGGCCAGGATCAGGCCTTTGTCCCACAGTTTTTGCACCTGGGCGCGGAGGTCGGTGGGGGTGGTCCAGGTCATGCCTCGACTACGTTCTCTGGGAGAAGGACATGATGATGGCTGATAAAACAGGCACTTGCCCTTTTCATCTCCCTCACCCCAGCCCTCTCCCAGAGGGAGAGGGAGCTTTTGCGCCGCCCTTCAACGGGAGAAGGCCTATTACAACCGTTCCTGGAAGGAGAGGGCTTTTGTAGTTGTAGGTCGGCAATCCTTTGCCGACAAAGCCGGTCGTCAACCCGTTAACGTCGGGAAAGGATTCCCGACCTACCAGACGAAGTGCGCGTTTGTGCTTGAAAGGGTCTTCCGGGGTTTTCCCGGCCCAATCGATCGACGTCACGCCCTGGCCCTCGCCTTTTCCGCGCGGTAGTCCTCAATGGTGAGGTTGCGCAGCTTGGAGGCGCGGCCTTCCTCGTTGTGGACGAAGCCCACGCTGGCGACGAAAGGTTCGATGATGTGGATCTTCTGCAGCGGCGTGACGATCAGGAGTTGCAGGTTGAGCTGCTGAAACAGTTTCAGCCCGTACTGGGCCGATTCGTCCGAGCCGCGGCCGAAGGCTTCGTCGATGACCACGAAGCGGAAGGAGCGGGAACGCACCGTGCCCCATTCCAGGCCGAACTGATAGGCCAGGCTGGCCGCGAGGATGGTGTAGGCGAGTTTTTCCTTCTGTCCGCCGGACTTGCCGCCCGAGTCCGAGTAGTGTTCGTGTTCGGTTCCGTCGGCGCGCCAGCGTTCCGAGGCGGCGAAGGTGAACCAGTTGCGGACGTCGGTGACCTTCGCCGTCCAGCGCCGATCCGTGTCGGCCTGTCCTTCGCGCCCCCGGAAACGCTCGATGATCTCCTTCACTTGCAGGAACTTCTCTTCCGAGTATTGGGCGTCTTCCGAACCCGTCAACGCGCCCTCGGTGCACTTGCGCAAGGCGGCCTGGAAGTCGCGGAGGTCGTTGTCCTGGGAGAGCTGCGCTTCCAGCACGATGTAGCGGCCGGGGTTGTAGTCGATCTGATTGAGGGAGGCATTGATCTGGCCGATCCGCTCCTTGATGGTCTCCCGCTCCCGGTTCAGTTGCGACTGGAAATTGGCGACCTCGCGGATGGTGTTCTCGTTGAGCAGCTCCTTGAAGCGCGCCTCGAAGCGGGGCAGGTCGTCGGCCTGAAGTTTCGCGAGCATCTCGCGGTATTCGTGGGCGGCTTCGATGCTGACGTCCACGTCCTGGGTTTCCAGCCGGTAGGCTTCCTTGTATTCGGCCATGGCTTTGATGATCTTGTCGCGCAGACGCCCGAGCTTGGCGTCCTCCGCGTCGATGCGCCCCTGCAGCCACTTGCGCATGTCCTGTTCGCGCGGGTCGCAGTTTTCGACTTCGAGGCGATGTTCGCCCAGGGCTTCCGCCCGCATCGTTTCCAGCGAGGCGAAGCGGGCCGCGTGGACGGCGTTGGCCGGGTCGTCGAGCACGGCCTGGGTTTGCGCACGCAAGGCGTCGGCATCGTTCCTCCTCTGCGCGGCCCTCGATCGATCGTCCCTACGGTCGACGAGCCGCCGTTCGGTTTCTTCCAGGGCGAGCACCAGGGTATTCAGCCGCTCGCCGAGTTGCTTGAGCACGTCCGAGGCGGCTTCGAGCCGGCGTTTTTCTTCGTGCAGCCGAGCCACTTCGCTGGCCAGGGGGCGCCAGTCGAGTTCGCGGAAGTCGCGGTAGACGTCGAGCTTGGACAGCGTCGCGAGCCGCGCGCGAATCGCCTTTTGTTCGGCGTCGAGGGCGGCGAGGCGGCTGCCCAGCTCGCCCAGCCGGGTTTCGAGCTGCCGTGCCCTGGATTCGAGGGTGGCGATCTTGGCGGCGTTGGACCAGCCGAGCACGTAACGGCTGCGGTCGTCCAGGCGGTGCCGGTCGTCCTTTTCGTGGCGCTCGCCGGGCGCCTTGATCTGGCCGGCGCGGGTGATGGCCTTGGGCTCGCGGCGGAATTGCTCCTGCGTGGCGCAGCAGGCGTAGTCGAAGCGGTGGGCGAGCTCCCGTTCCAGCCAGTCGTAAAAGGCCGAATCGGGCTTGACGGCGAGCTTGTGCGCCAGCGAGTCGCGGTCGAGGCAGGGCGGCTCGCCGCGCTGGCCTTCCCGCACCCGGAAATAGACCAGCCGCCCCTTGAGGTGGGTGCGGTCCACCCACTCCGCGACCCGGGCGTAATGGACATCCGGCACCAGCATGGACAGGCCGAAGTTGCGCAGCAGGCGTTCCGCCGCGCCTTCCCATTCGCGCTCGTCCTCGCGCACCTGGATCAGCTCGCCGGCGAAGGGCATGTCGTCCTCGGACAGGTTCAGCGCCCGGCACAAGGCGGCGCGCATGGCGATCTGCTGGGCATCGATATTGCTGCGGCGGGCCTTCAGGCTCTCGATCTCGTCCGTCAGCGCCTTGTGTTCCTCCCGGCCCTGGGCGAAGGCGAAGCGCACTTCGTTTTGCTCGTTCTGGAGCTCCGCTTCGCGGGCGTCGGTCTGCTCCTGCAGGGCGGCGAATTCGCGCCGCCGGGCGAGAAAGGCGTCGTCGTCCTCGGGCGGAACGAGGTCCAGGGATCGCACCAATTCGGCGTAGTCTTCGGCTTTCTTGCGCCGGCGCGCTTGTTCTTCCTCTTTCTGGCGGATTTCCTCGCCGATCCGCTCGATGCGGTCGCCGCCGTTCTCGGCGATGCTGCGCCGGAGTTCCCTCTCTTCGGCCTGCTGCCCTTGCTTTCGTTCTTCCAGCCGCGCCACCTGCGTATTGAGCCGCGTCAGGTCGTCGTCGAGCGTAGCGATGCGCTTTTCCAGCAGGCCGAGTTTCAGGCCGGCGAAATAAGGTTTGAGCGCCTCGCGGCAGGCCCGCAGTTCCTCGCAGCGGGCGCCGATTTCCGTATGCCGGTCGCAATCGGCCACCAGCGGCGACAGTAGCTCTACCTGGCGCTTGGCCTTGAGCACTGCTTCGTGGGCGCGGTTGAGGTCGTCGAAGTGGGCGATCAGGGCGGTGATGCGCGGGGCGACGTCGAAAGGCTCCAGCATGTGGCTGCGCACGAAGTCGGTCAGGTTGCCCACCGATTTCATCGACACCGTCTGATGAAACAGGTCCAGCGCCTGTTCGTTATCGATGCCGAAGCGGCGGCGGAACCAGGCACCGTAGGGCGGGAAGCTGTCGAAGATTTCGGCGCCCGAGTTGCGCAGCCGTTTGCGCAAAGCGCCGATGTCGGAGCCGAAATGGGCGAAGTCCTGGGCTATGGACAGCGCGCGTTCGGCGCCGATGAAGAAACGCGCGGGTTGCCCCTGCGGCTCTTTCATCCAGAACACCTGGGCCAGGGTCACGGTCTGGTCGTAGCCGGCGTTGTGGAACACGCCGAGAATCACCGAGTAACTGTTGTGGTCGCGCAAGGCGACCGGCTTGGCCGAGCCGGTGGCGTCGCTGCGCTCGGATTTGTAATGGCCCAGCACGTAGGAGCGCAGGGTGCGCTCCCTGGTGTCGGCTCCGGCCGCCTTGTTGTAGGCGATGCGGTGGGCCGGCACCAGCAGCGTGGTCACGGCGTCGACCAGGGTGGATTTGCCGGAACCGATATCCCCGGTGAGCAAGGCGTTCTTGCCGTCGAGATGCAGCGTCCAGACCCGGCCGTCGAAAGTGCCCCAGTTGAACACTTCGAGGCGGTGCAGGCGATAGCCGGTGAGCGTGTCGTCGCCGATGAAATCCAGGCTCAGCGTTTCCATGTCAGTCATTGTCTCGGTTGTCTTGTCGGTTTTCGAGTAGATGCGCCTTGTAGGCGTCCAGCCGCTGATCGAATTCCGCCAGCCATTGCGCGTCGATGAAAGCCTTGAGAATACGTCGCACCTCGAACGTGGCCTCCTGCCCGGCGGCCGGCTTCAGGCGGCGCAGGAAGCCGAGCTCCACGATCTTGTTGAGATGGGCGTCGACTTGGTCGATCAGCCTGGCCTCGTTGCTGCTTTCCGGCAGAAACACCCGGATCAGCTCGACCGCCTCGCCGCGCGAGAGCACCAGGCGGGTGTCGCCGCCGCTCGCGTCGAATTCGGCCAGCTTCTTCCGGAGCAGCGCCAGCAGCAGGCTGACCGGGAACGAGAGCGGGCGCCGGGCGACCAGGCGCGGCGTCCTGGCCGCGGCGTCGTCCTCGTCGTCGGCGCGCGAGCGCAGGAAGGCGTAGCCTTCGGCTTCGTCCAGCATCAGTTCCAGCCCGAGCACGGCCACGTAGTCGCGCACGCGGCCCTGGAGATTGAGCAGTGCGTTCCACAGCGCGGGATCGCTTTCCTGGTAGATCACGCCCTTCAGGAGCGGCACCACCAGGGCCGAGAGATCCGGCGCAGATTTGCCCGGGATTTCGATGTCGTGTTCCGCCATCATTACCTCACGAAAATCACCCGCGGCAGCCGGGCCTGTTTCATGCGTCCGTCGTCACCGTAGTGCCAGACAATAATCTCGGTGACCTCTTCGTCCACCACGGACTTGAAGGTTTCGCCCGCCAGTTGCAAGTAAGCGACCAACTCGGCAAGTCCCTGCTTCAAGGGGCGCTTCTCGCACAATTCGCGCAGCGTGATTTGCGAGCGTTCCTGCAAGGCATGGCGGATGTGGCGCGACAGCGCCGTTTTGTCGACGACCACCTGGGAGAACAGCGCGGCGGCATCCACCTCGGCGTCGCCCGTTTCCAGCGCCAGGTCGGCGATGCGCGGCTTGATCGGCGGGACGTAGAGCGGCCTTTCCATCGGCAGCTCGATGGTCGCGGCGGTGTCGGCGACGCTCATGACCTCGCCCGCGGGCGGCGAGTCGCGCAGCTCCAGCGCCTTGGCCTCGATGTTGCGGAGGATGTCCATGATGCGCCGGTTCTCGAGCCAGGCCTTATCGTCCAGGAAGCGCCGCAACTGCTGCGAAAGCTGGGCGACCGTGCGCTGGGTGTGCTCGCCCGCTTCCAGCCAATCGTAGTGAATGCGGCGGGTGCGGGCGTCCGGCCGGAGTTCGGCCACCGGCGGCAGGCTCAGTACCCGATCCAGCAATTGCGTCAGTTCTTCCTGGCGGCGGCTGGACATGAGGAAGTCCCAGAAGGCGCGGAAGCTTCGGCCCTGATCCGAGTCGGCGATGGCGTCGCGCTCGCCCATGATCTCTTCCAGCAGCGCGCCCTTGCTACCGTCCCAGAGCGCGATGCGCTCCCGCACCCGCCGGTCCAGTGCGCGGAAGTTGTGTTCGACTTCGCGGAAGTCGGTGAGGAGTTCCCGGGCCAGGGCCATGAATTGCTGGAAGCGGTCCTTGAGCGCCGTGTCGTCCAGCAGGGCAATGTCGCCCGCCAGGATGCGCGCGATCTCGGCGTCGATCTCGTCGCGGCGCTTGTGGAGTTCGGCGATGCGCGCCTCGGGGTCGGTCTCGGAGCCTTCGCTCATCTGCTTGAGCAGTTCGAATAGCGTGAGCAGCCGCGATTCGGTGCCGACGAAGGCCCGTTCGGTCAGTGTGCCGAGCCAGGCGATCGCCTTTTCGGTGGAAGGCATCAGATCGAAATGCGGTTCGTCCGAGCCTTGAACGTAGAACTTCCGCAGCCAGGCCTTATCGTTGCCGGCCCAGTCGTTCAGATATTCGAGCGCAGGTTTAGGGAAAGCGTCCTCCCCCAGGCGCTCGCGCAGTCCGAACAATTCGTCCTCCAGCGCCTCGGCCAGATCCGCCTGCGCCATCACCCGCACATTGGGGGCGACGAACACGCGATGAAGAAAGCTCGCCACCAGCGGCGCGTGATCCGAGCGCAGCAAGCGCCAGGCCGGATGGTTCTGGCGGAGAAGGTCTAGGGTGGCGTAATCGAGGCTCATGCGAGTTGCAATCGCTATGCTTATGGGTCTGCTTCTGAGATCGAACCGTTTTAAGATGGCCGAATTCCCCTCTCCGCCCCTTTTGCCCGGCATCACTTGCCGGTGGCGAAATCAATCCAGTCGTGGTGAGCGCATGGTTCGCCTGGGCGAGAAAAGAGGTCCTTAATTCTAAGGAGAAATAGGGCACGTCGACACACGATGAGCTTTTTTATTTGCCTGTTACGTCATGACTGAGTCATGAATGGCTTGTCGAAAAACGCGTGTTTCGGCGCTTTGCAGGCAGAAAAAATCCCCTAGATCATCCGAGTCTCCCCACATGGTAGGGTAAGTGCGGCTTAGAACCCCTTCCGTAGCGGTGCTGTCTAAAAGACGGTGTTCGATGATTTGGCGGGGCAGTCCGACACGGCTAATCGGACGCTATCACTTGGATGATATTTCGATCGAGATGCTTTAAGGGACCGGCATTGCGCTCACAAGGTGCTCATCCGAGTGTAAGTCGCTATAAGGTAATGAATGATTCCGATGAACCGGGTATGGCCGATCTCCGGAGGCGGGAAATACTGTCCACCGACGGTTGAACCAACAAGCCGGTCGACCACGGAGGTGCGGGAAACGGCCCGGAGATCACGCTTAGGAGAAGGTTATGAAGAGAATCTATTTTTTGGTGCCCAATATTGAGATTACCAGAAAGATCGTGGACGAGCTGCTTCTGGCTCGGGTGGAGGAACGGCACATCCATGTTCTGGCGAAACGGGGAACGCCGCTCGAAGATTTGCCGGAGGCGACGTTCTTGCAAAAGACCGATTTTATCCCGGCCCTGGAGCGGGGCATCGCCGTCGGTGGAATGACCGGCATGCTGGCCGGGTTGGTTGCGGTGGCCTTGCCGACCGGATTGGTTCTCGGAGGCGGAGCGGTCTTGGCGATTTCGCTGCTGGGCGCGGGATTCGGTGCTTGGTCGTCGAGTCTGATCGGCGCGAGCATCGGCAACAGTCAAATCAAGGCTTATGAAGAGGCCATCGAGAAGGGCGAGCTACTGGTCATGATCGATGTGCCGAGGGACCGGGTGGAGGAGATCGAAGAATTGATCAAAAAGCATCATCCCGAAGCGGAATGCGAAGGCACCGAGCCGACTATTCCGCCTTTCCCGTAAGCGCGGGTTGCAACTGACGCGGGGACGGCGATAGAGGCGGAGTTAGCCCGGTAAAGCCTTGCGCTCGTCTCTGGACTTACGGGCTGCGGGTGATTGTCACCTTTTTCAGGTTCTCGCAGGTGTCCCGGATATTTTCGCATCGGGTGAAGGCGTGGGTGTTCCGGTCGAAGCAGATCATGACATCGTCCAAGGTCTTGGTGCTGCTTTTTTGGCCGTTCGCGCGGCAGGACAGAACGATTTCGTCGGCATCGAGCCCTGGATTCTTCTCCATAAACAGCCGCTCGATCTCATCCGCCGGGATGCTGCCCGCGAGCCGAGGCAAATTCAATTTCCCGTAAAGCGTTTCGGTCAGGCCGAAATAGTTGTTGCCGGATAGCGCAGTGCAGGTTCCGTGGGTTTGCCATTCGTGGCGGATCAAGTAGTCCGACGGCATGAAAGCGTAAATTTTATGCTTATCGATCGGATCCGGGCGGTCGCCGTTTCGGCAATTCTGCGGAGCATCGTCCTCGCATTGCGGCCAAAGGCCGTGGACAATGAATTGCCGGTTTTCCCGGCACTGCGGCTCGTCCTGGAGACTGGGATGAGACCGGCAGAATTCCGGCGACCAGGATAAGGCCAGTACGTAATATTTGAATTTGCCGACCACATTATTACGGCAGGCCTGTTCGTCTTCCGCGCTCCAGTCGGCATGAACCGATAAAGCCGAAAAGCTCAGCACGAATAGGATAATCCTCTTCAGGATCTTCACGATTTTCCCCCTATAAGAGGTCGCCGTTAAAGCGACTGTTTGTGATTGAAACGATGGTAAAAGGATGGGTTTCGTACCTCAATCTGTCCATTCTGATTTACCGCGGGTTATCCGGGCTATGCCAGTGGTCGAGTGCGCCATTTTCCGCATCGCTTCTCATCCAATCGTTTTCTGGTCAGTTTTCCGCATAACGGCAGCCGTCCGTCCTAGAAATGTCTAATTCTTCAGCAGGAATAGCCTTGCAGGGTACGCATCGCGAACCGAAGCCGTTGAAGGTACTGATGCGTCCCCTCCAGGCTTGCCGCTTGTGTCTAACGGTAGAGCAATTAGAGCGTGCTTCCGGGAGGGCTAATGAAAAGCGAAAAGGACAAGATGTTGAGCGGTGAGCTCTATGACCCGCGCGATGCTCAGCTTGCCAGCGAAGGGCGACGCGCCCGCCTCCTTCTCAAGGCGCTTAATGAATCTCGCGACGACCAGCAGGAGGCGCGAGCCCGCATCATCAAAGAGCTGTTCGGGGCGGCGGGCGAAGGGGTTTGGATCGAGCCGCCGTTCTATTGCGACTACGGGAGCAATATCAAACTCGACAGCAAGGTCTTCTTCAACTTCAATTGTGTCATTCTTGATGTCGCCCCGGTATCGATCGGGAACGATGTGCTGTTCGGGCCCGCCGCGCAGCTCTATACGGCAACGCATCCGATGAGCGCGGAGGAGCGGCGAAGGGGTCTTGAGTTCGCCAAGCCGATTGAAGTTGGAGATGATGTGTGGGTCGGGGGCGGGGCGATCATCTGCCCTGGGGTACGCATCGGTGCGCGGTCAGTCATCGGCGCAGGCAGCGTGGTAACCGACAATATCCCGGAGGGCATATTCGCGGCGGGCAATCCCTGCCGCATTATCCGTGAAGTGGAGAACTAGCCCGCGTGGTCCACCGCATGGGTGACGGTCGGGAAACTCATGAGGAATCGAGACTCATACGGCTGGGTATTTTCCCCGGGATTGTTGGACCTTTGCTTGCCTCTTTGGACCATGCGCCCCGATTCTCGGCTATCGACGCTATCGTATATCCGGCGCAAGTTGTTGCTTCTCCGCCAAATCGTAACGGATTAAGGCTTGCGTTTGGCAATCAGGCGGGGCACACTCCATGTGAGTTGACGCACGGCTAATTTGTCAAGGGGACAAATATGGACATCAAGAATGAAGAAGAACGTTTTGATCCCTCGAAATTTACGCCGATCGGCACTTGGACGCTGCTCTGCCTGATCGTCGCCGGAATGGTGATCGCCTGGCTCTTTCTTTACTTTGGCGTGTTTCTGCCGCGCGGCGGCATACAGTGAGGTAAGCCATGCACATCGATCCGCTCGAGAAAAAATGGATTTATGTAGTTCTGGCGGTCATCGGCATCTTTCTGGTCGCCATTTTCTATACCGCCATCGCACGGAACATCCACCCGCCCGGCCATATCGAAACCATCGATTCCGCCAGCCTCCATCTCAGCGAGGAATTCGCCGAAGATAAACTGGGCGTTTGGACCCAGCCCGACGGCACTATCAAAGTGACCTTGGTTGCCGCTCGGTACGGGTTTTATCCCCGCGAGATTCAGCTTCCGGCCGGAACCCAGATTACTTTCCGCATCGCCAGCGCCGACGTGATGCACGGCATCCACGTCCCGATGACCAATATGGCCACCATGGTCGTCCCCGGCTATGTTTCGGAAGTTACCACGACCTTCCCGAAGCCCGGTGAATATCCCATGCTCTGCAACGAATACTGCGGACTCGGACACGATCACATGTGGAGCAAGGTGACGGTGGTGGCCAAGGAAAGCTGGCCTGCCGCACCCAGCGCGCAACCCGTAAGGAGATAAGCTCATGGCGGATATCGAAGTGAGAAAATTGGCCCTGAGCCATTTTTGGGTGGCTTTCGGCGCCTTCGGTTTGGCGGCGCTGTTCGGGTTTTACCAAGTGCTGGAGCGTAGCGGCCTGATTCCGGCGATTCAATCCCCCGCCGTCTACTTCGCCTCGGTCAGCGTTCATGGGGTGTTGATGGGTTATGTATTGACGACCTTCTTCATCATGGGGTTCGGTTATGTCACGGCCGTGTCCAGCCTGAAAACACCATTATGGAATCCGAAATGGGCCTGGATCGGCTTCTGGACAAGCACGGTCGGCACGGGAATGGCCGCAATTCCACTGCTGCTTGGCCGGGCATCCGTGCTTTACACGTTTTATCCGCCGGTACAGGCCCATCCGCTGTTCTACATCGGCGCGACACTGCTGGTGGTGGGCTCCTGGTTCTGGTGTGTGATCATGATCGTCATGTACAGGCAATGGAAGGACGCCCATCCGGGCGAGCCGGTTCCCTTGCCGATGTTCGCCACCACCGCGAATGCGATTCTGTGGCTTTGGACCAGTGCGGGCGTGGCGGCAGAGATCTTGTTCCAACTCATTCCCTGGGCTTTGGGATTCAAACAGACCGTGGATGTGGGGCTCGCCAGAACACTCTTTGCCTGGACCCTGCACCCTATCGTCTATTTCTGGCTCATCCCCGCGTATATCGCGCTTTACAGCTTCGTCCCCAAGGCAGCGGGCGGCAAACTGTTCAGCCATGAGCTGGGACGTATTGCCTTCGTCATGCTGCTGGTGCTGAGCCTGCCGATCGGCTTTCACCATCTTTACATGGATCCCGAACAGGGGGCCGGTTTCAAGCTGTCTCACGGCGTGCTCACCTTTCTGGTGGCCGTGCCCACCTTGCTCACCGCCTTCACCGTGACCGCCTCGTTGGAATGGGCCGGCCGTGCCAAAGGCGGTACGGGCTTGTTCGGCTGGATTGGGGCTCTGCCTTGGCGTAATCCTATGGTGCTGGCGGGAATTCTGGCGGCGTCGATGCTGGTCCTCGGCGGTTTTGGCGGGATCGTCAATGCCAGTTATGCCCTGAATGCCATGGTCCATAATACGGCTTGGGTGGCCGGCCATTTCCATCTCATTTTCGGCGGGACCACCATCATCATGTACATGGCCATTGCCTATTACCTCTGGCCCAAATTGACCGGTAAGCCGGTTTATTCATCCAAGCTGGTTCTCGTGCAGCTGTGGTCGTGGTTTTGGGGATTTACCATTCTGACGACGGCCTGGCATATTCTGGGGCTGCTCGGACAGCCGCGCCGCATTTCGACCGTGACCTACAACAGCCCGCTTACATTTGCCTGGGATCCCTATGCGCTGACCATGGTCGTCGGGGGGACCGTGCTCACGGCTTCGGCCGCGCTGTTCGTCTACATCCTCGTAAAATCGCATCAACAGCCGGAAACCGTACCCGTGCAGACTTATGAGATCGAATACGCTGAAGACTTGGAACCGGTGACCCGGGTGCATCCGCTGTTGAATGATTTCAGAGTGTGGAATATCGCGATAGCCGCGCTGATGCTGGTGAACTTCGGTTATCCGATCGCTCAATTTTTTCTGATGAAGACCTTCGGCTCGGTCGCGTGGGGTTACTAAGATGAAACAGCCCTATTTGCTCGGATGGATATTGCTCGCGGCGGTTAATGGTCAAGTTGCGGCGGAACCTTCAACCCACGTGGCCTGGACGCCGGAAACCTTGGCGTTCGTCAAGAACGGCAACGCTGAGAAGGGAAAGGAAATCGCGCAAGCGTGCGAGGGCTGTCATGCCGCCACACCTGAAAATGCCGAAAGCGAATACCCTTATCTCCAAGGGCAATCGGCGACCTATCTCTATAAGCAACTCCATGATTACAAGGACGGCAGCCGTTCGAACGAGATCATGGTGGGCATAGTCGCTGGCTTATCGGACCAGGACATGGCGGACGTCTCGGCATGGTACAGCCGCCAGCCCGCGCCGCCTGCACAGAGGATCGGCGAGGTTCCGGACGCGATCCGCGAACTCGTCAGTCAGGGCGACGGAAGGCGCATCGTCGCACCCTGCGCCTCCTGCCACGGCTCCGCCGGACAAGGGCAAACCCTGGACACACCGGTGCTCGCCGGTGAGAAAGCCAGTTATCTCGAGCAAACGATGTTGGCATACAAATCCGGCGCGCGCCACAACGATATCTACCGGCGCATGCGCCTGATCGTGCAGCAGCTCAGCGACGAGGAGATCAGGCAGCTAGCGAGGTATTATGCCGGTTTGGAACGCTGATCGATGTTCCCTCTCATCTTTTTCGTGTAACCGGAATAAGCGTTAGCTGGTAGGCCGGGAACGGCTAACGTCCTTCGACTCCGCTCAGGACAAGCTTATCCCGGCCTGCCTAGGCTAATCCTCCTACACCGCTAATGCTTAACCGTTCCTTCGGGTTTTACCGTGCCCTCAGGCGTTACTTCCACGATCGGCAAGGGCGTGTCTTTGGTGTGAGGCGGCAGGTGGGTCAATTCGATTTTGGGTTGATCGCCGGTCAAGGTTCTCAAAAAGGTAGTGACCGAGTCGATTTCGGGATCGGTCAGCTTGGCGCCCAATTGAGCCGTGCCCATGATGGCGACGGCCTGCCGGAGATCCCACACCTGGCCGGAGTGGAAATAAGGCGGCGTCAGCACGATATTCCTCAAGGAAGGCACTTTGAAGACGTATTCGTCGCTTGCGGTATTGGTGACGGTGAATCGCCCCTTGTCCTTCAACGGCAGGATTTCAGCCCCCGGTTTTTCTACGACGCCGAAAGGAAAATAGCCGTTGCCGCCCACGTTGATGCCGTTATGGCAGTTCGAGCAACCCTTGTTCATGAATAGCGCCAGGCCTTGTTTTTCTTGATCGTTGAGCGCTTTGTCGTCGCCCTTGAGATAGCGGTCGAACTTGGAGTTCGGGGTGATCAGGGTCGCTTCGAAGGCCTCGATGGCTTTCGCCAGATTGTCGAAGCTTACCGGGTTGGGTTCGTTCGAGAAAGCCTGCTTGAAGCGCTCGACGTATCCGGGGATGGTATTTAGAGTTTTTTCGAGCCGCTCGGGGGTGTTGTTCATTTCCACGCTCGCCTGCAAGGGCCCTTTGGCTTGCGTTTGGAGATCGGCGGCCCGCCCGTCCCAGAACTGGGCGATATTGAACACGGAATTCAGCACCGTGGGTGCGTTGCGGGGGCCTTTCTGCCAGCCGTGGCCGATGGAAGTCTGCTCGAGATCGACGCCGCCCAGCGCCAGGTTATGGCAGCTATTGCAGCTGATCATCCAACTCCTCGAAAGACGCGGATCGAAGTAGAGCATCTTGCCCAACTCGACCCTCTCCGGCGTAACGGCGGTGTTTCGGATAGGCGGCGGTTCGGTGGGAATGGGTTTGAACAGGGCTTGCGCCCGTTGCATGAGTTCGTCGGCTGCCCATGCGTTTCCCATCAGAAGCGGCAGGCACAAGATTAGTCTTTTCACCTTTGCTCTCCTTGTGAAAACCGAATGGCGATTATCGAGTCGCGTTTCGGTAGCTCAAATGCGATTTCTCAATATTGAAATGGGTAATCCAAGCCGGTTGGATGGCCCGGCTAAAGGATTCGAGTGTAGCGTGGGGTGCGCGGTTCCGATTTCCGGCCGATAAACGCCTCGAACTCATCGGCGTCAATGGGCTTCTTGAGATGATACCCCTGGCCGAACCCGCAATCGATGCGCTGCAAAAACTCGAGTTGCTCGGCCGTTTCGATGCCTTCGGCTACTGCATCCAAATTGAGGTGCTGGGCTAAGTTGACGATGGCTTCCACAATGGCGGCATCTTGCTGGTTGTGTCCGATGCTGCTGATGAAGCAGCGGTCGATTTTCAGCTCGTCGAGCGGCAGCTGTTTGAGATAGGCCAGCGAGGAGTATCCGGTCCCGAAATCGTCCAGGGACAAACGCACACCCGCCTCCTTCAACTGGTGCATTCTCTTGAGCGTGCCTTTGACATCTTCCATCACGGCGCTCTCGGTCAGCTCGAACGTGATCAGGCCAGGATCGACTTTCCGTTGAGCCAGTATCCGCAATATCGTATCTACGAGTTGCGGATGGCGAAACTGCACCGGGCTGAGATTGATCGACACGGTGCGGATGTCGGTAAGCAAGCCGGTTTGTTCCCAGTGGCGCAGGTACATAGCTGTCTGCCCGATGACCCACTCGCCAATGGGCAATATGAGGCGAGATTCTTCAGCAAGAGAAATGAAATCCGTCGGGCCGATCATCTCTCTTTCCGGATGCAGCCAGCGCAGCAGCACTTCCGCGCCCGAGAGCCGGCCGGTTTGCAGATCGAACTGCGGCTGGAAATGCAGGCGCAGCTCGAGCCGGTCGATCGCGTTGCGAAGCTCTTGTTCGAGAGCAAGCCTTCGCTGAGCGCTTTTGTGCATCTGCGGGTTGTAAAACCGGATGGTGTTTCGACCCTCGTGCTTCGAGCGGTACATTGCCATATCCGCCTGTTTGAGCACATCTTCGCCGGTTTCGACCGCTTCCGGGAAAAGGACGATGCCTATGCTCGGCGTCACATGATAAGCATGGCCTCCGAGTCGGTAGGGTTCGCCCAGTGAGGCAAGCACTTTCTCGGCGATTTTCCAGCTCTTGTCGCGGACACTCTCCGGCTTGTCGGCCACCTCGGAGAGCAATATCACGAACTCGTCGCCGCCGTACCGTGCGACGGTATCCTCGCTGCGAACCAGCGCGGCCAGACGATTGGCTGCCTGCTGCAAGAGCGCGTCTCCCGCCGAATGGCCCAGCGAATCGTTGATGTTCTTGAAGTTGTCGAGGTCCAGGAAGAGCAGCGCTCCGTGCCAGCCATGCCTTCTCGATGCCGCCAATGCTTGGCCGATCCGGGCCTGTAGAGAGCGACGGTTTTCCAGCCCGGTGAGCTCGTCGAAGAGCGCCAATCGCTCGGCCCTGGCTTCCGCGGTCAAGCGAATCGCGATTTCGTTCTCCACCAGCCGGTAAGTGGAATACATGCTGATCATAAGACCGATCAGCACACAAGCGTAGCTGGCGTTTTTGAGCAGATGGGCCAAGGCGAATTCAAGATCGAACAGGCGGCTCGAAGACGGCATGAAGACGGCTTGGGATACCAAACTTACGATGAGCGACAGCACCATCCAGTGCTCGAAACTGTCGTTCTTCCATCCGCCTTTTTTCAAATATCCGATCAGAGCGATGAGAAAAAGCAGCGCCGGAACGAATTCCTGGGGACGATGAAACAGACTCGACGAAGCTAAGTAATGGGCCGGCGGGAGCGGCACGAAGGCGAAGAAAAGAAAGCTCAGCAATGCGGCCGCGGCAGTCGTCAAATACACAGTTCTTTCATGCAGTCGGCCGGCTTCGCCGAGTTTCGCTTGACGGCGCCAAACCCAGCCGCTCAACAGCAGCGCGAAGGCCAAAAAGAAACGGGATGCCATCCAGCTCCACGGTATCAATGACGACAATCCCGAAGGCAACCGCAGACTCAGCCATTCGGAGGTCACCAGGGCGTGATAGCCGTCGAGAAGGCCGGTGCCCAGGAAACCGGTGCCGATGATCAGAAAGGTATTGCTTTTGCGGCTGTAGTACCGGACCAGCGCCATCGCGCCGACGACGAATGCCAGCAGCGTCGCGGCGGCTTCCAGAAGCGTGTGCAGATGCCCCGAGCCGGTCCACGAAGAGCCGCGAAAAACCAGATAGCCGGCGATAAGAAGCAAGGCCACCAGCCCGTAGCTCAGCAGACGGTGTCTCGGCGAAATAGAGGAACGGATATTATTCAAGGCGACAGGCGGTTTAATTTGGTTATGAAAACTTTAGTCAAATATCGCCGATGCGGCCGCTTGCTGCGGAGCAGCAATCCGAGCCACGGGTTTGTACCGGCGGGCACGGCACGGTGCCATAGGAGCAGAAGACGCAGCAATCTCCCGGCTTGGGTTTCAGAAGCCGTCCGCAGCCAATGCACTCGTAAAACCATTGGCAGGCATCGATGGGCATCTGTTCGTCCCGCGAAAATCCGCATTCCGGGCAGGTGATCGTCGATAGGGTCTTGGGTGGTGTTGCCATGGAGGTTTTTTCCGTTTGACGCAGTCAATCGGGCGCTTCAATCAAACTCATTTTATCGGGCGGCTTTTCGGAGTGCTGGCGGCCTTCGGTTTTCCCCGCGGCGGGTTCATGCGACGCGCGGGCCGCGTGGCATCGGGTCTTGGACGCAGCGCATAAGCCAAGATCGCCGCGGTCGCCGATACGTTGAGAGATTGTACCTGGCCGGAACCCCACAAGGTCACGATGGCTTCGCAAGCCGCGAGCGTCGCGGCGGGAAGCCCCTCTTCCTCGTTGCCGAGAACCACGGCTACGGGGCGAGGGTCTTCTGTCAGCGTTTCCATGGGAACGCCGCGCCCCAAGGCCGTGCCCACGACGCGGTAGTCGCGTCTTAGGCGCCTCAATGTGTCGGGCAAAGACGTGGCCCGATGGATTTGCAGGTACTCGAGTCCACCCTCGGCCACGCGATAGGCCGATTCGGAAAGTCCGGCTTGAGCCGGATGGTCGGAAATCACCAGATTCTCAAATCCGAAAAAAGCCAGCGTTCGGGCAATCGCGCCGAGGTTGTGAGAATTGCTGATCCCGTCGAGGATGAACAAAGGCTGCCCGCTTCTCACCCAGCGATGGGCTTCCGCGGGATCGAACGGCGGGATCGGCCGCGGCTCGGCAACCGCGACGATGCCGCCGTGCAGCACAGTGCCGGCGACGCGCGACAATTCTTCCGTGTCCACCATACGGTAGGGACGATGGAGCCGCGCCATGTGCGCACAGAACTCCCCCACCCGCGGCACCATGCGCTCCTCGTAGAAAAACCGCTGGACCCGGTCGGGATCGCGCTTGAACAAGGCTGTAACCGCCGGCAGCCCGGCGATTCTGATGGTACGCTCGGGCGGGTGGCCGGTCGATTTCTCCGGCTGCGGGCGTTTCGGTGTGCGTGTTTGGCGGGGCGAGCGGTCCGGGGTTCGGGGCGGTTTCGGTTTGGACACGGAAAGAATTGCATAGTAGTTTGTACGGTTTTCCATTCTACCCATTCCAGGCCGTCCGAAGCGAACCAAGACCGTGTCCCGCCTGATACTCTTCAACAAACCCTACGATGTCCTCTCTCAGTTCACCGACCGTGGACACGATCGCGCGACGCTCGCCGATTACATTTCGCTCAGGAACGTATACCCTGCCGGTCGGCTGGATCGCGACAGCGAAGGACTCCTCTTGCTGACCGATGACGGCCGCTTGCAGGCGCGCATCGCCGATCCGCGTCATAAGCTGGCGAAAGTCTATTGGGCGCAGGTGGAAGGCGTTCCGGACGAGGCGGCCTTGGAGCGGCTGCGCCGTGGTGTGATATTGAACGACGGTCTGACGCGACCGGCCAAGGCGCGAATCATTGAGGCGCCGCCGGGCCTTTGGCCTCGCCATCCGCCGATTCGCTATCGCGCCGCCATTCCTACCACCTGGATCGAGCTGACGCTGCGGGAAGGCCGCAATCGTCAGGTGCGGCGCATGACGGCTGCGGTGGGATTTCCGACTTTGCGGCTCATTCGCTGGGCGGTCGGGTCCTGGACGCTGGGCGATCTCAAGCCGGGAGAATGGCGCGAGGCCGAACCGCCCCGATAGGCACGGACATCATTTTGATCTTTGTCAATCGAAGGGCGAACCCGGAAGAAAAACAAATGTCTACTGGGTTATAGCCCTGGCAATGGGCAGGAAAGTTCGATGAAGGACTAAGGTAACAAGTATGGATACGAAGCGCAGGTCAGTCGGCGCTATCCTACTTGCCATAGCGTTATGGCTGTCTGCCCCCCTCGAAGCCAAGTCGATGACTGTCACCGCCACTGCCTACAATTCCATCGTTGCGCAAACCGACAGTACGCCTCACATCGGCGCTTGCAACGAGCCCATGAAATCCAGCAACAACATTATTGCCGTTTCTCGCGATCTGTTTGAGATCGGTCTCGACTGCGGAAAAAAAGTCAAGATAGAAGGCATAGGCGAATTTGTCGTGCTGGACAAGATGGACGGTAGATGGAAGCGGCGTATCGATATTCACATGGGCAAGAGATTGAGAAAAGCTATGGCTTGGGGCGAGAGAAAGGTCAGAATTCATTGGTAGGCCGACGACTACATTCATAGCCGTCGGACTCTGTTTCGATCAGATGGATGCCGTGTTTGCGGCGAGGATGTTTGCGACTCTCCAATCAGCGAAATTGCTTGCTGTTGAGTGGTCGAGTTTCGAGGAACACTGTTTAAGGATTTAAGGATACTTTCGATGGAAACGATATTATTGGTAATACTGGTCCTATTGATTTTCGGCCTTCTGCCCACGTGGCCGTACAGCAGAGGATGGGGTTATTACCCGAGCGGCATCCTGACCATCATTCTGGTCATTATTTTATTGATGGTCTTGTTGTAACTTTCCTGGCGGCATCTGGAGCGATCCCAAGCTTTGGGGCTTTATTGCCAGTAGCCCTCGAACAGGGGCGCCGTGGGGTGCCGGGAACGTTCCAAGCGCAATTCGCGGAAAATGTCCGCCGTGTCCGGAGTTTCGTCCTGAGGGTGTAATTCCACGCCCAACTCTTCCTCCGCATCTTCGCCGGCGGCGACCAACAGGAACTGAGCGCCCTCGTAATCCAAAAGGCGGATCGGATCGGCTTCGCTGAAACGGCGGTTGCGGAAAACGCTCTGTAAATCCGGCGGGTAATGGACGTCCTCCGTTCCTCGGTCGCTTGGGGAATCGGGGCGGCCTTGCAGCGGGTTTTTTACGGAGAGTACATAGCTAGCCTCTTCCTCGATATTCAGTTCATCCTGAACCTCGCCGGTACGCTTGGGCAGTTCCAGTGCATAGATCAGATGCGTCGCTCGGCCGTGGCGCACGATGCGGTAGACGCCCTCTCCGGCGGGGCGCGCTGCCGGAACCTGGCGTTCGCCGCGGGTCTTGGTGGAATAGTGCTGTTCCTTAAGCTCCTCCGCGATCGGGCGGACCTCGGCGGCTACTTTCTCCACGAATCCCCAGAAACGTTCCCGGTCGGCCCGGTTCGGGTCGGGCAGGCGTTTTCGGCCGACCACCAACAGGCGGTGTAGATGCCCGCCCTTCGGCCGAAGCACCATGTAAAAGCGTTGCACATCCTCTTCGCCCTCGGGATTTTCCTCTTCCACTTTCGGGCGGTACAGAAAAAAGATATCGCCCTCTTCGAGGGGCTTTGCCGCTGGGTTCCGGTCTGTTTCGGCCATGGCTTTTTCCTCATGATGGATGGCCTCTCTCGAGATGAGTGGAAACGCCCTTCTCTCGATCGGGTTACAACGGTCCGCCCTTCAGCCGAAGCAGGTCGAAAAACTCCCGCCTCGTCTTGGGTCCGTAGCTGGCGAAACTCGGTTCGGGATCTTCCAAGTAGACCTGCTTGATGCCGGCGACCCGGTCGGAAGCGGTGCGCCGTCGTATTTCCTCCGGCGAGATCCCATAAGGCTTGGCGGCGTTCAGGCCGAACACCTTGGCCCGCAAGTCGGCGGTCATCTCCGGATAGCCGTAGCGTCCCCTAAGGGGTTCGCCGATCTGGAACGTACGGAAAGCCAGGATCTGGTCCTGGGGGCTGCCGTACCAGATCGAATCGGTGCCCCACAGCACATTGTTTTCGCCCACGTATTTGAAGAGCTTGCCGAGCACATGGGCAGCCTGGTCGGGATCCCGCATCAGCAGCTTCCAGGTGCTGCCGAGTTCCGCATAAACGTTGCTGTTCGGCGGAATGCCGTTGTCTTGAACGGATTTGATGAGAGAATCGACGCCGGCCGAAGCGTCTTTGGGATCGTAGGGCCCTTCCTTGCGTTTGGGTTCGTAGCCGGAGTGATAGACGATAAAAGCGACGTCCGGAAAGCGTTTGGCGACCACACCGATATCGCGGCAGGTGGAATGCGTATAGTCGAGGCCGAACAAAGGAAGCCCTTTGTGGATGCAAATGACTTTCACGCCCAGGCTGCGCGCTTTCTCGATAAAGGGAATGCCGACGTTGAGGTCGTCGAGCCAGTACCCTTTTCCCGAGGGGCCCCACTGGGTGTAGGTTTTCCAGGCGGCGACGCCGTATTTTTCCTTTTGCATCGACATCGCATCGATCTCGCCCGGCAAATTGGGGCGGACCAGCCCATGGATCAGCAGCCGATGCGAGCCCTGCAGAGCGTCCACCGTAGCCCGCGTGGCGGCGGCGTCTTCTATGGTCAAGGGATCGTCGCCTGGGGCTGCCGGAACGGCGGAGAGGACCGCCATGGTGGTATCGCTGTCGAGGAATACTTCGCGGATGAAATGCTCCGCCGAGAAGCACTCGATGGCGCCGTCGCCGCAATCGGACTGCGGAAAGAAGCGGAGGCTATACGTCCAGCGATTGGTCGGTCGCCGCCATGGGCCCTTGGGATTCACATGGTGTCCCTGGATATCGAAGATGAACTCTTTTCCGCCTAAAGCCGCCTCGGCCGCTTCGGGTTCGTACGCCGCTTCGAAGGGGATTTCGAACCGGCCGGCGGTGCGGCCGAAAGCGGCAAAAGCCTGATTCATGGCCAACAGCGTCGTTGCGGCGCCTGACACCGATTTTAGAAATGCCCGTCGGGTCATGCCGAGCCGTCGCGATACCTTCGACACCTGATCGTGGGCCAGCCGCTTCGCCGTATGCACCGGCTCGGTCAGCGGCATCGGCAGGTACTCGCCATTAGTGGCGGTATCCAATTTGATGGGTAAACGTCTGCCTTCCGGATCGATATGCGCCATGAAATTCTCCTTGCTCGAATCTATTCGCGATCCCGAAATCTACCTATGAGACTTGCAATAAAATGCTTTGTTTCGCCGAAAGGCGATTTCTGCCGCGTACCCGAGACCTTCTTGGGGCGAGATTCATCACATCCTGGAGATACCGTCATGCCCATCAGGCACACCGCATTTGTCGTCGCATTGATCCTGTTCTTGTTCGGCTGCAGCCGCGACGCACTCGATCTTAACTTGCAGCTCGAGGAATTGGGCGGTTTGCAGCCGGGGGATGCCGTGGTCGTCGGAAACCAAACGGTAGGAAAGGTTACGGCCGTGGAAGCCGCCGGACAAAGCGGTTACCTGGCAAAGCTTGCCATCGAGTCCGAGCTTGCTTCGGGAGTCACACGGAGCGCCCGTTTCTTAGTGGACGAAGACCCCGACAATCCGGGGAGGGCTCGTGTCGAGATTCTGTCGGGGAAAGCGGGCGACACGCCTTTGGCGGACGGCGCCACAGTTCGGGGTTCGTCAAAACAGACGCCGCTTTTCCCGTTCGGGGAAATGTTACGCGGCTTCACCGAGGGGTTGAGTATTCTTCGCGACCAGTTGGAGCGCTTCGAGTCCGATATGCGGCGGGTGCCGGAGTCGGAAGAGGCGCAAAAGCTGCGCGACGAATGGGCACGGTTACTGGACGAAATACAAAGGGCGCAGGCGGCTACCGAGGAATCCATCAAAAAGGACTTGTTGCCGAAGCTGCAACAAGAGCTTCAAGAGCTGGATGACAAACTACGGGCGCTTGAGACAGAACCAGGAAGAAAACCGCAGACGATTTGAGGCCTGAACCCTTGCCATGTATGACATTCTTGCAGAGCAGGGATGAAAGGAATATCCGTGGCATTAGGGCTTTCGCGCCAATCCGTGTAAACCCTGCGTACATACGAAGCGGTACGTATTTGTCTCGGGCCGATATGTAGGTTTAATGAAACCATCTTAAACCGGGAGCTCCGCAAAGTTCCAGTTTAAGATCTGGAACAGAGGACGTTCCGGTAGGGATTAGGATGTTGCGAAGGGACTTAGGGATGTCGCGAGGAACAGGATGTTCCGAACGGAATAAGGATATTCCGTGCAGGATTTGGAACGCGAACGGATTTTAAGGATATCGCATTGGGAAAGGGATTTTCCGAACGGACTCAGGGTGTCTCGAAAGGAGTCGGGACATTTTGATCCGGAATTCTTCAGCGGACCAAGCTTACTGTTTTTAGTGACAGCGGATGTCGATACTGAACAGGGATGTTCCTCTACGGCTAAGGTCCCGGTCGTTCTTGTACGTTTACTGCACACATAATTCGCGATACGCCGCCATATCCCGCACAGTAGCCAAGGCTGCTGGTCCGCGACGATTGTGTTACTGACTCCGTATTCGACCGGCCAAGTTTCGGCTTACGTGAAGCCGCAAAGGCAGTTCGTTCATACTCAGGCGTCAATATTTGCGCGCTCGTCCAGAGCGATCGGCAATTCGAAGTATTCTTCTTCCGGCTTCAGTCGACAATAATACATATACTCTGGCCCGATACTGTTTCTGAACCGCTCTGGTGGTCGGCAGAAAACAGGCTCGGGCCGGCGGAGTACGGAGCAGGCGGCAACAACCTGCTCCTTAAAGATGTTTTTCGGTTACCGGTTAGTAACCACGGCGCTGACCGCCGAAGCCGCCGCCACCGCTGCGACGTGGAGCAGAACCGCCACGGTTGTTTTCGCGGGGACGCGCTTCGTTGACCGTGATGGAACGGCCGCCGAATTGGGTTTGGTTCAATTTATCGATGGCTTCCTGTCCGCCACGGCTATCCATTACGACAAAGCCGAAGCCCTTGGATTGTCCGGTAAAACGATCGGTGATCAGATTCACCGACTGAACCTCGCCATATTGGGCGAACAGCCCACGAAGCTCTTCTTCCGTAGTCTGGAATGATAAGTTGCCTACATAAATATTCTTCATTTGAAAATAACTCCCGTTCCGACATGGGCCGGAACATCAAAAAACAAAACCAGCCTCTACGGCCGAGAACAAACCTAGCGAGTTACTTCTTGAGGTATGAGGCGAGGACTTCGGGAACAGAACGACGCCGGATCCAGGAAGGAATTACCAAATGCCGCGGAAGGAACATGTCAGGTTTTCGAACTCTAGCATGACGATATGGCTTTGCCTATGGTTAATTCTACGAATGCCGCGTTAGACAAAAGTATGTCACGGGCGCTAATAGTTTGATTCGATCGGAAAGAAAACCCTGATCGCCGGGATATCTCGAGGGATTTGCAATCTCTTCCATTATCGGGAAACATTCGGTCAATCGAATGCCTTCATCTCCCATTCGCTTAAGCTCTCGGAACCCTTCATAAGACAGATCCACCCGTGATTTCCAACCATCCCGATCACACCGCCGGTTGCGCGGAAGGCGGCCGTCTATGCCACGCTCGAACGCGAGGACTTGGCTACATGGTCGTCGCCGCTTTCCTGTTTTCGGTGATGGGGGTGGGTGTATACGGTGCGGCCCTGACCGTTCCTCCGGTTGCTGCACCGATGGTTAGTTTCATTCGGGCGGCGATGAACCTCGTCATCCTCATGGCGCCGGCACTGTGGTTCAAGCAAGGCCGGGCTTTATTCGGCGACCGGCGGGCATCGCTCTGGTTGCGCGGTTTGTTCGGAGCGGTTTCGCTGATGCTCTCATTTGCGGCCATTCAGCGGATCGGACCCGGCGAGAGTGCGTTTTTGTCGGCGAGCAGCGGGGTGTTCGTGGCTCTGCTCGGGCCTGCCGTTTTATCGCAGCGAAACTCCCTGTCCGTCTGGCTGGCCATATTCGGATCGCTCGCGGGCCTTTTTCTGCTGTTCCAGCCGAGGCTCAATCCTTCAGACTTCCTCGGGCGGACTATGGCGCTGGGTTCCGGATTCCTGGCCGCTCTGGCGTACTTGATGGTGGCCCGTGCCGGCCGGAGCAATCCGCCGCAGGTGGTCGTTTTTTATTTCTGTCTGGTCGCTGTGATAGTGCATCTCGTTTATTTCGGACTTTTCGGCGTTCTATGGCCGTCTACGCGAAGTGCTTGGGGCTGGGTGATGCTCGCGGGGATTTCCGGCAGCGGTGCCCAGTTGTACATGACGCGAGCCTATCAAATGGCCCCTGCCGCTTTGGTCAGCTCCGTAGGCTACATCGGTCCGGTCATGAGCGTGATCTGGGGCGTGTTGCTGTTCGCGAAGATTCCCGATCAAAAAGCCCTGGCCGGCTGTACGCTGGTCCTCCTTTGCGGAGTTCTCTTGCCGTTTTTAGCCGTCCGTTCCCCTGCCGAAAAATGAAAAATCGATCGCGTCGGCGGGCATCGGGCGAGGTTCGAAACTGAACTTCGAAGACGGCACTGGCTCGCCGAACAGATAGCCCTGGCCCATCTGACATCCTTCTGCGGCGAGAAAAGCGTGTTGCGCCGCGGTTTCCACGCCTTCCGCGACCAATTCCAGCTGGAGCGAGCGGGTCATTGCGGCGATCGCCCGAATGATCGCTTCGTCATTGTGATCGTGCGGGACATCCATGACGAACGACCGGTCGATCTTCAGGCGGTGCACGGGTAATTGCTTCAAATAACCGAGACTCGAATAGCCGGTGCCGAAGTCGTCGACGGCGAGATTCACGCCGAGTGCGCGCAAGGCTTGAAGGGTGTTCAATGTCTTTTCGGTCTGCTGCATGACGATGGTTTCGGTTATCTCGATTTCTAGGTAGTGCGGCTCGAGCCCGGTTTCGACGAGCGCTTGCGAGACCAGTTCGGCCAGATCGGCATCGAGCAATTGTTGCCCGGACACATTGACGGCAATTCGCTTGAGGGGAAAGCCTTGATCGAGCCAGGTCTTCGCCTGTCGGCACGCTTCGCGGAGCACGAACTCGCCGAGTTGGCAGATGATTCCGCTTTCCTCGGCCAGCGGGATAAACCGGATGGGCGATACCAGACCGATTTCCGGATGACGCCATCGCACCAGCGCCTCGGCTCCTGATACGGTGCCCTCGAACAGATCGATTTGAGGCTGATAATAGACTTCGAGCTCACCCCGCTTGAGCGCTTGACGCAGATGGGTTTCCAGCTGCACTTTTTCGAGGATTTCCTGCGTCAGCGATTCGCAGTAGAACTGGAAGCGATTCCGCCCGAGCCGCTTGGCGTGGTACATCGCGGCATCCGCATGCCGGATCAGCTCTTCGGTGGTTTTCGCATCGTCCGGATAAACGCTGATACCGATGCTGGGGGTGATAAAAAGCTCGTGCTCGTCGATCCGGACCGATTCGCCGAGGGTGCTGACCAGCGCTTCGGCGAGTGCGGCCGCGCCCTCGGCGGTGCTGATATGTTCCAGGGCGATGACGAATTCGTCTCCGCCCAGCCTGGCCACGGTATCGTTCTCGCGGACGGCGGAGGTCAGCCTAGACGCGACCTCGCACAGCAATTGATCGCCCACGGCATGACCCAGGCTATCGTTGATGTTCTTGAAACGGTCGAGATCGATGAACAGGACGGCCAGCCGATGCCCTTCGCGATGTGCACGGGATAGGGCGTGATCCACGCGATCCGTGAACAGCAGGCGGTTGGGCAACTGGGTGAGCGCATCGTGATGCGCGAGCTGGAACAACTGCTTCTCGAATTGTTTGACGCCGCTGATATCCGACAGTACGGCGACATAGTTCAGAATTTGGCCGTCCCGATCGCGGATGGCACTGACATTCTCGATTGCCGGAAAGATTTCGCCGTTCTTGCGCCGGTTCCAGAGTTCGCCCCGCCACTGCCCGCCTGTCCTGATCGCGGCCCACAATTCCTTGTAAACACTTCCATTGTGGCGTTTCGATTGCCAGAGACGCGGGGTCTTGCCGATCAGATCGGATTCCGAATAGCCGGTAATGACCGTAAACGCCTTGTTAACCGCGATGATCCGGGTCTCGGCATCGGTGATGACGATGCCTTCGGCGGTGGTCTCGAAAGCCGCCTGGGCGAGACGGAGCTCGGCCTCGATCAGCTTCTCCGCCGTCACATCCCGGGTAATGCCGTCCAGGCGGGTGCGGCATCCGACTGCATCGGTGACGGCATAACCCGTATCGTGGACCCAGCGTACTCCGCCGTCGGGGCGAATGATCCGGTACACGGCGTCAAAGTTGGCGCCGCGAAGCAGCTCGGCGAACCTGGCGCGGACAAGCGCGCGGTCGTCCGGGTGAACGGCATTCATCCAAAGTTCGGGGTCGGCGTAGAACGCTTCCCGCTTGTAGCCGTAAATGGTCTCGACGATGTTGTTGACGAACAGCACCTTTTCGCCGTCCGGAGAGACGCTCCAAACGGCGTCCCGCATGTTGGTCAAGATGCTCTCGAAACGTTCGCGCTCTTCCTCAAGCTGCCGGGTCGACTCCACGACCCGCTGCTCGAGAAGCTCGCCACGGTTGCGCAGCATGGCCTGAATGGCTTTTTGTTCGGCCACCAGAGCCGACATGACATAGGTGGTGCCGCCGACGATAAGGATGAAAGCATCGAGCAGCAAAAAAGACGTGTTCGTCGGATACTGGGCAAAAGGCCCGATCCCGTTGACCGTGCTGGCCGTCGCGATCAGGATGTTAATGGTTAAGGTACTCGCAATGCCGAGCGAGCCGAAGCGGAAAGCCGCCCAAATGAGGGGCGGGATGGTGAGGAAGACCAAGGGATAATGGACCGTATGCGGGTGCAGCCATCCGCCGAAGGCATAGAGCGATACCAGCACTGTCAGCAATGTGTGGAGCGCCTGTTCTGCGCTCAGACCTCTGATCTTAGACCAGTCGGCCAACGCTAAAAACAGCGGGGCCACCACGAGCGCGGCGCTGGCATCGCCTAACCACCAAGTCCACCACAGATCGAAAATGGGGCGGGATGCCCCTGCCTCTAACAGCGTCACGCTCAAGGCTCCGATGCTGGCGCTGATCAGCGGCGCGGCCAGCACGCCGAGCGTCAAAAACCGCAAGACGTTCCGAACCGTACAAAAAATTCGGTCCGCAGGCATGAAGCGAGCAATCCAAGCGGCTCCGGCGAGGGCCTCGAGCGTGTTGCCGATGGCGATCGCAAATGCGGAAAGCGATACCGGGCCGGTCGTGAGATTGACCGCCAAGGCTCCGAGAAAAATCCCGGGCCACCAGTGCCGGCCGAAGGCGAGACAAACGGCCAAGGCGAGGCCGGTCGGAGGCCAAATCGGGGTGATCTTGACGTGGACGGTCGCCAGCAACAGGCTGAATTTCGCCGTCACGAAATAAGCCGCTACGAAAATGATCAAGCTTAGCGAATAAGCGAGCCGCCCACTCTGAAGGGTGGATTGAGAGACGGATGCCATCGTGCTTGAAACTCGGATGCTGAGGGGGCCTTAAGGCGGAATTACCGGCGGAAGACTTTAAACATAACCCACGATAAATGAAAGTTCATATCGCCGGAAATCTTAAGGAAGCTCTGAACAAGTGAATTCCGTTCATGCCCTTCGACAAGCTCACCACGAACGGAATCCATACGTTACCGTTCGTCCTGAGCCTGTCGAAGGACTTAATTAAAGCTTCCTTAATCGGGCGGTGCCGGGAGTTTTCAGCGGCGTCGCCGTTTGCCTGAACCTGGCTTTGGTTTGATTTTGTTCCGTTTTCCGAAGGACGGTATTTTGGAAGCTCGATGCGGAAAGCGGTCCATCGTGCGCAAGCCGGGAAAGCCGTACATCCAAATTAACGCTACGGCCAGTGTGACCGTTCCCCCGACAATAATGGCGGGAGCTAGCCCGAACCATGTGGCGGTAATGCCGGATTCGAACTCGCCCAATTCGTTCGAGGCGCCGATGAAGACCGAATTGACGGCGCTCACTCTCCCACGAATCGTATCGGGCGTTTCGAGCTGGACCAGCATGTGGCGGATGTAAACGCTGACCATGTCGCCGGCGCCCAGCAAAAAAAGCGCGGCGAGCGACAAGGGAAAACTGGTCGACAGGCCGAGCACGATGATGGCCAGGCCGAACAGGGCGACGCCGCCGAACATCCAGCGTCCGACGTGGCGGGAGATGGGCGCGAAGGCGAGCATCAGGGCGGTCAGGGCGGCGCCCGCTCCCGGCGCGGTGCGTAAGAGACCCAGTCCGGTCGGGCCCACGTGCAGGATGTCGCTGGCATAGGCCGGCAGCAACGCCGTGGCGCCGCCGAACAGAACGGCGAACAAATCGAGCGAAATGGCGCCGAATACGGTCGGCCGCGAACGCACGAAACGCAAGCCCTCCAAAACGGTGTGCCAGCTCATGGGTTCGCGTTCGCCGGTTTTTTGAGGAAGGCGGTGCATCAGCAGCGTCAGGATGACCGAGAGGCCGAGCAGCACGGATACCGTGGTGTAGACGGTCATGGGCCCGGCGAGGTAGAGCACGCCGCCGAGTGCGGGACCCGCGATCACCGCCAGTTGAAAGCTCGACGAACTGAGTGCTACGGCATTGCTGAAGCTTTCGGCGGGCACCAGATTGATCACGATCGCCTGACTCGACGGCATCATGAAGGCGCGGGCCGAGCCGTAAAGCGCCATCGTGGCGAATACCGGCCACACGACCTCCAGGCCGGTCACCGTAAACCCCATGAGCAACAAGCCGCACAGCATTTCCACGGCATAACAGAGCATGATGATCCGGCGCCGGTCGAAGCGATCCGCCATCTGCCCGGCGATCAACACCAGCGGCACGAAGGGCGCGAACTGGGACAGCCCTATCAGGCCGAGATCGAGCGCATCGCCGGTCAGCGCATAGACTTGCCAACCCACGGCCACGCTTTGCATTTGCACCGCGACGGCGCCAAGAAACCGGGCGCACAGGTAAAAGGCAAAGTCGGGATGGCGAAGTGCGGAGGTTTTGGTCGTGGATAAAGACATGGATTCCGTAGGTATTTGTCAGCAACTTCAGCTTTGGCTGGCCTGATAGGGCGCGCTAAAGCCTAATGACTTAGCAGTTCAAAGTGCTCGCTCGTGAGGTAGTTGGCTATGTTTAGATTCCTTCGACATCCATCCCGTGTTCAGCCAGCCAAGTCTTGCGCTGCGCGAAATCCGGCATCGCGCGTTCGACTCGGAGCCAAAACTCGGGTGTGTGATGAGGTTCATGCAGGTGTGCAATCTCGTGCACGACCACGTATTCCGCAATCCGGGCGGGCAGCAGGATGGTTTTCCAGTGGAAATACAGCCAATTGCCTTTGCCGCAGGAGCCCCAGCGATATCCGAGGTCCTGGACCCTCAGTCCAGCGGCATCGATTTCCATTCGGGCGCGGTAATCCGTCAACCGAGTTGAAAGCCACGTCCTTGCGTGCTGGCTGTACCAGCGGACGAAGTGCTCGCGTCCGCGCGGCACCTCGTTGCGCAACAGCAAAAAACGGCCATTCGCCAGTTTCAGCGGTACGTCCTGGTCGTCGACCAGCCTCAACCGATAGCTACGACCTAAGTATAGAAAGCCTTCGCCATCCACATACTCTTTGCCGGGCACTCGCCGTTGCAGGCGATCTTTCTCGGCCAGCTTGGTGTAGATCCAGAACCGTTTTTCCAGGATGAATTGACGTAATTTCGACTCTTCGACCTCCAGGGGCGCCGACAGCACCAGTTCGCCATTCCGGTCCACGGTGATCTGCATGGTTTTTCGGCGCGGACTGCGCTTCAACGCAAAGCACAAATCGTCCACGCACAAGATCTCACTCACTTCCACCGGAGCCACGATCATGCTTCCAGCAACGTCTCATGATTGGCACGTGCCTGTTCCATCAGCTTGTCGGCCAAAATGCCCGCCTTGTCGGCATCGACGAGAGGCGGACGCAGCCGCATGAGATGGTCGAACAAAACACCGTTCAGGGACTCCTGATCGGCGCGTTTGTAGGGTTTCCAGATGCCGGGGTTGCTCTTGAGCTCGTCCATCAGCAGATCCACCAATTCGACGGTCACGTCCTTCAAGCAGGCCAATTCGGCCGGCATCGGAATCTCGCCTCCGCAGACCTCGTCCAGCACGGTGCGCAGGAAAGGCGCGTAGTGTTCGGGCAGATCGCCCGCGGTCCCGTCTTCGCCCGCCGTGCCCGAACGTAGTTCATCGATGATCTTCTGCAGTTGCGCGATCAACTCGTTCCACTGCTCGCTAAAGCGTTTCAGAATGTCGTTCAGCCGTTCCGAGAGTTTGCGATAGAGCACCGGGTCCTCATCGACGTGCTTCCGGATATGGGCGCGAATCGCATGCTCCATTTCCGAGGCTTTGGCCCGGTCGTTGGCGCTACGGGCAAGACGGGTATCGAACTCGGCATCCGTCAGCTGGATCGGCGGTATCTTCGGGTCCACGCCGAGCGAGATGACATGATCGTCGATCAGCTTGCGGACCTTGGCGCCGATATCCTTGCCCAGCACCGGCGTGTCCTTGTAGCGGTTGCGGGCACGGGCGTAGATATAGGCGAGCCGTTTGGCGTCGCCGGAATACGGCAGCCCTTCCGGCCGCGGCAGCACGGTATCGAGCGATCCAAGGAAAGCTTTGAGCTTGACGGTGAACTCGGCGCGCAGCTTTTCATTGCCGAGTGCGTCGACGCAGGCTTCGATGTCGTCGAGCGAATCGATGCCTTGCTGACGAAATACGTTCACCACGCGCAGATGCCGATCGCGCAGTACCGGCACCTCGTCTTTCAAGCTGGCCAGCGCGCCTTCGATATCTTCATCGGCATAAGCCGCCAGAGCTTCTTTCAGGTGCCGGGCGACTCCGTAGTAATCCACCACGATGCCGCAGCGTTTCCCGAACCCGGTACGGTTGACGCGGGCGATGGCTTGCAGCAGTTCGGCCTCGCGGATGGGCCGGTCCAGATACATCACACCCTCGATCGGCGCATCGAAGCCGGTCAGCAACATCGACTTCACGACCAAAAACGCCAGCGGATCGGTCTTGTCCGGTTGCGCATCGAAGAGCGGCTTTTTGAAACGTTTGATCAACTGTTCCTGCGCGGCACTGTCGGTCCACGGCTTCCAGGCCGGATCGTCGTTGTTGCTGCCCGAGATGATCGGCGCGAATTGTAGAGCCCGCAGCGTGTCCCGGTAGCGCCAGGCCTGCACGGCAGCCTGTACCTTGGGCGGACGCTGGCACAGGGCTTCGTCGTCCATGGCCTTGTCTTCCGGAGACAGCCCCTCGGCCTCGATCAGCAGTTCATCGCGCGCCTTTTGCAGCGCTTCGAAATAACGTACGGCCGCCGGGCGGCTGTAGGCCACCACCTGCGCCTTGTAGCCGTTGGGCAGGATGTTCGTGACGTAATGGCGGATGATGTCGCGCGCCTTGTCGGCGATCAGCGCCGGGGCATCGAAGATGTGGCCCTTGGTGGCATACTTCCGCTTGATCGCCTCCAGCTCTTCCGGCGTGTGTTGGCGGAACAGATCCTCGAACAGCTCGTCCAGGCTCGCGCCGTCCTTAATCGCTCCTCGAGCCGTCCTTCCCTCGTAGAGCACCGGCACCGTCGCGCCGTCGGCCTCGGCTTCCTTGATCGTGTAACGGTCGATGAACTCGCCGAAGATTTCATGGGTGCGCTTCTTCTCGCCCATGATGATCGGCGTGCCGGTAAAGCCGATCCTTGCGCAGTTCGGCAGGCCGGCCAACAGATTGGCGTGCAGGTCGCCCGCTTGGGTGCGATGCGCCTCGTCCACCAGTACGAGGATGCCGTCGTCCTCGTTCAGTACCTCGAACGCTTGATTGGCTTTGTAGCCGGCGGACTTGGCATCGGCCACCTTGGGCGTAGAGGGCAGATCGTCCGCCGTCAACGGGGCATCGTTGACGGTGTCGGTATCGCGGTATTTCTGGATGGTGGCGAAGATCAGCCCCGGCCCTTTGCGTCGCGCCAATGCCTTGATACCGGCCGTGCTCTCGGCGACCTCGACCGTTTCGCCGGTCAGCGTGGCGGTGACGGAAAGCTGATTCTGCAAATCCTTGCGGTCTGTAACCACGATCACCTTGAAACGTCGGAGTTGCGGATCGAGGCGCATTTTGCGCACCAGGAACACCATGGTCAGGCTTTTGCCCGAGCCCTGGGTGTGCCAGATGATGCCGCCGCGTTGATCGTACTCGCCATGCTCGCGCCGGGTCTTGCCGGTCTTGAGCTTGGCGATGGCCCGGTTCACGGCCCGGTACTGCTGATACCGGCACACCGTCTTGATGGTCTGCCCGCCGATCTGCATGAACAAGATAAAGTGCCGTACCACATCCAAGAGGTGCGCCGGCGTCAAGAGACCCGCGATCAGGCGTCCCTGCTCGGACAGCGTGGACTTGCCCAAGGTTGCCGCCACATCCGTTTCGCTGCCGGAGCCGTCGGGGCCGACCACGGTTTTCCACCGGGCGAAGTGCTCGAAGCTGGCGCCGACGCAGCCCACGCGGGCCTCGTCGAAGCTGGTGGCGACCAAGAACTGGTTGGTGGCGAACAGCGACTCGTTGCCTTCGTTGTCGTCCACTTCAAAGGCAGCGCGGCGCTGGTTGCTGTAGCGGCGTAACTGATCCACGGCTTCGGCCAGCGGTTCGGGGATGGACGGGCTTTTGCACTCTACCACCACCAACGGCAGACCGTTCACGAGCAGCACCAGGTCCGGCACGATGAAAGCCTTGGCCGAATTGAAGCCGGGCGGGCAATCCACCCGGTACTGGTTCACCACCGTGAAGCGGTTATTGGCCGGCGTGTCCCAATCGATGTAGCGGATGGTCTGCCCGCGTCCGCCGTCCCAACCCGGCAGGCCCTCGACCGTCAGCCCCTTGAGCAGCAATTCGGTGGCTTTCTGGTTGGCCTCCATCAGCTTGTGCGTACCGAGCCGGGTGATGGCCGCCACGGCTTCGGAGAGGCGCTGATCGTCCAGCCAGGGCGCATCGTCAGGGCCTGGGTTCAAAGCGCGCAGTCGCTCGCGCAGCACGCCTTCCTGGATGACCTCGGCGAAACTGGCTCGGCCGGTAACGGCCGGATCGTCGAGGCTGCCTTCGATATGCGTCCAGCCCAGCGCAACGAGTTGGGTGACGAAGGGCTTTTCCACGTCTTCGAGTTCCCAGCCCATCAGGCGCTCCTTTTCATTTTTTGTTTTTCGGTTTCTTCCAACAGCGGCGTAACGCGGACGCGGCCGGTGAGGAGGTCGTCCATGAGGCCAGATTTCTCGTCGCGCATCTTGGCCAGCGCTCGATCTTCTTGGGCAATTCTCTGCGTCGCGCTCTTAATTCGGAGCGCAATCTCGTTCTGCTCTGCGATATCAGGCCGTGCAATAGTTATGGCGGTAAGGATTGACGTATTCAGGTTCACCATTGTCGATCCAACCGCGCGTCCCATCACCTGCGATTGAACGCTCTGCTGTTGGTACACGAGCGCCAGCCAGTAGCCGTTAATTTCTCTCTCAGGCAATCGCGCAAGTAAGCATCCTGTTCCGCACAGCCAACCGATCTGATCATTCTCTATTGCTACGCATCGGGAAAGGTCGCCGCGGCGAGAAAAGATTAGATCGTTCGGTTGCACCCTGTGGCGCGACAAAACCACAGCCTTGCGCTCCGCAATACGAGCAATGTTCTCAATGGACAACTCTCCGTTAACTATGTCTTGCGGCATGATCACCGGTACACCGTCAGCGACGTATTCATGCGCGTGGAGTTGAGATCCGAACGGCCCCGTTTGAAGCACTCCTGCAGAACGTTCAGCAATCGCTCCCAGGGTCGCTACGTCCCACTCCTTCGGAATCCAGCCTAGCTGAGATAACTTATAGAGATGCGGGGCTTCGGATTGGGGCGGGCGCAGTTCGCCGTTGGCGTCGATGCCGCGCGTTAGCAGGTCGTGCAGCAGGCCCTGCTTGACGGCTTTGAGCTTGGCAATGATCGCCTCGGTTTCGTGGACGGCGGTGCCGAGGGTGTCGAGGATTTGGGCGATTACTCTTTGTTGATCAACGCTTGGAATCGGAATCTCAATGGCTCGAATGTCACGGAGAACGAGGCGACGAAGGGCACTACCCGACATGAGATTCTCGAACTGCCGGATACAACTATCGCTTTGCAGAGCATGACCGAGGTAGGACGATTCAAGGTTCTCTGCGGGATCGATGATGCAAATGGACGAGAGTGCGCCAATTTCCTCGTCTTGCCGATAAACGACGACACGACCGACTGTGCCATCCTTTGAGAGCAGTACATTGCCGTTTCGGATAGTGCAGCCGGTGGCTTTGAGTTCACGGTAAGCAGCCGCGGATATTCGGGTGCAAGTACTGAAGTCGATATAGCCTGACTTCATGTCCTTCACGTTGGCGATAAAGTAGCCATGTTCCTGAGGGGGTGGGCTGAAATGCGACCCATCGGTGATTCGATCGGCCAGTTCGCGTAGAGGCATCGATGGGAACATCTGCGGCGTACGTGTTTCAGACACACCCGAGCCCCTTCAAAATCCCCTGTAATCCCTTCGCTACGGCACTGCCCCCCATTCCGACCGCAACCATTCTCACCCGCCTCCTTTCGGCTTGTACCTGACGCCCGTAAGGCCCTCGAAATCCGCATCCTGGGTCCAGAGCGTCGCGTCGAAGTTTCGGGCGGTGGCCAGCATGAGGCTGTCGGCCATGGGGAGGCGATGATGCGAGCTCAAGCGGGCAGCGGACAAGGCCAAGGGCACGGATAGTTCCACCACTTGGCCTTGCTGCATGAGCGCGACCGCCTGCAGCGCCGCGCCCTCGCCACGCTGTTGCAGGACCCGCTTGAAGACCTCGTAAATGCTGATGACCGGCACGACCAAGTCGTCGACCGCCTCGATGGGGGTCGCAAAAAAGTCCGCGTTGGGACCCTCCGCGAAATATTCGAGCCAGCCGGAGGAATCCACCACATTCATACGCGATCCTCGTCGCGCGCTACCTCGGTATCGATCCCGCGCAGAAAGCCCCGCATGGTGTGCATGGGGCGTACGGGAATCAGCTCGATACGGTTTTCGTAGGCGATCACCTGCACTTTCTGACCCGCGGTCAAGTGCAGGCGATCGCGGATTTCCTTGGGAATGACGACCTGAAATTTGGGGGAAATGGTCAGCGTTTCCATGGTGAACAGCCCTATCGATGTATGTGTTGTACAACCGTGATTGTATCGATCGAGAACGGCCGAAACAATTGATCGGAAGGTTGAGACGATTAAACGTATCCCAGTCCTCTCAAATAGGCCTGCAAGGTCTTGGCCGCCGCATCGCGCTTAGCCTCGATCTCGGTCAGCGTCACCTTGTACTTGTCCCACCAGTTCTCGAACGCGGCCACAATCTGCTTGCGCTGCGCGGCGATGTAGCGCTCGACGATGGCCTTCATGTCGTCGTGCAGGATGGTCAGCAAGAGCTCCGCGGCCTGCTCCGGGGACAGTCCGTCGACGGCGGCGTTGATGTGGGCGGTGAAACTCTCCTTCTTGGCCTTAAGCTTTTTCTTCACCTCTGCGAGTTCCTTCTTCCAGGCCTTGAGCTGCGCCTCATCGACGGCGTTTTCTTCATCGGTTTCGTCGGCGGCCCCATCGCTCGCTTCGCCTTCCTCTCCGTCTTCGTTCTTGGCCGGGCTGGCGGCCTTGATCCGGCTTTCCAACTCGGCCTTTTGGGCTTCCAGTTCGTCGATGGCCTCGACGAAGTCGCTCATCAGGAACTTGACCAGCTTGTGCTCCAGCGGGCTTTCCTTGCTGGCCTTGTCCTCCAGCGAAGTGACGATGCTGGTGCGCCAGGCGTCGACCACGCCTTTGCTGTCGCGAGCCATCAAGGTCAGAAAGTCGTATTTGCTCTGGTACCAGAAGCCGGCGACGATGCCGCGGACCTGAAAGGGATCGAGCAGACCCACCGCTTCGAGCGACCGGCTGAAGCTTTCGAGCAGGTCGTTGCGCAGCGCGACCAGGCTGGCGGCATTGTCCATCTGACCGGCCAGCGCGGTGATGCGGGTGCTGTGTTCGCTCCACCAGGTCTCGAAGGCATTTCGAATGGCGGCTTCTTTCGCTTGCAGTCCAACGTTGCCTTCGATGACGGGCTTGAGCATTTGGCGGCTGGTCAGTTCCGGCTTGAAGTCGTAGTACTTGTCATCACGTTCGTCGAAAAGGTACAGCGGGTTCAGGCCGTGAGCGTCGAAAAGCGCGGCCTTGTCGAGTACTTCGGCTTTCGGCACGCCGCCGACCAAATGCGCGTGCACATCGTGCGGCTCGGGCGGCGGGGCGTTGTCGGCATAGCGGCGGATGTTGAGGTTGTAGTCATTTTCTTTCAGCGTGGTGTTGTCCACGATAGCCGAAAAGCCGGGGATGGCTCGGAACTCGTCGAAGGTCGTGACGATTTTCTCGATGTGTTCAGGCAATAGATGGTTCTGCGCGCGGCCTTCGAAATACTCGCGGTCGGCATTGATGAACAGCACCTTGCCTTGACGTTCGGCGAGCTTGCCGCTGACGCGATTGGCGCCGTTCTGTATCCGCTGGCGCAGCACCAGAATGCAGGCGGGGATGCCGGTGCCGTAGAACAGATTGGGGGCCAGGCCGATCACAGCCTCGAGCAGGTCGTCTTCGATCAGGCAGGCGCGAATGGCCTTTTCCTCCCCATCCCGGAACAGCACGCCGTGCGGCATGACGGTGGCGATCATGCCGCCGTCGCGGGTGACGGCAAGCATGTGCTGCACGAACATCAGATCGGCCTTCTTGGCCCCCAACGGCACCTGACCGTAGCGGAAGCGTTCCGGAAACTTGGGGGACCAGGCCGGCGTGCCGTCGGCGTTTTTCTCCGTATTGCCCCAGTTGATCGAGAACGGCGGATTGGTGATCACGCGGTCGAAACGCATCAGCTCGCCGCCTTCGACGTGCCGCGGATCGGCGAGGACGTCATCGTTCTGCAGGTCGGCGGTGCTAATGCCGTGCAGCAGCATGTTCATCTTGGCGATCGACCAGACCGTGCCGTTGAACTCCTGCCCGAACAGGTTGGCTTTGCGGCCGTCTTCGCCGTGTTCGTCGATGTATTCCTTGGCGGCAATCAACATGCCGCCGGAGCCGCAGCACGGGTCGTAGATGTGGTGCTTCAGCTCGGGCTTGACCAAGCGCACCATCAGCCGGACCACGGAGCGCGGGGTATAGAACTCGCCGCCTTTCTTGCCGGCCGAATCGGCGAATTCGCCGATCAGGTATTCGTAGGCCGCGCCGAGCAGATCGGGGAACTCGAAATCCTCGTTGCGCAGCCGGTGTAGGCCGAAATGGGTGATGAGCTGGCGCAGCTTGATGTCCGGGATCTTGCTCTGGCCGACCTTGCGGGTGAAGTCGATATGCTCCAGCACCTCATGGAGGCTGGTGTTCTGGGTTTCGATGCCGGCAAGGGCCTTGTTCAGATAGTCACCGACGTTCTGGTGCGCCTCGTTCACCAAGAACTCGTAGCGCGACCGCGGCGGCACCCAGAAGAAGCCATCTTTCTTGTATCAGCGGGGATTTTCGGCAACGGCTTCAGCGTCGGCGCGGCTCTTACCGGCCTCCATTTCGAGCTTGATCACTTCCTCGCGCCGCTGTTCGAACACATCGGAGCAGCGTTTGAGGAACAGCATTCCGAAGATGTATTCCTTGAATTCCGAAGCATCCATCTTGCCGCGCAGAATGTCGGCGGCTTTGAACAGATGGCGTTCGAGTTGGGGAAGCGTCAGGGGCATGTATCAAATCCTGTATGCAGCACAGCGCTCATGATGTCCGATGAATCCGGGTGATCTGAAAGAGGGGACGAAAGATTCAAAAAGTTACTTTCCGATACAAAAACTCGAGAAAATCCGGCCTAAAAGATCTTCGTTGGTGAACTCGCCGGTGATTTCCGACAGGGCGAGCTGAGCTTCGCGAAGGTCTTCGGCGAGGAGTTCGGCGGCGCGGATTTGGAGTTGGGTTTCGGCGTTCTCGATGAGGCTTTCGGCACGGCTGAGGGCGTCGAGGTGGCGGCGGCGGGCGATGAATACGTCGTTCGCTTCGCTGTCATAGCCCATCGAGGCTTTGAGGTGTTTCCGAAGATGTTCGATGCCTTCGCCGGTTTTGGCGGAGAGATACACTGTAGGGCCGCTACGTTCTTCGACGAAACCGGCGGGTTTTCCGGTGAGATCGATCTTGTTGTAGACGCGGGTGAGCGGGATGTCGGCGGGAAGGCTTTGGAGCAGGGCTTCTGCTTCGTCCGGAGCGCGATCGTCGATCAGGAGCAATATCCGGTCCGCCTTGTGAATTTCATCTCGTGCCCTCCGTATGCCCTCGCGTTCGACCACATCCTCGCTCTCGCGGAGGCCCGCGGTGTCCACTAAATGCAGCGGCATGCCGTCGATCTGGATATGTTCGCGCAAGGTATCGCGGGTGGTGCCGGCGATTTCGGTGACGATGGCGGCTTCGCGTCCCGCCAGTTGATTCAGGAGGCTGGACTTTCCGGCATTGGGACGGCCGGCGATGACAACGGTCATGCCTTCGCGCAATAGGCAGCCTTGGCGGGCGGAAGCGCGAATGCGTCGGAGCGTTGCCAAGAGTTCCGCGAGCTTTTCGGCGATATGGCCTTCGGACAGGAAATCGATGTCTTCGTCGACGAAGTCGATGGATGCTTCGACGTACTGACGGAGTTCGATCAGGGCTTCGACAAGCTGGTGGATGCGGATCGAGAATTCGCCCTGAAGCGAGCGTTGGGCGGATCGGGCGGCCTGCTCGGTGGTGCTCTCGATCAAATCGGCGATGGCCTCTGCTTGAGCCAGATCAATCTTGTCGTTGAGGAACGCCCGTTCGCTGAATTCTCCCGGGCGCGCCAGCCGTACGCCCAAGGCCAAGATGCGGCGCAGCAGCAAGTCAAGCACGACCGGGCCGCCATGCGCGTGCAGCTCGAGGACGTCTTCGCCGGTAAAAGAATGGGGCGACGGGAAGTACAGAGCTAATCCGGTATCGACAACCGAACCGTCCTGGTCATAGAAATGGCCGTAATGGGCGTAGCGCGGTTGAAGGTTTTTCCGTAGAACCGCACGCATCAGGGCGGGCACGGCATTGCCGGAGACGCGGATCACGCCGATGCCGCCCCTGCCGGGTGGCGTGGCGATGGCGCCGATAGTGTCGCGAGATAAGGTGTTCATGGGATGGATTCCGGAAGAAACAGCCGCTCCGGATCGAGGCGGGGATGCCGGCGTGTCGTGCCGTTGCGAGTTGAGCGGGCGGCAGGGCTGCGAGCCAGCCCTGCCGTGCAGAGGATCGCGCTAGGCGTGCGCGGTCCTTTCGATCTGCCGCGTTATGTGCCACTGCTGGAGAATGGACAGGATGTTATTGACCACCCAGTAGAGCACGAGTCCGGACGGGAAAAAGGCGAAGAAGCCGGTGAATATGACCGGGAAGAACTGCATCACCTTGGCCTGCACCGGATCGGCCGGCGGCGGATTGAGCTTCTGCTGGATGAACATGGAGACGCCCATGATCAGCGGAAGAATGAAGTAAGGGTCCTTGGAGGAAAGATCGTTCAGCCAAAGGACGAACGGCGCCTGACGCATTTCCACGCTTTCGATCAGAACCCAGTACAGGGCGATGAAGACGGGAATCTGAACCAGAATCGGCAAACAGCCGCCCAGGGGGTTGACCTTTTCCTTGCGGTAAAGCTCCATCATCGCCGTGTTGAACTTCTGCTTGTCATCGCCATGGCGTTCCTTTAGCTGTTGAAGCTTGGGCTGAAGCTTCCGCATCCTGGCCATGGAGCGATAGCTGGCTTGCGACAGCTTGTAGAACAGGGCCTTGAGGGTAATGGTGACGAAGACGATCGCCCATCCCCAGTTGTTGAAGATTTTATGGAATTGTTCCAGGAGCCAGAAGATGGGCTTGGCGACGATGGTCAGTCCGCCGTAATCCACCGTCAGTTCGAGGCCCTGTGCCGTTTGCTCTAACACTCGCTGGAGTTTGGGGCCGGCGAACAAATTGGCCTTGAAGACCTTTTCTTCGCCGGTTTTGACCTCGAGCGTGGGCGAGTAGGCTCCGATGACAAAATGATCGTCGGAAAGGGCCTTGGTGTAGTAGCTATGCTCTTCGGTCGCCAACGGAATCCAGGCCGCCAGGAAGTAGTGCTGAATCATGGCGATCCAGCCGTCTTTGGCTTTCCGATTCAGGTTCGAATCGGCCATATCCTCGAACGTGATCTTTTCGTACTTTTCTTCCGGCGTGTAGAGCACGCCGCCGGTATAGGTCCGGACGAAGGCGTCCTTATCCTTGCTTTCGGGATTCTTGCGCTGCAGCTGAACGTATTGACGTCCCTTCCACTGGGTTCCGGACTGGTTGATCACTTGCTGCTCGAGTCCGATCAGATAGCTGCCTTTGGTAAAGACCAGGGTCTTGGTGATCTTGATGCCGTTACCGTTGGACCACGTAAACGGTACGCGAAGGGTGTCCTGGCCGTCTGCCAGCGTGTAGGCATCGGCTTCGGCCTGCCAAGTGCTGTGATGGGTGGGCGAAACAGCCTCTTCTCCCAAAAATCCGCTCTGCGCGATGAAAAAATTGTTTTCTTCGCTGAGCAGCCGAACCGGCTGGTCGGGCTGGTCTTTGCTTTGGGGATAACCGAGCAGATCGAGTATGCGCAAATCGCCGCCCTGGGTGTCGATCTCTGCGTGTACGACATCCGTGGTGACGGTGACGCGCTGATGCTCGGCGCCTGCGGTGGACGGCTCAGGCTTCTTCGCGACATCGTCGACGCCTCGAGCAGACTCGGGTACATCGCCCGCGGCGGTCGGCGGAGCCGACTCGGACTGCGCAGCGGGTTCGGGTTTGGGCCCGTAATCCACCTGCCATTGTTGCCACAGCATGAAGCTGAGAAATATGAAGAAGACGAAGAGAACGAACCTTAAATTATCCATTCTTATTTTCCGAATTGTTCTGGGACGGGATCAACACCGCCTTCGTGCCAGGGATGGCATTTCAGCAGTCGCCTCACGGCAAGATAAGAGCCCCGCAGAGATCCGAACCGCCGGATAGCGGTCAAGGCGTAGCTGGAGCATGTTGGGTGGAAACGGCAATGGTGCCCCACCCAAGGGCTAATCAGGTACTGATAGAGTTTGATGAGGAAGACCAAGACGGCTTGCATCGCCTCACCAGGTTTTCCCAGTGCTTATGCAATGAGCTTCGGATTGTTTCATGGTCTGCCTGAATTGCGGCGCTACGCGCCATCACCACAATATCGAGTCCGCCGAGCAGGGGCTGCTGTAGGCGAAAGCTTTCGCGGATGAGGCGCTTGATACGGTTGCGATCGGCGGCGTTACGGATTTGTCGTCTGGCGATAGCCAACCCGAGACGCGGATGATTCCTGCCGTTGGTTCGCGCGAGCACGGTTAAGTATTGGTCTGCGGACTTGCAGGGCTGCTCGAAGACGCGCTGGAAATCGGCGGCGGTACTTAAGCGGCGTGTTCGTGAAAAGCCGTAGCGAGGCGACGCCAAACGTCAGACAGTAAGCCGTTTGCGGCCTTTAGCGCGGCGCGCATTCAAAACCAAACGTCCGCCGCGGGTTTTCATACGCGCGCGAAAGCCGTGAGTACGGACGCGTTTTATCTTGCTGGGCTGATAGGTTCTTTTCATGGTGTACCTGCTGAATTCCGCAAAGAAAATACAAAGCTATGCATGCTAATTTACAGGCGATACTCTGTCAATGCTGTGGATAAGTCGGCTCTTGCGGTATGATAGGGAATTCCGTTAAAGCGCTCACGCATTCATCGCCTATGCCTTATGTCCTATTCCTCGAGCACAATAAGGGAGCTGCACAATGAGCGCGCTGTGGAATCAGTGCATGAGCAAGTTGGAGGGGGAGTTGCCTCCGCAACAGTTCAATACGTGGATCAGGCCTTTGCAAGCGGTCGAAAACGGTTCCGAGTTGAAACTCTTGGCTCCTAACCGCTTTGTGCTCGATTGGGTAAAGCAACATTTTATCGGTAAGATCGAAGAAGTTCTATCCGACCAAAAGATTCAGCCGCGACCGCATGTCGTTCTGGAGATCGGCACCAGAAAACAGCAGGAGGCGTCTCCAGCCGCACCGGCGATCAAGAGACCGTCCGGGGTCAAGAAAGGCCTTCCGAACAACCTTAACACGGCTTTTACCTTCGACAACTTTGTCGAGGGCAAATCCAACCAGCTGGCCAAGGCCGCATCGATCCAGGTGGCGCAGAATGTCGGCCGGGCTTACAACCCTTTATTTATTTATGGCGGCGTAGGTTTGGGCAAGACCCATCTGATGCACGCCATCGGGAATGAAATTCTCCGGGCGAACTCCTCGGCAAACATCGTTTATCTGCATTCCGAGCGCTTCGTTTCGGATATGGTGAAGGCGCTTCAGCATAATGCGATCGGCGCGTTCAAGGAGTATTACCGGACCGTCGATGCCTTGTTGATCGACGATATTCAGTTTTTTGCCGGCAAGGAGCGCTCCCAGGAGGAGTTCTTTCATACCTTCAACAGTCTCCTCGAAAACAAGCATCAGGTGGTCTTGACCTGCGACCGCTATCCCAAGGAAATCAAGGGACTTGAGGAGCGGTTAAAGTCGCGTTTCGGTTGGGGGCTTCCGGTAGCCGTCGAGCCGCCGGATCTGGAAACCCGCGTGGCCATTCTCATGAGTAAGGCGCAACACGCCGGCGCCGATTTGTCGCCGGAAGTGGCTTTTTTCATCGGTAAGCGGATTCGCTCAAACATCCGTGAACTGGAAGGGGCTTTGCGGCGCGTTATCGCGAACGCTCATTTCACCGGCAAGCCGATCACGCTGGAATTCGCGAAAGAGGCGCTGCGGGACTTGATCGCGCTTCAGGACCGAATGATCAACGTGGAAAATATCCAGAAGACGGTCGCGGAGTATTACAAGATCCGAGTGGCCGATCTTTTGGCGAACAAGCGGACTCGCTCGGTGACGCGTCCTCGGCAAATCGCCATGGCATTGGCCAAAGAGCTGACCAATCATAGTTTGCCGGAAATCGGGCAGCAGTTCGGCGGGCGCGATCATACGACAGTTTTGCACGCATGCCGGAAGGTTCAGGAGTTAAAGGAAAGCGACAGCAAGTTCGCCGAGGATTATTCGAACCTCATGCGCACATTGTCGAACTAGACTTGATGGATCGCCGATTTAGGAAATCGGCTTTTTTTGTTCAACGAGTTCCGCACCAACACATGACCTGACTATGAAGTTCACCATAACCCGGGAGAATTTACTGACGCCCTTGCAACAGGTTGTGGGCGTCGTCGAGCGGCGCCAGACCTTGCCGATCCTGTCCAATGTCCTGTTGAAGCTGTCTGAGGACGCACTGGAGTTGACGGGCACGGACTTGGAAGTTCAGCTGGTTACCAAGGCTGCGGTAGAAGGTGGCGATCCGGGGGCGGTTACGGTGCCGGCGCGAAAGTTCGTGGATATTTGCCGCCTCTTGCCGGAAAGAAGCGTGGTGAATATCGAGTGTCGACAGGAAAAATTCCTTATCCAATGCGGATCGAGCCGTTTCAATTTAAGTACCCTGCCCGCAAGCAATTATCCGGAATTCGATGCGGGAACGTCGGAAATCGAAGTTTCCATTCCTCGCAACTACTTGAGACGTGCACTTGAAAAGACCGTCTTCGCGATGGCGCAGCAGGACGTCCGTTATTATCTGAACGGATTATTGCTGGATTTGGGCGGCCAAGTCCTTAAGGCGGTTTCGTCAGACGGACACCGTCTTGCGTTTTTTGAGCAGCCGCTGGACAGCGGCCCGGAGGAAAGTCGGCAGATCATCGTTCCGCGAAAGGGTATTCTGGAATTGAACCGGTTGTTGGGTGAAGGAGAGGATCCGGTAACCGTTCAAATTGCGCCGAACAATCTGCGTGTCGATTTGGGGGTGGTCAGTTTTGCCGCCAAGCTGATCGAAGGAAGATTTCCGGATTATCAGCGTGTAATGCCGCGCGAGTTGACGCGGGTTGTCATGGTCGACAAGGCTGCCTTCAAAGGAGCTTTGACGCGCGTCTCGGTATTGTCAAATGAGAAGTACCGGGGCGTGAGCATGGAGGTGAGCAAGGACGGCAATATGTGCCTCAAAGCCCAAAATCCAGAACACGAAGAGGCCGAAGAACGGTTTGGGGTCGAACTGGAGGGCGAGGATATTTCGGTTGGGTTCAATGCGACTTATCTTTTGGACGCTATCAACAACGTGGATTCCGATCGCGTTAAGTTGTCGTTTACCGAGAGCGCTAACAGCTGCTTGATCGAGGATTGCGAGGACCGGCAGTTCAAGTTCATCGTCATGCCCATGCGTCTCTAGCGTGCGGCATTTTTCGCCAGTCAGATTATGGCGCGATTACAGGCTGATCCGTGCTTACTGTTATGGGTGAGCGACACCGAGTATGAGTCTGGTCAGAATCGAGGCCTATGATGTACGCAACATCGAATCCGCTGCGATAGAGCCATCCCCGCGGCTCAATTTTATTATCGGCCCCAACGCCAGTGGCAAAACCTCCTTGCTCGAGGCGGTTTATTTGTTAGGGCGCGCGCGCTCATTTCGGACGGCCCAGCTTAGTCAGGCGATCCGTTTCGGTCAGAGCGCATTGATGGTAACCGGAAAAATCGAGACCGATCCGGGGCTCACTATTCCGATCGGCGTTCGTATCGCACGCAATGAGCGAGAGATTCACCTTGCGGGCAGGAAGATTCATTCCAGCGCCGAACTGATTCGTACGTTTCCCGTCCTTGTCATTCAGCCTGCGAGCGGGGCTTTGCTCGAAGGCGCTCCGAAACACCGGCGCCAGTTTCTCGACTGGGGCGTGTTTCATATCGAGGAGTCATATCTTGATTGCTGGCGGCGCTACGCCAAGGCATTGAGCCAGCGCAATATCCTGCTGCGAGAAAAACGTCTTCGTGACATCGAGCTATGGAACCGGGAGGTGGCGCGGTACGGTACAATAATAGATGGTGCGCGCGAACGTTACGCGGAAAGGCTTAGACCTTTTTTTTTACAAAGTGCCGCGCAATTTTTTGCCGGCTTTAAGCTGGATCTGCACGTGCAATCGGGGTGGAACAAGAACAAAACTCTGGAAGTGACGTTGCAGGAGGATATCGCATCGGACATTCGCCTTGGACATACTCAATCGGGTCCTCACAAGGCCGACTTCTCGATTACGCTGGATGGTCGGCCGGCAAAAGCTTATCTCTCCCGCGGCCAAATGAAGCTTTTGGTTTACGCGCTTTTGCTGGCTCAGTCCGTTCTTATGGAAGAGAGCGCCGGCATGAGTGCATGCGTGCTGGTCGACGATGTGGCGTCCGAGTTGGACGAAAACAATAAGAATCGGCTTCTCGGTTTTTTGAAGGAGCGGCGCACTCAGTTTTTCATCACGGCCACCATGGAGGAAATCATCAAAGAGGCCGTTGACGATGCCGCGGTGTTCCACGTGGAACATGGGCAAGTAAAGCAAGCGTGAATTAAAAAATGAGCATGACCAAACTCGCTAACGATTATGACAGCTCCGCCATCAAGGTCCTGAAAGGGCTTGATGCCGTCCGCAAACGTCCCGGTATGTACATCGGCGATACCGATGATGGCTCCGGGCTTCACCATATGGTATTCGAGGTCGTGGACAACTCGATCGATGAGGCCTTGGCCGGTCACTGCAAAACGGTCCGCGTCATCGTTCACAGCGACGAGTCGGTGACCGTGGCAGATGATGGTCGGGGCATTCCCGTCGACATTCATGAAGAAGAGGGACGCTCCGCCGCTGAGGTCATCATGACCGTCTTACATGCCGGCGGAAAATTCGACGACAATGCCTATAAGGTTTCAGGCGGTCTTCACGGCGTCGGCGTCTCTGTGGTAAATGCATTGTCCGAACATTTGGTTTTGGAAATCCAGCGCGGCGGCAAGCGTTACCGGCAGGAGTATCGTGAGGGCGAGCCCTTGGCGCCGCTTGCGGAGATAGGCGATGCGGACGGGACCGGCACAACGATCCGCTTCAAGCCTAGTTCCGCCATTTTCAGCAATATCGAGTTTCACTACGAAATTCTGGCCAAGCGCCTTCGCGAACTCTCATTTCTGAATTCCGGGGTTCGAATTTCTCTGGAGGACGAGCGCACCGGGAAAAGCGATGTGTTCGAGTTCGAAGGCGGAATCCGTGCTTTTGTCGAGCATCTCAACAAGAATAAGACGCCCTTGTTCGACAAAGTGTTCTACTTCCAAACGGACAAGGACGGTATCGGGGTCGAAGTCGCCATGCAATGGAACGACTCGTATCAGGAAAATATTTTCTGTTTCACCAACAACATTCCTCAGCGGGACGGGGGAACCCACCTGGCGGGCTTCCGTGGCGCGCTCACGCGCACGCTCAACCAGTACATCGAGGATCAGGGCTTGCTGAAAAAGCAAAAGATCGCCACCTCAGGTGACGATGCGCGCGAAGGCCTGACGGCGGTCCTCTCGGTAAAAGTTCCTGACCCCAAATTCTCGTCCCAGACCAAGGACAAACTCGTCTCGTCCGAGGTCAAGCCGGTGGTGGAATCGGCCATGGGGGAGAAGTTTCAGGAGTTTATGCTGGAGAATCCCCCTATCGCCCGATCGATCGCCAATAAGATGATCGATGCGGCGCGCGCGCGCGAAGCGGCTCGCAAAGCCAGAGAGATGACGCGCCGCAAGACGGCACTGGATATCGCGGGGCTTCCTGGCAAGCTCGCCGACTGCCAGGAACGCGACCCGACCCTGTCAGAACTGTTTATCGTCGAGGGTGATTCCGCGGGTGGTTCGGCCAAGCAGGGCCGGGACCGCCGCACGCAGGCGATACTCCCGCTCAAGGGGAAAATTCTCAATGTGGAGCGGGCTCGGTTCGACAAGATGCTCTCTTCGGAAGAGGTTGGCACCTTGATTACCGCGCTCGGGTGCGGCATCGGCCGGGAGGAATATGATCCGAATAAGCTGCGTTATCATCGCATCATCATCATGACCGATGCGGATATTGACGGTTCTCACATACGGACGCTTCTTCTGACGTTCTTCTATCGTCAGATGCCGGAACTGATCGAGCGGGGCCATATTTACATCGCCCAACCCCCGCTTTACAAAGTCAAGAAAGGCAAGCAGGAGCAGTACGTAAAGGACGATACGGAACTGGATAACTACTTACTGCAATTGGCTCTGGACAAGACCCGTCTGCATATCGATGAAACGACACCCCCGATACTGGGGCAAGGGTTGGAGCAGCTTGCAAGGGACTACCTGAACGTCCAGGCACTGATTGAGCGCCTTGCCCATCGCTACGATGAGACCCTGCTCAATCTACTGGTCGATTATCCGGTTTTGGATGCTGCAACAATCGCCGACCGCACAGCGTGCGAAGCATGGTTTGCAGCTTTGGTGGAGCGGTTGAACGCCAGCGAACGCAGTTCGATCTTTGCCATTAACCTGGAATTTGCGAGTCAGGCTGACGAGTTCCGGGCACATGTGAGCAAGCGGCTGCACGGCGTGCACAGGACCTTTGATATTAGCTCGGGGTTCTTCAGCAGCGGGGATTACAAACGCCTTACCTCATTCGGTCAAAAGACTGGAGGACTGTTCGGCGAACAGTCCTTCATCGCGAGTGACGACAAACGGGAGCGGGTGCGGAATTTTAAGGACGCCTTCCAGTGGATGATGTCGGAGGCAAAGAAAGGTCAGCATATCCAGCGTTATAAAGGACTCGGTGAGATGAATCCCGAGCAACTTTGGGAGACGACGCTGGATTCGAATACTCGCCGGTTGCTTCAGGTGAAGATCGAGGACGCCATCGCTGCCGACGAGGTCTTTTCCACGCTAATGGGCGATCAGGTCGAGCCGAGACGCGATTTCATTGAGAAGAACGCTCTGGAAGTCGCGAATCTGGATATTTGAGCCACGGGCATCGAAAAGAACACGCGAACTCTTTAGTAACGAAAAGGCTCCGCAAGGAGCCTTTTTTTTGGACTATCACCTCTTACTCTTGCGGTGAAGAATGCCAATGGCCTAGATTGGCCGGTCCGAGCTGTCTGAATCATCTCTATTGTTCCACGTGGAACAATAGAGCTGGGTCTTCTCATTCTTCTGCAACTCGTTCGGCGCGCGATCAGGGTATACTTTTAACTTATCCTGGTCTTCCAATCGCGCGACCACTCATGTTTGAATCCCCGGACACAATCCGAACCCCATTTGCGGAGAGACAGCTTAATGTTGCCATATCCTTCTATCGATCCAGTGGCCATCAGTATTGGTCCCCTGAAGATTCACTGGTACGGGCTGATGTACGTCATCGGCATCGGCGGTGCATGGTGGTTGGCTCGGCGAAGGGCGAAAGAACCAGGCTTTCCTTGGACCCCTGCTCAGGTGGAAGACCTCATCTTTTATACCGCTCTCGGTCTAGTGATCGGAGGCCGAGTCGGCTACATGCTGTTCTATAACTTTTCCGCATTCATTCAAGATCCGCTCATGTTGTTCAGAGTATGGGAAGGTGGGATGGCCTTTCACGGCGGCATGTTGGGCGCACTCGCAGCGATGTGGATTTTTGCGCGGAAACAAAACAGTTCGTTCTTTGCGGTGACCGATTTCATTGCGCGGTATGTACCTATCGGATTATTTACGGGCCGAATCGGCAATTTCATCAACGGCGAGCTTTGGGGAAAACCTACTGATGTGCCTTGGGCAATGGTATTTCCAGGTGCCGGCCCGGAGCCGCGCCATCCCTCCCAGCTGTACGAAGCATTTTTGGAAGGCATTGTTCTCTTCGTGGCTTTATACCTGTTCAGCCGCCGATCGCCACCCAGAATGGCCGTGAGCGGACTGTTTCTGCTGCTCTATGGCATTTTCCGCTTCATGGTCGAGTTCGTGCGGTTACCGGACGCACACATCGGATACCTTGCTTTCGGGTGGCTGACCATGGGGCAAGCTTTGAGCTTTCCTATGATCCTATTAGGTATTCTGCTTCTCGCTTTGGCCTATCGCCGTCCAGTGGCGTCCGGTCTGAGGACGGACGAGTCTTGAGCGTCTAAGGCTCATACCGCTAATACAGACCGGCTTTACCACAACTAAAACGCCAGCCATGATGTCCCATCCTGAAGAGCAATACCTCACATTACTTCAAAAGCTGATAACCGAAGGAGATGAGCGAATCGATCGAACCGGAGTCGGAACGCGCGCGCTGTTCGGCTATACGATGCGGTTCGACCTTGCGGCAGGATTCCCTTTGTTCACGACCAAACAAATCTTTTGGAAGACGGCATTTAAGGAACTCTTGTGGATGCTGTCGGGTGGCCGGAATATCCGCGAGCTGTTGGCGCAAAACGTCCGTATCTGGACCGACTGGCCATTAAAAAAATACCGGAATGCGACCGGCGAATCGATAAGCCAGGAAGACTTTGAACAACGCATCTTGAGCGATGACGGTTTTGCTGCACGCTGGGGCGATTTGGGCCCGGTGTATGGATATCAATGGCGTCGTTGGAAGGGATACGATGGGAAAGAGATCGACCAGGTGCAGCAATTGGTCGATGGACTAAAGAATGACCCAAGCTCGCGCCGGCTACTGTTCGAGGGGTGGAACGTAGCCCAGCTGGACGAAATGGCGCTTCCGCCTTGCCATAAAACCTATCAATTCTTCGTTTGCCAGGCTACCAATACCTTGTCAGGGGCTTTGATGCAGCGTTCGGCAGATGCGTATCTAGGACTAGGTTGGAATATCGCCAATCTCGCCTTGTTGACCCATCTCCTCGCCGATCATTGCAATTACACGCCAGGCGAGATTGTTTGGTTCGGTGGTGACGTGCACCTTTATCTGAACCATGTTCCCCAGGCACAGCTTCAAATCGAACGAAAACCCCGTCCATTTCCCAGCTTACATATCAAACGTAAGGCCGCCGATATATTCGATTACCGGATCGAAGATTTCGAACTGGCGGGCTACGATCCTCACCCTCACATACTGGCCGAAGTGGCGGTTTAGCCGCCTTTTCGGGTTGGCCACCTTGCCCGGTGTTTAGGCGGTTCGAGCTAGAGCGAAGCGCTGCTCCACCATGTCTAGGATTATCGGTTCTGTCGGATCAGCGAACCTTAACGCCTGAACGTTGTAATTTCTTATCCAAGGCATTCGATAACGACCGGGAATCATCCTGTTCCGTGCCTGGTCCCGTGTTATCTCTAATCGTTTTTCCGCCTGGGAGCTGTCCGGTCAGCGGTAGCCTGACCACGAACTCGCTCCCTTGACCGGGACCGGCGCTCAAGGCCTCGATACTTCCGCCGTGCATTTCAACCAACTTCCGCACTAAAGTCAGACCGATGCCGAGACCGCCTTGGGACCGGTCCAACGAACGCTCGGCCTGTGTGAAAAGATCGAAGACGTGTGGCAGGAGTTCAGGCGAAATGCCGATGCCGTTGTCCCTCACAGACACTACGAGTTCCTGTGAATTTGGGACAGCCGTCAGCTGAATGTGGCCGCCGTGGGGCGTGTATTTGGCCGCATTGTTCAAAAGATTGGTGAATACCTGAACCAGCCTGACCGCATCCCCTCTCAGCAGCACCGGTTGCTCGGGACATGAGACCGAAAGTCGATGCTGCTGGGCTTCGATGATGGCTTCGGTAGCTTCGACTGCGCGTTCGATGAGCTGAGACAGTTTGACCGATTCATACTTGAGCGTGATCTTGCCGCGGGTGATGCGCGACACATCCAAAAGATCATCGACCAGATGAACCAAATGCTTGACCTGGCGATCGATCATGTCCTTGACCCACAGCAACCTGGGATCGGTCAAATTCAGCAATCCCATCACTTGAACTGCATTGCGGATGGGGGCCAAGGGGTTACGCAATTCGTGGGAAAGCATGGCCAGGAATTCGTTTTTGCGCCGATCCGCCTCCTCGAGCGCATCCTGAACCCGGACGAGTTCATCGATATCGGAACAGGTTCCGAACCACTTAGTCACGTGACTGTTCGCATCGCGAATGGGGCGGGCGCGAACCTGAAACCATTGGTAAGATCCCTCGGTTGAGCGAAGACGATACCTGGTTTGGAATGGCTCTCCCGTTTTTACCGCGTGCTGCCAGTGCATCCTAGTCCGTTCCTGGTCGTCCGGATGTATGGTCGCCACCCAATCGGCGCTGTTCGAGTTCGGCGGTAAGCCCGTGTATTCATAGAATCGTGGGCTGATATAGTCGACAAAGCCCTCCGAATCGCTGGTAAACAGAATATCCGGCACTGTTTCGGCCATGGCGCGGAAGCGCGCTTCGCTTTGTCTAAGTGCGGTCTCGGCCCATTTACGCTCGGTAATATCGCGTATGATTCCGGTGAATTTCCTCTGTCCGCCGATCTGCATTTCACTGACCGTAAGCTCAGCCGGAAAAACAGAGCCATTCTTGTGTAGGACCTCAACGTCCCGACGGAGGCATATTATGGTTTTCTCACCCGTAGCAAGATAACGTTCTATGAAATCGTCATGGCGTTCTCGGTCGGGTGACGGCATCAGCATCTGGATGTTCTTGCCGATCACCTCGGCGGCGGCATAACCGAATAGCCGTTCCGCAGCCGCGTTGAAAAGTTCGATGCAACCTGCACGATCGGTGGTGATGATGCCGTCAACGGCTGTGGTGATAATGCTTTGAAGCCTTTCCTCGCTGAACTTCAAGGCGGCGGTACGCTCTTCGACTCGTTGCTCCAGTTGCTCGTAGGCCTCATGTAGCGCGGTCTCAGCCGATTTCCGCCGTGCGATTTCCGCCTCCAGGCGGGCATTTTTCTCAACAAGATCGGCAGTACGCGCCGCAACCTGGCTCTCCAGATCATTGAGTACCTGTTCCAGCCGTTCCTTGGTTTCGCGCTTCTCCAGCAAGGTCGCCAGGAAATTGGCGGTGTTGACGATATACGGTGCATAAGGCACGAACCTGCGTACGTTCCCGATTCCAAGGATCAGGAAACCGTACAGCTTCGTAGCCGTCCGTAATGGGATACACTCATGCGCAGTATCCGGAACGGCACCACAGCGCGTGAGCCCAACCGAAGGAATGGTGCTCTTGCAGTGATCGCACGCACAGAATCCGGCAGCTTCAGGCTGCTTGGGTACGAATGATCCGCAAAAGCAGAAATGGACATCCTCGATCCCTGGAATGTCGTGCAATGCCCGGCAAAGGAAAGCCGCTTGTTCTTCCTTGGCGGACAAAACCCCGAGGGTTTGTTGTACGATCAGTAGTTTCCCTAATATCTCGGGCTGTGGCGGGCAGGTGGCCGTTTCGGGATTCGTCATAGCACTATTTCCACCTACCGGTGGATAATGGAAGCAACTCGGCGTTAGGCAGGAGCGAAGAGCATGCAGCGTGCAGGCCGAAAAACGACCGCACGCTACCGGGTACCTGGGTACCGATCACGCCAGGGTTCGAAGTCGGGCCAGGTATTGCTCGGGCGCTTCGTAATAGGGATTATGCAGAATTTGCCCGCGAACGATCATCAGGGGATGCACCCTCAGAACCTCGTAAAGATTGGCTCCACCCAATCGGTTGGCGTTGTACTGGCAAATGATGCTGCTGAAAGGAACATCGTTTATAACGACGTTGAGCATGGATTCGTATTCGAACCAGCGCTCCAGCCCGGGATGAACATTGCAAGTCCAGCCGGTTTCGCCGGTAACGCGTACTCCTGAAAATCCTTCATCGATGCTTTGACGGTACATCGAACGCCAGGTCTCGATCATCCGTTCTGGTAGAAAGGCCCCGTCGGGGCAATAGGTCTTTTCGGCTTCGCTTAAAATGAGCTGGCCCGGCCGGAGATGCTCGGGTAAATTGATCCCCAATTTTCCGATATAGCGCTCAAGCTCATCGCCGGACGAAACATCCGCGAAGTAGGCGACCTTTTCGCCGGATCTCAGACCGCTCTCGACGAATTGCGCCATTGTGCGAGCATGCTCTTCTTCATCGGTGTAGATGTAGCAGAGGTGACTTCCCCGAGGAAGATGCTGATCGGTAAAGCCGAATGCTACGTCTTTTTGTTGCTCAAAACACATAAGCTTTTTCCAGGCAAGTTATGTCCGATTTGAATCAATGCTAACGCAAGTTTTTTATCAGAAAAAGTTGCGACCCGGTTGTGCTTAACTGGAGTCAAATAGAGCGAGTACTGAACAGAGCCATGATTGACTCGAAAAGGCGCCCATATGTTCCCGCCCGCGTCAGTCCGTGTATTCATCCTTCGAAATATATCCAGACCAGAACCATGAGCGACATACTCTTCGAGCCTTATACATTAGGACCCTATACTCTCAAAAACCGCATGGCGATGGCACCTCTGACCCGCTCCCGAGCCGGGCAGCCGGGGAATGTTCCCACCGATCTCAATGCACGCTATTACGCCCAGCGGGCCTCCGCCGGGCTCATCATTTCAGAGGCTACGCAGGTCTCGCAGCAAGGCCAAGGATACGCTTGGACGCCCGGTATTCACACGTCCGACCAGGTCACAGGCTGGCGTTCGGTTACCGATGCAGTTCATCGAGCCGGTGGTCTTATTTTTATGCAACTATGGCACGTGGGCCGAATTTCGCACCCCGCATTGCAGCCGGACGGGCAACTTCCGGTGGCACCCTCGGCCATTCGGCCATCGGGGACGGCCTTCATCGCCAAAGAGCGAGGCGAAGGCGAAATGGTCCCCTTCGTAACGCCCCGAACGCTGGCGACCGAAGAAATGCCCTATATCGTGAAGCAGTACGCACGCGGCGCGAGCAATGCCCTTAAGGCCGGCTTCGACGGAGTTGAAATCCATGCCGCCAACGGCTACCTGTTGGACCAATTTCTCAATACAAGTTCCAACCGCCGCACCGACGAATACGGTGGTTCGGTGAAAAACCGTGCTCGATTACTAATGGAAGTGGTGGAAGCCGTGTGTCAGATATGGGGATCGCAGCGGGTCGGCGTCCGTTTGTCGCCGCTCGGCACTTTTAACGATATGGGTGACGACAACCCGGAAGAACTTTTCGGTTACGTCGCCGAACGGCTGAATGCTCTTAATCTTGCCTATCTTCATCTCGTCGAGCCCGAGATAGCCCGCGATCCCGCCTCCCCGACATTCGATCCGCGGGGGCCGGCGATGATGAAGTTGATCCGTGGCAAATACCGAGGCACGCTGATCGTTTGCGGCGGATACGACTACACCAAGGCCATAGCCTGTCTTGAGGAAAAGCGGGCGGACTTGGTGGCGTTCGGACGCCTGTTCATCGCCAATCCCGATCTTCCGGAGCGTTTTCGACAGAGTGCCGAGCTGAACCCGCCGGATGCATCGACCTTCTACGGCGGCGGCGCGAAAGGGTACGTGGATTACCCGACATTGAAGCAGCTAAGGGGTGAGGAACCGATGCCGATGACCCAGGGCGCGGAAAAAGCGGAATTATGAAGATTTCTCTTATCGTTGCCATGGGCGAGAACCGGGTGATCGGCGTGGATAACCGAATGCCCTGGCATTTGTCTGCGGATCTCAAGCGCTTTAAACAGATCACCATGGGAAAGCCTTTGGTCATGGGTCGCAGAACTTACGAATCCATCGGCCGACCGCTGCCGGGCCGGAAAAATATCGTCCTGACCTCGGACAGGGAGTACGCCGCTCCGGGCTGTGTGGTAGTCCATACTCTGGACGAGGCGTTTAAGGAGGCCGACGCCGACGAAATCATGGTCATCGGCGGCTCTTCTTTGTATGAGGAATTACTGCCGAAGGCCGATCGGCTTTATCTCACGCTCATTCACCGCGAGTTTGTAGGCGATACCTTTTTTCCCAAATTCGAATGGAAGGAATGGTCGGAAATTGAGCGTCTCGATGTGAAGGAGGATCCGGACAGCGGCTTGAGCTACAGTTTCTTGGTGCTCGAAAGGAAAACGCCGCGTGCCTGAGAAAGAAGACGCTCGGTTGAGTTAACCCCGTGCCGGCACAATTCGCCGAAAGCGCGATCGAAAGATCCAAATTCGCTTTTGGGCGCCAGACCACGGATGGTCTATGTGACTTGGAGCGAATGGCGCTTACGCCACGCGCTCCCTACTCCGCTCTCTCCCGATCCGGGCTAAGATTCCTTCCGCTGCCAGTGCCCGGATTTTCCGCCGACCTTCTCGATCAGTCGGACCGACTGTATGGTCATTCCGCGATCCACCGCCTTGCACATGTCGTAAATGGTGAGAAGAGCCACCTGTACGGCGGTGAGCGCTTCCATTTCGACCCCGGTTTGCCCGACCGTCTTGACGGTAACTTCGCAGCGCACGCGTTGGCTTTTCGGTTCGGGTTCGAGGATCACGTCCACATTGGTGATCGCGATCGGATGGCAGAGCGGGATCAGTTCCGACGTCTTCTTGCTGGCCATGATGCCGGCGATGCGGGCGATGCCCAGCACATCGCCTTTCTTGTGGCCGCCTTGCACGATTAAATCCAGAGTTTCGGAACGCATCGCGATATAACCCTCGGCGATCGCCACCCGCTGAGTGGACGGTTTGCCTCCGACATCGACCATGTGGGCGGCGCCCGATTCATTGAAGTGAGTGAGTTTGCTCATGCTGCAGTCGTCTAAAGTTGGGATGACGGTATTATAGGGCTGCGATTAGCGAGTTTGCGGACCCAGGGGGCCGAACATGAGTTACACGATGGCCGATTTATTCAAACGGATCACTTCCGGCGTCTACGTCATCGGGGTCGCCGCCGGCGACCGCCACAATGCGTTTACCGCGGCCTGGCTTATGCCGGTATCCTTCGATCCCTTGCTGTTGGCGCTGAGCATCAATCCTCATCATTCCTCTTATGGGTTGCTCAGGCAGGGCGGGTCGTTTTCGGTGAATGTGCTGAGCCGGGGACAGCTAGATGTGGCGCGACATTTCGGCGGTCCCGCGAGCACCGATAAACTGGCCTCCGTGATCTGGCGCAACGGGCGTGGCGGTACGCCGCTTTTGGCCGATGCCCTGGCTTGGTTCGAGTGTGATTTGGCCGGGGAATGCCCGGCCGGGGATCATGTGTTGGTGCTCGGCCGCGTAGTCAATGGAACTTTGCTGAGGTCGGACGCAGCGCCTCTGACATACCGGGAGACCGGTGATATGGACGGTGCGTCGGCGATCCTCCCGGATCGTTTTTCCTAAAAAATGGCGCCGTGCCGGCCGAGGTATCAATAATTCAACAAGAGGCTGACCGACAAGACATGGCTGATTCGATCCGGAGCCTCGGCTCTCCGGATATATTGGTTCATATAGCCGATCTCCGTCTTGATCTCTTTATTGAAGTTGTATCCTAAGCCGACGAAGAGTCGGTTTTGATCGAGTCCATCGTCCCCGCTCCAGTCGGCTTTGTTGATCCTGACGAACACTTCTTCCCAGCCCACGAGGCTAAAGTCGGGAACGAAGTCGAGCGGAACCGACAGCTTTATGAATTGGCGGAAACGCCAGCCGACATCACTGCCGGTTTCGGCGAAGCGCTGTTCGATCCGCGACCGGCTGGTGAAGGTGCCTAATGCCGTGGGCTGCGTCCACAGGAACTGCTGCCAGATACGATTTTCGTCGAAGCGCCGCCCGGTGAACGGCCGATCGGTGAAAATCCAGGCATAGCCTAGCCAAACGCTTGCCTTATCGTTGAGCGCGTAACCCAGCGCGGGCCTCACCATGCTTTGCGATAAGCGGGAGGTGTCTTCGCCGAAGCGCCCTTGGCCTTCCAGCCAATAACGGACGCTCTTGAACTTCGGATCGATAAACCCGAAGCCGCCCACGGCCGTGATATTGCCCCAGGTTTGAAAATCCTCGAGCGATTCGGCTGCCGCCGTGTGCGGCCCGGTCAACAGAATGGCTGGCAACAGCCAGGCAAGGCGCTGGTTCGATCGGTGTATCATCGTGTACCCTGTCTTTTGAAATCGAGCCAGGTATTATCGGGTCCAAACCATAGAGGTCAACCCGTTTTCGCGATGCGCTAGGGCTTGGTTAGGCGCTCCTCCGCCTCCCGGTATTTCTCGGCGGTTTTGGCGATCACTTCGGGCGGCAGATGAGGGGCCGGGGGCTGTTTGTCCCAGGTCAGGGTTTCGAGATAATCCCGCACGAATTGCTTATCGAAGCTGGGCGGACTGATGCCGACCCGGTATTGATCGACCGGCCAGAAACGGGACGAATCCGGAGTCAGCGCCTCGTCGATCAGATAAAGCTGTCCGGAACCATCCAAACCGAATTCGAACTTAGTGTCGGCGATGATGATGCCCCGATCGAGGGCATAGGCCGCCGCTTCCGTGTAGAGTTTCAGGCTGACGCGCCTGACTTGTTCCGCCAAGTTATTTCCGATCAGTTCGACGGTTTTCTCGAAACTGATATTTTCGTCATGGCTGCCGAATTCCGCCTTGGTCGACGGCGTGAAAATAGCCTCCGGCAACTTCTCCGCGAGCTGCAATCCCTTAGGTAGCGGAATGCCGCAAACCGCGCCGGTTTTTTGATAATCCTTCCAGCCGGAGCCGATCAGGTAACCGCGCACGACGGCTTCCACCGGAAGCGGCTTGAGCTTTTTGACGACGATTCCCCGCCCCTCCGCCTGAGCGCGCTCGATGGGATCGGAAATCACCCGATCCAGCGTCAGACCGGACAAATGGTTAGGGATAACATTCTTGAGCTTTCCGAACCAGAAATTGGAAACCGACGTGAGCACCCGCCCTTTTCCGGGAATGGGATCGGGCAGAATGCAGTCGAACGCGGACAGGCGATCGGTGGTGACGATCAGCATGTGGCTGTCGTCGATGTCGTAAATATCGCGGACCTTGCCGCGACCGCGAAGGCTCAAGCTTTGCAGCGAGCTTTCATACAGGGTGTCCGGAGCGTTCATCATTCCTCTTCGGTAACAGTGGTTGAAACGGGCTTTGGTTCAGACCAAATCGGCGGCGTCTTGGCGGGCCGTGAAGCACGGACTGCGCCAGCATTGTGGGCTTTATGAATAACCATCAATCATGTAACTTTGTGGCTTTTACTGCAAGAATAAAAGACCACTTCAATTATGACTTGGCTCGGCAAGGTCGTCGGCGGGACGTTCGGTTTGTTCGTGGGGGGACCGCTGTTCGCTGTTTTGGGTGCCGCCTTGGGGCACCAGTTCGACCGGGTCATGGGCAATGTCGGTCTGCTGCAAACGGATTTCGCTCCCGGTGCGCAGAACCGCGTGCAGATGGCCTTTTTTACCGTCACTTTTTCGGTCATGGGGCACGTCGCCAAAGCCGACGGACGGGTATCGGAAGCTGAAATCAAAGCCGCTCGGGCCATCATGGGTCGGATGGAGCTTTCGGATGACATGCGCAAAACCGCCATCCGGCTGTTCAACGAGGGTAAGCGCCCCGATTTTCCGCTGGATGGCACTTTGGACCAATTTCGAGCCGAGTGTCAGCGTCGATCTTCGCTGCTGCGTCTGTTCATCGAGTTTCAGCTGGAAGCAGCCTATGCCGATGGCGGGCTTCATACCGCCGAGGAACAGTTGCTCCTCCGGATCTGCGATCGACTTCAATTTTCCCGCTTCGAGTTTCATGCCATTAAAGCCCGCGTGGAAGCGGAACTGCGGTTCGCCCGCACTGCGAGCTATTACTCCCAGTGGCGCCGGCAACACCCCGCGGGTGTCCGTCGGCCGTCGGCCGCCGATGCTTACGCCGTCCTGGGCGTCGTGCCTTCGGCCAGTGACCAAGAAATCAGGCGCGCCTATCGGAAGCTTATGAGTCAGCACCATCCCGACAAATTGGTCGCCAACGGTTTGCCCGAGGAGATGGTCAAATTAGCCACCGAGAAGACCCAACAAATCCGCAGCGCCTATGAGGTTATCGCCAAGGCTCGCAAGTTCTGAGAACTTGTTTACAAATCTCGTAAGGAAATAGAAGATGAGGGAAGAGGCTGCCTGGAGTGAACCAGATGAGTTATCCGAGCGATGTGACTGACGCGGAATGGGACGAGATCAAGGACTTCTTCACGC
>Ga0196972_1000024_pt1 | contig 150736 bp, 140 predicted proteins | sample S1v_2013CmetaG_FD_148618 | JGI IMG/M metagenome (GOLD analysis project Ga0196972, IMG submission 148618) | Soil microbial communities from Anza Borrego desert, Southern California, United States - S1+v_20-13C | ecosystem: Environmental > Terrestrial > Soil > Desert | place: USA: California...
CTCCGTGGATGCTAGCCGGGACTGGCCCCGGCGGGCCACCTACCTTTTTGCTTCGCCAAAAAGGTAGGCCAAAAAGGCGACCCTGGTCCGCAGCCCCCTTCGGGGGTACCCGAAAAAATGCAGGGGAAGGCGGGAAGCGCAGAACTCGCCTTCGGCTCAGACAACTGCGCTTCTTAATCCGCCTTCCCCTGCATTTTTTCGGCTGCGTACAAGGGATTAACGGCGGACACCCATCCCCACCCTAGCCCTCCCCTTGAAGGGGAGGGAACTGGTCAGGTCTTGACGACGTTAGGCGATGGATTTGCGGTCGCAGCGTACGCATGCTCCATTATTCGGAGAACTGCCTGTCTCGATTCCCTCCCCTTCAAGGGGAGGGCCAGGGTGGGGATGGGTTTAAAAGATCCCTTGTGACGAGCCTCGCTCTTTTGGGCACCCCCGCAGGGGGCGAAGGCACCAGGGTCGCCTTTTTTGCTTACTTTTTTGGCGAAGCAAAAAAGTGAGCGGCCCGCCGGGGCCGCTCCCGGCAAGCATCCACGGAGTGACTACAGCACCGGGGCACCGAAGAAAAACAATAGATCAACCACCGGTCTTAATCGCCCAAATCCCCGGCAAATTCCTCCAATACCCATAAGCATCCATCCCATACCCCACAACAAACTTGTTAGGCAGAGTGAGCCCGACATAATCCGCCCTGCAGGGTTTGGACTTCCCGATATCCTTGTCCCCAAACACGGCGATCACCACTTCCTTCGCCCCCATCTGCAGCAAGCGCTCCTTCACATGCGCGAGTGTCTCGCCTTCATCGAGAATATCGTCCAATACGATGACAGTACGGCCTTCCACATTCGAGCGCGGAATCACCTTCCATTCGATAGTGCCGCCCTGATCCTTGCTGCCATAGCGAGTCACATGCATGTAGTCGAACTCGAGCGGAAAAGTCAGGCGCGTCAGCAGCTGCCCGCAGAACACGACCGCACCGCCCATCACCCCGAGGACCAACGGGAAGGCTTCACCTTCGTCATTGTCGAAGCGCTGGTTGAGCTGCTGCGCTACCTTGTCGACCGCCTTTTGCACGGCATCCGCGTCGAATACCAGTTCGGCTTCTTTCAGCAAGGCGCGTGCTTTGTCGCGATGGAATTCGGAGTCGATGTACGTCATGGTGCGGCACCTCAAGGCGTGAAGGGTTGGAACGGCTGCGGCGATGCTGTCTGTCATCCTACCGCAGCTGATGCAAAGCGCGCCATGATATGTCGTGCAACATGCACCTGCAAGCGACAGTGACCTGTACGGCGTCGTTTCCAGGCACCGAAATGTCTCAAATCAAGGAAGCAGCACGCTCGCAACGGGGTTCTCCTTGTCAAAAATGCATGCGAAAACGGGAATCTTTGCGAGCCCGCGCGTTCGAATGCTTATTGCCTGACATTATTGGGGAGCCGTGATGAAAACCACCCTGAAGCAACACCAGATCAGCACCAAGGGACCGGAAAGCGAGCGGGTGACGCCGCGCCTGCCGCATGAGCGGGATGAGTCGGAAGAAAGCCAGGAAAACGGTGTGCGCGACGTGATTCGCCAGGCTTACGAGGATTTGAAGGAAGGGCAGGTCGATACCGACCTGCGGAACACGGGCGGCGTGGATGAAGTGGTCAACGACCGTCCCGGCAAGTCACCGGACAAGGTCGTCAAGAAATCGTTCTAGCAAACAAGGTTGCAGGCGGTGCGCGCCTGCAACCCCTCACTCGTACTTGCGCGCGTCTTCGATCACCTTGCCGTCGTTCGGCAACGAGCCGCGGTTGACCAGTTTCACCTCGCCGCGCAGCTTGGTGACGTCGCGGATCGTCTCGACGATCGCGTCCGCTGCAACCAAAGCCGGATCGTCCACCTCGCAATGCAGCGTCATCACGTCATTGGCCATCTCGCCGGTGACGACCAGGCGCGCCTTCGCGATTTGCGGAAAACGCTTTACCACTTCCGCCACCTGGGACGGATGCACGAACATCGCGCGCACCTTGGTCGTCTGGTCGGCGCGTCCCATCCAGCCCTTGATGCGGGTATTGGTGCGGCCGCAGGGGGAAGTACCGGACATGACAGCCGACATGTCGCCGGTACCGAAGCGGATCAGCGGATAGTCGGGGTTGAAGGAGGTGATCACCACTTCGCCGACTTCGCCCTCCGGAACCGGATCGCCGGTACCGGGGCGCACGATCTCGAGGATCAGGTCTTCGTCGAGGATCATGCCGGGATTGATCTGGCCATCGGTCTGGGTTTCGTAGGCGATGTTGCCTACGTCAGCCGAGCCGTACATCTGCAATACATTCGGCACGCCGTTGTCCTGCAGCCATTTGCGCAGCGACGGCGGCAGCGCTTCCGCGCCGACCACCGCGCGCTGCACGCTGCTGATGTCGGCGCCCATCTCGCGCGCCTTCTCGATGATGATCTTCAGGAACGACGGCGTACCGATATAGGCATCCGGCTTCAGTTCCGCCATCGCCTGAACCTGCATTTCCGTCTGGCCGATGCCTGCGGGGATCACCGCGCAGCCGAGTTTGGCGGCGCCGCCTTCGGCCATGAAGGCAGCGGGGGTGAAGTGATACGAGAAGCAGTTCTGGATGATGTGGCCGGCGCGCAGGCCGACGGCCGCCATCGGGCGCGCGAAACGCCACCAGTCCTCGCCTTTGCCTTCGGGATCGAAGATCGGGCCGGGCGACATGAACAGGTGGCGCAGTTGGCGTGCGGGTGTGGTCGTCAGTCCGCCGAAGGGGGCATCCTTGTGCTGCAGGTCCTTCAGGTCCGACTTGCGTGTGACCGGCAGCTGCGCCAATGCGGCGCGAGATGTGATATCCGATGCCTTCACGCCGTCGAGGATGCTTGCCCATCCCGGCGCCGACTGCGCTCGCGCAACGAGTTGCGGCAGGCGCGCCATCAGGTCGCGTTCACGTTGCTCGGGAGCTCGGGTTTCCAGGGAATCCAGATAGTCAGTCATGATGGGCCTATGATTGGGCAATTAACTCGCGTTGCACGCGCTTTGGAAGTTTTGAAAAAATCAGGTCTCGGGCACGGCTCAGGGTTTCCTTCGCCATGGCGTCGGTCATCGCCTGCGGCGCCATCGCAATCCACTTTGCGCGCGCCAGGTAGGGCGCGGGGCGGATGCCGGGCTGGTCGGTGTAGGAGAGGAATACGTCGTCATCCACCTTGCACCACAGGTCGGTTGGTTTATCTTTCGCATCCAGGATGAACAGCGCAAACATCTTTCTCGATACCATGAAGGTCAGCGTATTGCCCCACTTGCGTTCCCACTCCGCGTTGGGAAGCGTCTTGCAATAGGCGACGAGCTTGGCGTAATTCATTGCACAGAGGGATGTGCCGGCGTCGGCTGGCACCACAGGTGAGCGATCAAGCCAGCCAGCGCTTGCGGCGGCGGTAGAACTTCATGTCGCGGAAGCTCTTGCGCCCGGCGCCGGATACGCCGAGATAGAACTCCTTCACGTCCTCGTTGGCGGCGAGATCCTTTGCCGCACCTTCCATCACCACGCGGCCGTTCTCCAGGATGTAGCCGAAGTCGGCGTAGCGCAGCGCAACCATGGTGTTCTGTTCGGCCACCAGGAAGGACACGTTTTCCTTGCTGTTGAGGTCCTTCACGATCTCGAAGATTTCTTCCACGATCTGCGGGGCCAAACCCATCGACGGTTCATCCAGCAGGATCATCGACGGTTTGGCCATCAGCGAGCGGCCGATCGCGCACATCTGCTGTTCACCACCGGAGGTATAGCCGGCCTGCGAGGTGCGGCGTTGCTTCAGGCGCGGAAAATAGTGGTAGACCATCTCGAGCTGATCCTTCAGTTCGGCGCGCGAGAGCCTGCGTGTATAGGCGCCGGTCAGCAGGTTCTCCTCGATGGTCAGGTGGCCGAAGCAGTGGCGGCCTTCCATCACCTGCGACAGGCCGCGCTTGACGAGTTCATTCGGCGTGAGCTGGTCGATGCGCTGCCCCATGAACTCGACACTGCCCTTGGTGACATCGCCGCGCTCGCCGCGCAGCAGCGTCGAGATCGACTTCATCGTGGTCGACTTGCCGGCGCCGTTCGCGCCCAGCAGCGCAACGATCTTGCCCTGCTGGACTTGCAGCGACACGCCCTTCAGCACCAGGATCACGTGGTCGTAGATCACTTCGATGTTATTGACGGACAGGTAGGGGTTGCCTGCTGAGGCCTGGCCGTTGATGGCTGCCGGTGCGACGGTTTGCGTTGTCATGGTGTCTCTTCTCGAATCGGATTCAACTGGTCGTGCTTCTGGTATATCCGGTACATCTGCTGCATCTCACGCAAAGGCTCATGGTGGCGAGCCTTCGCGTGAGGCCGCTCCCAGGTAAGGAGCGGCCCCGCACACGTCTGCTTAGCTCGCGCAGGCCGGAGTGATCTTCTTCTCCGCGGCGTACTTGGCCGAGGATTCCTCGATCAGCTTCTTGGTCAGGTTCTTGTCGCCCGTGACCCAGTTCGGGGTGATCGGCACCCACTTGCTGCCGCTCCACTGCTGCACCTTCACGGCACCCGAACCTTCGTGGTCTTCACACGAGGTCTTGACCGGCGGGAACATGCCCAGCACGCCGAGCGCTTTCTGGCGGGCTTCGTCGACGTTCAGGTTTTCCATGCCCCAGCGCACCTGCTCGCTGGTCATGACTTTGCCCTTGCCGAACTTTTCCTGTGCCTTGCGGATCGCTTCGGTCCACAGGATGGCCGCAGTCACGCCGCGCATGTGGTACACGGAACCGACGCGGCTCTTGTCGTCGAGGTTGCCTTTGCCGGCGTCATAGACCTTCTTGCGGATCTCGTCGAGGACCGGGTAGTTGCCCGGCGTGTTGAAGGTCATCGTGGTGTAACCCTTGGCGGCGTCGCCGGCCGGGATCACGTCCTCTTCCGAGCCTGCCCACCATACGCCGAGGATCTTCTCGCGCGGGAAGCCGTTACGCTGCGCGGTCTTGATCGCCACCGCATTCATCACACCCCAGCCCCACAGGATCACGTAGTCGGGCTTGGCCTGGCGGATCTGCAGCCACTGCGACTGCTGCTCGTTGCCCGGGTGCGCAACCGGAATCTTGATCAGCTCGAAACCGTGTTGCTGCGACAGTGCATCGAGAACGGGGATAGGTTCCTTGCCGAAGGCGGAGTCGTGGTACAGGTGCACGATCTTCTTGCCCTTGAGCTTGTCGGCGCCGCCTTCCTTGCTGCCGAGGTAGGCGATCATCGCCGCCGACTGGTTCCAATAGCTGGTGATCAGCGGGAAGACGTACGGGAAGACCTTGCCGTTGGCCGCATCGGAGCGGCCGTAGCCCAGGGTCGTCATCGGGATCTTGTCGGTCGCGACGCGGTCCAGCACGCCGTATGCGATGCCGGTCGACAGCGGCTCGACCAGGGTGGCGCCGCCGTTCTTCGACTTCAGGCGTTCATAGCACTCGACGCCGCGGGAGGCGTTGTATTCGGTTTCGCACTCTTCCCACTTGATCTTGACGCCGTTGATGCCGCCGTTGGCATTGACCAGGTTGAAGTAGTCGATCGATCCGCCAAAGAAGCCGGATCCGCCTGCGGCATAGGGGCCGACGCGATAGGACAGGATGGGAATGTATTGTTCCTGGGCGGCGGCAGTGGTAGCGGCGACCGTGCCAGCCAGCGCGGCGCCAAGCAGGACTGATTTGATCAACTTCATGTGCTCCTCCTAAGGTAAGACAGCTTGTGACAACTAGTTGTGGTACTGCTTTACATCAATGCGGGAATGGCCATAACCGCAGTTTTTCCTTCGCGATCTGCCACAGGCGGGCGAGTCCGTGCGGCTCGACGATCAGGAAAAAGATGATCAGCGCGCCGAATACCATCAGTTCGAGGTTCGACGCGACCGAAGTCGGGAGCCCAAATGTGTGGGCGATGATGTTCAGCAGGATCGGCAGCAGCACGATGAAGGCGGCGCCGAAGAAGGAGCCGATGATGGTGCCAACGCCGCCAATGATGATCATGAACAGGATGCGGAAGGACAGGTCCAGGCTGTAGGCTTCCGGCTCCACTGTGCCGAGGTAGGCATAGGCATACAGCGCACCGGCCACGCCGCAATAGAACGAACTCACCGCGAACGCGAGCAGCTTGGTGCGCATCAGGCGGAAGCCGATCACCTCCGCGGCAACGTCCATGTCGCGCACGGCCATCCAGGAACGGCCGACATTGGTGCGGACCATGTTTTTCACCATGAGCGCCATCACGCAGACGATGGAAAGCGTCAGCAGGTACTTGCTGGCCGGCGTATTGAATTCATAGCCGAGGATGGTGATCTGCTGCGCCGTGATCACGCCGGACGAGCTGTAGTTGGTGAACCAGCCGATCTTGGTCAGGCACCATACGACGAAGAATTGCGTCGCCAGCGTCGCGGCGGCCAGGTAGAAGCCGCGGATGCGCAGCGAGGGCAGGCCGAACGCCACACCGACGAGCGCGGCGCACAGGCCGCCAAGGATGAAGGCGACCAGGATCGGGATGCCCGGGATGCGCAGCACGAAGTTGTACGATGCAAACGCCCCGACCGCCATGAAGGCGGCGGTGCCGAGCGAGAGCTGGCCCGCGTAACCGGTCAGGATGTTCAGCCCGAGCGCGGCGAGCGAGAAAATCAGGAAGGGGATCAGGATCGCCGAGAATGTGTACGGAGACGCAAACAGCGGTACGATGACGAAGGCGAACGCCAGCATCGCATAAATGCCGATGCGGTCCTGTCGAATCGGAAAGATCTGGCTGTCGGCCTGATAGGTAGGTTTGAATTGACCTGCTTCGCGGTAGAACATGGTGTATTCCTGATTCGGTTAGATCTGTTTGTGCTGACCGGCTGGTTCCCGCCGTTGTATGGGTCAGGAACCGCGTGCAATACGTTTTCTCTAAATCCTTCGAATAATCTTTTCGCCAAACAGGCCTTCCGGGCGTACCAGCAGGAACAGCAGCGCCAGCACATACGGGAACCAGCCTTCGATGCCGCCGCCCACCATCGGGCCGATATACACCTCGGCAAGCTTTTCCGATGCGCCGATGATCAGGCCGCCCAGGATCGCGCCCGGAATCGAGGTGAAGCCGCCCAGGATCAGTACCGGCAAGGCTTTCAGAGCGACGAAGGTCAGGGCGAACTGCACGCCGTTGCGGGCGCCCCACAGCAGGCCTGCCACGAGGGCGACGAAGCCGGCCACCGCCCACACGATGCCCCAGATCTGTTGCAGAGGGATGCCTACTGCAAGCGCGGCCTGGTGATCGTCCGCTACGGCGCGCAGTGCGCGGCCGACCTTGGTCTTGGAAAAGAACAGAGCCAGTCCGGTCACCAGTGCTGCGCAGATAGCCGCTGCGATTACGTCGAACTGCGAGATCGAGATGTTGTAGTTGTCGAGCAGGTACATGATCGGCACGTCTTCAATGCCGATGTCGAGGCGGCGCACTTCCGCGCCCCAGATCAGCTGCGCGAGGCCTTCGATGAAAAAGGTCAGGCCGATGGTGGCCATGAACAGCGTGATCTCATGCTGCGCAACAAGTGGCCGCAGGACGATGCGTTCGGTAGCAAGGCCGAGCAGCACCATCGCGCCCATCGTCAGCGGAATGGCGACCCACAACGGCACGCCGAACTTGTCGATCAGGCCGACGCAGGTCAGTGCGGCGAAGAACACCATCGCGCCCTGCGCGAAGTTGAAGACGCCGGATGCCTTGTAGATCAGCACGAAGCCGAGTGCGACCAGCGCGTACATGATGCCGGCGAGCAGGCCGCCGATCAAAACTTCGAAGAAGAAACTGAGTTCCATGTGTTGTCCCTGTTCTGTACCTTGTGCGGCACCCGCTCCGCGATTGAAGGCGGGTTGGCGGGAAGATGGAGTTAGTGCGCCACGCCCAGATAGGCGTTGATCACATCCTGATTGCTCCGCACCTCATCCGGCGTGCCGTCGCCGATCTTCTTGCCGTAATCCAGCACGACGACGCGGTCGGAGATATCCATCACCACGCCCATGTCATGCTCGATCAGAACGATGGTGGTGCCGAACTGGTCGTTGACGTCGAGGATGAAGCGGCACATGTCCTGCTTCTCTTCCACGTTCATGCCGGCCATCGGTTCATCCAGCAGCAGGATCTCGGGTTCAGCGGCGAGGGCGCGGCCGAGTTCGACGCGCTTCTGCAGGCCATAAGGCAGGCGGCTGACCGGCGTCTTGCGGATGTGCTGGATCTCGAGGAAGTCGATGATTTCCTCGACCTTCTTGCGATGTGCGATCTCTTCGCGCTGCGCCGGACCCCAGTAGAGCGCCTGCAGCAGGAAGTTGGTCTGCAGCTTCAGGTTGCGGCCGGTCATGATGTTGTCGAGCACCGACATGCCCTTGAACAGCGCGATGTTCTGGAAGGTACGCGCGATGCCGCTCTTGGCCGCTGCGTAGGTATCCATGTCCTTGCGATGCTGGCCGCGGTAGACGATCTCGCCTTGCTGCGGGCGGTACACGCCGTTGATCACGTTGAGCATCGAGCTCTTGCCGGCGCCGTTGGGGCCGATGATGGCGCGGATCTCGTGCTCGCGCACATCGAAGGAAATGTCCGTCAGTGCCTTGACGCCGCCAAAGGACAGCGAGATGTTCTTCAGGTCCAGGATCACGTCGCCGATTTTGCGATTCTCGTTCATGTCAGGCGGCCTTCTTCAGTGTCAGTGCATCATAGGTCTTCACATCCACGATGCGCAGGTCGGCTGCGACCATGCCCTTGCGGCCATCTTCGAACTTCACCTGCGTCTCGATGTATTGCGACATCTTTCCGGCGTACAGCGCATCGATCAGCACCTTGTACTTCTCGGCGATGAAGCGGCGGCGCACCTTGCGAGTACGAGTCAGTTCATCGTCGTCCGGATCGAGTTCCTTGTGCAACACCAGGAAGCGATGGATCTGCGTGCCCGACATCATTGCCTCGGTGGCGAGGTCGGCATTGACCTTCTCCACGCACTCGGCAACCAGCTCGTAGGTCTCGCGCTTGCCGGCCAGGTCGGTGTAACCCGCGTACGGGATGCCGCGGCGTTCCGCCCAGTTGCCGACGGCTTCCATGTCGATGTTGATGAAGGCGCACACCATGTCGCGCTCGTGGCCGAAGGCGACCGCTTCCTTGATGAAGGGGAAGAACTTCAGCTTGTTCTCGATGTAGTTCGGCGCGAACATCTCGCCGTTGTTCATCTTGCCCACGTCGGCGGCGCGGTCGATGATCTTCAGGTGGCCTTCCTCGTCGAAGATGCCGGCGTCGCCGGTATGGAAGTAGCCGTTGCTGTCGATGACCTCTGCGGTTGCATCCGGGCGCTTGTAGTATTCCTTGAGCATCGCTTCCGACTTCACCAGCACTTCGCCGTTGTCGGCGAGCTTCACCTCGACGCCCGGCGCCGGCAGGCCGACGCTGTCGAACTTGATATGGCCGTCTGGCTGCATGCAGACATAGGCGCAGGTTTCAGTCGAGCCGTAGAACTGCTTGAGGTTGAGGCCGATCGAGCGGTAGAAGCGGAACAGGTCCGGACCGATCGCCGCGCCCGCCGTGTAAGCGACGCGCACACGCGTCAGGCCGAGCACGTTCTTCAGCGGGCCGTAGACCAGGATGTTGCCGATCGCATAGCTGAGCCGGTCCATCAGCCCGACCGGCTTGCCGTCGAGGATGTCGGAACCGACGCGGCGCGCGACGTCCATGTAGTGGTGGAAAATCTTGCGCTTGATCGTGCTCGCATCTTCCATGCGGATCATCACCGTGGTCAGCATGTTCTCGAACACGCGCGGCGGCGCGAAGTAGTAAGTCGGGCCGATCTCGCGCATATCGGTCATGACCGTGTCGCCGGATTCCGGGCAGTTCACGGTGAAGCCGGCCGCCATCTGCTGCGCGAAGGAGAACAGGTGGTCCCCCACCCAGGCCATCGGCAGGTACGACAGGATGTCGTCGTCGCCGTTGAGCTTGTCGAAGCTGACGCCGCCTTCGGCCGCCGCCATGAAGGAGCCGTGTGTCTGGCATACGCCCTTGGGTTTGCCGGTGGTCCCCGAGGTGTACAGCATGACGGCGATGTCGCCGCTACGGCCGGCGTTGACCTCGTTCATGAAGAAATTCGGATTGGCCTTGTCGAACTCGCGGCCGATCTCCTGGACCTTTTCGAAGGATGCGAGTTCCTTCTGCTTGTAATGGCGCATGCCGCGCGGGTCGTCGTAGATGATGTGCGAGATACGGTTCAGGTTCTGCTTGATCTCGAACAGTTTGTCGACCTGCTCCTGGTCCTCGACTACGGTGAAATCGATTTCGGCGTCATCCAGCACATAGGCCATGTCGGCAGCAGGGGCATCCTGGTATAGCGGCACGGCCACGCCGCCGAGGCATTGCGCGGCGACCATCGACCAGTACAGGCGCGGCCTATTGTCGCCGATGATCGCGAGGTTCATGCCGCGCTTGAATCCGAGCGCGGCCAGGCCGCAGGCGAGTGCGCGCACTTCGTCTGCGACTTGCGACCAGTTCCAGGTTTGCCATATGCCGAGGTCCTTCTCGCGGAAGGCGGGCTTGCCGGGGCGTTGTTGCGCATGCTGCAGGAGCATGCGGGGGAACGTGCGTTCACCCGATTTTGTAGTCTCTACCATCATCCCACTCTCTTAAACAGGTCTAACCGTCTTGAAGGGATCGGAGCGCCTGCGTGGGCGTGCAAGCCACCGTGCCACAGGGTATCTCCGGCACGGATATGGGCTTACAATGTCTCCGTTATTTATTGTTCGTGTCAGCATACTAGAGAGTTGAATTCTCGTGCGCTGTCATCTGACTGACAATCCCCTCACAATTACAAAATTTCGTTGGTGCGACGCACAATGACGCCTGAGAAAACCGATTTCAAACAAGTACTGCGCCAGGCTATATGGGCGAAGGACCTGACGCCGGAACAGATGGCGCGCGTGGAAACCGACACCGTCGAACAATTCGTGCCCAAAGGCGGGTATGTCTGCCGCAAGGGCGAAATGGTGGATGCCTGGATCGGCGTGATCGATGGTCTGGTCAAGATGAACAACCTGTCCCCCGAAGGAAAGTCGGTGACCTTCACCGGTGTGCCCAAAGGCGGCTGGTTCGGCGAGGGCACGCTGCTCAAGCAGGAGATCCGCAAGTACGACGTGGTCGCCCTGCGCGACAGCCGCATTGCCCGCATGCCCGCCAAGACATTCATGTGGCTGCTGGATAATAGCCTGCCGTTTACACGATTCCTCTTGATGCAGCTCAACGAAAGACTGGGCCAATTCATCGGCATGGTGGAGTTCGACCGGCTGCTCGACGTCGACACCCGCGTCGCCCGTTGCCTGGCGGCGCTCTTCAATTCCCATCTCTATCCCGGCACCGACACGCTGCTGCAGATCTCGCAGGAAGAGATCGGCTACCTGTCGGGTGCGTCGCGCCAACGTGCCAACCAGGCATTGCAGGTGCTGGAAAAGGAAGGCTTGCTGAAAGTCGACTACGGCGGTATCCAGATCCTGGACCTCGACGGTCTGCGCCGTTTCCGTGCGTGAAACGACGCGATGCATGCCGCTGATGTCAGCGAAACGATCAATCGAACAAGAAGGATGAGTTGAATATGCTTACGCAGGAAGCGTTGCGGGCGTTCTGGAGCGGCCCCGTACTGGAAAGCAATGTCATCGTGTTCCTGACCCTGACCGGCGCATTGCTGCTGGGTTTGCTGGTCGGTTACGAGCGCTTCTACCACGGGCGCGCCGCCGGCATGCGCACTTACGGTTTGGTATGCATGGCATCGGCCGCGCTGACCGTGATCTCCGGCTACCCGCATGAATGGTTCGGCGGGCAGGTGATGATCGGCCTGGGGGCCGATCCCACCCGCGTCATCCAGGGCATCGTCACCGGCATCGGCTTCCTCGGTGCCGGCGTGATCATGAAGGAAGGTTTCAATATCAGCGGGCTGACGACAGCGGCGTCGATCTGGGCGGCGTCGGTAACCGGGATTGTCGTCGGGGTGGGTTTCTACCTTGCCGCGATCCTCCTGGCACTGCTGTCTGCCTTCTGCATGGTTTCGATTGCGAAAGTGTCGACCCGTCTGCCGTCGCGCCAGGCGATCGCGATTTCGATGCGGTTTGCACCCGGGCATGCACCGGGTGAGGATAGCGTTCGCGAAAAGATGTTGAAGAACGGCTACGAAGTCGCCGGTGGCTCCATCGTGATCGGCCTGCAAGAAGGGCGGATGGAATGGCAATTCGTCGCCGTGGCGCTGAACAAGGCCAGCGGTACGCGCATCAGCGAGCTATCGCGCGAACTGGCCCGCTTCGACGGTGTGGAGAGTTTCCAGGTTTCCTACGCGCGCAACTAAGGACCCCGCGGGGCGTTGATCTCCCTCAGTCCCGCACAGTCATCCCTGCCTATTATCGACAGCAGCGCCCTCGATCATGAGGGCGTTCTCTTTTACAAGGACAAGGAGCCTGCTATGTCGATCATGAAAGTCATCGAAGTACTTGCCGAATCGCCGAAAAGCTGGGAAGACGCAGTCACCGCCGCCGTTGTGAAGGCAAGCGAATCCGTTCACGGCATACGCTCCGTGTACATCAAGGAATTCGAGGCGCAGGTGGACAACAACAAGGTGGTCAACTGGCGCATCAACGCCAAGGTGACCTTTGAAGTAGATTAATCGCCTGTCCCGCGGGCTGTCAGCTCGACGGCCCGACGCTCGCCCGTTCCGCCTGTGCCGCCGGGCTGGCGTTCATGCGCCACGAGAATACTTCGACCACCTTCTGGTTGAATGCCGGAATGTCGGTCGGCTTGCGGCTGGTGACAAGGTTGTTGTCCACGACCACTTCCTGGTCCACCCAGTTGCCGCCCGCGCTACGGATGTCGTTCTGCAGCGATGGCCAACTGGTCAAGTTGCGCCCCTCGACGAGACCGGCCGTCGCCAGTAGCCAACTGCCATGGCAAATAGCCGCGATCGGCTTGCCGTGCTGGTCGATGTGCTGGACAAAGTGTTGTGCCGCTTCGACATTGCGAATGCGGTCGCCGTTGACTTTGCCTCCCGGCAGCAGCACGGCATCGAAATCCATCGGGTCGGCTTCGTCGAATGTCATGTCGACGGCGAATTCATCGCCGGGCTGGTCGTGATGGACGCCTTTCACCTTTCCGTGTTGCGTCGAGATGATCTTGATGATCGCGCCCTGCTGCTCGAGGACGCTGCGCGGTTCGGTGAATTCCACCTGCTCGAAGCCGTCGGTCAGAAGGACGGCCACATGCAGGCCGGGCAGTGTCTGGTTATCCATGGAATTCCTTTCCTTGATGCGGCGCGCGCCGTGCAGCACGCACCGTCGCCCTTGCGGCGAATGCGATTGACCTGTTTTCAATTTCGACTTGAACGCGATGCGTTAAGTTCTACGGCCTTTTCCGCATGGACACGAGAAGTCCGGTAACGATGAGCGCCGTTCCCGCGATCAATGAAAGGGTCAGCGGTTCGCCGAGCAACAGTACGGCGAGGCTGACGCCGACCACCGGCATGAGCGCGGTGAACATCGACGCCTTTGCGCCGAGCTTGCGCACCGCGAGGTTGAACAGGAGAACGGAAATCACGCTGACCAGCACGCCCTGGTACAGCATCTGGATGGCGGCTGGGCCTGTCGGCAGCGCGAATGGTTCCATGCCGCGCATGCCGAAGTGGACGGGGACGTACAACAGGCCGCCCACCTGCACAGCAGCGACGACTGCCAGCGGTCTGGTGTTCCAGCGGCGCATCAGTACCGTGTAAAAGCTCCACATCAGCGCCGCGCAGACGAACAGCAGGTCGCCGCGCCAGGCCCCCGGCGGTTCGCCCGTTGCCGGATGCATGAAACCGTCGAGCTTGATGGAAAGCACGCCCGCCAGCAGCAGCGCCAGCCCGGCGACGGGAATGCGTTCCTGCCGGTCCAGCATCAGCCGCGCCAGCAGCGCGGTGAACAGGGGCGTGAATGCGGGATAGATCAACGAGCTGTGCGAGGCGGGCGCCCATGTCAGCCCGCCGATCAGCACCATGTTGTAGAGCGGTCCGGCCAGTACGATCAGGATCAGCGCACGCCGCCAACTCAATCCGCCTGCGTCGCGTACACCGCTGCGCAGGAACAGCGGCAGCATGATCAGGCCGGCAGCACTGAAACGCAGCAAGGTGAGGTCGAATGCATCGAAGCCGGCGCGATAGCCGAAGCTGGCGACGACGGGCTGCGCGCCCCAGACGAGAGCGACGGCAAGGCCGTAGAGGACGCCCGTCATTCCGCTTGCGCCGTGGCAATGCGGCGACCATTCGACTGGCCTGCCAGCACCCGTGCGGGCAGGCGCCGCACGTTGCCTTCTGTCGGCGCGTCGAGCTCAAGCACCAGGCCGGTGGCCGGACCATGCTGCAGCTTGAATACCGACACCGATTGCGCCAGCGACACCGCCTGGCCGCGCATGCTGTCTGCCGCCGCCGCGGCCTGCTCGACCAGCGCGGCGTTCTGCTGCGTCATCTCGTCCATCTGCGCAATTGCACGGTTGATTTCCTCGATCCCGGTACTCTGCTCCGTACTGGCCGCAGTGATCTCGCGCATGATGTCGGCCACATGTATCACCGAGGTCACGATCTCGTTCATTGTCTTGCCCGCGTCATCGACCAGCTTGCCGCCGGCTTCGACTTTTTCCACCGAATCGCTGATCAGTTCCTTGATTTCCTTCGCCGCGCCGGCCGAACGTTGCGCCAGGTTGCGCACTTCCGCCGCCACCACTGCGAATCCGCGGCCCTGCTCGCCGGCACGGGCGGCTTCCACAGCGGCATTGAGTGCAAGGATGTTGGTCTGGAAAGCAATGCCGTCGATCACGCCGATGATGTCGACGATCTTGCGCGAACTGTCCTTGATGGAACCCATGGTGCTGACCACTTGCCCGACCACCTGGCCGCCGCGCACCGCGCGTTCCGACGCGGTCGACACGAGCTGGTTGGCCTGCTGTGCATTTTCGGCGTTCTGCTTTACGGTCTGCGTCAGCTCTTCCATCGACGACGCGGTTTCCTGCAGCGAACCGGCCTGGGATTCGGTGCGTGCCGACAGGTCGGCATTGCCGGACGGATTTCGCGCGATGCGACGGCGATCGTTTCGGTTCCGGTGCGTACCCGGCTAACGGTGTCGGTCAGGCTATCGTTCATGTCGCGCAACGCGGCTAGCAACTCGCCGGTTTCGTCGCGGCCGCTGACCTCGACGCGCGTCGTCAGGTCGCCGCCGGCCACCCGTTTTGCAACGGCGACCGCCGCGGTCAGCGGACGGGTGATGCTGCGGGTAACCAGTACGCTGACCGCCAATGCGAGGATGCCGGCTGCCGACGCGAGCGCAATCATCAGTATGCGGGTTGCACCGGCGACTTCCTCGGCCTGGCTGCCCTCGGCATTCATCAGGCCGCCTTCGAACTCGATCAGCCTGTCGAGCGCGTCGAAGTATTTCTGCTGGAAGGGTGCGATCTCCGGCAGCGTCAGGTCGCGCGCCTGTTCGATCTGGCCATCCTTGATCAGCTTCACATAGCCGTCGAGAACGGGGAGGTAGCGTTCCCGCGCCTGCTTGACCTCTGCGACCAGCTTCTTGTCCTGCTCGGAACCGGCCGCTTGCTCGAAGCGCGCAAGCGTCTCCGCAATGAGCGCGCCCGATTTGTCGATCGCCGCCAGTTCTGCCGCGATCTCCGTCGCCACGCTCAGGAAGAGCACATTGCGCATGCTGCGCGAGGTGTCGTTGAGCGCGCCCTTGATGGTGTTGGCCATGACTGTCTTCGGATAGTGGTCGCGCGCCATTGCCTTGATGCTGTTGTTGATGCGCGTGATCTGGGTGACGCCGATGGCGGTCACCACGAGCATCAGTGCGATCACCAGTCCGAAACCGATGGCAAGGCGGTGCCCGATCTTGAGGTTTGCGAAGGTCATGATGTCTCCCCGTTTCTTGTGAATTGGCCTGGCGGACAGGGGCGTGCGCGGGAACGGCCGTCAGGTTGCTTCAGATTACGATAAAACATCGACAAAGCACAAATAAAATATTAAATAAAACGTCGAAAATATATCGAAAAGACAAATGCGGAGGATGTGATGCAAAAAATGCAATGCGTGCGGCAGCCCCGATAACCGTCCCGCACCGCAGAAAAAACGCTCCGGAACGCGTCAAACGCGCGGAACAGTCTTTGGGCCGCTTCTGTCCAACGCGAAAAATCACGTACTGCCACCGGCGTTCGGAAACTGCGTCGGCACACGGAGACAGGAGGCCGCACTTGAAAACCGAACCGGTCATGCCCGTAAGCATCGACCTCGCCGGCGACGATACCGGCGCTGCCGAGGCGTCGAAGGCAGCATCGCCCGACACGCCGGAACTGCCGGCCGACGTGATGCCGCTGGTTCCCTTGCGTTACCTGGTCCTTTTCCCCGGCATGATTGCGCCCATCAGCCTCGGCCGCGCCTTCTCGGTGGCCGCGGCGCTGGAGGCGGTGCGCAGCGACCGGCCGGTCGGCCTGCTGCTGCAGCAGGACTCGGACGAGGAAAAGCCGGAGCCCGACCAGTTGCACCGCACCGGCACGGTGGCATCCGTGCTGCGCTATATCTCCGGGCAGGACGGTACGAACTATCTTGTGTGCCAGGGCGAGCGGCGCTTCCGTATCGTCGAGTTCGTTGCCGGCTACCCCTTCCATGCCGCGCGCGTGCAGCAGATCGAGGATGCGGAAGAGCAGAGCGCGGACATCCAGGCGCGCTTCCTCCAGTTGAAGGAAAAGGCCGCCGAAATCATCGAGCTGCTGCCGCAGGCCCCCGCAGAACTGGCCGGCGCGGCCGACAACATCTCATCCGCGTCGGCGCTGTCGGATTTCGTCTCCGGGCTGATCGACCTGCCCTTGCAGCAGAAACAGGATCTCCTGGAAACCATCGACTTGCAGCAGCGCATCGACAAGGTGCTGGACCACCTGGTGCGGCGCATCGAGGTCCTGCGCCTGTCGCAGGAAATCAACGAGCAGACCAAGGAACGCATCGACGACCGCCAGCGCGAGTACCTGCTGCGCGAGCAGCTGAAAACCATCCAGCGCGAACTGGGCGAGGCGGAAGGGGCCGGGGGCGAATTGCACGACCTCGAGGAGGCGATCGCCCGTTCCGGCATGCCCGGCGAGGTCGAGGTCCATGCACGCAAGGAATTGCAGCGATTGGATCGCATGTCGGAAGCATCCGCCGAATACGCGATGCTGTGTACCTGGCTGGAATGGATGAGCGAACTCCCGTGGGCTGCCGAGACCATCGACCGCATCGACATCGGCGAGGCGCGCCGCATCCTCGACGAAGACCACTTCGGCCTGCAGAAGGTCAAGCGCCGCATCCTCGAATACCTCGCGGTGCGCAAGCTCAATCCGGAAGGCAAGAGTCCCATCCTTTGCTTCGTCGGCCCGCCCGGCGTCGGCAAGACCTCGCTCGGCCAAAGCATCGCGCGCGCGATCGGGCGCAAGTTCGTGCGGGTGAGCCTGGGCGGCGTGCATGACGAAGCCGAGATCCGCGGGCACCGCCGCACCTATGTCGGCGCGCTGCCTGGCAACATCATCCAGGGCGTCCGCAAGGCAGGCACGCGCAACTGCGTGATGATGCTCGACGAGATCGACAAGCTGGGTGCCGGCGCGCAGGGCGATCCGTCCTCGGCGTTGCTGGAGGTACTCGACCCCGAACAGAATGCCGGCTTCCGCGACAACTACCTCGGCCAGCCCTTCGACCTGTCGAAGGTGATGTTCATCTGTACCGCCAACGTCCTTGACACCATTCCCAGTCCGCTGCAGGACCGCATGGAAGTGCTCCAGCTTCCCGGATATACGGAAGAGGAAAAGCTGGAGATCGCGCAGCGCTACCTGATTCCCCGGCAACTCGAAGCGGATGGCATCACCACCGAGCAATGCGCCTTGTCCGACACGGCGGTGCGCATGCTGATTCGCGATTACACGCGCGAAGCCGGGGTGCGCAACCTGGAACGGGAAATCGGCAACGTGTTCCGCCATGTGGCGATGCGTGTCGCCGAGGGCTGCACCGAACAGGTGCGGGTGGATGCGGCGCAGCTTGCCGACATTCTTGGACCGAAGAAATTCGAAAGCGAACTCGCCTTGCGCATCAGCCTGCCCGGCGTTGCTACCGGGCTTGCATGGACGCCTTCCGGCGGCGACATCCTGTTCATCGAGGCAAGCAAGACACCCGGCAGTGGCAAGCTCATTCTCACCGGACATCTCGGCGAAGTCATGCGGGAAAGCGCACAAGCCGCACTGACGCTGGTCAAGGCGCACTGCGCCGAACTCTGCATTAATGCAGATGTCTTCGACAGGAACGACATCCACGTGCACGTACCCGCGGGTGCCATGCCCAAGGATGGGCCCAGTGCCGGCGTGGCACTGTATGTCGCGCTGACATCGCTGGTACGCGGCAAGCCGGTGCGCAACGACTGCGCGATGACCGGCGAGATCAGCTTGCGCGGCCTGGTCCTGCCGGTCGGCGGCGTCAAGGAAAAGGTACTGGCTGCCCTGCGCGCCGGCATCCGGGTCGTCATGCTTCCAATGCGCAACCGCAAGGAACTCGACGAAATTCCCGAAGAGGCGCGCAAGGCGCTGCAGTTCGTCTGGCTGGAAACGGTCGATGACGCGCTGCGCGAAGCAATTGGCAATGTACTTATCGGAGAGGATATATGGGCACCGAACTAGACCGGCTACGGCAACGCGCGAACGACGCCCTGGTGACGCGGGAGGACAACAGCCTTGCTGAGCGCATGACTGCGCCATGGGCACCGTCCAAGGGCTTCTTCACCTTCCGTTATTCATCCACCGAAATCTTTTCGGAGGGCGGCAACCTGCATGTGAAGATGCGGGAAACGCGCTATGAAGACGGACGCCTGAAATCGGAAGAATGCGAAGGCACCGTCGATCGCCAGGCCTATAACCAGATGATGAGCGAAGCCCAGGGCTACTTCCTGAATCAGGTCGCCAATTTCACCCGCCTGCTGCTGGCGCCGCTGCTGCCGTCATCGCGCCGGCATCACGACGAGTAACGCAACCGTAGTCGCTTCGGCAGCCGGGCATTCACCATGGCTTCGTAGTGGATGTCCTGCTCCAGCAGCTCCAACCTGCCGTTGCTGGAGAGCGCGGCCAGCGCGTCTGCCGCGAGGCGCGTGGCGAATCGATGCGCAACGCAACTGTGCATGCCGGAACCGAAGGTCAGATGCTCGCCGTTGTTCGCGCGCGCCGCATCGAACCGTGCTGCATCCTCGAAAACATGTTCGTCCCGGTTCGCGGACGCGAGAACCACAAGGACAGCCGCTCCCTTGGACAGCAGCACTCCCTCCAGCTCCACGTCTTCCGTCAGCACCCGCCGCGTATTCTGGATCGGCGGATCGAAACGCAGCGTCTCTACGACATGCCGCTCCCAGTCGACCTGCATTTCCGGTTCGCGCCTGATTGCCTGCAGCAGCGCGTTGCTCAGGCTGCCGCGCCCGGCATCGTAGCTTTGCACGAGCAGGCCGACCAGGTTGGACACATGGAGATGGCGCGCGTTCGCCGTGTCCAGCAGTGACGGAAAGGCACGGGCGAGGTGGCGCTCCGTGAGCGAAACCAGCACATCCGCCACTGCGTTGATGTCCTGCACCTGTTCTGGCGATTTGTTCGGCAGCATGATCTTCGTCATGCGCTCGACATTCGGCAGCGCGGTGTCGATATCGGCGGAAGAAAATCCGAAGGCTGTCAGGACGGCCAGTGCGGGCAGCTTCTTGCTGATGTCAACCCAGTCGAATTCCTCGCGGTCGCCGATCAATCTCGCCAGCAGTTGTGCAGGATCGGCCGCTTGCATGCATGCCATCAACTGCATCACCGCTTGCCGTGCATTGGCATGGCGAGGCGGATTGGCCAGTCGGGCAAAACCCGAGAGCAGCATGGACGCCGCCTCGTTGAACGAGGGCAGCAGCGCCGCATTCTGTCCGGGAATATGGGCGCTGCCGGTGCCGAGTATGCGCTTGCAATCGGCATGGCGGTACAGCGCCCAGATGCCGTTGCGTTCGTCGAAAAAGACTGGCCGGGTGGCCCGCTTCTGCGCATAGAGCGTGTACGGATCGGCCACGTCCGATTGCGGGAACAATACGTTATCCATTGCGCTTCCTTTCATCGCTTCATTGCTTCGGGAAAGTATTGCGGCGCCTGGCCGCGTTCAAACAGGCCATAGTCGCGCATCGTCACACCGCATAGCACGCGCGCCGGCGGCGCACTGCGTTCGGCATGGCTTTTTTGCCATGCGCATGCCGAGCTCGCGTCGGTAAATTCCATCAGCGCGATCCGTTTGTCCGAATCGACCAGGCTCTGGAACTGCTTCGGCGCCTCGGCGCTGATTGCAGCCGGATGCTCGTAAAAGCTGACCAGCGGGCCTTGCCCATCCTGCGGCATATCAACCATGCGGATTACGCGAATCCGGTAGTCATCGAAAACAGACTGGCGGCCTTCTGCCTGCGCCGCATGGTGCTCTCCATCGCGACGCCACTGCACGAGCGCTGCCTCGTCCCGCCATAGGGAAAGCGACAGGATCCAGCCTGGATGGGTAAGGCTCCGGAATCGCTCGATGGAAATGAAACCGTCGATCAAGTCCAGCTTGGGCCGCAGCGAAGCGGCAATGTCGAGATAGCGCTGGTATCCGGTTTCGGAAGGCAATACTTCAAAGGCAACGGCGAACATGGCATCTCCTGTCTGCATCAGCAAGTTTGGCCATGATACGATGAGCGTCCCTTTGATATTTCATCGCATGGTGAATCATGGAATCCGCTGCAGATATCGCCCGCGTCGCTGCCTTGCTCGGCGATCCGGCTCGTGCCGCCATGCTCTGGCTGCTCATCGACGGCCGCGCCCGTCCTGCCGGCGAACTCGCTTTTGCCGCCAACGTATCGGCGCAATCGGCAAGCGGCCATCTGTCAAAGCTGGTGGAGGCGGAATTGCTGCTGGTCGAGACGCAGGGGCGTCATCGATACTACCGTCTCGCGAGCCACACCGTCGGTCTCGCGCTCGAGTCCCTGGCGGCGCTCAGCCCGCGCCCGGCCTTGCGTCCCTTGCCCGCGTCGAAGGGCACACCGGAGGCGATGCGTTACGCACGCACCTGCTACGACCACCTAGCCGGCGAGCTGGCGGTGTCGCTGCTGGAACAATCCGAGAGCAAGGGCCTTCTGACGCGGCACGACAAACAGTTTGAATTGACCGCAAAGGGAGAGAGGGCTTTCGCTCAACTGGGCATGGATATCGGTCTGGTCCGCAGTTCCAAGCGCCAGTTCGCCTGTGGTTGCCTCGACTGGAGCGAACGCCGGTTCCATCTGGGTGGCGCACTCGGCGCCGCGCTGCTGGCGGAACTGGTCGAGCGGAAATGGCTGTTGAAGGTGCAGAAGTCGCGCGTGCTGCAGTTGACGCCGCAGGGCCGGCAGGGCATTCAGAAAGCCTTCGGTATCGTGCTCTGATTAACCGAGCGACACTTCGCCCGCTGCGGCCGAGCGTGAGCCTTCCACCGGAGGGTTGCTGGCGCCGCGATAGGCAAACACCACCGATGTTTTTACCGCCTGGCCCGCATTCCTTCCTGCCGCATGAAACAGGCCGCTATGGAAGAACACCACATCGCCCCGCTCCAGTTCCAGCACGCGGCCCTGTTCGAACAACGCCTGGTTCTTCTGCACATCCGGGCGCAGGAAATCCAGGTCGTCCAGCTGGTCGCGCCCGACCTCCATCCGATGGGAACCGGGGATCACATGAAGCGCGCCGTTGTCGGCGCTTTCCGTTCCCAGCGCCAGCCAAACCGCGACCAGGTCGTTGCGCTTGAACGACCAGTAACGGATGTCGCGATGCCAGCCGGTTGCGGTGCCGTAGCCGGGATGCTTGGTCATCACGCAGTTGTGGTGCGCGAGCGTCAGGCAGACTGGTTCGGCAAGCAATTGCCGCAGCCATCCCACGATGCGCGTATCTTCGGCCCACGCACGGAAGCAGGGATCGCGGTCGTAGGCGCTGCGCAGGCGCCGTATCGTCCTTCCGCCGGGCGCGTCCAGGGATGCCGGCGCGCCGGGATAGCCGACTTCCGCCTCGTACTCGAGCGGCGCGATTTCTCGCTCGAGGTGTGCGCGGGTGACTGCAAGCATGGATTCGCAGGTGGCGGGCGAAGCGAGCTTGCGGAACACCAGGAAGCCGTCATTCCTGAAACGTTCGACCTGGTCGGCTGTCAGCGGAGTTTCCATTACGGTGGTTCTTGATTTTGAAGGGGAGCTATACCTTAGCGCATTCCGGGCGTACCTGTCTTGCTCATCTCAAACGAATTGCTGGGTAGAATGTCCTGAGGTTTTCTGCCTCAGCGTCATTTGGGACGGTGCGACAAGAAGCCGATAGAGGGAGAGGATGGATGACTGACGGACGCTCACAGTTCGCGCGCCGCGCCGTGCTGCGCCGCCTGGCGGTGGCCGGCACGCTTGGCGCAGGCGGTCTCGCAGGATTGCTGCGCGCCGCGATTGCAGCAGGCCACGGCAACGCGCAGGGCGGCATGCGCAGCATCAAGGGGACGGTGACCATCGACGGCCAGCCGGCGGTCATCGGACAGCAAGTCCTGCCCGGGCAGAAGGTCGTCACCGGCCCGGGCAGCGAAGCCATCTACGTGATCGGCAAGGACGCTTTCCTGCAGCATGAGAACAGCGAATTCGGCATCGACCGGGCGGCAGGCGTGGCGGTATTGCGCTACATCACCGGCAAGGTGCTGAGTGTGTTCGGCAAGGGAAAGAAGCGGCTCGATACGCCCACGGCAACGATCGGTATCCGCGGCACCGGCTGCTTCATCGATGCCGGACAGGACAGCACCTATTTCTGTCTCTGCTACGGCGGTGCGGTTGTCCGCCCCAAGGACAATCCGCGGGCGCGCAAGTGGATACGCACGCGGCACCACGAGTCGCCGTACTACATCGACAGCGGAAAATCCGGCCCGGCCTTCCGGCCTGCTCACGTCGACAACCATACCGACGACGAACTGGTCATGCTGGAAAAGCTGGTCGGCAGGTTGCCGCCGTTCCACGGCAAGACAGACAGCCGTTATTGAGGGATTCGGGCGCGCACGCTTACTTCCCGAACAGCTTCTTCACCACGCCGCCGATCCCTTCGGCGGCGCTGCCCACGCCCTTGGTCAACCCTTCGATACTGATGCCCAGCGTTTCCGCCACGGCAGCGCCGACGCGTAGCGCAACGCTTTCGTTCAGCGAGAACTTCGGATCGTCCAGGTTGCCGTCAAGCGTGAAATCGACACTGATCTGGTCCTTGCGGTTCTTCAACGCGGCAATGACTGCTTGCCTCGGCACGCCCATGAAAGTGCCGAACGGCCCGGATGCCGGCGCCAGTTCGAGTCCGCTCAGCGTGACGGTGCCCGGCGCGTGGAGGCGGTTGTTGCGCACCGTCGATTTCAGCCGCAGGTCGAGTGAGCCTTTGCGCACGCCGGTTTCGGACGCCTTGATCAGGTAGGGCTGCAGCGCGACGAGGTCCACACCCTGCAGCTTGGTCGCGATTTCGGAGTTCTTCGCCGCCAGTTCCGCCCAGCCGACGATGGACAGCTTGCCGGTGCGCTGCACGCCCTTGACCATGCCATCGATCTGGATCGCCGTGCGGCTCGAGAGACTGGGGATGCGCAAGTCCTCGACACGCGCATGCAATTGTTCCAGCCGTGTCTTATGCGCCGGTTGCCGCACTGATGCGTCGAAGAATTCCAGCTCTCCGTTACGCAGTTCGATGCTGCCTATGCTCACCTCCGGCGGCGCGGACCGGGACTCTTCCGCCGCCGGCTTTTTCAGGAGGCTGGGGAGCAGGCTGACCTTGCCGTCGCGGCCACGCAGCACTGACACATAGGCCTTGTCGACGAGAATGGTCGGGACATGGATGCGTGCAGAGAACAATCCGAGCAGGTCGGGGTGTACCACGATGCGTTCCGCGCGCAACGTGTCGGAAGCCGGCCAGCCCTTGGGCGCGGCGATGCGGATGTTGCGGATTTCGATGGACGAGATACGGACGACGATTTCGCCGACCTCGCTTTCGGGGCCGAGCGCCTGCTCCACCTGCGTCTTCAATGCTTTCGCTGCAACATGCAGAGCGATCACTGCCGCTGTGGCAAGCGTCGCAAAGGCGACGGCAGCGATAATGGCAACGCGTTTGTACTTCATGCTCGACGGAGGATTGGGCTGACGAGAAAATGCATCATACACGCTTCCGGAAGCCGCCCGGAACGATTGCATCCGGGAAGTTATTGTCTCAAGCCAAAGCGCACACGGTACTCGCGCGGCGTCACCTGCGTCCAGCGCTTGAACACCTTGCTGAAGGTCGACACGTCTTCATAGCCGCAGCGGCCGGTGATGTCTTCCAGCGACAGGCGCGTCGATTCCAGCAATGCCTTGGCCCGCTCCACACGCAGCTGCTGCGCATACTGGATCGGGCTCATGCCGAGCGCCTCCTGGAAGCGGCGCAACAGAGTGCGCTGGCTGGTGTGGCAGTACTCCGCCAGCTCCCCCGTCGACCACGGGCGGTCGAGCTGCTGGTTGAGCCAGTGCCGCGCGCGTTCGATCACCGCATGACCCTGGTCCTGAATCATCGCGGTGGCGATGTAGGGCGCCTGGCTGTAGCGATTGGCATCCATTGCCAGCACCTTGGCCGCATTCTGGCGCAATTCCTCGCCGGCGAAATGACCGACCAGCCACAGCGACAAGTCGATGTAGGACGTGACTCCGCCCGAGGACACATGGTTGCCGTCCTGCACGACGAGCTGCTCGGCGTCGAGCGAGACTCCGGGATAGCGCTTGCGAAAGTAGGCGCTCAGCCACCAGCTCGTCGTTGCCCGCCGGCCGTCGAGCAGCCCCGCTTCCGCCACCAGGCAGGTGCTGGAGCAGCTCGAAATGATCGGTTTTCCCATACGGGCGAAGCGGCGCAGCACCTCCAGTTCCGGCCCCATCTGCTCGAGCATCGGCGTCAGGTCGAACGGCCCCTGGTGGTCGATGCCGGGCAGCATCAGCGCATCGAGTTTTTTCAGATCGATGTCCTTCAGCTGGAAGCTCAACCCGCCGACCTCCAGCGTCTTGTCGTCGCGTGCGCCGAACCACTGCGCGTCGAAGTAAATACGCTGTGCGGCCGGGCGCATTCCCGCCAGCGTGTTGGCGACGCCGAAGACGTCGAAGGGCATCACTGCCCCGCTGCGCAGGCAGCCGGGATAAACCAGCATACCGATGCGGATGGTTTTTGTTTGGCGTGTCATGTGGCTAATTCAACCATAACTTTGTCTGTTTAGACAATGGGCGAAGGCGGTCATGCCTTCGATAATGGCCTCGTCATTCATGTCACAGGAGTAAACATGCCTTATAACGACTTCCCCGCCTTTCATGCCTTCGTCCTCGCGCTGGTTGCGCTGTTCCTGAAAACCTCGATGACCAGTATGCTCCAGGTCGTCGCGCGCTTCCGCAGCCGGGCGTTCACCGTTCCCGAGGATGCCGCACTGGTGCGCGTGAAGCCGAGCGCGCAGGAAGTCGCCTTCGTGCAGCGCTGCGGGGCGGTGTGGCGCAATGATGTGGAAAACCTGCCGCTGTTCCTCGCGCTGGCATTGGCATATGTGCTGGCGGGCGCGCCTGCAGCCTCCGCACAGGCACTGTTCGGCACCTACGTCGCACTGCGCTATGCGCACACCGCGGTCTATCTGCTCGGCCTGCAGCCATGGCGCGCGATCATGTACCTGTCCGGCATGGCAGTGTGCTGGGTCATCGCGGTTCGCATTGCACTGCTGGTCTTCGCTTGACCGGGGAGAGGGCGATGAACAGGACCATTTCCATCCTGCTGGCGGTGGTGGGCGTGATCCACCTCCTGCCCTTGTCCGGCGTGCTTGGCGCCGAGCGGCTGGCGGTGTTGTACGGATTATCGTTCGACGATCCCAGCCTGCAGATCATGATGCGCCACCGCGCGGTGCTGTTCGGCATGCTGGGCGCCTTCCTGCTGTTCGCGGCTGTCCGGCCGGAGCTGCGCGCTGTCGCCCTCATTGCCGGTTTCGCGAGCACGCTGTCCTTTCTGTGGCTGGCGTGGTCGGTCGGCGGTTACAACGCCGCGATCGGACGCGTGGTGGCAGCGGACGTCGTTGCGGTCGGCTGCCTGGCCGCCGCCCTGGCGCTGCACCTTCTCCAGCAGCGGGCGGCGGTCAGCGCCTGAGACGGAAATCGATCTGCGCGGGGCGCCCGGGCAGGTCAAGCCTTGCATGCGCCGGCGGCGACTGGCTGACAATGCGTCCGCGCCGGATCACATAGCGACGTGCGGCGCGCAGGCGGATTGCCTCGATGCTGCTGCCGGCGTCGAGAATCACCATATCGGCATGGCAGCCCGGCTCCAGCCCGTAACCCTCCAGCCCGAGGATGCACGCTGGCGTCTGCGTCACCGCCAGGAAGCATTGATGCATCGCCTCCTGCCCCGTCATTTGCGCCACATGCAAGCCCATGTGCGCGACCTCCAGCATGTCGCCCGAGCCGAGGCTGTACCACGGGTCCATCACGCAGTCGTGGCCGAAGGCGACATCGATGCCGGCGGCCAGCAGTTCCGGCACACGCGTCATGCCGCGCCGCTTCGGATAGCTGTCGTGCCGTCCCTGCAGCGTGATGTTGATCAGCGGATTGGCGATCGCGGCCACGCCCGCTTCGCACATCAGCGGCAGCAGCTTGCTGACGTAGTAGTTGTCCATCGAATGCATCGAGGTCAGGTGCGATCCTGCGACGCGTCCGTGCAGGCCGAGGCGGTGCGCGTGATAGGCCAGCGTCTCGATATGGCGCGACAGCGGATCGTCCGATTCGTCGCAGTGCATGTCCACGCGCAGGCCCTTGTCCGCAGCGAACTCGCACAGCAGCCGCACCGACTCCGCGCCGTCGGCCATCGTGCGCTCGAAGTGGGGAATGCCGCCGACGACGTCCACGCCCATCGCGATCGCGCGCTTCAGGTTGTCGAAGGCATTCGGGCTGCGCAGCACGCCATCCTGCGGAAAAGCGACCAGTTGCAGGTCGAGATAGGGCGCCACCTGCTTCTTCACATGCAGCAGCGCTTCCACCGCAAGCAGGCGGTCGTCGCAGACATCGACATGGGTGCGCACCGCCAGCAGGCCGCGCGCCACCGCCCAGTCGCAATACTGCAATGCGCGCTCGACCAGCGCTTCCTGCGTCAGCTGCGGCTTCAGTTCGCCCCACAGTGCGATGCCCTCCAGCAGCGTGCCGGAGCGGTTCACGCGCGGCAGGCCATAGCTCAGCGTCGCGTCCATGTGGAAATGCGCGTCGACAAAGGGCGGTGTCACCAGGTCGCCGCCGGCATTGATCTCCTGCGCGCCGTGCGCGGGCAATGCCGTGCCGACCGCGGCGACGCGTCCATCGGCAATGGCGATATCGATGTCTTGCCTGCCATCCGGCAGCGTCGCATTCCGTATGACCAGATCCATTCGCAAGCCCCTTCTATTCTTGGTAAAACACTGCGAGCCACACGGTTTCTTCATCTTCGCGCGTCCATTCCACGCGATGCCGCTCGTGCGCCTCTATGTTGACATAGTCGCCCGCCTTCATATGAACGATGCGCTCGTCCTTCTCGAAGCGCAGCTTCGCCTCGCCTTTGACGACCATCACCCATTCGTTCTCCGGTTGCTCGTACCAATACCCCGGCGGAGAAGCATGTCCCTTCGATACGATGCGTTCGATACGCATGCCCTCGCCGGAAGCGAGAATCTGGAAGACTTCTTCCGGAAGCTGTGTCGGTATTTGTCCAAGCAAGTTGCCAGCATCCATCTTCCTTCTCCTTGGTTGTGATGCTTGTCTATTTGACTACAAATGTATTCCGGCCAAATTTAATTCGAATTCGACCTGCCGCGAGCAATAAATTGCCCGAAAGCGCCGGTTTGCGTGAAAAGAACGCAAGATAATTTTGCACGACTTTCCCCATAATCCACAGCCGTGAAGTACCCAGTTCACATCAGGAGGGCGTGACCTCGGCAAAATCGAGGCCGCGTCATGGAGAGTCAATTTTCTAGGAACTTGCATGCAACTGAACAAGATTATCGGTGCCCTCGCCCTGATGGGCCTGGCCGGCACCGCGGCAGCACAAGAAACCATCGTCAAGATCGGTCACAGCGGCCCCCTGTCCGGCGCACAAGCCTTCTCGGGCAAGGACAATGAAAACGGCGTGCGCCTCGCCATCGAGGAACTGAACGCCAAGCCGATCACCGTCGGCGGCAAGAAGATCAAGTTCGAACTGATGTCCGAAGACGACCAGGCCGATCCGAAGGCAGGCGTCGGCGCCGCGCAGAAGCTGATCGACAGCGGCGTCAAGTACATCGTCGGCCCGTACAATTCCGGCGTCACCATTCCCGCATCGCGCGTCTACAACGACGGCGGCGCACTGGTCGCCACCGTGGCGTCCAACCCGAAGATCACCGAACAGGGTTACAAGGGCCTGTTCCGCGTGAACGCCAGCGACACCCAGCTCGGTTCCAAGATGGCGTTGTACGCCGCCAATGAACTGAAGGTCAAGAACGTCGCCGTGATCGATGACCGCACCGCCTACGGCCAGGGCGTCGCCGAAGAGTTCAAGAAGCAGGCCAGGGCATCCGGCCTGAACCTGGTCGGCCACGAGTTCACCAACGACAAGGCTGCCGACTTCACCGCGATCCTGACCAACCTGAAGTCCAAGAAGGTCGATGCGATCTTCCTCGGCGGCTATGCACCGCAGGGCGGCCCGATGGCACGCCAGATGAAGCAGCTCGGCATCAACGCCAAGCTGCTCGGTGGCGACACCATCTGCGCACCGGAGATGGGCAAGCTGGGCGGCGATGCCGTCGGCGAAAACGTACTGTGCGCACAGGGCGGCGCCATCCTCGACAAGGCCGCGTCCGGCCCGGCATTCAAGGACAAGTACAAGAAGCGCTTCAACCAGGATCCGGACGTGTACGCCGCTTCCTTCTACGACGGCATGATGATGTACGCTGAAGCCATGAAGAAGGCGAATTCGATCGAAGTCGCCAAGGTTGGCGCGGAAATCGCCAAGGGCTCCTACAAGGGCGTGGCGGGCACGTATGCGTTCGACGAGAAGGGCAACATGAAGTCCTCGCCGGTGACGGTGTTCACCTTCAAGAATGGTCAGCCGGTGCCGCTGACGAGCTACTGATAGGCTCGCAGTCCTTCTGATACCTGTTGTCTGCGGGCGCTGCTGTCCGCAGACCCGTTCGGGTTCCCCGACATCCCGGCCGTCGCCGGGATGTCGGAGTGAGGCTGTTGACGCTCCAATACCGCCCGCCGCCCGCACGTATCGGTAGCCAGTGCGACCGCCTTGTTACGACACCGCGGCCACCGAACTGTCTGCCATTCCGCCCGACGGCGCCACTTGCAGCCGGTTCCTTCCATTGGCCTTCGCCTTGTACAGCGCCTCATCCGCGCGCTGAAAGAATACCGAAGCAGCTTCACCCGTATCGTGCTGCGCTACACCGAGACTGACGGTGATGTGCCGGTCCGACACGATCTTCGAGAAGTCGTGCCGGTCGATCTCGGAGCGCAGTTTCTCCGCGACGGCGACTGCCTGCTCCAGTGAGCAATCCTTGAGCAGCACGATGAATTCCTCGCCGCCCCAGCGCGTGATCACGTCGCTTTCCCGCACCATCGCCTTGCAGATGCGAGCGATCATGCGCAGCACTTCGTCGCCCGCGAGGTGGCCGTAAACATCATTTACCTGCTTGAAGAAATCGACGTCGAACAGGATGCCCGACAGCGGCCGGCCGCTGCGGTCGGCGTCGAGCATCGACTGGCGGAACACGATCTCGAAGGCCTGCCGGTTCATCAGCCCGGTGAGCGTGTCGGTGCCTGCCATCGCTTCGAGTCGTTTGTTGTAGTGGTTGACGGTCAGCAGAGTCAGCACGAGCACCAGCAGGCTCACGCCCGCACCGATCGCGAGGATCATCGCGAAGGCATGCTGCACCGGCCGCACTTCGATGGCGGCGTCCTGCTCGACCAGCAGGTGCCAGCCGAGCTCGGGAATGAAGCGCGCGCTGACGAAGACGCGCTCTCCGGCCTGCTCGTATTCGATGAGGAGCGGCTTGTCGCCGCCATGCAGCAACTGGCTGGATACCTTGCCGATACCGGGCAGCTTGTCGATCGCGCGATGCGCATCCGGCGCAGCGGTGCCGGCGAGTACGACCTTGCGTTGCCCGTCGACGAAATAGATGCGGCGGCCCGCGTGCTTCTCGTGGCTGTCGATTACCCTGGTCAGACTGTCTGCGCGTAGGCCGATGCCCGTCACGCCGAGGAAGGCGCCGTTGGCATCTTCCATGCGGTGATTGATGAAGATCGTCACGGCATTGCCGTTGGCGCGATCAATATCGATCTCCGCCAGGAACTGCTGCTTCATGTTGCGCATGCGGAAGAACCAGCTGTCGTTCGCATCGTTCTCCTGCACGGTTTTCAACGTGCCCTGCGGCGTATAGTAATTGCGGCTGCCGTCCGATATCAGGAAGGCGGCGACCGCGCCGTACTGTTCCCGGATCCCGGACAGGTAGCGCACAATGGCGCCCGTATCGTTTTCTCCCGCCGCCAGCCAGTCGCGCACGAAACTGTCGCCCGCCATCGCCGATGCGATCAGCGCCGGACGCATCACCAGCGACTGGACCTCCGCGTATAGCGAGTCGCTCGCCAGGGGCAGCGCCTGTTCGGTGATGCCGCGCTGGACCGCGTCGCGCGACACCACGTAGGCTGCAATGCTGGTGGTGAGGAAGCCTGCGGTCAGCAGCAGGCTGATCCAGACCAGGACGCGATATTTTTCAGGGAATAACCGCATGAGCTCCCTCGAGAGATGGCCGGCCTCGCCGGCTCGTGTGATCAAGTATGCGACACGGATGTCCGATCGTGCAACACAAGCGTTACATCCTGTAAGGGCTATGCGACATACGCCGACGCACGTACCGGGCTGTAACCGTAAGTTGATTGTCAAAATGGCAGTGCCCCGAAATCTCGGGCATCATTCGACTATCTCCGCATAGTGCCCCAGGCCGCAGTGCCGGGCACCGACCAAGAACAAACATGGAGGCAGCGTGAATGACCTGATTGAAAAATGGTTATCCACAGAAGGCTTCATGCCTCACGGGCAGTGCTATCTGTGGATGCCGGAATTGTTGTGGGCCTCCGTGGTTGCGGACGCAGTCCTCGGGATCGCGTATTACGCGATCTCGGCAGCCTTGCTCTATCTCGTGCGCAAGGGGCACGGCCTGCAATTCAACTGGATCTACGCGATGTTCTCGCTGTTCCTCCTTGCCTGCGGCACCGCTCACTTCATCTCGGTCTGGACGATCTGGCATCCATCCTATTGGTTCGACGTCTCGGCCCGGAGCGTGGCGGCAATGGCGTCGATGGCGACGGCCGTGATGCTGTGGCCGCTCATTCCGAAGATACTCCAGGTTCCGTCGCCCAAGCGCATGCGCATGGCAATCGACCAGCTCCAGCACGAAATCGACGAGCGCCGGAAGGCGGAGGATGCACTGCGCCAATCGCAGGCGACCCTGCGCGAACTCGCCGCTTACCAGGAGCGCATCCGCGAAGACGAACGCAAGCGCATCTCGCGCGAGATCCACGACGAACTCGGCCAGAACCTGCTCGCGCTGCGTCTTGATGTCTCCGCCTTGCATGCGCGCGCCGGCGAAAGCCATCCCCGTTTGAGGGATCGCGCCGAAACCGCGCTCGAATACATCGACACCACGATGAAATCGATCCGTTCGATCATGAACAACCTGCGCCCCGCCGTGCTGGACCTAGGCCTGCAGGCGGCCATCGAATGGCAGGTTTCGCAGTTCGAGCGCCGCAACGGCGTGATCTGCGAAGTCGCGATGAATGACGAGGGCTACAAGGTCCCGGAGGCGGAGGCAACCGCCGCCTTCCGCATCCTCCAGGAATCCCTCAACAATATCGGCCGCCATGCACGTGCCAACTACGTTCGCATCGAAGTGTGCATCGAAAAGGAGCGCCTGGTGATGGTGGTCAAGGACGACGGCGTCGGCATGTATCCGGGCGACAGGCGCAAGGCGCATCGATTTGGCTTGCTCGGAATGGAAGAGCGCATCACCATGCTCGGCGGCGAACTGGATATCGACAGTGCGCCGGGGAAGGGAACGGTGCTGCGGATCGCGATCCCGATACCGCAGGCAACGAGCGACGTGGAATCGGTGCAGGCCTGACTGCCGGCATTTCCGAGGAGAACGCATGATCATCACACACGCAGGCAAGACGCCTCGCATCGATCCAGATGCCTATGTGGCGCCGAATGCCGTCATCTGCGGCGACGTCACCATCGGCCCCGGGACGCGCATTCTGTTCGGGGCCCAGGTAATTGCGGAGGGCGGTGCAATTGAAATCGGCAGGGAATGCATCGTTATGGAGAATGCGGTGCTGCGCAGCACATCGCGGCATTCGCTGGGCATCGGAAACAACTGTCTTGTCGGACCGAATGCGCATGCGGTCGGCTGCACCATCGAGGACGAGGTGTTCGTCGCGACCGGGGCCTCGGTATTCCACGCGGCGAGGCTGGGCAAACGATGCGAGGTACGCATCAATGGTGTGGTGCATATCAAGACACATGTGCCGCCGGGCGTGACGGTGCCGATTGGCTGGGTTGCGGTTGGCGAGCCTGCCGAAATACTGCCGCCGGATGCGCATGACAGGATCTGGACGGCTCAGAAGCAGTTGAACTTTCCGCTGACGGTGTACGGGATCGATCGGGAGGAGGCGGATATGGTGAAGATTACCCGTGGCTTGTCGGCATCACTGGGCGGACATCGGGGTGATATTGTGGAGGAAGGGTAGCGTTCCGGTAGTGTTCCTTTATCCGCTGCGCGACTTAATGGGGAATGTTCCCCGATGAAGTCTTGTCGAAAACCATGCGTTTTGCAGGCACTGACAGGTAGGCAGCATGAATTGCTGATGGCTTTCATGATCTTGCCAATGCGAACAGTTGCCGTCGATCCATGTTCCCGGAGATCGCATGAAGGGCATTCCGGACAGCACCGCCACGTCCTCGGCTGAAGCAGCGGCCGGCGAGGCTATTGCCAACGCAAAGCAGGTTGGCTTGCGTTACGTGAGCGACAACATGCCCGGCATCGCGCGCGTGCCCGACAAGGACAGCTTCCATTACATCGATGCGGACGGCAAGCACGTACGCGACGAAGAGACGCTGGGGCGCATCAAGTCACTGGCGATTCCTCCTGCGTGGACCGACGTGTGGATCTGCCCCTGGCCGAATGGCCACATCCAGGCGACCGGGCGCGATGCCAAGCGGCGCAAGCAATACCGCTACCATCCGCGTTGGCGCAGTGTGCGCGACGAAGCGAAGTACGAGCGCATGCTCAACTTCGGCAAGGCGCTGCCCTTGATCCGCAGGCGCGTCGACGAGACGCTCAAGCTGCCGGGCTTGCAGCGCGAGAAGGTGCTGGCCACCATTGTCTACCTGCTCGAAGCGACGATGATGCGCATCGGGAACGAAGAGTACGCGCGCCAGAACAAGTCCTTCGGCCTCACCACGCTGCGCGACCGCCATGTACGCATCGACGGCAGCGAAGTGGAATTTCGCTTCCGCGGCAAGAGCGGTGTACAGCATTCGGTGAAGGTCGACGACAGGCGGCTGGCACGCATCATTCGCAGCACACGCGACCTGCCCGGGCAGGAGTTGTTCCAGTACGTCGATAACAATGGCGAGCAGCGCAGCGTGGATTCGGCCGACGTCAACGACTACCTGCGCAGCATCACCGGCGAGGACTACACCGCGAAGGATTTCCGCACATGGTCCGGTACCGTGCTGGCGGCGCTGGCGCTGCAGGAATACGAGAAGTTCGATTCCGAGGCCCAGGCGAAGAAGAACGTGGTGCGCGCGATCGAGTCGGTCGCGGAAAAACTTGGCAACACACCCAGCATCTGCCGCAAGTGCTATGTGCATCCGGCAGTGATCGAATCGTACCTCGACGGAACGATGCTCAATGCGATGCAGGAGCGCGCGCGCGAGGAGATGGCGCACGAGTTGGAGGAACTGGGAGCGGAAGAGGCGGCGGTGCTGGCATTGCTGCAGGAGCGGCTGGCGCAGGCGGCGAACGCCGGCCCGGCAAAGGCGAAAAAGGAACGGCCGAGGAAGCGCTCGTCCAAATGAGCGGTCAGAAGCGAAGAGGCGTGCTCATCCGCTCTGGGTTGGCTGTCAATCCGCCGGCAGATACTTCCTCGTCACATCCTCGATCATCCTCGCCGTGCCAGGCTTGCGCAGCGAATTGTCGAGCTGGCGCAGGATTTCCTGCGCTCGCGGATGCGTCTTGCGCACCAGCAGATGGAAAGGTACTTCTGCCGCCGCAAACGGTGCAGGCCGTGACATGATCTGCTGCGGCGTCAGCCCCAGCTTCCTGATGCGCGCGGCGAGTCCCAGTGAGAGTCCGGCAAGCAGGATACGGCGTTGTCGGTCCATGACACTCTTCTTGTATGTGGACCATGGCATCTTACCCTTCATGGGATAATTGCGGAATCCCAATCACGCAATGGAAACCGACATGATTCTCGAACTCGCCGACATCCGCATCCAGCCCGGCAAGCAAACCGAATTCGACGCCGCCATCCAGCGCGGCCTCGAACAGGTGATCTCCAAGGCCAAGGGCTTCCGCGGCTACAAGGTCAACAAGGGCATCGAGTCGCCCGAGCGCTATGTGCTTACGATCTTCTGGGAGACCCTGGAAAACCATACCGTCGACTTCCGCCAGTCCCCGGCCTTCACCGAATGGCGCAGCATCGTCGGCCCGTTCTTCGCCGCACCGCCGGTGGTCGAGCATTTCACGCTGCTGGCCAAGAGCCCGGCCTGAATAGCGCACGTCCCGGTCAATATCAATTTTCCTCACGACCGGGAATAAAGCCGATCACCCCTCGTATAGTCATGCATCCACCGCCGTTCGAAGAGGTGTTGTATTTTTTGTATGGCGAGGGGCGATGGCCAACCTCTTTACCCGCAACCTGTTCTGGAAAGCTCTACATCCCGGTCTGCGCATTGCCGGTGCTGTGCGCAGCTGCGGCAAAAGGTCGGTGTGCTGGCGTAGGTGGCTGGGGTATTCAAGTTGGAAGAAGGCGCATGTCGGTCCGCGTCCTACAGCCTTGCGGGGAATTGCCGCCTGGCCGGCAGGCCGGACGCCGGAAACCGTCATTTGCGTCACCAACCCGCCGGGAATGCCGCATTGCGACAAGGTGTTGCACGAATTCAATTCATTTTGCACGGTGGAGTGATATGATCCAAATTCAGGCATCCCCGCCAAACCGTTCCCGCACGTGAGGTCGAACAAGAATGTCTTTCAATGTTGACGTTGTTACACTGACGCTCATTGCCGTCATTGCCGCGCTCATCATCGGCATTCTTGCCTACGCCAGCGCTGCCAAGGCCAAGGCCAGCCGCGCCCGGCGCCACGCCACCCTGATCCGCAACACCATCATCGATTACTTCCGCCGCAGCGGCGTCGAGGTGTCCGCCGACGCGACCTCTTTCGACGGCAGCCGCTATACAGCGGTGGTCGAGTCGGAGCCGATGAAGCGTTTCCGCCTGTCGCACATCATCGAGATGACCCTGCGCGAGCACGTTCGCAAGTCCTGCGGGCTGGAGCTGGAAAAGATCTACTGGCGCTTCCCGATCAAGGAAGCGACGCAGGCGGTGACTGTATCGCGCGACGGCGAAGCCAAGCCGAATGGCGCGGAAGAGAAGAAGCCGGACGAGCACACCGACGACTACATCAACGAAGGCCTCGAGAATTACCGCCACATCCCCAAGCCCGAAGTGACCGAGCTGTCGTGGGAAACCTTCGAACAGATGGCCTCCCTGAACCAGGGCAAGGACGAAGCGTCCAAGCAGTAGTTTTGCTGCGCTGCGGCGAACTCCGTCCTCCCGGCAAGCATTCCCAAGTATTCCCAAGTATTCCATTAAGCAGTTTCCTGAGCGTCCCACGCTCGATCCACCTGTTTTCATCCTCCCGGCAATGCGGGAACTCCGCCTCCTGAAAGCTTGACTAACCAGTCCATTCCGGCTCCGGCCGGGTGCTGAGGTGCCACTGCAATGGAGGAAAAACCATGCAAGACCAGGCAGCAAGCCCGCTACCGGCGGGGCAGGCGACGGAATCCTTACCGGATATCAATTCCCCACCCGCTACCGTCGCCGAATACGACCAGCAAGCCACTCCCTCCTTCGATACCTTCTACCGCTCTCCCAAATCCGATCGTGCCGAACAGCTCGCCAAGGCGCTCGGCTGGTTCAGCATCGGCATCGGCCTGGCGCAGCTGATCGCGCCGCGCGGCATGTCGCGTGCCATCGGCGTGCAGGAGCGGCCGAAAGTGATGCGGGCGCTGGGCGCACGCGAAATCGCCAGCGGCCTCGGCATCCTGAGCCAGCGGCGGCCGGCCAACTGGCTGTGGCTGCGTGTGGCCGGGGATGTGATGGACCTGGCGATGCTGGGCGCCGCCGCGCGCGCGCCGGGCAGCATGCGCAATCGTGTGGGCTGGGTCACTGCCGCCGCCGCCGGCGTTGCTGTGCTCGACCTGCTTTCGAGCATCGACAACACGCAGCGCAAGCAGATGGGACAGGGGCCGACGGCGACAGGCGACGTGCGGCTGGAGAAAAGCATCACCGTCAACCGCTCGCCGGAGGAGTGTTACCGCTTCTGGCACGACTTCGAAAGCTTCCCGCGCTTCATGAAGCATCTCCATGCCGTGCAACTGACGGGCGACAACCGCATGCATTGGGTCGCAGCCGGCCCGGCCGGCAGTACGGTCGAATGGGATGCAGAGCTGATCGCCGACGAGCCGGGCAGGCACATCGGGTGGCGTTCGCTGGAAGGCTCGCAGGTCGATAACGAGGGCGTGGTCCGGTTCGAGCCAGCACCGGGCGGCCGCGGCACCATCCTGCGGGTGTTCATGCGCTACAGCCCGCCGGGCGGCATCGCCGGTGCACTGGTGGCGAAAATGTTCGGCGAGGAGCCGTCGCTGCAGATCGACGAAGACCTGCGCCGCTTCAAGTGGCTGATCGAAACCGGCGAGATCCCGACCACCGTCGGCCAGCCTTCAGGCGAGCGCGGGACGGTGACACGGATGCTGATCAGGAAAGGACAACCGGGATGAGAGCGACAGTCTGGCATGGCAAGAAAGACGTGCGGGTCGATAATGTGCCCGATCCGCAGATACTCAATCCGCGCGACGCCATTGTGAAGATCTCGTCGACCGCGATCTGCGGTTCCGACCTGCACCTGTACAACGGCTTCGTACCGGCCATGGAAAAGGGCGACATCCTCGGCCACGAGTTCATGGGCGAGATCGTCGAACTGGGCAGCGCCGTGACCAACCTGGCGATCGGCGACCGCGTCGTCATCCCCTTCCCGATCGCCTGCGGCAACTGCTTCTTCTGCCAGGAGAAACTGTATTCGGTGTGCGAGAACTCGAATCCGAATGCGGCGCTGGCGGAAAAGATGTGGGGACACTCCACCGCCGGCATCTTCGGCTATTCGCACCTGACCGGCGGTTATGCGGGCGGGCAGGCGGAGTATGCGCGCGTGCCGTTCGCCGACGTCGGCGCGTTCAGGATCCCGGATGGCATGACTGACGAGCAGGTGCTCTTCCTGTCCGACATCCTGCCGACCGGCTACATGGCAGCGGAGGCCTGCGAGATCAAGCCGGGGGCGGTGGTGGCGGTATGGGGCTGCGGTCCGGTCGGGCAGTTCGCGATACAGAGCGCCTACTTGCTCGGCGCGGAAAAGGTAATCGGCATCGACCGCTTCCCGGAACGCCTGCGCATGGCGCGCGAGAAGTCCAAGGCCATCACGCTGGACTATGAAGAGGTGGACGTGGCGGCGGGGCTGAAGGAACTGACCGGCGGCCGCGGTCCGGACGCGTGCATCGATGCGGTCGGCATGGAAGCGCACGGCATGGGATTGATGGGCGCATACGACCGCGTGAAGCAGGCGCTGGCGGTGGAAACCGACCGGCCGATTGCGCTGCGCCAGGCACTGATGGCCTGCCGCAACGGCGGGGTGGTGTCGATTCCCGGGGTGTATGGCGGCTTCCTGGACAAGGTGCCTTTCGGTTCGGTGATGAACCGCTCGCTGACCATCAAGACCGGCCAGACGCATGTGCATCGCTACATGCAGCCGCTGCTGGAGCGCATCCAGCGCGGCGAAATCGATCCGGCGGTGGTGATCACGCATCGCCTGCCGCTGGAAGAGGCACCCTACGGCTACGACATCTTCTGCAACAAGCAGGACGATTGCATCAAGATCGTGTTGAAACCCTGAAGGCAATCCGCTGCGCCGGTGCGCAGCGGGTCCTCCGTTACAACTTCATCGGGCTGGTACCCGGACGGCTGCCAGCGCTCAGCCATTGCTTGAGCTTGCGCACGCCGAGCGACAGCAGCGTCCCGGCAACGAACAGCAGCACCAGCGCGCCGGTCAGCGTCGCGAACAGGGCGAGCGTCAGCACGCTCACGATCGCGGTGCCGGCGACCTTCCATTTCCACCAGCGGCCGAGCATTGCGTGCATCGCTTCGCCGGCGGCATAGCGCGCCTGCCGGTGTGCACGATGTTCTCCGGTAGCCTCCGGGGCGTCGACCACTTCCCATTCCACTTTTTCAGTCATTTTCCTTCTCCCGAGCGAATGCGCTCCTGAAAAACGGACATCATAGAAGAATCCGCTCTTTCGGAAAACCGAAGAAACATGTTGTATATCTTCGAGAAATCAGAAGCCATCATGCTCGCCCGCACAGCTTGCGATATTGCCAATGAAGTCGCTAAGACATGCGCTGCCCTAATGAATTCCCCAAAAACATCGCCCCGCGGGAAAAATTCCCGCGGGGCGACCGGTGTTGTTTCCGCTGTGACCAGGCTTATGGCGTATCCGCGCTGCCCGCTTCGCCCGTCTTGCCTGCAATGACGGTAATTTCGCCGCTTTGCGTCACCCTGCTGACAGTGTGGTTGGAAACATCGGTCACATAGAGGTTGCCCGATTCGTCGATGGTGATGCCGTTGATCGACATGAACGGCACGCTTGAACTGGCCACGACGGTCACCGTACCGGTGGCGCTGACGCGACGCACGATGCCCAGGGCCGCGACGAACACGTTGCCGCCGCTGTCCGCCACGATGGCGAAGGTATCCATGAACAGTCCGGGGGCGGTTTCGCCATTCAGCGTGCCGGCGAGCGTGCTGACCGTGCCGTCCGTGGCGATCCTGCGGACGAAGGTGCTGCCCTCGGGGATGTTCGGCGCCGGCGGGCCGAACCAATCGGTCAGATACACATTCCCGGCCGGATCGGTCGCGATGCCCACCGGGCCGAGGAAGGTCGCCGTCGTGGCAGTGCCGTCGGCACGCCCGCGCATGCCACGTGTGCCGGCGTAGGTGCTGACCGTGCCGTCGGTCGAAATCCTGCGTACGAGGGAGTTCTCGGTGTCGGCCACATACACATTGCCGGATCCATCCACGGCGACACCCCAGGGGCGACGGAAGCGTGCCGTCGCACCGGGGCCGTCGGCATCGCCCAGCTCGCCCGAGGCGCCGGCGAGTGTGGTGACAACGCCGGCCGGGGAGATCTTTCTGACTGCGCTGTTATCGACGGCATAGACATTGCCGGCGCCATCGACAGCGATGCCCCGCAATGCGGAAAAGCGGGCCGCTGCACCGGTGCCGTCAGCACTTCCACTCGCGCCAGGCGAGCCTGCCAGCGTGGTGACGACGCCCAGTGGTGTCTTCTTGCGTATCGTGTTGTTGCCGGAATCCGCGATATACAGGTTGCCGCTGCTGTCGCGCGCGATGCCCATCGGCTGGTTGAAGCGAGCCTGGGTCGCGTCGGCCTGGGAAGTATTACCCGATGTTGTGCCGGAGCCGTCCTTCGACGTCGTGTCACCGTTGCCCTGGCCGGCGGATTGCGGCGTCTGCGTCGATCCGGTGCTTGTGCCGCTGCCCGTGTTCGTTGTTCCTGTTGTGCCGTTAGCGTTCGTGCCTATGCCGGTGCCGCCGTTCGGCGCTGTTGTTCCCGTCATCGCGGACTGCGGCGTCGCGGTTCCAATACTATCTCCGCCACCACCGCCGCATGCTGCAAGCATTACGCAAAGAAGACCTGCCGTGATTCGACTGTCCAGAGTTACCCTTAACACGTGTCACCTCAAACTTGATGATGCTCCCTGCATCGCGAGGCCTTGTTCACCGGCCTTCAGCTGAGGACTCATCATCACCGAGCAGGTGTCGCGCCCGTTTGAGAAAAGTCAGCGCAAAGGCCTCCACGGTCAAGAGTGTTGTATTCGTGTCGAAGACGGCATGCATGCGCAGTCCGTCTTTGATACTTGTTAAACCTGCGCGCTGTGCCGGCTGTCCACCCACCGCATGCCGCGCATTACCCGGCAGATCGAATCCACATGGCGATGGTCGGTGCCGCAACAACCGCCGACGACAGACAGGCGAGGCAGCGTGGTCCGCAACGCGCCATACAGCAAGCCCAGTTCTTCGGCGTCGCCGGCATCGAGGTCGGTGCTTTCATCCAGTTCCGCATGGCTGCGCCGCGAGGCATTTGCGCGCAGGCCGCGGATGCGTTGCAGCCAGGCGCCATCGCCGCGCAAGACATGTTCGAAATGCGTCGGATGCGCGCAGTTGATCATGTAGTAGACCGGATAGCCGTCGCTTGCTTCATCGGTGCGCGTGATCGCTTCCGCCAGTGTCTGCCCGGAAGGCAGGCAACCGTCTGTCTCCAGCGTGAACGACAGCGCCAGCGGCATCTCGCATGCCTTGGCCGCGGCTGCAATGCCGATCGCCTCTTCCACATAGTTCATCGTGAAAGCAGCGACCATGTCGGCGTCAGTTTGCGCGAAGCTCGCGACCTGCGGCGTGTGATAGCCCTCGGCCTCACTGGCGCTCATGCAGGCACCCGGCTTGTAGCCGTCGCCGCGCGGCCCGATGTTGCCGCTGATGACGATGCGGGTCTGCGGGGTTTCGTACTGTGCGCGTATCTTCAGCAGCAGGGAGATTGCCTTGCGGTTGGCGTCCGCCAGTGTCTCGCTGTCGTAACCGAGCCTTGCCGCCCAGTCCGGATTGGCGCGCCAGGTCGGTGCCTCCAGCACCAGTCCCACGCCGTGCGTGCGCGCCAGTTCGGCGTAGCAGGCAAAGTAGCGCTGTAGTACGGCAGTGCCCTTGTCATCCTTCAACAGGTCGAAGGCGGCGAAATAGGGCAGGCCCACACGGTCATGGAAGATCAGTGTGGTTTCCAGGCCGCCATCGGTCATGAACAGGTGATTATTCAGTTGCGGCAGGTGGTGACGGTATTTGCTCATGGCATGTCTCCTTGATTGCGGGAAAAAGCGCGCCTATCGGCGCCGCTTTGTTTTAAATTAGGTAGGTGAAAAGTTACGCCTCACCTGTCCCGAGGACTAAAGCCATTTCGGCAAACAACCCGACAAATCGGCCATGAGCGACGACGCCAAACCCGCCCGGATTGCCATCCTTGCCTTCCCGGAAACCTCCGCTTCGGTGGTGTATGGCATGTACGATCTGTTCATGTCTACCGGACGCGACTGGGGCCTGATCGTGAGCGGGCAGCCGGGACGGGAATTGATCCGGCCCATCGTTGTGTCGAGCCAGCGGGAAGGATTTGCCGCAGGCAACGGCGTGCTGATCACGCCGCAGGCCGCGCTGGAAGACTGTCTCGATGCCGACATCATTTGCGTGCCTGAGGTGTTGGTGCCGCCGGGCGAGCCGCTGGACGGCCTGTTCGATACCGAGATCGACTGGCTGCGGCGCTGCCATGCCTCCGGCGCGACGCTGGCGACCGCCTGCTCCGGAGCGATGCTGCTGGCGCAGGCCGGCCTGCTCGACGGGCATGAGGCAACGACCCACTGGGCCTACTGCGACGTGATGGCGCACCGCTACCCGAACATCAAGGTGCGCGGTCAGCGTGCCTTGGTGGCATCGGGCGAGGGGCAGCGACTCATCATGGCCGGCGGCGGTACCTCCTGGCTCGACCTTGCTCTTTATCTGATCGCCCGGCTGGCGGGGGTGGACGCCGCGATGCAGGTGGCGCGCCTGAACCTGATCGACTGGCATGAAACGGGGCAGCAGCCTTTCGCCCGGCTGGCCCGGTCAAGGCAGGTGGAAGACGCGGTGATTGCCCGCTGCCAGGCCTGGATCGCCGAGCACTATGCAGAGCCTGCACCGGTTGCGGCCATGGTGCAGCTAAGCGGTCTGGCGGAGCGGTCTTTCAAGCGGCGCTTCCAGCAGGCGACCGGCATGTCGCCGCTCGAGTACGTGCACACCTTGCGTCTCGAGGAAGCCAAGCAGATGCTGGAGTCCTGTACGCAGCCGGTCGAGGCGATAGCCAATGAAGTCGGCTATGAGGATGCCGGCTTTTTCAGCCGCCTGTTCCGCAGGCAGGTGGGCATCACCCCTGCGCAGTACCGCAAACGCTTCGGCACGATGCGCAAGGCGCTGGAAGCCGGCGGCTGAGTTGCATCATCCCCCTTGACCCTCACGCAACGTGAGGCTTTACTCTGCAGTCTGAAGGGAGACCCCATGTTGCTCAAGATCGGAGAACTGGCCAAGCGCACTGGCCTGACCGTGCGCACGCTGCATCACTACGACGACATCAAGCTGCTTTGCCCGTCGGCACGCTCGGACGCCGGCTATCGCCTGTACAACCGCAAGGATATCGAACGCCTGCACCGCATCCAGGCCTTGCGCCGCATGGACCTGTCGCTGGCCGAAATCGGTGCACTGCTGGAAAACGACGGCGCCGGCTTGCAACAGGTGATCGAGCAGCAGATCGCGCTGCTCGACCGCCAGGCCGCGAAAACGATCGAACTGCGTGACCGTCTGAAGGCGCTGCTCGAGCGTGTAGCGCACAACGAGGAGCCGGACTTGCCCGACTGGCTGGTGACGCTGGAGATGATGGCGATGTATGACAAGTATTTCACCAGCGAGGAAGTAGCCAAGTTGCGCGAGATCAAGGCACAGGAAAACCGGACGGAAATCACGGAGTCCATGGCCCTGATCGCCGACATCCGTGCACTGATGGATAGCAGGGTGCCGCCGGAAAGCGAGGAGACGCAGGCATTGTCCATCCCCTGGATGGCACTCGCCGACCGCCGCATGGACGGCGACGCAAGACTGATCCGCAAGGTCGACAGGATGCACCGGTACGAACCGGTGGCGCAGGCACTGACGGGCGTCGACGGCGCGATGATCGATTACATGGCGCGTGCCTCGCTCACTTACCGTGTGTCGATCTATGGCAAGTACCTGAGCGAGGACGAGTTGCGCTCGATGCCGGAGCGTTTCATGGCGCATCGCTTGCGCATCATGGATCTCACGTCCGAATTGGCGGAAATGGTGGCGCGCGGAGGCGACCCGCGCAGCGCCGAAGGGCAGGAATTATCTGCGCGCTGGTTCGAGTTGAGCGTGGACCTCTGGGGCCGCGACCCGGAAGTGCATATGAAGGTCCGGGCTGCCCACCTGAACGAGCCCTATCTCCTGGTAGGCACAGGCTTCAACCGGGACATGCTCGACTTCCTCCATGCAGGCATTGGCTGGCTGGTCGAACAACGAAGAATGAACGGACTGGAAATCCTATGAATGATCCTGAAACCAGTAACACCAAGGTCTCGCTCTTCCGCGACCGCAACTTCTTCTGGCTCTCGGCCGGCGCATTGATCTCCATGATCGGCGACCAGTTCACGCTGATCGCCTTGCCCTGGCTGGTGCTGAAGATGACCGGCGACCCGCTCGTGCTGGGCACCGTGCTGGCGGTGACCAGCATCCCGCGCGCACTGTTCATCCTGGTCGGTGGCGCGCTGGTGGACCGGCATTCGCCCAAGCGCGTGCTGATGCTGACCAAGTACGTCAACACGGTACTGCTCGGCGTGCTTGCCGCGCTGGTCTTCAGCGGCAAGCTGACGCTGCCGCTGGTGTATGGGCTGGCGCTCGCGATCGGCCTGTCGACGGCATTCAGCATTCCCGCCGCCACCTCGATCATGCCGCATGTGGTGGCACGGGAACACCTGCAGCGCGCCAATGGCACGATGATGGGCATGCGACAGCTGTCGTTCTTCGTCGGCCCGCTGCTTGCCGGCGGCTTGATCGCAATCTCCGGCGGAGACCACAACGGCACGATGCAGGACGCGCGCGGACTGGGGCTTGCCTTCCTGCTCGATGCGCTGACCTTCGCGCTGTCGGCATGGACGCTGGCCAGGGTTGCGGTGTCCGAAGGAGCGCGCGGGCAGGGCGTCGTGCAATCGGTGTGGAAGGCCGTCGGTGAAGGCGTGCGCTATTGCTGGAACGACCGCGACTTGCGTGTCTGTTTCAGCTACTGGGCGGCAATAGCGCTGTTCATCAGCGGACCGGTCCAGGTCGCGGTTCCGGTACTGGCCGAGCATGTCGGCGACAGCGCGGCCGCGCTCGGCCTGCTGGCGGGCGCGCACGGTGCAGGCACCCTGCTCGGCATGGCTGTCACCGGCATTCGTCCCGGTTTCAGTCTCGGCAGTTTCGGCACCACCATCCTGGTGCTCGACGGCGTGATCGGCGCCCTGTTCATGCCGCTGGGCTTGATCGAAACGGCGTGGCAGGGAGGCGTCCTGTTGCTGGTAATCGGCATGCTCGGCGGCTTCGTGCAAGTCACCGTATATACATGGCTGCAGCGTGCCGCGGCACCGGCCCTGCTCGGCAGGACGATGGCGATGTTCATGTTCATCTTCATGGGCATTGCGCCCATGTCGGCGGCGGTGACCGGCCTGCTGATGCGCAGCATCACCCTGCCGCAGCTGTTTGCCGGCAGCGGCGCGCTGCTGGTCGCCATTGTCGCCGTGGCATTTGCGTTCTCCGACATGCGTACTGTGGGTGCAGCCAGGAGCATGCAATAACTTCAATCAGGAGATGTTGCGTCCGTACGGCGGGGGGCGGCGCAAGGATGGATCGAATTTCCTGCGCCGGATGCCAGCGCGTCGATCGCGGAACAGCTGCTGAAATTCCGCGACAACGGCGTGCAGGCCGCGCTCGACGACTTCGGCACCGGGTATTCCTCGCTGGCCTACCTGAAGAAATTCGATATCGACTACATCAAGATCGACCAGGCTTTCGTGCGCAACCTGGCGCCTGGATTCGACGATCTCACGCTATGCGAGGCGATCATCGTCATGGCCCACAAGCTGGGCATCAAGGTGATCGCGGAAGGCGTGGAAACCGAGGAGCAGCACCGCCTGCTTGCGCAGAGCAAGTGCGATTACGCGCAAGGCTACCTGTTCTCGAAGCCGGTGACCGCGCAGGAGTTCGAGCGCTTGCTGCCGGCCAGGCAGGAACCAGCCGATCCCATCCGGTCCTGAACCGAAAAAGAAAGCCCGCCGGCATGGCAGCGGCGGGCGAAACCCCACACTTTTGCGTGGAGAAGAGACACGCGTATGGTAGCGGCGGCGCTGCTTGGTCACTATTGGGTGTTATACGAATACGGTTAACACCTAATCAAAACTTGGCAAACCGATCGACAGACCCTAATGGGGCGCGCCAATCATCGCGTGTGTCCAACTTATGTCTGCGCCCACACCCCATGAATATGGGGTGGCGCGTCACGCATATCGCGCGCCTACCACCTGCATGAATTGGCCCGACATACAGGCCACTCTGGAATCCCTGGCACAGGGCTCGTCGACGCTGACATCGACCGAGAAACTATGCAGCGCAGCATTTGTCAAAAATTTGCTAGCGACCTACGGTTTCCAATTAGGCGTGCCATTGCAGTTCGTCGGCGGGACGTGCAGCGAAACGAAACCAGTGTTCGGTCAATGAATCGAAGCGGCGACAGGGCCGGCAGATGACCAAGCGGGCATTGCCGTCCTGTTGCAATCCCGTCTTGAGCATCCAACGAGTCGAGGCATGGCATGGACGCGCCAACAACACGCAAGAAAGAACGGTCGGATTACCTGAAGACGTTGAACATCGATGAAGATGAAATCGCCAATCGCAAGAAGTTCCTGCAGTTCGGCAATGAAGACGTCGAGCGCCTGAAGAGCGTCAGTAGTCTTGCCGACCGTTATGCCGACGAGGTGATCGAAGAGTTTTACCGGCACTTGCTTTCCTTCGAGGAAACCCGCGTTTTCTTCGACAATCCGGATACCCTGGAGCGGGTGAAGAATGCCCAGAAGAATTACTTCCTGCGCCTGACCCGGGGAGATTACGGTCCGGATTACATCGAGAACCGGCTGCGCGTCGGCAGCGTGCACGAGCGCATTTCCCTTCCGGTGAAAGCTTACCTCGGGATGTACAACTTCTACCTGCGGTCGGTGTTTGCACGCCTGCACGAAACCTACCGGGACGAGCCGACGCGCGCATTCGACACTTTCGTGTCGCTGATGAAGCTGACTTTCCTCGACATCGGACTGGCAATCGATACCTATGTCGAGTCGCGCGAACGCACCATCGGGCAGCAGCAGGATGCAATCAAGGAACTTTCCACGCCGGTGCTTCCTTTCCGGGAAGGAATCCTGCTTCTGCCGGTCATCGGGATGATTGATTCCTTCCGCGCCAGCCAGCTGACCGAGCAATTGCTGCATTCCATACGCGATACCCGCGCGCGCGTCGTCGTCGTCGACATCACCGGTGTGCCCTACGTCGATTCGCGTGTGGCCAGCCACCTGGTGCAGACCGTGGAGGCCGCGCGCCTGATGGGATCGCGCGTGATCGTGTCCGGGGTGTCGCCTGAGATCGCGCTGACGATGGTGACCCTGGGCATCGATCTCGGCCGCATTGAAACCGTCGGCGATATGCAAAGCGGCCTGGAGCGCGCCGAGCAGCTTAGTGGTTACAGGATGGTGCGAACCGATCCAGGGCGCACGCTCGATCAGGACCGCGAGTGAGGATGCGATGGCGGTCCCCATCCTCAAGCAGGAACATTACCTGATCGCATCCATCCAGGATGAACTCACCGACGCCGAACTCATCCTGCTGCGTGACCAGCTGGTGGCGAAGGTACGGCAGTTCCGTTCGCGCGCCGTGGTCATCGACGTCACAGTCCTCGACGTCATGGACTCCTTCGCTGCGCGCACCTTGCGATCCGTCGCACACATGACGAAGTTGCTCGGGGCCGAAACCGTCGTGGTGGGCATCCAGCCCGACGTCGCGCTATCCATGGTCCAGCTTTGCCTGACCCTGGAGGGAATCACTGTCGCGATGGACCTGGAGGACGGCCTTGCCATCCTGCGAAGACGCGAGGGGCGCAGCCATGCTGCAAGCAAATGACCTTGAAACGGTCATGCCGCTCAGGTCCGACCTCGATGTCCTGAAGGCCAGGCAGACCGGCAAGGAATTGGCGGCTTCGCTGCGATTCACCAACAGCGAGCGCACCATTATTGCAACCGCGATTTCAGAAATCGCGCGCAATACCGTGCTGTATGCACAGGCCGGGCGCATGCAGCTGAAGCTGATTCGTCAGGGAATCAGGCGCGGCCTGCTCGTCGTTGCGGAGGACGACGGCCCGGGCATCCCCGACCTCAAGCTGGCGATGCAGGACGGTTACACGACTTCGCGCGGTCTGGGGATCGGGTTGCCGGGCGCCAAACGTTTGATGGATGAATTCGACATCGTGTCCGAAGTCGGCAAGGGCACGATCATCACGATGAAGAAATGGGAACGGTAGCACCATGCTTCTTCCGGATGACGAGCCGTTGGTGAATTACTGGGTTGCAGAGCGGCCAATACCGGGAGAGAGTGAGTCTGGCGACCAGTATCTGGTGGCCCATTATCCCGGCGGGGTGCTCGTCGCTGTCGTTGACGGACTTGGACATGGCGCAGCGGCAAACCATGCGGCCAAGCTGGCGATCGAGACACTGGCCGCTCAACCTAGTGACCCGGTTGAGGTGCTGATGCAGCGCTGCCACGGCGCGTTACGCCCAACACGTGGCGCCGTGATGACCTTGGCCTCGATCCGAGCCGACATCGACATGCTCACTTGGCTGGCGGTCGGCAACGTCGAGGCAGTATTGAGGCGCAGTCAATTTCCGGATGCCAAGCCGATCGCCATCCTGCCTCGCGGCGGTATTGTCGGCGATCGGCTTCCGGCACTGAATCCCGCATCGCTGCCCATTGCCGGCGGTGACTTGCTGCTGCTTGCCACGGACGGCATTGCCAGCATGTTCGTACGCGATATCGTTCGCCTTGAACATCCGAGGCAACTCGTCAATCATATATTTGCTCAACATGCGAAAAGCACGGATGATGCCTTGATACTGGGGGTGCAATGGATAAGCCGAAGCAAGGCGTCGACGTATGGAAGGCCGTGATTTCACAGACGGGCCAGTCGAGCGAACCGGGTTCGCATGCTTCCAGAGAGGAAAGCCCGCAGAGCTTCCTTCCGGCATTTCGTGACGAATATTCCTCGGCCCTGACTGACTACCTGCGCGGCTTGTCCGCCGAGGGCGCCTTGCTGCACGCTTATGAACTTGGCCGAAAAGCCGCCATCAGCCGGCTGAGCATCCTCGACCTGCACGATGTGCATCAGGGCACGTTGATTTCCGTTTCAAGCGAGAAGCAGCCGGCCGTCGGCCATGACATGGTCAGCTTCCTGAAGAAAGGCGCCGAATTCCTCGACCAGGCGATGGCCCCCTTTGAAATGATGCACCGCGGCTATGTCGAATCCGTCGCGCAGCTGCGGGAAATGAACGAGGTGCTCAAGCATCATGCCGAGGCCTTGCACCAGAGCGAGGAGCGGATGCGGCTGTTCATCAAGCACAATCCTGCCGCTGTTGCGATGCTGGACAGGAATATGCGTTACCTGCTGGTCAGCCCGCGCTGGCATGAAGACTATCGTCTCGGAGACAAGGACCTCACGGGTTTGTCGCATTATGATGTGTTTCCGGAAACGCCGGCAGCATGGCGCGCGATTTACCAGCGCTGCCTGAGGGGCGCGATGGACAAGCGTGATGAGGTGCTGTTCGTGCGCACGGACGGGGCGGTCGACTGTGTTCGCTGGGAGATCCATCCGTGGTATACGGCGCAGGGCGATATCGGCGGGATCATCATGTTCACGGAAGTGATCACCGAGCGCAAAAACCAGGAAAGGAAGATCGCCAGGCTGAGCCGTATCCAGGGACTGATGAGCGCGACCAATGCCGCTATCGTGCGCATCAATCAGCGCGAAACATTAGTGCGGGAGATCTGCCGGATCGCCGTGGAGCATGGCAAGTTCCGCATGGCATGGGTGGGTTTCGGCACAAGCCGCGGGATTGCCGTTTCCAGCATCACCCGGCAACTCGCGCAGAATGATCAGAATGATATCGAGCCGGCTTTGTCCAGCGATACAGTCGATGCACCGGAAGAGAAAGAGTTGATCGGACGCGTCGTGCGTAGCGGCAGGCCGAACGTCTGCAACAACATTGAAAGTGCGAAAAAGCTGCAGCACAAGGCGGAAGCCCTGCGCCACGGATTCCGTTCGTTCGCGATCCTGCCGCTGTGTGCCAGCGGAAAGGTGGTGGGTGTGCTGTGCCTGTATTCCACCGAGCGCGATTTCTTTGACCGCGAGGAAATGAAACTGCTGAACGAACTGGCGGAGGACATTTCCTATGCGCTCAATCACATCGTCAACGAAGAGAAGATCAACTACCTCGCCTACTACAATTCGCTGACCGGCCTGCCGAACCGGGCGCTGTTCTTCGACCGCCTGCAGCGGCAGGTCGAGGTTGCGCGGCACGAAGGGCAGGTGCTGGCGGTGCTCCTGATCGACCTCGTTCGCTTCTCCAATGTCAACGATACCTTCGGTCGCCACGTCGGCGACACCCTGCTGAAAGAAGTAGGCGAGCGCCTGGGCAGCAATATCTCTTCGCATGATACGCTCGCGCACTTCGGCGTCGACGTCTTCGCGATCATGCTGGCTGACATACGCGGCGCGTCGAATGCCGCACATGTGCTCGAGCGCCTGCTCGCGAATTGCTTCGGACCTGCCTTCACCATCGACGGGAGCGAACTGTATGTCGCGGTCAAGGCCGGCATCGCGCTGTTCCCCGGCGATGGCGACGACTACGAGACGCTGTTCAAGAATACCGAGATCGCGCTGCGCAAGGCGCAAAAGTCCGGCGACACCTACCTCTTCTACCGGCGCGAAATGAATGCCAGCGTGGCCAGGCGGCTCACGCTTGAGAACCGGCTGTACCGCGCGCTGGAACGGGACGAGTTTACGCTGTTCTACCAGCCGAAATTCAATACCGCCACGGGCAAAGTTTCCGGACTCGAGGCCCTGCTGCGCTGGAACGATCCGGAGGCAGGGCTGACCCTTCCCTCATCCTTCATTCCCATCCTGGAGGAAACCGGAATGATCCTGCCGGTCGGAAAATGGATCCTGGAGCGGGCGCTTGGCGACTACAAGAACTGGCGCGCCGACGGGTTGAACCCGCCGCCCGTCGCCGTCAACATCTCGGTCATACAACTGCGGCACCGGAACTTCGTCGACTCGCTCACCAGCATCGGCAATCAGATTCCGACGGGTGAGCACATCCTCGACCTGGAGATCACGGAAAGCATCCTGATGGAGGATGTCGACAAGAACATCTCGAAGCTGCAGGCCGCGAAGGACATGGGCATGAAGATCGCGATCGACGACTTCGGGACCGGCTATTCCTCACTGAGCTACCTGACCCAGCTGCCGATCGACCTGCTCAAGATCGACCGCTCCTTCGTGGTCGGGATGAACCGGAGCCCGTCCGGCCTGGCGATCGTGAGTTCGGTGATCTCGCTTGCGCATTCGCTGGAACTGGGCGTGATTGCGGAAGGCGTGGACGACAGGGAACAGGCCAAGCTGCTCAAGCTGCTGCGCTGCGATCAGCTGCAAGGGTTCTATTGCAGCGAGCCATTGCCGCGTGAACAGGTCGCGGCCTTGCTCAATTAGCTTCGGCAAGCTGCCGCAAGGCTTGTGCGGTGGCCGCATCTGCCGGGAAAAACGTTTCCAGTGCCAGTTCCGACAGCGTGACGTCGATCGGTGTGCCGAACACCGTAACAGTGCTGATGAAGGAAAGAATTCCGGCGTCCGTGACGAACTGCAGCGGCACGACCACGCCCGCATACGGGTTGCTGTTGCCCGGCGCATGCGGCTTTGCATCGGCAGGCGGGGGATAGTCGGACAGTTCCTTCATCAAGTCCGCCAGCACCGGATCCGCGGTCAGGCCAACTTGATGGCGCAGGCGCTCGAACAGGTGCGTGCGCCATTCCCAGTAGTTGACGATACGCGGCGCCAGGCCGAGCGGATGCAGGCTCAGCCGCAGCACGTTGACCGGCGGCGCGAGCAGCGAGGGATCGACGCTGGCCAGGAAAAACGGAACAGTCTTGTTGTGCGCGACCAGGTTCCAGTGGCGGTCTACAGCCAGCGCCGGATAGGGCTCGTGCCCGGCGAGCACCAGCTCCATCGCCTTGCGTGCCGGCTGCAGCTGAGGATCGTCCAGGCTGCGCTCCGGGAACACCGGGGCGAATCCCGCCGCCACCAGCAGCGCATTGCGCTCACGCAGCGGGATCTCGAGCCGGTCCGCGAGGCGCAGCACCATTTCCCGGCTGGGCGTGGCGCGGCCGGTTTCCATGAAGCTCAGGTGACGCGTGGAGATTTCCGCGTCCAATGCGAGGTCAAGCTGGCTCATGCGGCGGCGCTGGCGCCATTCGCGCAGAAACTCTCCGACAGGGCGGGTAGCAGTTGTCATGGGGATGATCATAGCGGAATTGCCGGGAGTCTTCCCATTACCTGCCACGTAATCGACTTGCTCCCGGTTGTGGACGAAGATGACTTCACCGCGGCTGTGATGCCGCCGGATCTTCCAACCTTCTTGAGGAGCTTGTCATGCTGAACTTTCAATCGCCTGATTTTCTGCGCCGTGTCCTGGTTGCCGATGCTGTTGCCGGTCTTGGGATGGGGGTGTTGCTGATTGTGGCTGCGGGGATGCTGGAGCCCTTGCTGGGGTTGCCTGCGGATTTGTTGCGGGAGGCGGGGTTCTTGTTGATGCCGATTGGGGTGTTTGTGGCTTATGTCGGGTTGCGGAGGGAGTTGTCTCGGCGGTTGGTTTGGGCTGTGATTGCTGTTAATGCGATTTGGGTGGTGGATAGTTTTGTGTTGCTGGGTTCCGGGTGGGTTGCGCCTACCTTGCTGGGGAAGGTGTTTGTTGTGGGGCAGGCGGTTGTGGTGGCGGGGTTTGCTGAATTGGAGTTTTTTGGGGTGCGTGGGGTTCGCGTGCCGTCTGCTGCCTGATCTTGTTTTTCTTCGGTGCCCCGGTGCTGTAGTCACTCCGTGGAAGCTTGCCGGGGGCGGCCCGGCAGCCGCTCACTTTTCTTGTCTCGCCAAGAAAAGTAAGCAAAAGAAGGCGACCCTGGTCCGCAGCCCCTACGGGGTACCCGAAAAAATACCGCCCCAAGCGGGAAGCGCAGAACTCGCCTTCGGCTCAGACAACTGCGCTTCTTTATCCGCTTGGGACGGTATTTTTTCGGCTGCGTACAAGGGATTTAACTGCACACCCCATCCCCACCCTGATCCTCCACCTCGCCGGCCGCCCTTGAAGGGGAGGGAATCGATGAGACGTTTCTCCGAACAATCGAAGTAGCAAACATTGCGGTCGCCGACTACGCGAGTCAAGTCCTGACCAGTTCCCTCCCCTTCAAGGGCGGCCGGCGAGGTGGAGGGCCAGGGTGGGGATGGGTTTAAAAGATCCCTTGTGACGAGCCAAAAGAGCAGGCGCAAAATCGGAAAAAGAAGCGCAGTTGTCTGAGCCGAAGGCGAGTTCTGCGCTTCCCGATTTTGCGCCTGCTCTTTTGGGTACCCCCGAAGGGGCGAAGGCACCAGGGTCGCCTTTTTGGCCTACCTTTTTGGCGAAGCAAAAAGGTAGGTGGCCCGCCGGGGCCAGTCCCGGCTAGCATCCACGGAGAGCAAGCGGAACCGGGGCACCGAAGAGAAAACCAAACAAAAACCTACTCCTCAGCCTCCACCTTATGGTCACTAACCATCCGATGCTGAGTAGCCGCCGGCACAATATCGTAATGACTGAACTCGACGGTATAACTCCCCCTCCCCGCAGTAGTCGAATTCAACCGCGACTGATACCCATTCAACTCCGATAAAGGCACCTGCCCCGACACCACAGCAACAGAAGCCTGCACAGTCTGCATCCCATTGATCTGCCCCCGCCGCGAAGAAAGATCGCCGGTGATATCCCCCATGCATTCCTCAGGCGTGACGATCTCGATATTGACGATCGGCTCCAGCACCATCGGCCGCGCCTTCATCACCGCATCAATAAAGGCCTTGCGCCCGGCAGTGGCAAACGCCACTTCCTTCGAATCGACCGGATGACTCTTGCCGTCGTAGACCACCACACGCACATCCTGCATCGGGAAGCCGGCAAGCGGCCCCGCATCCAGCACTTGGCGGATACCTTTTTCAACGGCAGGAATGAACTGCCCCGGAATCGCGCCGCCCTTGACTTCGTCGACGAACTCGAAGCCCCCGCCGCGCGGCAAGGCTTCCACCCGAAGGAAGACTTCGCCGAACTGGCCAGCGCCGCCGGTCTGCTTCTTGTGGCGGAAGTGGCCTTCGGAGCGGCCGGCGACAGTCTCGCGATAGGCGATCTTCGGCGGATGGGTGGCGACGTCGATCTTGTATACCTCCATCATGCGTTCCAGTGCGGAGCGCAGGTGCAGTTCGCCCAGGCCGAGCAGCACGGTCTCGTTGGTGCTGGCCTGGTGCTCGACTTTCAGGCAGGGGTCTTCCGCCGTCAGCTTCTGCAGGATTTCCCACATGCGCTGTTCGTCGCCGCGCTTCTTCGGTTCGATCGCGAGGCCGAAGATCGGCGTCGGGAAAGTAGACGGGCGCAAATGGATGTGGTCGTCCTCCGCCGCGTCGTGCAGGACGGCGTCGTACACCATGTCCTCGATCTTCGCGACGGCGCAGATGTCGCCCGGCACTGCTTCCGGTATCTCGATCTGCTCCTTGCCCTGCAACATGTAGAGATGCGCAACCTTGAAAGGCTTGCGACCGTCGCCGATGTAGAGCATGCTGTCGCGCCGCACGGTTCCCTGGTGGATGCGGAATACCGCGATCTTGCCGATGTAGGGGTCGACTGCGATCTTGAACACATGTGCAAGCACATGCTGCGACGGATCGGGGACGGCGCGGATTTCCTTCTTTCCGTCCGGCGCGTTTTCGTCGTCGCGGTAGAACAGCGGGGGATTGCCTTCGGTCGGATTCGGCATGAGCTTGACGAAGACATCGAGCAGTTCCTTGATGCCTGCGCCGTTGCGTGCCGATACGAAACAGACGGGCACGAGATGTCCTTCGCGCAAGGCTTGCTCGAAAGGCGCATGCAACTGCTCCGGCTCGATTTCCCCCTGCTCCAGGTAGAGTGCCATCAGGTCGGCGTCGACTTCCACCACCTGGTCGACCAGCGCGCGATGCGCGGCCGCCACAGATGAAAAATCCGACTCGCCGGCCGGATTGAAGAAGCAATCGACGACTTTCGTGCCGCCTTCTGCAGGCAGGTTGATGGGGAGGCATTCCTTGCCAAAGGTTTCCTGGATGCGCGCGACCAGCCCCGGCAAATCGACGTTATCGGCGTCGATCTTGTTGACGATGATCATGCTGCACATGTTGCGCTGCTTCGCCCACTCCATCATGCGCCCGGTAATCATCTCGATGCCGTTCTGCGCATTGATGACGACCGCCGCCGTTTCCACCGCCGGTAACGCGCTGATCGACTGGCCGATGAAGTCCGGATAGCCGGGTGTGTCGATCAGGTGGACGCGCGTGTCGCGATGGTCGAGGTGGATGATGGAGGAGAAGAGCGAGTGCTGGTACTTGCGTTCGAGGGGATCGGTGTCGCAGGTGGTGGTGCCGCGTTCGAGGCTGCCTGGACTGCCGATCATGCCCGCCCCTTGCAGGAGCGCTTCGGCAAGACTGGTCTTGCCGCTGGAGGTATGCCCGACGAGGGCAATGGTACGGATGGCTTCGGTACTGTATGGCATCGGTCATTCCTTTCCGAAATGCTACTAAACCGTTTGAATTCCGTTTGGCTCATTATCGCGCCGAGCAGAGATTCCGGCAAACGGATTGCCAGTACCCCTACCAGCGCGAGAAATGGTCCTCGGTTACCCCGCCCAGCCGGTCAATCTTGCGCGGCGCAGCATCCGGCGCCGGTTTCACCCAGCCGCTGAAGCTGCCGATCGGCTGCACATAGCGCGATACCGCCACCAGCAGGTTCTTGTCCTCACGCCGCATGCCCTCGGGCTCGAATTGCAGGTCAAGCAAGCCATCGTCGGTCTGGATATGCCACGGCGCCATCGGATCGGTCGGGTCATAGTCGAATATGGCCGCGCCGAGCGGGATCAGGTGTCCGTCCAGCCACAGGACGTTTTCATGACCGCCGAAATAGCCGGCCTGCAGGTTGAAACCGACATCCAGGCCATGTGCGGAGGCCCAGCGCCATTCGGTATCGCGGGCGAGGAGGCCGTTGGAATAGTCATAGCTGGCAACGCCGCCATTCAGGTCGAATTTCCGTCCTTCCACGCGCACCTCGCCGCCGAGCGGCATGCCCGGAGACTTCTGTGTCGCATGGACCGAGCCGCCCTCGATCGGCCCGACCGCCAGCAGCGGTGGCGTCGTATCGGCGTTGAAGGTGGCGTCGATCTCGAATTCGCCGCAGCGCAATTCCAGCACATGCCGCCGCCCGCTATCGGAAGAGCGATAGGTGATGTGCTTGCCGAGAAAGCGGAAGTAACTCGTGCCCTGCGGATTGTTCGGCACATGCGCGGTCAGGCCGGGGATGCCGTCCTGCGAATAGGAGGCGACGACCTTGTGCTGGCGGCGGTCGAAGGCATACGCGAAGGCAGTGTTCGTCCAGCCGATGTCGACGATGGCGATGCCGCAGAAGAGCTGTTCGGTGCACAAGGCGACGTATTGCCAGCGCTTGTGGTGCAGGCGGCGCCAGAGGGCGCCGCGCGCATAAGGTGGGGCCAGTACGGACCAGTTGATGTCATCGACGGTGCCCGCGAAGCGGCCGAAGCCGGGATAGCCATCGACGCCGGGCAGGCTGTCGGGCGCAGCGGGCAGGATGGGGGCTGGAATCGATGACAGGTCCATGGATGTCCGTTTCGAACGAGGGGCGCAGGTATGCCAAAACGAATCATATTACTCCCCGGCCATAAGCCCGTATTGAAGCCCCTCAAATCGGCAGCCGGGCCTGCCTTTCCTCCGGCGCGTTAGGCACATGCATGCGCGCCGACGGCCGGCTGATATGGTAGCCCTGCGCATAATCGATGCCCAATGCGCTCACCGCCTTCAGTATGTCCGCATCCTCGACGAACTCGGCGATGGTCTTGATCTTCAGTTCCTTCGCCAGCGTCACGATACTCTTGATGAAGGCGAGGTAGACCTCGTCATGCAGCATGTTGCGCACGAACTCGCCTTCGATCTTGATGTAATCCACCGGGAAACACTTGATGTACTGGAAGGACGAATAGCCGGAGCCGAAGTCGTCGATCGCGAAGCTGAAGCCTTGCACCTTGGCGTCGAGCACGAACTTCTCCAGCAGCGTGAGGTTGCGCACCGTCTCGCGTTCGGTGATCTCGAATACGATGCGGCCCGGCTCGATGCCGTACTGTGCGGCGAGGCGGCTCACATGCGAGGCGAACTCGCCGACGATCAGCGCCTTGGGCGACAGGTTCACGAACAGCATGCCCTGGTAGCCCTGCAGTTTGACTTCGGTGAATGCCTTCTCGATCAGCTGGTAATCCATCTTGTGCGCGATGCCCATGTTCTCGGCTTCCTCGATGAAGTCGTTGGCATTCACGATCTGGTCGTCGAGCTGGATGCGCATCAGCAGTTCGTGGATGACGATCTCGCCGCTGTGGGCGTCACAAATGGGCTGGAAGTAGGGGACGATGCGCTGCTGGTCGAGCGCGTTCTGGATCATGATGACTTTCTCGCCGGCCTTGCGGAAGACCTCGGCCATTTCATCCTCGCTCGGCATCGCGATCGCGTTCTTGCCGGCATTCTTGGCCTTGTACATCATGTTGTCGGCCACCAGGAACAAGTCCTTCGGATTGTCGCCGTGGGTCGGGCTCATCGCGATGCCGATCGAGGTGGTGGCCTTGATGCGGTTGCCATCCGGGGCTTCCATCCAGAAGCGTTCCAGCGCTTCCGCAATCCGCTGCGCCACCATGTGCGCCTGCGTTTCGCCCGCTTCCGGCAGGATGATGCAGAACTCGTCGCCGCCGTAGCGCGCGATCATGTCGCCGTTGCGCACCGCGCCGTGCAGCAGCGTCGCGAACTCCTGCAGGAAGGAATCGCCGAAGTGGTGTCCGAAACGGTCGTTGATGGTCTTGAAGTTGTCCATGTCGAGCATCATCACGGCAAACGTCTGGTTGTGCCGTTTCGCCCGTCCGATCTCGTAGCCCAGCAGCTCCCAGAACATGCGCTGGTTGTAGAGGTCGGTCAGCGGATCGCGCGTGGCGTAATGCTCGAGATCCTTGGTGTACTTGTAGATCGCCTTGACCGAACCGACCAGGTTGAGCAACGTGGTCAGGATGCTGCCGATGACCATGTTGCGGATATTGTCCTCGGCCATCATCGACTGCACGCCGATGCCGACGATGCCGCCGATCTTCGGCGTGTCCAGCAGCAGGGTCTTGGTCTGCACCTCGATGTCGCGCGGGCTCAGGTCAGGCAGCGTGCCTGTCTCGTCGGCGATGTTGTGCGCAATCGGCAGCAGGGTGGCGCCGTGGAAGAAGGGCGTGTCGTCGAGCTGGCGGCGCAGGATCTTCTCGAACAGGCGCTTGGTCTTTTCCTGCGGCGGATTGCGCCAGAACACCTCGCACTCGTACGCCTCTTCCTCGACGCGGAAGATCGTCACCAGCGCATAGGCATCGATGATGGGGTTGATCTCCAGCAGAAGGTTCTTGATGAACTCGCGCCAGTCGCGCACCACGTTGGAGGTGATGATGAATTTTTCCAGCAAGCGGATTTCGAATTCCAGCACGCCCTTGTCCACCGCCACGCGCTTGATCTTGTCGACCAGCAGCGACACGTTGTCGAAGGCCTGGTTGAATTCCTCGAAGCCGAAATCGACCTTGTGCATGTCGAAGCGGTCGAAATCCTTGATCGTGTTGAAGGATTCGACCTTGCCGCGGAACAGGTCCATCGAGCGCTTGAGGCGGCGCGCGGCGAAGCCGGCCAGCGCCAGCGCGGCCAGCAGCACGATCGCGCCCAGGAGCAGGAACAGGCCGACGTAGTAGATGCGTACGGTGGATTTGACGGTCTGCAGGTTGTGCTTGACCGCGACGGCGCCGAGGATGTCGCCGGCCTTTGCTTCGGCATGGCAGCGCAGGCAAGCCGGCTCCGCGAGGATGGGCTGCGTGTAGAGGACGTGAGACCCGGTGACGATCTTGCTTTCCTCTCCTGTCTCCATGGCCTCCCGCACGCGGCCTGGCATTTCCTGCTGCAGTCCGCCGTAGCGCGCCTCCACGGCCGGGGCGCGATAGACTTCGATGGAATCGACGGTGCTCGCAAACATCGACTTGCTCGCCGCGATGGTCTCTTCCAGGTGCGCGCGGCTGCCGCCTTTACGCAGAACCTGCATCACCATGTCGGCATTCAACCGTGCGATCTCGCCCGAGGATTCGAGGTTGCGCTCTTCCAGCAGTTTCTCGTACAGGACCGACGACGCGAAGGTGGCGCCGAGGAAGACCACAGCGGCCACGCCTACAGTGGCGCTGAACACAAAGCCGCGCAGCGTCATGAACAGGCGGAAGATGAGGCGATAGAGCCTGCCGGAGAGTTCAGCCATTTGCCGCCGCCTTCCGTTCCGGCATCATGGTGTCGCAGCCGATGCAGCGGTCCTTGCCTGCCAGCTTCGCCGAGTACATGCGCTGGTCGGCGATATCGACCAGTTGCTGCCAGTCGCACGTGCTGTCGGCAATACGTTCGGCAATGCCGATGCTGGCCGTTACCGCCCCGCCTTCCGGGCGCTCGCCCAGGCCGATCTCCTTGAGCCGCGCGATTGCGGCGGCGGCGGTCGAACCATTCGCATCCGGCAGGACGATCACGAATTCCTCGCCGCCCCAGCGCAGCACGATATCGCCCGAACGCAGGTTGGCGCGCAGCCTATTCGCCGCGTTGCGCAAGACCCGGTCGCCCGCCTCGTGGCCGTGGCGGTCATTGATCTGCTTGAAGTTGTCGAGGTCGAGGAAGGCGACCGACAACGGGGCGCCGCTGCGCGCGGCGATATGGAACTGGATATCGAGCAATTCCTCCCCGCTGGTGCGCGAAAAGCAGCCCGTCAGCCCGTCATGCGTGGCCTGGCTGACCAGCGACATCATGAAACTCAGCTGGCTCATGCCGGCCAGCGCTGCCACGGTGGAGATCAGGAACAGCAGCCAGAACGCGCCGAGGTGCGAACTCCAGTTCAACATGTCCAGCTGCATCAGCGCCACCAGTGCTTCGGCGGCCAGCACCGGCAATGCAAAGACCGCGCTTTCCACTGCAGTCAGCGGAAACACGCTCAGGCCGGCGATCATGACGAAGGGCAGGAATGCGTAGCCCGCGGCGATGGCGGCGGAAAAACCCGCCATGTTGAAGTGCGACAGCATCGGGTGGGAGTAGATGAAGAACAGCGTCGGGATGCCGAACATGATGGCCAGCGCGCGGTAGGCATCCCGCATCTTGATCGATTTGCGGAAGGACACGGCGAGCATGACGAAGGCAATCGTCGTTGCGATCCGCCCCACCACCAGCATGATGGTGACCGGCCAGGCGAATACCAGCACATCGATCGCAATCCATAGCGGCGTCAGCACGGCGAACAGGCCGGCCACCATGCGGACACGCGAAATGATCATTTCTGCGCGACGGCGCGCCAGAAGCGGGAGATGGGTGCCGGGGCGGCCGGGCAGGACGAGTTCCCGCAGCATGTCGCGCGGCAGGGCGCCGAAGACGGTGCCCGTCAGGAATTTCAGTAAATGGGAATAGATGTGCACGCTGATTCCTACATGTTGCGCAATGCAACGGAGTGGGGGGAGCGCGCAGTCGATGCAGGAAAAGCGCCGCAAGCGCCTTGAGGCTGTGGCAACCCCGAAAACAATGCCGGTTGAACCGCCTGCACTGTACGCTTGCCGAAGTGAAAATTTATTGCTTTGAATCAAAATTTCCGAAAATAAACAATTGCGCGTGCCACCGCTGGGCCCGGTGCGACGGGCAGGAAGGAACCCGCAGCAACCTGCCTGGGTCACACAAGAAGCAGTGGCAGGAGGTTTCACATGCGAAAAATGATCTTGATGGCGCTAGCCGGGTACTTGTGGCGCAAGGTGCAGTCGCGTGCGGCCAAGCGCACGCACAGCGGCAAGTCGGTGCACCGCCCGCGACATTGAATATTTGAATAACCGGGCGTCAGTGGTACTTCATGCGCCTCGCCATGATCTGCTGCAGCTTGGTCCGCAGCGTATCGGCGTTGAAGGGCTTGACGATATAGCCGTCCGCGCCAGCCTTGGCGGCTTCGATGATCATGTCGCGGGTCGCTTCCGCCGTCACGAGCAGGACTGGCAGGTGGCGCAGCGGCGCTTCCTCGCGGATCGCGCGCAGCAGGTCGATCCCGCCCATGTGCGGCATATGGCAATCGGTGACGACGAAGTCGAACGGTTTCCCGTCGGCCTCGGCGGCCTTGAGCATTTGCAGCGCGCTTTTGCCGTTGGCGGCTTCCGAAATCCTGACGTTGCGCAGCTGGTCCTTCAGCAGACTGCCGATGACGCGGCGCATGCTGGAGATGTCGTCCACGATCAGGAAATGCGCCTGCGGGTGATATGCGGAATCCGACTCCGCAAGCAGGGAGGCTCGGCCAAGGGAGGCCATGAGATTGGTCGGGCACATGATATCCGTCTACCTTTGTTGTTGGTCTGCGGTGTGCGTGAGAGGCTGCAGCTTGCTAAGCCTGTCAATCACACCGTCGCGCGTCCTTGAACACGCTTCGGTATCTGTGTCAGGGAGGCATCTCCCCCTGGTTCATAACACCCTCTTTGTTTTGACCCTGGCCAGATTGCCCCATCCCTTTCGGGGTGTGACTCTAGATTATTCCTGATGTTTCTCTTGGGAAATGATTCTCGTCAAGCAATTTGAATGTGGGAGGGGCAGGCGTCAGGAGCCGACCCGGACCAGTTTGCCGGGTGCCGGCCAGATACCTCGCGCAATCGCCCGGCTGCCATTGAATATCACCCAGCTTTGTGCGCCGTAGTGCGGCAGCGGACGCATCAGTGCGCGCAGCGCCTCCGCGCTGTCGGCGGACACCACGGCAAGCGGAGCGGTTTCGCCGCGCGCCACGGTCCAGGCCTGCGCACTGCCCTTGCCGATGAGGGCGGCCGGACGCGGCGGCAGGCCCGCGCGGGCGAGGGCCGCGTCGACATCCGCGTGCAAGCCGATCAGCATGAATGGCGTGCCGCCGTTCAGCTCTTCGAGCGGGACAGCGCGCGGGGGCGCCTCGAACAGGCGCTGCGCCAGGGCGTCGGCAGCACTGCGCACATCATGCGCCGCCGAAGCAATCGCGAAACGCGGCGCCCGCGCGAGATACCACTGCCGGAAGATGGGCGGCAGCTGGTCGCGCTCGAGCAAGCGCCACACGCGCAGGTCGGGATCGAGCCGCACGCCTGCCGGCGCGGACGGCATGTCGATGCTCACCACGTCACGCGGGCTTGCCGCATCGATCCAGCGCAGTTCCGATCTCTCGCTGAAGACCAGTTCGACCGGCAGGCGCAACTTGTAGGCCGGCGCGGCCTGCTCCACCGTCAGCTGCAAGCGCGGCTTGCCGGCCTCCGTAACCATGCGCGCGTCCGGGATCGAGATCGACGGTCCGCCCGCGCGCTTGAGCCACTGTTCGAAGAACTCGCCAAGCCGTTTGCCGGACGCCTGCTCGAAGGCGGCACGCAGCTCGCTCCAGCCGGCGTGCTTGAACCGGTTCTTGTCCCAGAACAGGCGTATGCCCTTTGCGAACGCTTCCTCGCCTATTGCGTCGCGCAGCATGACGAACAGCATCGCCGACTTGCCGTAGCCGACCGCGGCTGCCGCGCCATGCGTGCGGGAGCGGAAGGCGGCGAGCGGCGCATGGCCACCGGCCGGCACCGCAGCAAAGTCGCGCAGCCATCCAAGCCGCATCTCGCGCGCAGCCTCGGCCGACTCCTGTTCCTTGTACGCGTAATCGGCCATGAAGGTGGTCAGGCCTTCGCTCCAGTTGCCCTTCGCGTAATCCACATGGACGCCGTTGCCCCACCAGTTGTGCAGCACTTCGTGCCCGAGCGAGGTGGCGCGGATGAAGGGCAGCCGGATCACGTCGGCGCCGAGGTAGGTGAGCGTCGGCATGCCGAAGCCGGTCGGCAGCGGGCTGGCGACGACGGAGAAGCTGGCAAAGGGATAGGCGCCGATCTGCCCGGAATAGCGTTCGATATAGCGCCGCGTATCCTCGAGATAGCCGTCGGCCAGTCCCGGCATCGCATCCAGCTCCCGCGTGAAATAGGTGCGCAGGCGCAGTGCCTCGCCGCCCATGCCGATATGCGGCGCTATTTTTTCCCGGATGATCCAGGGGCCGGCCATGAGGTCGATGCCGTCGGCCGGCTGTTCGAATTCGAAACTCGCGCGATAGTTTTCGCCCTTTGCCGCGGGCAGGATTTCGGATGCCAGGCGGCCAGGCGCGACGGCGCGCTGGTCACCGGGAACGGTAATGGTTACGCGGTAACTGAATAGCGGCGCCGGTTGCGGATACCAGGCGCCGCCGGCAGGAAGGAAGCTGCCTTCGCCCGATGCCATCGGCGGCAGTCCGCGCAGCACGCCGCGATGGTCGAGGGCACGGTCCAGCGCGGGCAGCGTGCCGCCGTATTCCACGCGCAGCCTGTCCGCTCCTGCAGGCAGCGCCAGCCGCCATGCACGGACCCCGCTTTCCGCGCCGGATGCCACCGGCTTGAGCGGCTTGCCGCCGGCTGTCGCGGACGCGATGTCCAGCGATTCATGCAATACGAAGCGGAAGTCCCTGGATTGGGGCGAAACGTCTGCCTGGGCTTTGAAGCGACGCGTGGCGGGATCGAGTTCGACTTGCAGGTCCAGCGCCGGCTGGCCGGCATGGGCGAACGTGCACAGCAGCGCGGCCAGGGCGATGAATGCGAGCGATGCGCGCTGCATTCTCATGGCTTGGGCGGGAACTTGATCACCATGTCGAGCAACTCCTCGCCGCGCTTGATGCGTATCGGCAGCCAGGTGCCGGGCGGTTGCCGGCGCACCGAACCCACCACCTGCAGACTCTTGCCGACCGCCGCACCGGCGATTTCCACCAGGCGGTCGCCGGCCTTCAGGCCGGTGCGCTCCGCCAGGCTGCCGGCCGTCACCTCGCTCAGGCGCACGCCGCCTTCCACTTCCTCCAGCCGCACGCCGAGGCGCGGCGGTTCCGGCTTGTCCTCGGTTTGCACCGGCAGCGCGAACACGGCATCGGCCAGGCCGGGCGGAAGTTCCCTGCATTCGCTGTCGGCAGGCATGGCAACAAGGGTGCCGACGTTCTTCACGCCCAGGTCGCGCAATTGATGCGGGATGCCGTGCCCGAAGCGCACATGCCCGCTGCCGACGATGCCGACCGAGAGTGGCTTGTCCTGCCCTTGCGCGGATTGAATGCGTTGCGCAAGTGCTTCCGCCATCGCGCGGTCCCAGGTGGTCTGCGATTCGACGAAGCGGCGGAAAGCGGTGTCGGTCTTGCCGGCCTTCTTCTCGCCCTTCGCATGCACATCGCCATGCGTGCGATACACCTCGAACAGGAAATCACGGTAAGCCTCGGGCGGCGGGGCCGGGCGTCCGACGCCTTCGCGCTCGGCCGCCGGCACCTGGTCCCAGCCTTTCTCGCGGATCGCCCTGGTGAGCGTATTGTCGACGTTGAGCGCCACCATCGGGATGCGGTTGATGCGCGCAAACTGGAACAGTGGCACATACAGGTCGGGCGGCGTGTTCCAGACCTTGTCCCACTCGGCTTGCGCGAGGAATTGCTTGAGCGTCAGCTCGCCCTTCACCCAGCGATCGAGCACCGGCTGCATCCGGCGCGGAAACATCTCGAAGCCGATCACCATGTTCGGGCGCAGCACGTGCAGCGCGGCCAGCGTCTGGAGCTGCCAGCGGTGATGGTCATCTTCGTCGTGGTACTCGCCGAGCAGCACCACGTCGCGCCTGGCCATCTCCGCCACGACGTCGCCTGCGGCTGTGTGCTTCGGCGGCGACACGTCGAGTGCCGCCCAGGCGGCGGGCGTCAGGCAGCCGGGTGCCGCATGGACGGCAGGGAGCGCCAGCATGGCGCAGGCGGCCAGTACGGCCGGGAACGTACGATGCGTCTTTGGGCTCATGATCCTTTCCACGGTCGGTTCAGCCTCTCCCTGCAAGGCCGGCTGCTGTCATGCAACTTGCTTCCTTGCAGGGTAGGAGAAGTCAGGCGCGGCGGGAATGATCCGGATCTACCAAAACGAAAAAACAGTATTAGCCGCGCGCTGCACGGGCCTTGGTCAGTTCCATCCTGCCCTGGTCGAAGCCGGCCGCCGGGACGATCTCGCCGCTGCGATCGTTCAAGCGGTCTGCATTGGCCGCGAGCAATTCCGCCGCATCCGGCCGCTGGCCGACATGGACGCCGTCGGTGAGCGTGATGTTGGAACGCGAGAAGGTACCCGCGCCTGCACACAGCACCGTCTTGGACGGCCCATCGCGCGATACGAGATAGATCATGCCCGGCGTCACGCTTTCCGGCGTCAGCAACGCGAGGTCGTCGGCGCCCATCAGGTCTTCCGTCATCCGTGTGGCTGCTGTCGGCGCCAGGCAGTTGACGCGGATGTTGTACTTCTCGCCCTCGATGGATAGCGTCTGCATCAGGCCGACCAGGGCCATCTTTGCGGCACCGTAGTTGGATTGCCCGAAGTTGCCGAACAGGCCGGACGACGAGGTCGTCATCACGATGCGGCCGTAGTTCTGCTGCTTCATGATTTCCCATACCGCCTTGGTGCAGTAGACGGCGCCCATCAGGTGCACATCCACGATCGCGCGGAAATCGTCCAGGCTCATCTTGGAGAAGGTCTTGTCGCGCAGGAAGCCGGCATTGTTGACGAGGATGTCGACGCGTCCCCATTCCTTCATCGCCTGCGACACCATTTCCTCCACCGCGGCCGGGTCGGTCACCGATGCCGCACTCGCGATCGCCTGGCCGCCGGCTGCGCGGATTTCGGCGACGACGCGCTCGGCCGCCGATTGGGCATTGCCGGAACCGTCACGGGCAACGCCGAGGTCATTGACGACGACCTTCGCGCCGCGCGCGGCGAGCTGCAAGGCATGCGAACGGCCGAGGCCGCCGCCGGCGCCAGTCACGATGGCAACCTGGTCGTCGAAGCGGATGGGGGAAACTTGGGAAGAGGTCATGGCTGGAAAGATGTTGTCGAAGAAATGGTGATTCATATTATCGGAATTCGCCCATGCAAGCCTTGCAGCGCAAAACAGGGCAATGCGAACGCAGTTGGCTAAATATCATTCATTCCTGCCAATAAATCGTCCATACTCACAAGAACCGGCCACGGCAGTGTGGCGTTCTACACGGACAATGGAGGAGTCATATGCCTTCTGGAAAAATCCTGGTCGCGCAAGGCGGCGGCCCTACCGCAGTCATCAATCAGTCGCTGGTCGGCGTGGCGCTCGAGGCACGGCGCTTCCGCAGCGTCGAGCGCGTGTATGGCGCTTGGCACGGCGTACGCGGGATCGTGAACGAGGACTTCGTCGACCTGACGCAGGAAACCAGCCACAACCTCGAGATGGTGGCCAACACTCCCTCGTCCGCCTTGGGTTCGACGCGCGACAAGCCGGACGTCAAGTATTGCCATGAGATTTTCGAAGTGTTGCGCGCACATGAGATCGAGCACTTCTTCTATATCGGCGGCAACGATTCCTCGGACACCGTGCGCATCGTCAGCCTGGAGGCGCAGAAGGCGAACTATCCGCTGCGCTGCATCCACATCCCCAAGACCATCGACAACGACCTCGTCGGCAACGACCATACACCGGGCTTCCCCTCGGCCGCGCGTTTCGTCGCCCAGGCCTTCGCCGGCGCCAACCTCGACAATGCCTCGCTGCCAGGCGTCTACGTCGGCGTGGTAATGGGGCGGCATGCGGGCTTCCTGACGGCGGCCTCCGCCCTGGGCAAGAAGTTCCCGGATGACGGCCCGCACCTGATCTACATGCCGGAGCGTACCTTCGAGATCGAAAAATTCCTCGCCGACGTCAAGCAGACCTACGAGCGCTTCGGCCGGTGCGTGATCGCGGTGTCGGAAGGCATCCATGATGCCTCCGGTGCGCCGATCGCTACCCTGCTGGCCAAGGACATCGAACGCGACGCCCATGGCAACGTGCAACTCTCCGGGACCGGCGCGCTCGCCGACCTGCTGTGCGAAGAGATCAAGTCCAAGCTCAAGATCAAGCGCGTGCGCGGCGATACCTTCGGTTACCTGCAGCGTTCCTTCATCGGTTGCGTATCCGACGTCGACCAGCGCGAAGCGCGCGAGGTCGGCGAGAAGGCGGTGCAGTACGCGATGTGGGGCGACCGCGACGGCTCGGTCGCGATCAAGCGTACCGGTTTCTATTCCGTCGACTATGAGCTGCTTCCGCTGGAGGCGGTCGCAGGCAAAACTCGCACGATGGAAGATGAGTTCATCGCGCCGAGCGGCACCGACATCACCGATGCCTACCGGTTGTACCTGCGCCCGCTGCTCGGCTCGAAGATGCCCGACGCTTTCCGCCTGCGCTTCAACCCGGTGCCGAAGCGGATGAACAAGGGGTGAGCTGAGAGAATGAAAAGCCACCGCAAGGAGCTCTGGTTCAAGACGCGCACACGCCGTGCCTTCATCAACATCACGTCGCAGGTCGAAGAAGCGCTCGCCGAAAGCGGCGTCAGGGAAGGCCTGGTCCTCGTCAATGCGATGCACATCTCCGCCTCCGTCTTCATCAATGATGACGAGCCGGGATTGCATCGCGATTTCGACGACTGGCTGGAAAAGCTTGCGCCGCATGAGCCGATCCGCCAGTACCGCCACAACGACACCGGCGAGGACAATGCCGATGCCCACATCAAGCGCCAGGTGATGGGGCGAGAAGTGGTGATCGCGGTGACCGACGGCAGGCTCGACTTCGGTCCATGGGAGCAGATTTTCTACGGCGAGTTCGACGGCATGCGCGACAAGCGCGTGCTGGTGAAGATCATCGGCGAGTGAGCATGCGTGGCACATCCGCTCAGCCGGGGAGATAATAGAAAAAATTTCCTACCTGATCGATGAGAACACCGAGCACCGCGCCGACAGCAAGCTTCGGCCTCGAACCGGCCGGCTACCGGCAACTGCTTGAGCAGCTAGCCCATGCAAAACGCATCCTTGTCTACAGCGGCGCCGGCTTGTCCGCGGACTCGGGGCTGCCGACCTATCGCGGCGCGCGCGAGCATTTGTGGACCGGCGACCTGATCGAGCGCGTCGCCACGCCCGCCGGTTACGCGCGCAACCCCGCCTTCGCCGTCGATTGGTATGTCGAACAGGCCCATCGTTTGCAGGCGGCGGCGCCGCATGAGGGGCATCGCGCCTTGCGCGAACTCGAGCGCGACTGGGACGTCACGCACATTACCCAGAATGTAGACGTGCTGCTGGAGCAGGCAGGATGCTCGAAAGTGATTCACCTGCACGGCCGCATGGACGAGTTGATGTGCATGCGTTGCCGCTGGACGGGAACCGCAACAAGCGCCGACGCCTTGCGCCAGCCATGCCCGAATTGCGGAGGACAATTACGGCCGGCCATTGTGTGGATGGGGGAAATGCCGGACAAGGCCGCGGTGGACAAGGCGGAGGTGATGGCCAGGTCGACAGACCTTGTGTTCGTCATCGGCACCCCCGCCGAAATGTATCCGGGTGCCGCCGTGGTGGAAACCGCCCATCGCGCAGGCGCGGCCATCTGCGTGATCAATCCGGAATGGTGCGAGAACCTGCATTACGCCCGTTGGCAACTGTTCGGCCGGGCGCGCGAAGTGTTGCCGGACCTGGTGAGGGATGCGGCCGCCAGGAAGCACCTGGAAGGCCGGCCGGTTCCGTGGTTCCTCAGGTGGCTGCCATCATGGGCGAAGTAGATATGAAGAGACGCAAGCATTCCGAGCGCGGATGGACCATCGTCCAGATCATGACCGCGCTGCTGATCGCCGGCATCGTCGCCGCCATTGCCGTTGAGGTCGTCATCGACATGCGATGCGAAGCGGACCCGGCGCGGTCGATCTGTGCCGGCCGTTAGCGCTCGCCCAGCAAGTCACCCCTCGGAAAATCCCAGCGCGGCACATAGCGCGGACAGGGTTCATTCTCGAACCCGGCAAAATCGAGCGTCGTGAAATTGCCCTTGCGGTCCGCGCCAAAACGCAGGTCGGAGGCATCGGCATCGCTGATCGAGGGCGCGCGCGCAAAACGCAGCCAGGCTTCGAAGTGGCAGTTGCCCTCCTTGAGCAGGCGCAGCGTGTCGAGATGGTCTTCTTCCCATGACTGGAAGGCGATGTCAGGCGTTGCATCGTCGGGAAAGTCACCGCGGCGCAGGCTGGGCGGACACTGGTCGACAGGCATGAGTCCGGGCGCCAGGCTGAGTAGGCCGCGCCGCAGCGTGTAGGTTCCCGCCACTTCATTTTCCTGGATGGACACGAAGGCCCAGCACAAGGGATTGCTCGGAAACGAGGTGAGCGCTACATCCATCACCTGGTTTTCGGGTTCCTCCTTGTGCAGGATGCCGGCCACGACCTGCTCCGCCCGGCCGGACGCGAATCCTTGCGCGCCGATGAAAGCCAGCCCGAGACACAGTGCGGCGGCCAGTCCGCGCTTGCCGCGGTCTCCTGCGCGCTCCTGCAGTATGCCCGCCAGCACGGCGAGGAGCAGCAGGAAGGCAAACGACCACCAGGACAGGAATGCCTGCGTCGTGAAATACAGCGGCGCGCCGACCAGCAGCGCAATGAGCAGGATGCGTAAAGCCAACGGCTGCACCATCATCGCCAGCGGCACGCCGAATGCGATCCAGAAGACCGGTTCCAGGATAAAGACCATGTCGCCGTACAGCCAGCGCGAGTCGAACGGATGGAAGGGATGGATGCCGTAGGAATTCAGGAAATCCATCGCCAGGTGCAGCGTGAATCCGATCGACAGGGCACCGAACATGCCTTTGCGCGCGGTGGCGCTTTCCCCGAGCAGCTTGCGCGCGGCCGGCCATGCCATGTAGATGATGGCCCACAGCAGCAGCGCCTGCGGAATCGCGTAGAGCAGGGTGTGCGTGTGCCCGCGGTGGTGCAGCAGGTAGCCGAGCGGCGCCGGCAGCAGTGGCGTCAGGACCAGGTCGAGGTCGGGGAAGTTGCTGGCGGCCCAGCAGGTGAGCAGAAGAAGGCGGTGGCGGACACTCTGGTTGTCGGTGCCTTGCTCCTGGGGCAGGGCGCGGTGCAGGAGTTCGCCGACCGCGAGCCCGGCGACGGAATGGCTGAGGTTATCCATCGGGTAATCTTACACGGCTTCCCTGTTTCTCCTCTGGCATGCCGCAAGGCTCGTGAGCGGCACGGACTGCCGGCGCTAGAGTGGTTTGCCAGCGCATTAAAGGGGGCGATCTCGGGCTTGCGATGCTCGCCGTACATCGCGTACGGCTGCGCTTTTCGACCCGACCTCACCTCCCTTGAATGCGCGGTCAAACCACTCTAACGTTTCACCAATCCGTTCTCGCTGCCGAATAGCGAGCCGCCGCGCCTCACGGTTTCCTGCACCAGCTTGAACATCTTCTCGCGGTTCGCATACACGGCTGCGACGAACTGCTGCGGCGCCGTGGTTTCCGGATCGTGTTGTGCGCTCCAGCCCGACATTTCCAGCAGCAGCGGAATCAGCGCCAGGCCTTTGTCCGTCAGCGTGTAGACCTCCTTGCGCTTGTCGCTCTCGTGTGGCCCCTTGCTGAGGATGCCTTTCTGTTCCAGATGGGCCAGGCGCGCGGCAAGGATGTTGGTGGAGATGCCTTCTCCCGACTCCAGGAACTCGCCATAGGTTCTTTTTCCCCAGAACACGATATCGCGCACGATCAGCAGCGACCAGGGATCGCCGAAGGTTTCCAGTGCGAAGTTGACCGGGCAGTGGGATTTGTTGTCGGTGCGTTTCATGAAGTCTAGTGTATATCACTTGCATAATAAAAGTGAAATGCTAGACTTGGAGGAGCGCGATTTTTCCACGAAACGTGGCGGCATGCCCGCCATCACTGCAAAGGAGAATGCCATGGAAGTCCGGTCTTACCTGTTTTTCGACGGTCGCTGCGAAGAGGCTCTCGACTTTTACCGCAAGGTGCTCGGTGCGGAAGTGACGATGATGATGCGGTTCAACGAGAGCCCGGAACCGTGTCCGGAGGGGATGGTGCCGCCGGGTTCGGAAAACAAGGTGATGCATGCGGAATTCCGCATCGGCGACTCGACGATCATGGCATCGGACGGCCGCTGCGGCGGGCAGCCGAGCTTCCAGGGATTTTCGCTCTCCCTGAATGCATCCACTGAAGACGAGGCCGATCGCTTGTTCAACGCGCTGGGGGAGGGTGGCCAAGTGCAGATGCCGATGGGGAAGACCTTCTTCTCGCCGCGTTTCGGGATGGTCGCCGACCGCTTCGGGGTCAGCTGGATGGTGATTGTTGCTGAGGGCTAGCATCAATCCGCTCAAGCTCGCGCCGGATGGACGCGGCATCTTCCGGCCGCACCAGCCGCGCCACTTCCTGGCCGTCGCTAAGAAAGACCAGCGTCGGCCAGAGTTTGATGCGATAGGAACGGCCCAGTCGCCGGCCGGGCCCGTCCTCGATTTTGATATGCCGCACGCCGGCGTGACCGGCGAATGCTTCCGCAATCAGTGACTGCGCGCGGATGCAGTAGCCGCACCAGGGCGCGCCGAATTCGACCACGGCCGGGCCGGCGAGGGCATCGATCTCCTCGCGCTTCGGTTCCATCGTCGCATAAGTGTCATTCATCGCCATTGCATCAGTCTCCGAAACAGATGCCGATATCGCGCGCCGTCTGGAGGGTGTCGCTGTCGAGCGGCACTGCCTTCATGCGACCGGCCACTTCTTCCAGCGCGACATATTCCACGTTGGGGAAGGCCAGCGAGACCATCACGCCCGAGATGTCCCGTTCCAGCGCGCGCACGGCCGCCGCGCCGAATCGCAGTGCCGCGAGCCGGTCAAACGAGGTGGGGCTGCCGCCGCGCAGCAGGTGACCGAGGACCACCACGCGTGTTTCCTTTCCAGTGCGCGCCTGCAACGTCTTGGCGACGCGCTCGCCAATGCCGCCCAGCCGCTCCGCATGTCCGGAGCCGGCCGCTTCGACCACCTGGCGCCCTCCTTCGACTGGTTCGGCGCCTTCAGCAGCCACGACGATCGAGTACATACGGCCACGTTCATCCCGCCAGCGGATCTTGTCCGCCACCTTTTCAATGTCGAAGGGGATTTCGGGAATCAGGATGCTGTGTGCCCCGCCGGAGATCCCCGCATGCAGCGCGATCCATCCCGCATAGCGCCCCATCACTTCCACCACCATCACCCGCTGGTGGCTCTCTGCCGTGCTGTGCAAACGGTCCAGGCACTCGGTGGCAAATGCGACCGCGGTGTCGAAGCCGAAGGTGGTGAAGGTCTTGTCGAGATCGTTGTCGATGGTCTTCGGCACGCCGACCACACGCAATCCCTTCTTGTGCAGCGCATTGGCGATGGTCAGCGAACCGTCGCCGCCAATGGCGACCAGAGCGTCCAGGCCTTCCTTCTTGAAGTAGTCGAGGATTGCGTCCGATCGGTCGGTTTCCTTCGTACTGCCATCCGGCATTTTGACGGGAAAGCGCAAGGGGTTGCCCTTGTTGGTCGTACCCAGGATCGTGCCGCCCAGATGCGCGATGCCGCGTACGCCGTCGCGGGTCAGGCGGATCACGCCGCCGTCCGGATAGCGCTCCGGCATGAGGATGCCATGGAAGCCGTCGCGGATGCCGTAGCACTCCCACCCGAGGTTGATGGCGGCAAGCACGGTGGCGCGGATCACGGCGTTGAGGCCGGGGGCGTCGCCGCCGCCGGTGTTGATGGCAATGCGTTTGATCGGGCTGGGCACGGTTTCTCCTGCGAAGCGGTTACCTGAGTGTGGTCAATCTAGCATCCCGGACGGGAATGTCCAAGTCCGCTCCCCGGATGCGCTCGCGAGCAAGTACGCATGTGGTGTTGCTTTCTCACCGGGATGTAACCAGTTGTGTCTGGCATCACATTCCTTCGACAGACGAATCCCTACACTGGAATCACTTAGAGCCGATCCCAGCAGGGAGCGTCTGTGGATTCCGCGTCAGAAAGGTCGCAGACAAGGCGCGAGGAGGCCGCGGGGTGGTTCCCCCGCAACGACGAGTAACGCAGTATCCGGCCTTTCTGACGCGTAAGCCGCGGGCGATCCCTGCTGGGATAGGCTCTTAGGGAGGATGTCATGGGTAGGACAGGTCACAACAGGATTCGGCTTGGCAGCGGCTACTTTGCATTGCTTCGCCTGCGCGTATTGTTTCGGCGGGAATGCGGAACGCGATCCGGGGTTCATTGAGCCTCGGATAGCGATGCAAAAACGACACTTCCAATTTGTATCAAGTTGCTTCAGTCGTTTTCCAACTGGAAATGACTGCGTATGCTGATCCTGGCAGCAAACATTCCATTATGGGCAAACCCGCCGAAAGGCGGGGACGCAAAGCTTCTGGTCTAAGGGTTCCGCCTATGACAGCAGGGCTGCCGAACGGACAACGGTCCGTTCGAGTCCCGCCGCGCTCCGGCTTCATCCGTTTCGTGCGGACATTTCCCTCTCCCGCAGCAACTTTCCTTTGCCCCTCTGCTGGCGTGAATGCATGCCTGACGGCGCACCCGCGCCGCAAGCGGAGGAAATATGCGCAGCAACCAATCATCCGCGCGGAAAAACGCCAACGTTCCCATTGCGGCAACAACGGCGCGCGCGGCAACTGCAGCAAGAAGGGGAATATCTCTAGTCACCGTCCTGGCAGCACTGCTCTTGAGTGCATGCGCAGGGCAGTTTCCCCTGAAACAGGAAATGGGCGAAGGCGACTACGCGCAGCAGGCGGCGACTGCGCCCGAAGCGGCAAGGAAAAAGCGCGTACGCGCCCAGGATGTCATTGCCGAATGGGGTACCTTCGGCATCGAGCCGCGGTCACTTCGCAAGAGCGGCACGGCATCCAGCCCGCGGCAGATTCTGGCGCTGCCCGACTACAGCGAATCGATCCAGGACATCGTGGAGAACGTCACTTGCCATGGATGCGACCAGAAGCCATATCACCGCATGGTCGTCAACGCATCGCTCCGGCACGGCGTACCCGCCAGCCTGATCCACGCGGTCATCCAGAAGGAATCCGGATACAACCCCAAGGCGCGCTCGCCGCGAAATGCGCGCGGGCTGATGCAAGTGACGCCGGCGACCGCGCGCTTCGTCGGCGCGCCGCACGGCCAGGCGCTGTACGACCCGCAGACGAACATCCACGCCGGCACCGCCTACCTGAAATACCTGATGCAGACGCACACCACCTTCGATGAAGTGCTCGCCGCCTACAACTCCGGCCCGGGCAACGTGCGCAAGTACAACGGGGTGCCGCCGTTCAGTGAAACAAGGCGCTATGTGCGCGATGTGAGGAAGTTCTACGCGGCGACGTCGGGCGACGAGCCGAGGCAGGATTAATTTCCGAGCGCATCTAGGACGCTCGCTTCGAATGCACGCACCACGCGGGTGTCATTGTCGACCCGCACGGCAGCCGCCTTCAGATGCTCGCGCCGGGTGCGCCGTTTCTCCGCATCGCGGCAATCGTGCGCCAGCCTTACGGCTGTCGACACATACCCGCTCGCACTTGTGCAAATCGTGTCATCCGTGCCCGCCATGCGCAGCAGTCCGGCGGCAAGGCGTTGCCGCAGGAACTCGCCTTCCAGCGTCACGATCGGCAATCCGCGTTGCAGTGCCATGCGCGCGGTCGTGTAGCCGGAGAACGACGGGCAATCGAGGTAGACGTCGCACAGGTCCAGCAAGGCCTGGAACTTCTTCTGGGACAGCCACGGCATCACCAGCAAATGGTCTTCGGGCACCAGGCCGCGCTTGCGGAATGCCGTGCTCATGCGCTCCACCAGCCGTTCGGTCGACCACGGGAATTGCGGATGGGCGAGCAGGATGAAGGTACCGCCCGCTTCGGCCGCGATGGCGGCAAATACCTCGTCGTCCGACGGATCAAGCTTGAATGGGGTTTGCGCGATGACGTAGCGGCATCCTGCGCGCGCGGAGAGCGCAGCTTCGATCTCGGCCGTGCCTTCCGCATCCAGCGGCGCCGACGTCGTGCAGCAGCCTGTGCCGGGCAGGCGCACCAGGCGTTCGCGATAGTGGCCGTCTGCCGCCGACCCTTCCAGCAGTTCGCCGGACAAGTAGAGGTCGATGGTCGGCAGGCCGGACGTCACCGGGTGCCCCCAGCTCGCGGCCTGCACCGGCGCCAGGCGCCGGCAGGCAAGGCTGTACGCTACCGGTTCCATGCCGAGTTCGGGATACAAGACGACATCCGGCCGGTCTTCGGCAAACGCCTGCAGCCAGCCGTCGAATCCGTGCGTGCCTCGCGGGTCACGCCAGATATCGGCCAATGAACGCGCGGCCGCGGTTTCTTCGTCCTCGATCCGGTCGAGATAGTACAGCGCCAGTTCGAAGCGGGAACGGTCGATGTGCTCGAGCAGCCCCTTGATGTTGATTTCCCAGACGGAGTGCCGGCGGAAATGGCTTGAAACGATCGCGACGCGGACCTTCTGACGCGGCTCATGCGGCGCGGGCAGGGTAGGCTGCTTGTCGGCGCACAGGTCGCCGAAATGGGACAGCAGGTCGAGATGGTTCCCCTTGCGGTACGCGAGGTAGAACGGCAGCTGCAAGACCGACGGATCGATCCGCCGCGCCGGCGCCGATGCCATCCACCCGGAGAGTTCGCCGAGGGCGCGGCCGAAGGAAGATGGGGCCTGCTCGGCTTCGTCACGGCTCTCGGGAATGACGGGCAAGCGCATGACCGTCTGTCCGATGCGGAACATCGTGTTGTCCGGCGCAAGCTCGAGGGCGTGGCCGCAATGCTCCGCCGCCTCGGCCGTGCGACCCTGGTCGTAGACTACCGAACCGAGGTTGTAATGCGCATCGGCGTAATCGGGCTTGCCCGCGAGCGCCTGGCGGAAGCAGGCCTCGGCATCGGCAAAGCGCCCCAGGTCCTTCAGAAGGCGGCCGAGGTTGTTGACCGTCTCGGGCATGCCCGGCCGCAGCTCCAGCGCGCGCCGGTAGCAGGCCAGCGCTTCTTCGATGCGTCCGCGTTCGTGCAGGATATTGCCGAAGTTGTTGTGCGCCTCGACCAGGTCAGGATTGAGCTCGAGCGCCCGGCGATAACTGGCTTCGGCGGCTTCGTAGCGGCCGGATTCCTTGAGTGCGTTGCCGAAGTTGACATGGGCGCTGAGCGCGCGCGGATTGAACCGGATCGCGCGTTGGAAGCTTTCTGCAGCCTCTTCCATCTGGCCGGCGCGCTTGAGGGCCAGCCCCAGATTCTCATGCGCTTCGGCATCGTCGGGCAGGTGTTTCGTCGCCATACGGAAGGCATGCACCGCATCCTTGCCCTGCATCAGTTGCGCCAAGCCCATGCCTTTCCATGCAATGCCGAAGCGGGGGGCGTCGGTCACCATGTCCTGTGCCGTGCTTTCCATCTCCGCATAACGGCCGCTCACGAACATGGCGGCCAGCAGGTTGCGCCCGGCTTCGACCTGCCCGGGCTGGGTCTTCAGGATCACACGATACAACTGTTCGGCCTCCTTCAGGCGGCCGCGCTGGTGGTGGGTAATGGCCTGCTGCAAGGCAAATTTTGTAGTGGCATTCGGCTGGAGCATGATAGTTACGCGATGGACATGATACGAATCGGGAAAGGTTAGCGATCCGCAATTGTCTTTGGAGGCCAACATGCGCAAGCTTGCGCTGGCGCAAAACATTGCACAGCATCACGGCACCACGATGGTGAAGCCTATGAACTACAATGTTGCGCATTGTCAGACAAGTTCCGGCAGCATCGCCGGCATAGACTAGGCGGGACAATCATGAGTGGTGCAATACTACGAAACAACACCGGTGATCACCGTTATGAATTGATCGATAATGGCGAGGTCGTCGGCATTGCCGAATACGATCTCGAAGGCGACGCGGTAGTGTTCCGCCATACCGAAGTGGGCAAGGGCCACGAGGGCAAGGGTTACGGCTCCAAGCTTGCCAAAATGGCGCTGGACGACGCCCGTAACAGCCAGCGGAAAATCGTGGCCCGCTGCGAATTCATTGCCGGCTATGTGAGCCGACATCCGGAATACGGGGCGGAGATACGAAGCGCCGGAAGCTGACTACGCTGTCTTCGTCAAGAAAGCATCTCCCGACGAATTACCCGGTTGTCTCCCGGTAATGAGAGATAACGCGCGTCCGAAGCGCGCCGTCATCCTGCCGGGCGGCAGGTTTTTCATGCAACGCCTTGCCTTTGATTCACGCGATGCCGCCAGCGCATCCACTGCAACAGCCGTGAAGACGGCTGCTACAAGAAAAAGAAACATGAGCACACGCCAAACTATTGCCTTACTGTGCATGCCGCTATTGCTCGCGGCCTGCGCCACACCGCAAGCTCCCGTGTCCGTGGAAGCCGCAGCGCCGCAGCAGTGGCACGCGCCCTTGCCCGTCTTGCCGCATGGAGGCAGTGTCGCCGACCTGTCGCAATGGTGGCGGCAGCAGGGCGATCCGGTGCTGGCGCAACTGATCGAAGCGGCGCAAGCGGCAAGCCCGACGATCGTCGCCGCACGTTCGCGTATCGAACAGGCGCGCGCCGAACGTGTCGCATCCGGCGCGGCACTGTTGCCTACGGTGGATGCTGCTGCCACAGCCGTCCGCAGCCGCACGGAGCCGTCGTTTCCCCTAGGGACGACCACGCAGGCCGGCTTCCAGTCGGCATGGGAAATCGACCTGTTCGGCGTCGGCCGTGCCGCACGCGACGCGTCGCAGGCGCGACTCGAAGGAGCGTCCGCCGGATGGCATGAGGCGCGCGTTTCCGTCGCCGCCGAAACGGCCAACCTGTATTACAGCCAGCGCGCCTGCCGCAAGCTGCTTGCCATTGCGCTGTCGGATTCGGCATCGCGCTCGGAGACATCACGCCTGGCTGACCTGAGCATGCGCACCGGATTCACGGCGCCTGCCACGGCGGACCTCGCGCGCGCCAGCGCAGGCGAGGGCGGTGCGCGTGCCACCGTGCAACGCGCGCAATGCGAAGCCGGGATCAAGGCGCTGGTGGCGCTGACCGCGCTGTCGGAACCCGAACTGCGCGCCAAGCTTTTCATCGACGAGAACGTCGCGGAAGCCGGTATTGCAATTGCAACGCTGCCCGCGCAACTGCTGATGCAGCGGCCGGACATCTTTGCGGCAGAGCGCGAGGTGATCGCCGCCATGGCGGAGGTGGACGGCGTCCGCGCGCAGCGTTTCCCGCGGCTGTCCCTGAACGGCACGATCGGACGCACACGCTTCCGCACCGGCGGCGCGGAAACCGAGTTTTCGAGCTGGTCCGCCGGCCCGCTCACCTTGTCGCTTCCAGTGTTCGACGGCGGCCGCCGTGCAGCCAATGTCGATGCTGCCCAGGCGCGTTACGAAGAAGCGGTCGCTGCCTACCGTGCGCGCGTGCGGCAAGCAGTGCGCGAAGTGGAAGAGGCGCTGGTCAGTCTCGAGAGCACGTCTGCGCGTGCCGAGGATGTGAGGAAAGCCGTCGCAGGCTACCGTGCATTCTTCGACGCCACCGAGGCAAGCTACAAGGGCGGCCTGACCAGCCTGCTCGACCTGGAAGAAGCGCGGCGCACGCGCCTCACCGCCGAGAACGCGCTGGTTACGCTGGAACAGGAACGGCGCAATGCCTGGGTGGCGCTTTACCGCGCTGCGGGTGGCGGCTGGAGCGCGTTTGCAGGCGAGCCGCGCTAACGAATACGAAAGATTTCAATATATGACCTTCGGAAACACATCTATGAAGCGATTCACACTCAAGCCGGTCGCCGTCGCCCTGATCGCGCTACTGGTCCTTGCAGGTGGCGGTGCCGTGCTGCTGGCGCCGGCATCCAATGCGGCCGACGAAAAGAAGCAGACCGGCTCGAAACCCGCACTGACGATTTCCGTGGTACGTCCGCAAACCGTGGCGCTGCCGATCCGTCTCGCTGCCAACGGCAACATTGCCGCTTGGCAGGAAGCGATCATCGGCAGTGAGTCCAACGGCTTGCGCCTGTCGGAAGTGCATGTGAACGTCGGCGATCAGGTGCGCGCGGGCCAGGTGCTGGCGACCTTCGCCAGCGAATCGGTCGCCGCCGACGTGGCGCAGGCCCGCGCCGGCCTGATGGAAGCCGAGGCGAACGCGGCGGATGCTGCGGTCACCGCCGCGCGCGCCCGCACGCTGCAGAATACCGGCGCGCTGAGCGAACAGCAGATCAACCAGTACCTCACCCAGGAACAGACCGCCAAGGCCAAGGTCGAAGCGGCGAAGGCTACGCTGGCCGCGCAGCAGGTGCGCATGAAGCATGTCCAGGTGCTCGCACCCGACAGCGGCATCATTTCCGCCCGCAATGCGACCGTCGGTGCGGTTGTGTCTTCCGGCACCGAACTGTTCCGCATGATCCGCAAAGGTCGCCTCGAATGGCGTGCCGAAGTGACTTCGTCCGAACTCGGCCGCGTCAAGACCGGCACGCCTGCAACCATCATTGCCGTCAATGGCGCCGAGCTCAAGGGCAAGGTCCGCATGGTCGGTCCCACCGTCGATCCGCAGAACCGCGCTGCCATCGTGTATGTCGACCTGACCGTTTCCAATGACAACACGCCGCCCGCACGGGCCGGCATGTTCGCACGCGGCGAATTCGACCTTGGCACCTCGAACGCGCTCACGGTGCCGCAACAGGCGGTCGTATTGCGCGACGGCTTCAACTATGTGTTCCGCCTGACGCCGGAAAACCGCGTGCAGCAGGTCAAGGTCAAGACCGGCCGCCGCATCGGCGACCGCGTCGAAGTGCTCGAAGGGATCAAGGCCGATGCCCAGGTGGCGCTCAGTGGCGCCGGCTTCCTCAATGACGGCGACCTGGTGCGCCTTGCCGGCGATACGCCAGCCAGCGCGTCCGGCTCGCCGGTCCGGCCGGCCAAGGTGGAATAAGGAGTCCTGTCGATGATGAACGTATCGTCCTGGTCGATCAGGAACCCGATACCGGCGGTCATGCTGTTCGTGATGCTGACCTTTGCCGGCGTGCTCTCCTTCAAGAGCATGAAGATCCAGAATTTCCCCGACATCGAACTGCCGACGGTGAGCGTGTCGGTCTCGCTCCCCGGCGCCGCGCCCGCGCAGCTGGAAACGGAAGTGGCGCGCAAGATCGAGAATTCGATTGCCACCGTGCAGGGACTCAAGCACATCTATACCAAGGTGCAGGATGGCGGCGTCACCATCACCGCCGAGTTCCGGCTGGAAAAACCGGTGCAGGAAGCGGTCGACGACGTGCGCTCCGCCGTGGCGCGCGTGCGCGCCGACCTCCCCGGCGACGTGCGCGACCCGATCGTCAACAAGATTGACCTGGCGAGCCAGCCGGTACTGGCATTCACCATCCATTCGCCGCGCCTGGATGAGGAAGCCCTGTCCTGGTTTGTCGACAACGACATCTCGCGCAAGCTGCTTGCAGTGCGCGGCGTCGGCGCAGTGAACCGCGTCGGCGGCGTTTCGCGTGAGGTCCGTGTCGCGCTCGATCCGGGCAAGATGCTGGCGCTCGGCGCGACTGCCGCCGATGTTTCGCGCCAGCTGCGCATGATGCAGAACGAAAGCGCCGGCGGCCGCGCGGATCTCGGCGGCGGCGAGCAGCCGATGCGCACGCTGGCCACCGTGAAGTCGGCGGAGGAACTCGCCAGCCTCGAGCTGCCGCTGTCCGACGGCCGCCGCATCCGCCTGGATGAAGTGGCGACAGTCAGCGATACCATCGCCGAGCGCCGCTCGGCTGCGCTGCTCAATGGCAAACCCGTGGTCGGCTTCGAGGTGGCGCGCAGCAAGGGCGAGAGCGAAGTCGCGGTCGGCGCCGCCGTGCAGAAAGCATTGGCGGAACTGCGCGAGCAGCATCCCGACCTGGAAATTACAGAAGCATTCAACTTCGTCGCCCCGGTCGAGGAAGAGTACGACGGCTCGATACAACTGCTGCTCGAAGGTGCGCTGCTGGCCGTGGTGGTGGTCTGGCTGTTCCTGCGCGACTGGCGGGCGACTTTCGTCTCCGCAGTGGCGCTGCCGCTGTCGGTGATTCCCGCCTTCATCGGCATGTACCTGCTCGGCTTCTCGATCAACGTCGTCACGCTGCTCGCGCTGTCGCTGGTGATCGGCATCCTGGTCGACGACGCTATCGTGGAAGTGGAAAACATCGTGCGCCACCTGCGCATGGGCAAGACGCCCTACCAGGCGGCGATGGAAGCGGCCGACGAGATCGGGCTGGCGGTGATCGCCACCACCTTCACGCTGATTTCGGTGTTCCTTCCGACCGCTTTCATGAGCGGCGTGCCCGGCAAGTTCTTCAAGCAGTTCGGCTGGACCGCGGCGCTTGCCGTATTCGCCTCGCTGGTGGTGGCACGGGTGCTCACGCCGATGATGTCGGCTTACATCCTCAAGCCGATCATCGACCGGCATGGCGATCCGTTCTGGATGCGAATTTACATGCGCTGGGCCGGATGGTGCCTCAAGCATCGCCTGACGACGATGATCGCGGCGACGCTGTTCTTCTTCGGTTCCATCATGCTGATCCCGCTGCTGCCGCAAGGCTTCATCCCGCCGGACGACAATTCGCAGACCCAGGTCTACATCGAACTGCCGCCCGGTACGACGTTGCCGCAGACCATGAAGACGGCCGAGCATGCGCGCGCACTGGTATCGGGCGTCGAGCATGTGAAGAGCGTCTACACCACCATCGGTGGTGGCAGTGCCGGCGGCGACCCGTTCGCCCCGCAGGGCGCGGCGGAAGTGCGCAAGGCGACGCTGACGATCCAGCTTACCGAACGCGGCAAGCGTCCGCGCAAGCAGGGGATCGAGAACAACATCCGCGTTGCGCTCGAGCAGTTGCCCGGTGCGCGCACCAAGGTCGGTCTGGGCGGTTCCGGTGAGAAGTACATCCTTGTGCTGACCGGCGAGGACGGCAATGCGCTGCGCGCGGCGGCCATGGCGGTCGAGAAGGACCTGCGCACCATTCCCGGCCTCGGCAATATCTCGTCTACCGCGAGCCTGATCCGTCCCGAGATCGCCGTTCGTCCGGACTACGCCCGCGCCGCAGACCTCGGCGTGACCAGCAGCGTCATCGGCGAGACCCTGCGCATTGCCACCGTCGGCGATTACGACGTGTCGCTGCCGAAGATGAACCTGTCGCAGCGGCAGGTGCCGATCGTGGTCAGGTTCAACGAGGCGGCACGCGAGGACCTGAGCGTGCTGGAGCGCATTACAGTGCCAGGCAAGCGCGGTCCGGTCATGATCGGCCAGGTTGCCGATCTCGAAATGACGGGCGGCCCGGCGGTGATCGACCGCTACGACCGTTCGCGCAACATCAACTTCGAGATCGAGCTCTCCGGCCTGCCGCTGGGCGAGGTGACCACGGCCGTGCAGAAGCTGCCGTCGGTGCTGAACCTGCCGCCCGGCGTCAAGGTGGTTGAAGTGGGCGACGCGGAAGTGATGGGCGAGCTGTTCGCCAGCTTCGGCCTGGCGATGCTGACCGGCGTGCTGTGCATCTACATCGTGCTGGTGCTGCTGTTCAAGGACTTCCTGCATCCGGTGACCATCCTCGCTGCATTGCCGCTGTCGCTCGGCGGCGCCTTCGTCGGCCTGCTGATCGCGCAGAAGAGTTTCTCGATGCCCTCTCTGATCGGCCTGATCATGCTGATGGGTATCGCGACCAAGAACTCCATCCTGCTGGTGGAATACGCGATTGTCGCTCGGCGCGACCACGGCATGTCGCGCTTCGATGCCTTGCTCGATGCCTGCCACAAGCGCGCACGCCCCATCATCATGACGACCCTGGCGATGGGCGCGGGCATGCTGCCGATCGCGGTCGGCCTCGGCGTGGCCGACGCAAGCTTCCGGTCGCCGATGGCGATCGCTGTGATCGGCGGCCTCATCACGTCGACCGTGCTGAGCCTGCTGGTGGTGCCGGCCGTCTTCACCTACATGGATGATTTCGAAGGACTGGTGCAGAAGATCAAGAACAAGTTGCGCCGGCATCCGACACCGGCGAGACCGGCGGCGGAGGGTGTGCAGGAGAAGCACTGAACGCATGCAATCCGGGCCCCGGCCCGGATTGCTGCTTTGTTTGATCCAGTTCATGGATTTCGCCCTCCCTTCAGACGACAGTGACAAGAAGAACAAGGGAGGCATCATGAGCAAACACATCCTCTTGATCCAGGGGCACCCCGATTCCAGCCAGCACCACCTCTGCCACGCGCTGGAGGAGGCCTACGCCAACGGAGCCAGGGCCGCAGGTCATGAAATCCGCCATCTCAACGTCGCCACGCTCGATTTCCCCCTCCTGCGCAGCCAGCATGAATGGGAAAAGGGCGCCCTGCCGCCCGGCCTTGCAGGTGCGCAGGAAGCCATCACATGGGCCGAGCACATGGTGTTCCTTTTTCCGCTGTGGCTGGGCGACATGCCCGCGCTGCTGAAAGGTTTCCTCGAACAGGTTGCTCGGCCCGGATTCGCCTTCTCCGGCGAACGGAATGCGTTTACAAAGAAAGGGCTGGGCGGGCGTTCGGCGCGGGTGGTGGTCACCATGGGCATGCCTGCAGCCGTGTACCGCTGGTACTTCCGCGCTCACAGCATCAAGTCGCTGGAACGGAACATCCTCGGTTTCGTCGGCATCGCACCGGTCAATGAAACGCTGATCGGCGGGGTAGGCAACCTGGCGCAAAAAGATGCGGCCAAATGGCTTTCCAGGCTGGAGAAGCTCGGGGCGCACGGCGGGTGACAATCACCAAGCCTGCGGGAAACCCGGCTGGTAGAATCGTGCAACGCTCCCGTTGTACCTTCACCGAGTTCCCATGTCGCTTTCCATCCCCAGCAGGCTGTCCGCATTGACCCGTCACCCGAAGCTGCGCCGTGGCGCAGCTATCGCGGCCGGCCTCGTCTTCCTGTACGGTGTTGCCGGATTCTTCATCCTGCCTGGCATCGTCCAGTCGCAGCTTGAAAAGCTCGTCAGTGACAAGCTGCACCGGCAGGCATCGATCGGGATGGTGGAAATCAATCCTTATGCGCTGTCGCTGACGCTGCGCGACGTCAAGCTGCGCGAACCGAAAGGCGAGGCGGTGTTCGCCTCGTTCGACGCGCTGCATATCAACCTGTCGTCGCAATCGTTGTTCCGTTTTGCGCCGGTGATCCGCGAACTGCGATTGACTGCACCCCATGTGCGCCTGGCGCGTACCGCGCCGCACAGCTACAACATCGACGACATCGTCGAACTGATCGCCAGCCAGCCGCCATCCGACGAGCCGGCACGTTTTTCGATCAATAACATCCAGGTGGAAGGCGGCCGCATCGAGTTCGACGACCGTCCGGCCAAGGCCACCCACGCCGTCACCGACATCGCGCTCGGCATTCCCTTCATTTCCTCGCTGCCGTCGCAGGTCGACATCTTTGTCGAGCCGCTGCTGCGCGCGAAGGTGAACGGTTCGCCGCTCGAATTCAAGGGCAAGGCCCGCCCCTTCGCCGAACCGGCTGACGCCGTGGTGGACCTCAAGCTGGATGGCCTCGACCTGACGCGCTACATCGAATACCTGCCGGTCAAGCCGAATGCGCGCGTGTCGGGCGCAAAACTCGACCTCAACCTGGTCGCCCGCTTCCGGCAGGGCGGGGAGGGAGGCGACCAGGCGCTCCTGCTCGAGGGGGATGCGGCATTGAAATCGCTGCATGTCGCGGATCAGGCCGGCAAGCCGGTTCTTCGCATGCAGGAACTTGCGGTGCAGCTGAAGGAGGCCGACGTGTTCGGCGGCCGTGTCGACATATCCGGAATCCGGGTCGACGGCCTGCAGGCTGACGTATCGCGCGATGCGGATGGACAACTGAATGTTGCAAAACTGCTGCCGCCTTCTGAGGCAAGGCAGAAGAAGGATGCCGGCAACCCGGCTGCATTCCGACTGTCGCTCGGCGAGCTGCTGGTGCGTGGCGCGGCCCTGCGCTACGCCGACGAACATTCCAGCGCACCGCTGCGCGCGTCGGCCGACAAGCTGGATCTTGCCGTGCGCAAGGTGGCGCTCGACACGAAGAAGCGGAGCGTGGATGTCGGTGAACTGGTTTCGAGCAACGCACAGATTCTCTTCAACCGGAATCTGACTCCGGGCAACACCGTCGCCGATGCCGCGCTGCCCATAACGAAACAGGAATCTGCAGCAGCCGGGGAGGCAGGATACACATTCAACATCGGCAAGTCCGGCATCAACAACTGGTCGATGCGCGTCGAAGACCGCGGCACCCGCGAGCCGATCGTCACGACGGCCACGCCGGTCAGCCTGAGCGTGGAGGGCATCTCCAACGCGCCATCGTCGCGCGCCCGCCTGAACCTCGCGGCCAGCGTCAACCAGTCGGGCCGCCTGTCGGTCAACGGCACGCTCGGCCTGGCGCCGCTGCATGCAGACCTCGCGCTCGACATCAAGGGCGTCGATATCCTGCCGCTGCAGCCCTTCATTACCGAACGCATCAACCTGCGCGCGATCAGTGCGAATCTTTCGTCCAGCGGCAGGGTGCAGATCGACAAGGCGAGCGACGGCAGCCTGCGCGGCGGCTTCAAGGGGGAGGCCACACTGGGCAACCTGGCGACGGTGGACAAGGCGGGCGGGAACGACTTTCTGCGCTGGAAGTCGCTGCATGCGGCCGGCGTGGACGTGCGCTTCGCGCCCCTTGCCGTGGCGGTCGACGAGCTTGCGCTTTCCGACTTCTTTGCCCGCATCATCATTGACCCGAGCGGCCGTATCAACCTGCAGGACATCGTGCGTGGCGATGCAGAGCAGGAAGAGAAGGGCAAGGCAGCTAGCGCCGGCAATGGCAAACCGGCAGGCGGCATGCCGCCGGTGACGATCAAGCGTGTGGCCCTGCAGGGCGGCCGCGTGCGCTTCACCGATAACTTCATCAAGCCCAATTATTCCGCCAGTCTGTCGCAGTTCGGCGGCGTGCTTTCCGGACTGTCCTCCGATCCGTCCAGCCGCGCCGGCCTGGATCTGCGCGGCGTCGTCAACGATGCGCCGCTTGCGGTGGGCGGCAGCATCAACCCGCTGCGCGGCGACCTGTTCCTCGACATCAAGGCCAACGTGCGCGGCATGGAACTCGCGCCGCTGTCGGCCTATTCGGGCAAATACATCGGCTACGGCATCGAAAAGGGCAAGCTGTCCTTCGAAGCCGGTTACCACGTCGACGGCCGCAAGCTCACTGCCGAAAACCGCCTGGTCCTCGAACAGCTCACCTTCGGCGACAAGATCGACAGTCCGAACGCCACCAGCCTGCCGGTCCAGTTCGCCGTTGCGCTGCTGGCCGATCGCAACGGCGTGATCGACCTCAACCTGCCGATCGCCGGCTCGCTCGACGATCCGCAATTTTCCATCGGCGCGATCATTTTCAAGGCGATCGGCAACGCAATCGCCAAGGCGGTCACGCAACCGTTTGCGCTCCTGGGCGCGCTGTTCGGCGGCGGTGCCGAACTTTCCTCGATGCCCTTCGAGGCCGGGCGCGCAACGATCCCTGTCGCCGGCGAGGAAAAGCTGCGCTCGCTCGCGAAGGCGCTCGCCGAGCGCCCGGGGCTCAAGCTCGATATCGGCGGCCGTGTCGACCCGGCAACCGACCGCGACGGACTGATGCATGTGATAGTCGAGCGCAAGGTGCGCGCACTGAAGATCCGCGACCTGCGGGCCAAGGGCGTCGACGTCGAACCGGGCAGCGTCACGGTCAGCCGCGAGGAATATCCGGCACTGCTGCTGCGCGTCTACCGGGACGAGAAGTTCGAGAAGCCGCGCAATGTCCTCGGCCTGCCCAAGGATTTGCCTGCGGCGGAAATGGAAAAGCAGATCATGGCCCATGCGGATGTCGACGAGAACGATCTCCTCGCATTGGGCAACCAACGCGCGCAGGCGGTGAAGAACTGGCTGCACAGGAATGGCCAGGTGGCGCCGGAGAGGATGTTCATCACCGCAGCCCGGATCGGTGGGGCGAAGGATGCGAATGCATCGCCGGGCAGGGTGGATTTTGCGTTGAGATAGATGCGTGAATCGACGGGTCGGCCTGCGCCGGACCGTGCGTTTCTTGCCTGTCGGACATGGAATGGTCGGCGACTGGAGATTGATAGTATGCTGTCGCCATGGACGCCAAAGTGCACAGCCTGATCCCCAACATCGCCGATCTCCTGCTCGACGCGGTCGTGATGGTCGATGTTTCCGGGCGCATTGTGTACGTCAACGCCGCATCCGAACGCATCTTCGGATATGCGCCCGATGAAATGATCGGCCGGACGATGATCGACCTCATCGTGCCGGAGGACCGCGCGAGGACGTTGGAGGAGGCGGTGCAGGTCATGTCCGGCCGTCTCAGGATCGGATTCGAAAATCGTTATATCCGCAAGGATGGGCACATCGTCCACATCATGTGGTCCGCGCGCTGGTCCGAAGTCGACCAGCTGCGGATCGGCGTCGCTCGCGACATCACGGAGCGCAAGCGTGCGGAAGAACGGCAGGCCGCCACGTACGCGATCTCCGAAGCCGCCCATCACGCGACCGACCTCGCCGGCCTGTGTGCCGAAATCCACCGCATCATCGGCAAGCTGGTATCCGTCGCAAGCTTTGCGGTTGCCATCGCCGATGCGCGGGCCGGGACGCTGGAGTTTCCCTATCATGTCGATCCTGCCGGCACGGCGTCCGGAGCGCTGGAGGAGACCGCGCGCCGGCTTTGCATGGATGTCGTCCGCAGTTCGCGGCCGATCCTGGCAGCGGGAGAGCCGCCTGCACCAATGGTTCCTGTGCCGGGAAACGACGCGTCCTGGCTGGCAATACCGTTGCTCTCCCGAGGCAAGGTGCTGGGGGCGTTCGTCCTGAAAAGCCACCCGGGCATGTCCTACGGCGACAAGGACGAGGAACTGCTGCAATTCGTGTCGACGCAGGTGGCGACGGCGATCGAGCGCATGCGCTTGCATCACGAGCTAGTCCACGCAGCGCGACACGACGAACTGACCGGCTTGCCGAACCGGCGCCTGTTCCAGGACCGGATGAGATCGGCGCTTGCCAGGTCGCGGCGCAATCATGGCCGGTTCGCCGTGCTCTACGTCGATCTCGACGACTTCAAGAAGGTCAATGATTCGCTCGGGCACACCGCCGGCGATCTGCTGTTGCAAGCGGTCGCGCGGCGGCTGCGGGAGTGCGTGCGCGAGGAGGATACTGTTGCCCGCCTGGGCGGTGACGAATTTGCGTTGCTCCTCGAGGAAGTGCACGTGCCGGGGGCGGCTGCCATCGTCGCTGGAAAAATCCGGGCGGCGGTCAGCCAGCCGGTCGATATCGAGGGCTGCATGTTGACTGTCTTCCCCAGTATCGGGATTGCGATTTTTCCCGACGATGGCACGGGAATGGATGCGCTGCTGAAGCATGCCGACAGGGCGATGTACGAGGCAAAGAAAGGCAAGGCAAGTCGACAGCGCTAGTCGCCGTTCATTATCTGTCCTGGGGCCGCCGCGATAAGGTGGCGCTGCTTGCTGCGCTGCGGTATGCGGAACAGGCGGAGCTCCACAGCGTCGCGCTGTATCTTGATGAGTGCCGTGCCGATCTCGCCTTTTGCCGGTCGCAGCACGCCTGCGCCTGCAGGCGATATCTTTGCATCCAGCAGGGACACGAGGTCATCTTCCGTCGGATGCGAGGGCATCCGCGCCAGCAGGTCTTTCAGCGATGCGTACCTCGACCGGGATGCCTGTTCCATATCGGCGGCAGGTGCTGGCTTGCTCGCCAGGTGGTTGGTGTGCCAGTGCTTGTTGGGAATCGGCGCAAGCGCGCGGTCGGAGGACGTGGCCTCGATGGAGACAATGATGAATTCCTGCGTCGATGCGAGGATGTGGTGCGCGGCGCCGAAGCGCTGGCATTCCATGACGATGTCGATGGCTTCGGGAAGCGATTGCGCATCGAGGACGGCCCGGTTGATGAGCCAGCTCGGCAATCCCGTTCCATGCGCTTCGCCAGGTATCGCGTCCACCACTTGCACGACGCCAGCGTAATTGACGGCGAATGCCTGGCCCGGAATACAGCCGGGCACGAACAGGGCGAGAAAGCCCGGCTTTCCTTCCGGCTTGATGTCCACCAGCTTGCAATGCTGCGCGAGCGGAAGGGCGACTTCGGGCTTTTGCACGACAAGGCCGCAGCCGAGGCGATTGATGACGACGGAGCTGCTTGCCGTGTCGGGGGCCGCAAGCAGGTCCGCGCGGCAATTCCAGAGGAAGACATCCATCATGTCCATCCCCAGTCCGGCACTCATCCCGCGCAATTCCTCCCAATACTGCGGGAAGACGTCCCTGGTGCGCTCCATGAGGGCGGAAATTTCCGGTTTGCCGCGCCATGTGTCCAATGCGGCCCAGTCGGCGGACGCCGTCATGCAATCCGCCGCCGGCCGCCCAAGTTGCCCAAGCGACTCTCCGATGGTGAATGCCGTTCCTTCGATCGCCACACGTTCCATGAAATCTGACTAAAGGTGGTACTCGCCCATCGCTTCCGGCTGGTACGGAATGTCGAGGATGCGTACGCCGACGCGCCGGCCGCTGCTTCCGTACCAGAATATTTCCTGTCCCGTCTTCAGGCCAAAGGCCGCTGCCCCGACGGGCGCCAATATGGATACGTCCCCCGGGCGCATCGTCAATCCGGGGACGACGAGCGTAAAACCGTACTCCGAATCGGTGGACGCTTCAAGGACCCGCACTTGTGAATTTAGCGTGACGATGTCATCGGGCATCTGTTCTGGTTCCACGACATGAGCCAGTTCAAGTTTTCTCTTGAGCAGCGCCAGGGCGGGAAGCTTGCGTGCCGGTTCGTTCAAAAGCAATTCGTGGATGCGCCGGCGGTCGGTGACGGAGATCGTAATTTCTGCTATTGGCATTGTGTTCCTCGCTGAAGGTGAATGGCGCAATGATTCGTCGCCTGTGCCGGCTCCATCATTCCCGCGCGTGCGGGAATGATCTGCGCCAGCGCCTCACGCCGCTGGCGGCTGATCCCAATCATCGATATAGGGCGAGTTCGTGACCAGCAGGTCGCACTGCCCCTGCTCGATGAGTCGCTGCGTCACGCTTCCAAGCAGCAGCGTCGCAAACCGCGACTTCCCATGTTTTCCCACCGCGATCAAATCCGCTTTCAGCTCCCTTGCCTGGACGCTGATGACCGCGCTGGGCGGACCAAACTGGACAGAGCGGGAGACGAGTTGCCTCCTCGGTCCCAGGCTGTCGATGAAACTGTTGAGTTTCGCCCTCGAGGTTTCGCGCGCACGCTGGCGATAGCCATGGATGACATCGAGCGACACGCCGGTCTCGAGCATCATCTCTTCGCCGGCAAGGCGGAATACGTGCAGGAAGGTGAAGTGCGCCGAGGGTGCGATCGCGAGCGCCATGCGCGCCGCTTCCCTCGATTCGTCCGAAAAGTCGACGGCGACGAGCACGTTGCGGTACGCGTCATTCGGCTCGCGGTTCACGAGCAGAACCGGGCGGCTGCTCAAACGGATGAGCTCATTGCTGTTATGCCGGGCGAAAATATCGGCAAGGAATTTCCTCCTGCGCGAAGCGACAACGACAAGCCCGGCGCCCATCTCGTCCGCCCGCTCGGTAATCGCGGTAGCGGCGTTCCCGGTGCGAAGCGAGCGCACGCAGGCCGGGCCGGATCCCTCGCGTGCAGCCGCCTGCACGGATGCAGGGCTGTCGAGGAGGGGCAGGGCGGCATCGCTTCGGACCTCGACATTCGAGGACAGGGTCGCCGGGGTCGCGAGCCCCATTCTCGTGCTCTGCACCGTCATCAGTTCGAGAACGTCGGCTTTCAGCTGGACGCTGAGCATCGCGGCGCGGGTTTCCGCCGGGCGCGCGTCGTCGGAGTAGTCGGTCGCTACCAGGATCTTTCTTATGTGGCCCACACAAACCTCCATTCTTGGTCTGCGTTGAACAGCGAATCGTGCCTAGCGGGTTGCTGCAGCACGTCCGTCGTGCGGTTCTTGCGCCTGGCGATCGGCAGGGAGCACGTCGACGATTTCGACAAACTTCACCTGGTCGAAGGGCAGTGCGACTTCGACGATGCTGCCGGCAGGGCGGCCCAGCAAGGACATCGCGAGCGGCGCGAGGATGGAGACGCGCGCAAGCGCTTCCTGCGTGTCCTGGGGGCAGACGATGACAACCGACTGGCGCTGTTCGGCCCCGATCTCGCGATAGGTGACTGTCGAGTACAGCGCGACGCAGTCGTCCCTGCGCACGTTTTCGGGCAGGAGGATAGCCGTGCCGATCAGGTCGATCAGCCGTTCGGCAGAATTCATGTTGACGTCGCGCAGGCGAAGCAAGTGTTCTGCAAGGCGGCTGAGGGTGGCTGCATCTTCCTGGGACAAGAAGCGTTCGTTTTTCATGGCAATAGCTCTCCGCGGCGGCTGCGCGGGTCAGCCACCGGTAAAAAGTCGCAAGGCATCAGGCGCATCAATGGCGCCGATACATCAGTGGAAGTTCAGGGAGGGGGGGGCTCGACAGGGAGGGGAAGACCGGAGGGTGTTCCTGGGTGCCTGCCGAGCTCAGGAGAGCCGGGCGAGGTCTCGAGTGGACAACTGCGCGTGACGGGTGCGCACGGCGCATCCGGACGTAAAGCGGCACTGAAGACGAGCGGAATCAAGGTGTGCAACCACGCGCACAGCTCCCTCGTTCAGGGACGAACAGTTGCAATTCGCAAGAATATTTGCAGGAATGCAGGACATGTTCACGGTGCGGTTGCAGGGAAATGGGTTGTTGCGTTTGAGTATATACGCTTGGGGTTTTTCGTCAACCGGCGCGGCGGCGGGCGTTCTCTGCCGGTTCGCGATGCAGGTGCTCCAGCAGGTATTCCACCAGCACGCGCACGCGATGCGGCATGTGCCGGTTCGCCGGATAGAGGATAGAGAAGGGACGCGAGGCGCCGCCCAGCCCGTGCAGCACTTCCACCAGCGTCCCGTTTTCCAGATCGTCGTTCACGATGAAACGGTAGGTCTGCGCCAGGCCGATGCCGTTGCGCGCCGCGGTCGCGATGCCGAGCACATCGTCGGTGATGCAGACCGTGCCATCGGTGGACACATCCGCATCCTCGCCCTCCACGCGCAACAGCCACGGCATCGCCTGTCCGGTGCGCGGCCACTCGAACTGGATGCAGTCGTGCTTGCGGAGGTCTTCCAGCGTCTTCGGTTTCCCCTTGCGTTTCAGGTAGGCGGGCGAAGCGACCACGACCAGTTCGGCGTCTTCGAGTTTTCGTGCTACCAGTCCCGAGTCAGGCGGATTGCGCGCGCGTATCGCCAGGTCGATGTCGTCGGCGACGAGGTCGGCGTTGCGGTTGCTGAGCTGTATCTCGAGCCGGACCTGCGGATACTTGCGGGTGAAACCCGACAGGACGGGCAGGACGCGGTAGTGCCCGTACGCAGTAGGCATGCTGACGCGCACCAGTCCGCTCGGCACCGCCTGCTCGCCCGTCACTTCCCGTTCCGCCTCGGCCAGCTGTTCGAGCGCCTGCCTGCATTGCTCGTAGTAGGCGCGGCCCTGTTCCGTGAGACGCACGCTCCGGGTCGAGCGGACGAACAGTTGCACGCCCAGGCGCTCCTCCAGCCGCGATACCGAGCGGCTCACCGCCGCCTGCGTGACGCCTGCCTGCGCAGCGGCTGCGGTAAAGCTCGCCAGCTCCGCCGTTCTGCAGAAAAGATCGATGCTGCCGAGCATGAGATTGTCGATGTTCCGGGGCATGTTTATTACGCCATGTAATGAATGTTGTTCTTGATTCTATCTTTATCTCCATAAGACGGGTAAATACCATGCACTCACGTTGTCCGGCAAGGATTGCACCGCGAACCAGGAGCTGCACAGTGCCGGGCACATTTCAACTTCGACTGGAGAATTTCATGAGCAAGAACATCGTCATCGTCTACCACAGCGGCTACGGCCACACCAGCAAGATCGCCGAGGCCGTCGCGGAAGGCAGCGGCGCTGCACTATTGGCCATCGATGCGGAAGGCAATCTGCCGGAGGGCGGCTGGGACAGGCTGGCGCGCGCCGACGCCATCATCTTCGGCTCGCCCACCTACATGGGCAACGTGAGCTGGCAGTTCAAGAAGTTCGCCGATGCCAGCTCCAAGGTGTGGATGACGCAGGGCTGGAAGGACAAGCTCGGGGCGGCCTTCACCAATTCCGCCTCGGTTGCCGGCGACAAGCAGACCACGCTTTACACGCTGTTTACCCTGTCGCAGCAGCACGGCATGCTATGGGCGGGTACCGGCATGATGCCGAGCAATGCGAAGGCTGCCATGCGCGACGACGTGAACTACCTGTCGTCCTTTGCCGGTCTCGCCACGGCAACACCTTCCGATGCATCGACGGACGAGATGGTGCCGGGCGACCTGAAGACGGCCGTTCTCTTCGGCAAGCGCATCCGCGCGGCTGCCGAGCGCATCGCCTGAGGGAGGCGGCCATGAATGACCACCAGGCCGTTCTGGAAGCAGTCGACGCATACTGCATGGGTGTGTACCGCGGCGACACCGGTTTGTTGAAGTCGGTGTTCCATCCGAAGGCAGCGCTCTTCGCCGAGGTGCGCGGGCAGCCTTATTACAAGCCGCTCGACGAATACCTGGCGGTCGTCGCCAACCGCAAATCGCCGGAGGCGCTGGGCGAGCCCTTCCTGATGAAGCCGCTGGCCGTCGAGGTGACCCACGAGATCGCCTTCGCGAAGCTGCACTGTCCGATGCTCGGCTTCAACTACACCGATTACCTGTCCTTCGTTCGTGAGGATGGCAGGTGGGTCATCGTCAACAAGCTGTTTACCGACGTGCCGAAATGACCGCGCATGAGTGCGCAAGGAGGCCAGGATGCAAACCGATGAAAAAGTGTTGTATGAGGTAAGAGGCGGCGTTGCACGCATTACGCTCAACCGTCATCAGGTCCTCAATGCGATCGATGTCGATGTGCTTCAGCGCATCGCGCAGCTTCTCGATGTCGTGCAATCGACCGACTCCGTCAGGGCCGTGGTCCTGACCGGTGTCGGTACCGCATTCTCGGCAGGCGCGGACATCCGCTATCTCAGCCGTGCCACGCCACTGGAGGTGCGCGACTTTGCCCGTCTTGCCGTCCATGTCACCAACCGGATCGAGCACCTCGGCAAACCGACGCTGGCAGCGCTGAATGGCCACACCTTCGGCGGCGGCCTGGAACTGGCGGAATCGTGCATGATCCGTATTGCCGCAAGCCACGCGAAGCTGGGCCATCCGGAGGTGCACATCGGTGCTGTTGCCGGTTTCGGCGGCACGACGCGCCTGCCGCGTCTTGTAGGGAAAGGCCGCGCGGCGGAAATGCTTCTGCGCGGCCGCGCGGTGGATGCACAGGAGGCATTGCGCATCGGCCTCGTGCAGGAGATGGTGCAATCGGAGCGCTTGATGGAAGAGGCTGAAGCCATCGTCGCCGACATCCTGGCGCAGTCACCGGTGGCCGTGCGCCTTACCTGGGAAGCCCTGCATCGCGGCCTCAACATGACGCTGGAGGAGTCGGCGGAACTTGGCGCGGATTACTTCGGCCTGGTCGCCGCGACCGAGGACTTCCGCGCCGGCACGCGCGCCTTCGTGGAAAAGACGAGGCCGGAGTTTTCGGGACGTTGAATCACACCTTCTTGACGAACTCCGACTTCAGGCTCATCGCGCCGAAGCCGTCGATCTTGCAATCGATGTCATGGTCGCCATCAACCAGGCGGATGTTCTTGACCTTGGTGCCCATCTTGACGACGCCTCCGCCGCCCTTCAGTTTCAGGTCCTTGATCACCGTGACCGTGTCGCCGTCCTGCAGGATATTGCCGGCGGCGTCACGGTAAACCTTGGCGCCTTCTTCCGTGGCTTCGGCGGCGGCATGCGCCGGCCATTCATGTGCGCATTCGGGGCAGACGTAGAGGCTGCCGTCTTCGTAAGTCAATTCGGAATTGCACTGGGGGCATGGGGGCAAGGTGCTCATGATGTGCTGCTGCTGCGGCAGGCGATGGTTTGGAAAGAAGGGGCAGTATACAGCGCCCTTATCCCATAGATTGGTGATTGAGGCGCCGAATTGCGCATGGCAAGATGCCGCATGCGTTTCTTGCAACTTCAACGAACCGGTTCTGCCATGGGGACATACACACGGATGCCTTTTGCGTCGAGTTTTGCATCGATATTCTTCGCTTGTTACGCGCTGCTCGCCGTGGACGTCCACGCCCAGGTCATGGTGTGCGTGAATAGCGATGGGCGAAAGGAGTACGCCGCCACCTGCCCACCCGGCACGGTGTCGCAGAAGGAGCTGAAGACGAAGGGCGTGGACCAGCAAGGAGCGGGAAACGAGACATCATCAGGCTCCTGGCAAGACCAGGAGCGCGCCTTCCAGGAGCGGCGCATCCAGCGCGAAACCGCGGAAGCAGCAGAGGCGAAGAAGCAGCAACAGCAGCAGAATGCCGAGCGCTTTTGCGCCAATGCCCGGCGCAAGATGGAACAGTTGCAGTCAGGGCGAAGATTGCGTTGGGTCGACAGGACGACCGGCGAGCGTCCCGTCATGACGGAAGAGGAACATGCGGCCGAGATGAAAGCCGTGGAAGCGGAGTTGCGCCGCTGCCGTTCGTGATCCGTCACACCGGGATTACAAGGGCTGCATCCAGCCCAGCCCTTCGACCGTCCCTTTCGCAGGACGGTATTCGCAGCCGATCCAGCCCGCATAGCCCAGTTCATCCAGCAGGCGGAACAGGTAGCCGTAATTGACCTCGCCGGTATCCGGTTCATGCCGCCCCGGCACACCGGCAACCTGGATATGTCCGATGTGCGGCAGGTAGCGCCGCACCTTCATCGCGATGTCGCCTTCGACGATCTGCACATGATAGAAGTCCATCTGCACCTTCAGGTTGGCGGCGCCCACTTCTTCCCGGATCGCGTGCGCATCCGCCTGGGTGTTCAGGAAATAGCCAGGCATGTCGCGCGTGTTGATCGGTTCGATCATCACTTCGATGCCCTGCCTGGATGTCATGTCGCATGCATGGCGCAGGTTGGCGATATAGGCGTCGCGATGACGGGCACGCTCGGCGCCTTCGGGCAGCAGGCCAGCCATCACATGCAGGCGAGGCGTGCCGAGCACCTTGGCATACTGGATCGCCTTGTCGACGCCCGCACGGAATTCGTCCTCGCGCCCCGGCAGCGATGCCAACCCGCGCTCCCCGCGCGCCCAGTCGCCCGGCGGCATGTTGAACAGTACATTTTCCAGGCAGTTTTCCTTGAGTTGCTGCGCGATCTCGTCCGCGGGATGTTCGTAGGGGAACAGGAACTCCACACCCTTGAATCCGGCCTTTGCCGCAGCGGCAAAGCGCTCCAGGAACGGCACTTCGTTGAACATCATCGTCAGGTTGGCGGCGAATTTCGGCACGGGCTTTTCTCTCTTGTCAGCCGCGCATGCATGCAGACACAGGCATTCAGCCGGCGCCCAGCAGGTCGTGCGCATTCAGGATGGCATAGACGATATCAGGATTTTTCTCGAGGCACCGGCGGATGGCGGCTGGCACGTTCTGCCGCGTCTTGCGGCACAGTCCGGGCTGGTCCGCGAGCTGGATGCTGAGGCCGCGCACCGTGCGCACCTCCCGCGCACCCGGCCGGATCTCGAGGACGATGCCGAGCTGCGCATGCATGCGCTCGCCGATGTGCTTGAGCTCGTCGTAGGAAGAAATGTTTTCGATGCGCTCGATCAGTCTTTTCTCTTCCTCGCGCGTCAGCCGCAGGATGCGGGTATCGCCCTGCGGGTCGTTCAGCAGGGCGTCCCGGCCGCACTCGCAGGCCCCGGGCGGACATTCCTTGCGGATCGGAAAAGGGAGCGGTGAATACATACAAGTCGCTTCGCAGGGGTCGTGGTCTTGCGATAGACAGTCATGCTTCGCGGAGTATCCGTTGAGGCCGGATTCCTGTCAAACGACGCCATTTCTTGTGCCGGTTCATAATGATGCTTTTCCCGGCCGCATGTGCTTGCGTGCCGCACCCCGTTTGAAAAAGTTCCATCATGTCCGAACGTCTTCCTGTCGACCTTGCCAAAGCCTATCGCCTTCTCAATCACGGCCCGACCGTGCTCGTCACCAGCGCGCACGGTAGCGCGTCAAATGTGATGGCGGCGGCCTGGTCGATGCCGCTCGATTTCTCGCCGCCCAAGGTGGCGGTGGTCATCGACCGCAATACGCGCACGCGCCAACTGGTGGAAGCTTCCGGCGAATTCGCGCTGAACGTGCCGTCGCGCGAGATGGCGGGTGCAACGCTCGCAGTCGGCTCCGCGTCGGGGCGCGAGATCGACAAGTTCCAGACGCATGCGCTGGACACCTTCGCCGGCGAGAAGATCGGCGCGCCGCTGCTGGAGGGTTGCCTCGGCTGGCTGGAATGCAGGGTCATCCCGGAACCGCACATCCAGGAACGGTACGACCTCTTCCTCGGCGAGGTGGTCGCTGCCTGGGCCGATCCTGCCGTCTTCCGCAACGGGCACTGGATCTTTGAGGGCGATTCGCCGCGCAGCATCCATTACATCGCCGGCGGCCATTTCTTTGAAACCGGCGACGCGTTCGACGTGAAGAAATAAAAGCCGCACGCTCATTGTCCTCTCGACGGCCTGCATTGCCGTAATGCAAGGCCGAGCGCGCCCGCATGCAACACGGACCGGTATTGCATATGCGGAAAAATTTTTCGTAGTGTCCCTTCAGAATCCCCTGTCCTTGCCGTTCTGATATGCACGTCAGCCCTTTCGTTGCCTTTGCAGAAAGGGACGGTGCTTGCATTGTTGAATATCAAGTTGCCGGCGTTGCACTCCAGTTCTACTAATAGTTGTCTCGGTGCACATTTTTCGATGCAGAGGAACAGCAGTCTTCGAGTGAACCACTCGAGGTGGCTCCGCTGCGTCGCCCGGTCGACGGGAGGTGGGAGGTCGATGTGCCGAGCGGCTGGTTGAGCGGGGAAACCCGGCTCCGCCGACTTGTTACACATTTCCACATACCCTGCTGACAGGAGATAACAATGAACGAACGCAACCTTCGCAGTGCAATTGGTGCAGCCCACGGTTTCTTTCCGGCAGTGGTCCAGGGGCCGGCCAGGCCTGAACCCGAGGTAACGGAACACCTTCCCTTCACGATCCGGCTGGTTGAGGACGAGAGCGACCTCTACAAGGCAATCCGGATACGGCATTCCGCCTATGCCCGCCATCTCCCAGAGCTGGGGGAAAAGCTGAAAGAGCCGGAAGCCATGGATTACGACAGCGACGTCGCCGTGCTGCTGGCCGAGTCCAAGCTGGACGGCTCGCCGCTGGGTACCGCGCGCGTCCAGATGAACCACCGCCAGCCGCTGTGTGTCGAGCAGTCCGTCGCGCTACCCGATCGCCTGCACGGCCTGCGGCTGGCCGAAGTCACGCGCCTCGGCGTCGAGCACGGACGCGTCGGGCGGCTCGTCAAGCTTGCGCTGTTCAAGGCCTTGTTCCTGCACTGGGAACACAATGACCTCGACTGGGCCATCGCCGCGGGACGGGACCCGATCGACCGCCAGTACACCCAGCTGCTGTTCGAAGATTTGTATCCGGAGCGCGGCTTCATCCCGCTGCGCCACGCCGGCGATATCCCGCACCGGGTGATGGCATTCGAGGTGGCGACCGCTTATACCCGTTGGACCGCCGCAAACCATCCGCTGAAGGACTTCGTCTTCCATACACACCACCCGGACATCTCGGTGGCACGGAACGAGGCCGCGCCGCTTGCGGTTCGTCCACCCGTCCAGGCAATGGCCGGCGTGGCTGCGCTTGCCTAGCATGGAGTGAATGACAACAGCGCCGCATCGCTATATCCTTGCGGAAATAACGCGGCCCCAACCGGGCGGCGGCAACCAACCGATCCAGCCGCATGTCACTGCAAAGCCTCCATCAGGCGGAACGGCGCCGTTCTGACGGCGTCGTCCGCTCCGCGCTCGGCGCAATGTCCTTCTACATTGCGCCTCTTGCCATCGCGCTCTTTTCGCTTGTCGCGTTAGTGTTCTGGAACGGCCATTACCAGGCGGCGCCGGACCGGCCGCTGCGGCTGAGGGTCATCCAGAGCGCGGCGCCTCTGACGCCCGGCGAGGCGCTTGAGCAACTGTCCGGTGCTGCCCGCGTCTACCAGTATGAGACCCGGCTTTCCGAAGATCCGGTCTGGTTCTCCTTCCAGCTTGCCGCCGATACGGGCATGCAGACGGCAGTTGAATTGCCCTCGCGCCATGCGGTAGAGATGGCTTGCTGGGATGCGGTCTCCATGCAGCCGATCGGCAAGGCGTCGAAGACCCGCGCGGAAGGCGCGCTGCGCGTTGCCAAGGCCGGCTTTGCCGTCACCCTGCAGTCCCCGCTGTCTTCCGTGCTGTGCCGTGCCAGCTTTGCGGGGCCGGCCCGGCTGACGGCGGAACAATGGACGCTGCCACAGCTTGCCTTGTCCGAGGAACAGTACCAGCGCAAGTCCGGCCTGCTCGACGGCGGACTCATCGTGCTCGCGATGTTTGTCCTGATGATCGCCATCATCAACCGCGACAAGCTGTACGTCCTCTTTGCGGTCTGGCTCTGCCTCAACCTGCGCGTGGGCGCCTTGTCCGCCGGATGGGATGTGCAATGGCTCGGCCAGCATGTGCCGGATGAATGGCTGCTGCAGATGCGGACAGTGACGATTGCGCTGTATGCGATCGTTACGGTGGAGTTCTACCTGAACCTGTTCAAGGACAGCATTCCGCAGACGCGGTTTGCCAAGCCGCTGGCCGTCGTCCATTGGATGTGCGTACTGTTACTTCCTGCGGCCATCGTGCTGCCGTTCCGTAATTTCCTGCCTTTCATGTGGGTAGTGAGCGGTGTCGGCTTGCTGGTGATGATGGGCAGCCTGCTCAGCATCCTCACCCGGACGCGCTCGAAAGTCGCGTTCTGGCTGATCGCCGCGTTCGGCGTCACCGCCATGTCGAGCCTGTCGGAAGTAATTGCCGCCGCACTCGGCATACGCGAACTGATCGGCGTGATCAATAGCGTCACCGCCGCGCTTGCATCCAGCATCCTGGCAGCCCTCGCAGTCGCCGAACGCATGCGCCAGGAGCATGCGCAGCGCCTCGAAGCCCAGGCGGCGCTGGAGCATACCTACGAGGTGATGCCCATCGGCCTGTTCACCCTCGACGATCGCGGACAGCTGATCAGCGGCAATCCCGCGCTGTCGCACATGCTCGGCGCCGACCTCGCCAGCCTGGCGCAAAGCGGATGGATGCGACACTTCAGGCAGGATGCATGGACCACGCTGCATGAACTGGTGCACCGCAACCGCAATGCCGAACTCCAGGTCTATAGCCGCGACGGCAGCCGGCGCTTCCTCGTGAAGGCCGCACTCTCGCAAGGCAAGATCGAAGGCTTCCTGCAGGACATCACGGAACAGGCCAAGGCGACCGAAGACCTGCTCTTCATGGCCAACAACGACCCCCTGACCAAGGTGTACAACCGGCGCGGGATCGAGGTGGTGTTCAACCGCGCTGTTGCGGATGCGGCCAAAGGAAAGGCGATGGCGCTGGCCTACCTCGACCTCGACCGGTTCAAGCTGATCAACGACCTGTTCGGCCATGCGGCGGGCGACGAAGTGCTGAAGCAGGTGTGCGAGCGCATCATCTCCGTCCTTGCCAGCAACCACCAGATCGGCCGCGTCGGCGGCGACGAGTTCGTGATCGTCATGCCCGATACCACCATCCCGCTGGCCTCGCTGATCTGCCAGGGCATCGTCAGCAATCTCGGCAAGCTGCCTTACCGCGTGGGCGACAAGGCCTTCCACGTACGCGGCTCGATCGGGCTGGTGGAAGTCAGCGGCGGCATGTCGATGAAGGATGCGGTATCGGCCGCCGACCGTGCCTGCCGCGAAGCGAAGGACAAGCAGGGCGAAGGCCTGGTGGTCTACGAGCGTACCGCCGTCGCATTCCATGAACGCCAGGCCGAACTGGCGCTGGTAGAGCAGCTGTCAGGCGACGAGGCGACGCGCAACCTGTTCCTCGAAATGCAGCCGATCATGTCGGTGAAGAACCCGCACGATTCGCTCAACTTCGAGGTACTGCTGCGCATGCGCGGCCCGGGCAACAGCGTGATCCCCGCCGGCCGCATCATCGGCGCGGCCGAGAAGAGCGGCCTCACCGGCATGATCGACCGCTGGGTGCTGTCCACGACGCTACGCTGGATCGAGGACAACCTGCCGCGCCTGGAGCGCACGCAGTTCGTCTGCATGAACCTGAGCGGCGCCTCGCTCAACGACGAGCACTTCATCCAGGACACGCTGACGGTGCTCGAGGAGTATCCGGTCGGCGCGCGCTACCTGTGCATCGAAATCACCGAGAGCGTGGCGCTGCACGACCTCGACAACACGCGCCGCTTCATCGACCAGATCCGCAGCTGCGGCGTGCGTGTTGCGCTCGACGACTTCGGCGCCGGCTACACCTCGTTTTCCTATCTGAAGGAACTGCCGGCCGACGTGCTGAAGATCGACGGCAACTTCGTCCTGCACATCAACGCGCATCCGGCCAACGTCGCCATCGTCGAGGCGATCGTCAAGCTCGGCAACAACCTCGGCATGAAGACCATCGCCGAGTGGGCGGAAGATGCGGCAACGGTGAAGACGCTGGCGGAGATCGGCGTCGACTACGTGCAGGGGTATGTGATTGCGCGTTCGCAGGCGCCGGAGAAGATACTTGAGGCGGCATCCGCGGCGAACTTCATCACGGATGCGCAGATGCTGGCGCTGATGCAGGAGCTGCGCCTGACTGGCGACGATATCGTCGACGGGTTAGCCAATGTGGTGAACCTGAAGGACATGCACTGAAAAAACGGATGGCGCACGGCGTACGCCATCCCAATGCCTGGAGGAGGGACAGGCAAAACCTTCCGTGCAGGCAGCTGCGCATACCGGATACGGGCCCGCGATGCCCGTCTTACCATTCAACCAGCGAGAGGCAGACCCCGAGGACGCTTGTCCGAGGGAGCGCCGTGCCGTTCACCTCGCCGCCGCAGCCCTGACATACATCAGGATCTTCCGAATCTCTTCGTCGTTCAGATTGTTCTTCATGGCGGGCATGATGGTGCCCGGCCGCCCATTACTGACTACGGACTGGAACGCCCGATCATCCAGCAATGTGTTTCGCAAATCGGGAATGCCGCCAGCCGCCTTCAGCTCTGCACCATGGCACATGGCACAGGACATGTGATACAGCCTCTTCCCCTCTTCAACAGTGTCGGTGACGGCGAAAGCGTGATGTGCGGCCAGGACCGACTGCGCAATGAGCATCGGGAATGCACGGCGCGCGAATTTCATTTTCATGACGGGTGTCTCCTCGTTCGTTGATGTTGCCTGCGCCCCTTCCATGCAAGCATCGCGCCAGAGTGCAAAGCCGGCGCCGCGCGGACGGCAGCACAGGATTCCGCTTATTCGTATAGAGGGAGTAGCGACAGTCGGCCATGCGACGACTGTCGCATCGATGCGGCATACGTCGCACGAATGCGACACGATGCGAACGCAAACTCGCGGGATTCGCCAGGCCTGAGGTCGTTGTGCAGGATGGCATCGAACTTGCGTAATGACGACCACCCGCCGGAATGCGCGCTGCATGCGACATGCAGCAATGCCGGACAGGTTGAATTCCAACGAAAACGCATAGGAGAGTCCGAAATATGGAACCGACATCTGAACAGCTGCTCTGGATGTACGAAAAAATGGTGGAGATCCGCGAGTACGAAGAGACCATGGCCAAGGTGTACATGGAAGGCAAACTGCCGCCAAAGATCCAGAAGGGACTGGCCTTCGACATCGGCGGCGGTCCGGTGCCGGGAGAAATGCACCTCGCAGCCGGGCAGGAGCCGGTCGCGGTCGGGGTATGCGCCCATCTGCGCAAGGAAGACACGGTGGTCGGTGCACATCGTCCCCATCACTTCGCCATCGCCAAGAATGTAGAGCTCAATGCGATGACCGCCGAGATGTTCGGCAAGGTCACCGGGCTCGGCCGCGGGAAGGGCGGCCACATGCACCTGTTCGATCCGGAGACCAAGTTCAGCTGCAGCGGCATCGTCGGCGCAGGCGCGCCACAGGCATGCGGCGCCGCGCTGGCCGCGAAAAAACTGAACAAGGACTGGGTCGCCGTTGCCTTCTTTGGAGAGGGCGCGGCCAACCAGGGCGCCTTCCACGAAGCGCTCAACCTTGCGGCTCTGTGGAAACTGCCGGTGATCTTCGTTTGCGAAGACAACAAGTACGGCATCTCGGTCGAGAAATCCGACTCGACCTCGATCGCATCCAATGCCGACCGTGCCGCTGGCTATGGCATGCCCGGTGTGCTGGTCGAACGCAACAATGCGGTCGATGTATTCAAGGCCGCGGGCGAGGCGGTGGCACGCGCACGCCGCGGTGAAGGCCCGACCCTCATCGAAGTCAAGACCGACCGCTACTTCGGCCACTTCCAGGGCGATCCGGAAACCTATCGCCCGAAAGGCGAGGTCGCGCGCCTGCGCGAGAACGATCCGATCGTCATCCTCGGCAGCGAGATGCGCCAGCGCGGGCTGCTGGACGATGCGCTCGACAGGGACTTGCGCAACCGTGTCAGCGCACGCGTTGAGGCTGCCTACGAGTTCGGCCGCAGCAGCCCGTATCCGCAGCCTGCGGAGGCGCTGATGCACGTATTTGCCGACTGAGCCCGCCCGACATCCGAATGTGACCGAAAAAACAGGAGTACAGCAATGACCACCGAAAACAAAACCAGAATCCTGACCATGGCCCAGGCTATTTCAGAGGCGATCGGCCAGGAAATGGAGCGCGATCCCAAGGTCTTCGTGATGGGCGAGGACATCGGCAAGTACGGCGGCGTGTTCAGCGCCACGAGCGGACTGCTCGACCGCTTCGGCAAGGACAGGATCATGGATACACCGATTTCCGAGACCGGCTTCATGGGGGCGGCCATCGGCGCGGCGGCGGAAGGCCTGCGCCCCATTGCCGAGCTGATGTTCGTCGATTTCTTCGGCGTGTGCTTTGATCAGATCTACAACCACCTGGCGAAGAACACCTATATGGCGGGCGGCAATATCCGCCTTCCTGCCGTCGTGATGACCGGCATCGGCGGCGGGTACAACGACGCCGCGCAGCACTCGCAATGCCTTTACTCGATCTTTGCGCATGTGCCCGGCCTCAAGGTCGTCGTGCCGTCCAACGCCTATGACGCCAAGGGCTTGATGACGGAAGCGATCCGCGACGACAACCCGGTCGTCTACCTCTACCACAAGGGCATCATGGGGCTGTCCTGGATGTCCTACTTCGAAGGCAGCACCACCTTCGTGCCGGAGGACGCGTACACCATTCCCTTCGGGAAGGCCAAGGTCGTGCGCGAGGGCAGCGACATCACTATCGTCACCCTCAGCCAGATGGTGCAGAAGTCCATCCTCGCCGCCGAGAAGCTGGCCGCAGAAGGCATCAGCGCCGAGATTATCGACCTGCGGACGCTGGTGCCGCTGGACAAGGAAACCGTGCTCAAGTCGGTCGCCAAGACCGGCCGCCTGCTGGTGGCCGACGAGGATTACCTGAGCTTCGGCCTGAGCGGCGAAATCGCCGCCGTCGTTTCGGAAAACCTCGATTCGATCCGCCTCAAGTCGCCGGTGCGCCGGCTCGCGGTGCCCGATGTGCCGATTCCGTTCAGCCGGCCGCTGGAGCAGTTCGTGATCCCGCAGGTCGACAACATTGTCAGCGCCGTTCGCGCGCAGCTGGACAGCCAAACCATATACGCATAAAGGGGAAATCGTGATTGAAGTCACTCTGATGGATAGCGCCTGGGCCGATGTCGAGGAAGGCACCGAAGCACTGGTGGATGAATGGATGGTCGCGGTCGGCGACCGTGTCGAATCCCGGCAGACCTTGGGCGTGGTCGAGCTGGTGAAGACCAGCCATGAAATCACCGCGCCCTCTGCCGGCATCGTCAAGGAAATCAAGGTCGATAAACAGGAGACCTTCGGCCGCGGGCAATCATTGATCGTGCTGGAGGGATGAATATGGCTGAAGCAGGCTCGAACGCTGCACCGGCGCAGGCAGAGGTGCCCGCGCGCAAGGTGGTCCCCCTGACCGGCCTGCGCGGCGCCATCGCCCGGAACATGACGCAAGGCTGGCAGGCGCCGCGCGTGTCCATGTTCGCGGAAGTGGACATGACCGAATGCGAGCGCCGGCGTGCCGCGCTGCAGGCATCGCTCGGCAGCGCACAGAAGGTGACGGTGACTGTCTATGTGATGCGGGCACTGGCGCTCACGCTGCGCGACCATCCACGCCTGAATGCGCTGCTCAAGGACAATGAGGTGGAACTGGTCGACGACATCAATCTTGCTCTCGCTGTCAGCGTGCCGGACGGATTGCTTGCGCCCGTGATCCGCAACGCCGACGCGAAATCGCTGGAGGAAATTGCCCGGGAATCGGCGGAACTTTCCTCCGCTGCCCGCGGCGGGACGCTCGCCCCGCGTCACCTGCAGCGCGGCACCTTCACGCTGACCAACCTCGGCATGACCGGCATCGACTGGTTCGCCCCCATCATCAATCCGCCGCAGCTCGGCATCCTCGGCGTGAGCCGGACCATCGACAAACCCGTGGTGAAGGACGGCAAGATCGTTATCGCGCCGATGATGGGGATGACGCTGGTCTTCGATCACCGCGCCATCGACGGATATCCCGCTGCGGTTTTCCTGAGTGACTTGAAGCAGCGGCTGGCAACCTGCGAGGGGCTCTGATGTCGGAACTGATCGCGATCTCGTCGATTGCCTCGCCATGCGAGGAGCAGGACTGGAACCGGCAGCAGTTGTCGTCCGATGTCACTGCGCCACGCATGCGCTTCTGGACCTACGAGTCGCCGGGCGTCGTGCTCGGCTGCTCGCAGCGCGGCCTGGTCAGCGCGATCGATGCCGCGCAACGCGCCGGCGTCCCGATTGCCGGGAGGCAGGCGGGCGGAGGCGCGGTGCTCACCGGGCCATGGATGCTCAGCGTGTCCGTGGTGCTGCCTGTCACGCATCCGCTGGCGCTGGGCGGCGCACTCGTCGGCTATCGCCGCATCGGCGAAGGCTTCGCGAAAGTGTTGCGCGGCATCGGCATCGATGCGCATGCGCTGACTTCGGGTGAGGCCAGGGTGGCGCAGCAGGAGAGCGAGGGAGCGGACCTGCAGTGGGCCTGCTATGGCGGGTTGTCGCCCTGGGAAGTGGTTGTCGGCAGAAGGAAAATCGTTGGACTGGCGCAAGTGAGGCGGCGTACCGGCGTGTTGGTGGCGGCAGGTTTGCTGTACGGCCGTCCTGACTGGGCAATGCTGTGCAAGGCTGTCGGGAAGCCAATTGGAGATGCAGCCGGGTTGGCGCAGCGGACAAGTTCGTGTGAAGAGGAACTGGGCTGGACGCCGCCACTTGCTGACATTGCAATTGCACTGCGGCGCCAGCTACAGGAGGCGCTATACGCTTCCCCGCCGGCAGATGGGCGTGCCTTCGTTTCGTCGAGGGACTATGCAAGCAGCGGGAAATGGGATGAGTTGCTTGCCCGCGGAGCAGATCTCGCGGTTCGATAACTGTACGCGCGATTTGATTACGCCGGAATCGTGCATGGCGGTCATGGAGGTGAAGAACATACGTATAACGCATTGAAAAGCCGCGGGAGACTGCAGGTATACGTCTTGCCTCCTGTCTTGCGCCGCGCCATGTCCATTGATCGGGACAGGATTCAACAATTACCTACTTTCAGGAGACAACCATGAGACTAAAAGCACTTCTTGCGGCAACCGCCCTCGCTTCCCTTCTTCCAATGACAGGCCATGCGGGCATGCCCGGTATGCGCGGCGCGCAACATCTCGGCATCACGGTGCCCAACATGGACGAGGCGGTCAGCTTCTTTGTAAAGGTAATCGGCTGTGAAGAGTCGATCAAGCTGGGCGCGTTCAAGTTCGACGACGACTGGATGAACGTCCACCTGAACGTCGACGCGCGCGCCGAGATCAAGCGTTTCCAGATGGTTCGCTGCGGCCACGGCACGAACCTCGAGATCTTCGAGTACGGCGCGCCGAAGCAATCCAAGACGCCGCCAAAGAACAGTGATGTCGGCGGCCACCATCTTGCGTTTTATGTGGACGATATGGACAAGGCGGTCGCCTATCTCAAGGAAAATGGCGTGAAGGTGCTGGGCAAGCCAAGTACCTTCACGGAAGGACCGGCCGCAGGGCTGACGTGGGTGTACTTCCTCGCGCCTTGGGGAATGCAGCTGGAGATCGTGAGCACGCCAAAGGGAATGGCTTACGAAAAGACAGCAAAACGCGCGCTCTGGGATCCGCGCACGCCGCAGAAGTAAGGCAATAGCAAGGCGGCATCCGAGAGGGGCAAGGTCGGAAAGATCATGCAATACGTGAAGCCACACGCAAGCGCGTTTCTGTTCTTGTCCCTGTTCGCATTGTTTCTGCTGGGAAGATCGTCATCCGCCCAGGCGCATGCCGACAGCAAAATCAACATCCGGGCGATCCACCTCGAGTACCATCATCTGGGCATGACGGCTTACTACCGGCTGTCCTTTCCGCTTGTTGCTGCCGCAGGCCGGGAGGTCAGCACGGAAGAATCTGCTTTCAAGCAGAGCTACCCATACGTGATTTCCAGACTGGAGAGCGGCCACACTTTCCATTACGCGGACCCGGACGGTCTGGCGCATGGCCTTGGACTTGCCGGTGCTTTGGTGGCTTCCGGCCATCGCGTGACGGTGGCCGGAAGCGAAATTTCACCTGAAGTCGTCTCTGCGGCCGCGCATGCGCGTGGAAACGTGCCCCCATTCTCCACACTGGAGCAGGCGCGCCAGGCGGTCTTGCAATCCGCCTCACCGGATGCATTTCGTGATGTCGACATCGAAAACGTGCTGATCGATGTCGCGATCTTGTATCGTGCAGTTCGTAATACTGACCAAATCGAGATATCGAGTACGCTCGATCCGGCCCCGCTCAGCGAGGCTCCCGTGAAGAACGTTGTGGTATCGCACGCTGAGGGCCGAGCGACAACGTATTCCCGGATCGGCTTGCTGGACAGTCCGATGACCATCAATCCTTCCATTTGGACGACAGCCAGGCAATTCATTGCAGCAGGCATCACGCATATCGTTCAGGGCGTCGATCATCTGATCTTCGTAGCCTGTCTCGCATTGGGAGCGCCAACCTTGCGTGCAGCAGCACTGAGGATTACGGCCTTCAGCGCAGGTCACGCAATTTCAATGGTTGCCGCTTACTTCGGACTTGTACCGGATGTGGAATGGTTTTCCGGGGCGATAGAACTGGCCATTGCACTATCGGTACTCGGCTCGGCCATCGTCCTGCTTGTCAATCGCATGACGTCTTTCCATGCGTCATCGTTCGCCCTCGCGTTCGGGATTGTTCACGGCCTGGGCTTTGCATTCGGAATTCGTGAACTGATGGCTGATATGGGGGCGAATGTCATTATTTCATTCCTCTCATTCAGCCTTGGCGGCGAAGCGGTTCAAGTCGTGTTCGGAGCTGGCATCTGGGCCTTGTCACGGCGCTTCTCCCTTGCCTGCGGTCGCAGGCAGGCAAGTGCACATGTGGCTGTCGCAATCGGCCTGGTTCTGGTCGCAGGGTTCTGGGTTGTCGAACGATCGGTACTGCTATGGGAGATGATGCGACCTGGTTTCTGACGTTTCCGTGCTTTCTGCCGCGGATTGCGTAGATTGGACAGCGGAAACAGAATGCACCCGGGATGATGCCGCCACGTGGCTTTCCTTCACTCTGTTCCTCGTCCGTATCACTCCTGGTCGCATCCCCCTGCTTGCTGCCATCCTTCCTTCCACCGGTCCACGATAACTGCAAACAAAAAAAGCGGCGTCCCAAAGACGCCGCCAAAACGCGATGACCGCGCGGAGACAAACTCTTCTCAGATCTCCTGCCTTCCCATCGCCCCCGCGATGTACTCCGCCTGCCGGATCGCCAGCGCTACGATCGTCAGCGTCGGATTGCACGCCCCGCTCGACGTGAACTGACTGCCGTCGGACACGAACAGGTTCTTCACATCGTGCGCCTGGCCCCACTTGTTCACCACGCCGTCACGCGCCTTTTCGCTCATGCGGTTGGTGCCCATGTTGTGGCTGGCCGGATAGGGCGGCATGTCGATCACGCGCTTTGCACCCACCGCTTCCGACAGCCTGCGCCATTGCTTCAGGCCATGCGCCGCGAGCGCCTGGTCGTTGGCGCTGTAGGTCTTGGTGACGATCGGCACCGGCAGTCCGTACTGGTCCTTCTCCGTCGGATGCAGCGTGATGCGGTTGTCCTCGCGCGCCTGGTCTTCGCCGCATACCCACACGCAGGTCATGCGGTCGTAGGCGTCGATGGCGGAGGTCAGTTCGCGGCCCCAGCCGCCCGGCTTGAGGAAGGCGGCGAGGAAGGGCAGGCCGAGCGCCAGGCCTTCCAGGTAGTAGCCGCCGGAGAAGCCGCGCGACGGGTCGTGACGGGCTTCGTCGGCGACCACGGCGGCCAGTGCCGTGCCGCGATGCATGTAGACCGGCTTGTCGTAGATCGACACGGCGGCAGCGGTGGAGTGGTTCATGTAGTTGCGGCCGACCTGGCCGGAGGAATTGGCGAGGCCCTGCCGGAACATGTTCGACGCCGAGTTGAGCAGCAAGCGCGGCGATTCGATGGAGTTGCCGGCGACGCAGACGATACGAGCCTTCTGGAAGTGGCGCTTGCCGTCCTTGTCGGCGTACAGCACGCCGGTGACCTTGCCTTTCGCATCGTGCTCGATCTTGAGCGCCATCGATTCCGGACGCACTTCGACCCGGCCGGTGGCAACTGCGCGCGGGACGTCGGTGTAGAGCGTGGACCACTTCGCGCCGATCTTGCAGCCTTGCATGCAGAAGCCGATCTGCTGGCAGCCCGGACGCTGGTCATAGGGCTGCGAGTTGATCGCCATCGGGCGCACGATTTGCTTGTAGCCGACCTTTCGCGCGCCGGCAGCGATCACCTTGTAGTGGTTGTTTTCCGGCAGCAGCGGCAGGCCGCTGGCCTTGGAGCCGGCCACGCCAAGCTTCTTCTCTGCCAGGTCATAGTACGGCGCCATCTCTTCGTAGCTCACCGGCCAGTCGAGCAGGTTGGCACCGGGCATGTCGCCGTAGGTAGTGCGCGTCTTGAACTCGTGCGGCTGGAAGCGCAGCGCCAGGCCGGCCCAGTGCACCGACGAGCCGCCCACGCCCTTGACGATCCACGCCGGCAGGTTGGGATAGGTCTTGGTGTGGTGCCAGCCGCCGGCCGAAATGCGCTTGTCCAGCCAGGAAATCTTCGAGAACATGCCCCATTCATCGTTCTCGATATCGGCCTGCGTGTAGTGTTTGCCGGCTTCCAGGCTCACCACCTTGATGCCGCGCTGTGCAAGTTCGTTGGCAAGCGTGCCGCCGCCCGCCCCGGTGCCGACGATGACGACGACGTCCTCGTCATTCAAACTGTATTTGGCTGTCATTCTTCAGTCTCCTTGAAACCCGTTGGATTGGATGCGCCTTACATCCAGTCGATATCGTTGAACCCGCGGTTGATGTATCCGCCTTTTTCCCAGGACGATCCCTCGTAGCCGAAGAAGGGATAGACAGCATTGTTGTCGTACAGGCCGGTGACCAGGTCGCCCTTGACCTTCTGGAAGAAGGGCGTGCTTTCGATGGCGACCAGCACTTCCACGCGCTTGCTCTCTTCGGTGATGCGCGCGTATGCCTGCTTGTGCAGTTTTTTTGCCGTTGCATTCAGCAACTTGAGACCGTCGACGAGCAGCTTCTTTGTCTTCGGGTCTTTCGCCGCTGCGGCGTCGTACGGCTCGACCGCATGCAGGTAGTACTTGTCCGCCAGCTGGTCGTGAGGAAAGATGTCACGCGCGAGCCGCAGCAGATCTTTACCCGCGTCTGGGCCCAGCGTCTTGAACGCTTGCGCATAGACTTCGCTCGAGGCCGTCATCAATGTCGTCGCCGGGATGACGGTGACGCTGATCGATGCGAGGCCGGTACCTTTCAGGAAGCCGCGGCGGGTGACACGTGCGGTCTTTTCAACCAGCCGCATGCCCGATCCCTTGCCTGGCTCCTGGCCATGTTCGTCTTTCGTGCTCATGGAGTCTCCTTGATGGTTGTGAATTGCCGGTCGCTGACTGGCGAGAACGGCGCATGTGCTTTCCGGTGGAAGCGCTTACCGTTTCGCAACAACTGTGCCACGCGCGCATGGCACGCGAAGAAGGAGAAATGACGTGGAAAACAGGGTGTAAGAGGAGAGTGCGCCGCGTCCGTCGATACAGATGTCGCTGCCGCCGCCGACAACTGTCGCATGCGGGGATGCGACAGTTGCGACCGACGGACGTCAGTGCTTGCGCTGCGGAGGCAGATCCGTGCAGACGCCGAGATAGGCTTCCGCGCCCAATCCGACGGATTCGCACAGGGTCGGATGCGGGTGGATGGTCTGTCCGATGTCGGCGGGATTGCATCCCCTCTCGATGGCGAGACAGATCTCCCCGATCAGGTCGCCGGCATGCTGCCCGACGATCCCGCCGCCGATGATGCGCTGCGTCTCGCGGTCGAACAGCAGCTTCGTGAAGCCTTCGTCACGACCGTTGGCAATCGCACGGCCCGATGCCGCCCACGGGAACACCGCCTTGCCATAGGCGATCCCTTCGGCCGCGCATTGCGTTTCCGTCTTGCCGGTCCATGCCACTTCCGGATCGGTATAGGCGACCGAGGGAATCTGTTCCGGCCGGAACACCGTGTCGGCGCCGTGTGCCGCTTCCGCGGCAACGTGTGCCTCGTGCACCGCCTTGTGCGCGAGCATCGGCTGTCCGACGATGTCACCCACGGCGAAGATATGCGGTGCGCTTGTCCGCATCTGATGGTCGACCCGGATGAAGCCTTTATCATCGACGGCGACCCCGGCTGTCTCCGCACCGATCTTCCTGCCGTTGGGAACCCGCCCGACCGCGACGAGAACGAGGTCGTACAGCTGTGCTTCGTTCGGCGCGTTGTCACCTTCAAACATGACGCGGATGCCCTCCGGCGTCGCGTCGGCCTGTATGCATTTTGTCTTGAGCATGATGCGTGCAAAGCGCGATGCATTGAACTTCTGCCACACGCGCACGAGGTCAGGATCGGCGCCGGGCATCAGCGCACCGGCCATTTCGACGATGTCGACCTGGGATCCAAGCGCGGCATACACCGTTGCCATCTCCAGGCCGATGATGCCGCCGCCAATCACCAGCATGCGCTTGCACTGCACAGGGAGCTTCAGCGCACCGGTCGAATCGATCACGCGTGGATCCTCCGGCATGAAGGGCAGGCGCACCGGCTCGCTGCCTGCGGCGATGACGGCCTTGTCAAAGCGGATGCGCTTCTCCTGTCCATCCGGCAGCGTGACGGCGACATGATGGGTGTCGATGAAGCGGCCCGTTCCCTGGGTGACATCGACCTTGCGCGCCTTGCCCATGCCCCCGAGGCCGTTGGTCAGCTTGCGCACGACGCCATCCTTGTACTGCCGCAGCTTGTCGATGTCGATGTGTGGTTTGCCGAAGGTGATGCCGTGCGGCGCGAGCGCTTCCGCTTCGCGCAGTACGCTCATTGTGTGAAGCAACGCCTTCGAGGGAATGCATCCGACATTGAGGCAGACGCCACCCAATGTCGGATAACGTTCGACAAGGATGGTTTTCATCCCGAGATCGGCACTGCGGAATGCGGCGGAGTAGCCGCCCGGTCCCGCGCCGAGGACAAGCATGTCGCAGCGAAGGTCTTCGACGTGAGGTGATGTGGTGATTGACTGCATATGAGAAAGCGGATGGCCGCCTGGTTGTTGAAAGGAGCGGAGCGGTTTGCAACATGCATGCCAATGCGGAACCGCTCGTGCTTGCTGTCGCTGCAATGCACAAAGCCTCCTGGATGCGACACCTGTCGCATTTTCGTAAACGCAGGAATACGAATGTGCTTCCACTGCAAGGCATCGCGGCGCTTTTGCGCGGATCAATCAGAAAACTATGGAAATTTGCTGCGAATAAGCGGAATATTCGCGTTATAAACGTCCACCACGGATGGCGGAAGCAACTCGGCGAAATCGAGGAGACAGATCATGAACAAGACTGCGCAAATGCAGCATATCGACCGCGTCCTGTCGGTCGTGGAAGAGATCGATGCGGGCGTCGGCGATACGGGAAACGACCTGATCCGACGGTCGTGGCGGCGGTGCGTCAATGATTACGGACTCGATCCGGCCAAGGCGCCGGCAGCCCGCATCGTGCCGTCGCAGCAACTGCGCGAGCACCGTGAGCAGATCGAGGAATTCCTGCGCGTGGCGCGCGCGGGCATGGAGCAGATGTACAAGCGCATTGCCGGCTCGGACTATGTGCTGCTGCTGAGCGATGCCGAGGGCGTCACGGTCGATTACATCGGCCATGACACGGCAGCGCGCGAACTCGAATCCGCGGGTCTGTACCTCGGTGCCGACTGGAGCGAAACCTACGCCGGCACCTGTGCGGTCGGCACTTGCCTGATCGAGCAGCAACCGATTACCTGCCACCAAGACGAGCACTTCGGTGCGTCGCATATCGGGCTCACCTGCACATCGGCTCCGCTGTTCGACCCGGAAGGAAAATTCCTCGCCGTGCTCGACATGTCGGCGTTGCGCTCGCCACGCGAGAAGGACAGCCAGCTCCTCGCGGTCCATTTGACCTCTATGTATGCGCAGATGATCGAGGACGCGAACTTCCTGCGGCATTTCCGCAATGACTGGATCCTGCGGCTCGGAGCGACCTGGGAACTGGTCGATGTCAGCGGCGACGCAATGCTTGCCTTCAATGAAGACGGCCTGATCGTCGGCGCCAATACCGGTGCACGCAAACTGTTCGGCAATATGCGCGGCGCCGTGGAGAATAACTTGCCCGTGGGAAGAAAACTCGAAGACCTGTTCGGCAAGTCGGTGAGCGACATCTGGCGTGTGGCCCGGTCCAGCTACGGCGGCGAGCGGTCGCTGATCACCAGCGAGCTGAGCCGTTCCTTCTATATTTCCGTGATGCACCCGCAACGCTGCAGCATGTCGCGGCCTGCACTGGCGTCGACGGTCGCAGGGGATTATCCTGCGCTCGACCGGCTTGCCGGAGAGGATCCGCAGATGCAGCGCCTGCTGGACCAGGCCAAGCGCCTCGTCAACCGCAAGCTCAACATCCTGATCCATGGCGAGACAGGCACGGGCAAGGAAGTCCTTGCCAAGGCCTTGCACGCGTCGAGCGGCCGCGCGAAGGAACCCTTCATTGCGGTCAATTGCGCGGCCATTCCCGAATCGCTGATCGAAAGCGAACTGTTCGGCTATACCGCCGGCACCTTTACCGGCGCGCGCAACAAGGGAATGAAAGGCCTGATCCTGCAGTCGGACGGCGGCACGCTGTTCCTTGACGAGATCGGCGACATGCCCTTGCACCTGCAGACGCGGCTCCTGCGTGTCCTCTCCGAGCGCGAGGTGCTGCCTCTCGGCGCGGAGAAGGCAATTCCGCTGGATCTTACTGTCATTGCCGCGTCCCACCGCGACCTGCGCAATCTCATCAGCGAAGGCAGGTTCCGTGAGGATCTGTATTACCGCCTGTGCGGCGCGACGCTGCATTTGCCTTCGCTCCGGGATCGCGCGGACAAGCGCTACCTGATCGACAAGATCCTTCAGGAAGAGGCGGCGGCGCTCAGTACTGACGGCAGCCTTTCCGAACATGCGATGCGACTTTTGCTGCGCTTCACATGGCCCGGCAATGTGCGCCAGCTCCGCAATGTATTGCGGTACGCGCTGGCGCTTGCCGACGGCGAGGAGATCATGCCGGACCACCTGCCCAGGGAATTGACGGAAAGCGATTCCGGGGCGGCGACGCTGCTGCCTCCCGCGCCTGCCCGTGCAGCGGCCTTCCAGGGCAGTGCCGAGATGGTTGAATCGGACAGTGCGCGGTTGCTGAAGGCACTGCGCAACAACAAATGGAATGTGACCGCCGTTTCCGCCGAATTGAACATCTGCCGTGCGACGGTTTACCGGCAGATGAAAAAGTTCGGTATCGTCCCGCCCAACCAGCAGGCATGATTCCAGAACGGACGGGCGGCGGCTCGATCGCCGGTATGGATGCGTTGGCTACGCTGCCAGCTCTGGCGTCGCAGCAAGCTGCTTGAGGCGTTCATGCAGCTTCGCCGGCATGTCTTTTGAATCCTTGGTCACCGTGTATCGTGTCAGCTCGGTGCAGCCGTCGAACTTCCCGCGCAGGAACTCCGGGTCGCCCGCAACCGCGTGTGCACGATTGAATGCGGCATCTTCGATGGTGGCAGCAGTGCGCAGATCGCAGCAGCCGTCGAGCAGGTCGCGGAACAGCAGCGTGCAGGCGCTGCCGGTCACCAGGCGTCGTTCGCCGGCCGGCACGTCCCACTGCTGGCATAGCGCATCGAACATGCCATTCAGGTAACCAAGGCAGTAGGCATCCTCGCTCAGGGCCCTTGCCAGACGAAGCAGGCTGCCCTGCCTGCCGCGGCTCGGAGCGGTGCCCTGCGTCTGCAGCAGGACCAGGTATTCGACTATCTCGGCCATCGGGCGGGGGTAGACGACGGGGCTCGTCGGCATGCTGGCATCGGCAGCGCCGAACAGGGTTTTCAAGAACTTCAACACGGTGCGGACAATAGGGATGGGCAATCCCCGTATGATTGTTCCATGCAGAAATAGTTCTGCGAGAAAATTCACTCTCGCCTTGTCGTCATGTCGCCGGCTGTGATGTCCGCATCGACTACCGCTGCCCGCCACCGAAACCTCCATCCCCTGAACCCGTGGTGACCGGACAGCACGAACACTCGATGCAATTCAAGACACGAACTTGACCGTTTCAGTTGATAGTTCAGTCACGCTGCCGCGCGGTATCGTTATTGCTCCTGCAAGCCTGCAGCGCAGGGAGGATTTTTCCGTGGAAAACGCAAATCATCGGGTGCATAATCTTCGCCTCGTATCGCATTTCCCGGCATCACTCCCTTCATGCAGAACACGCAACACACTCATACTCCGCTACAAAAACTCGCAACGGTCTCCGGATTGATCCTCGGCGGCCTCGGCTTCCTGCTTTCTTTCGTGCTCGCGATGCTGATGCTTGTACAGAAAGGCAATCCGGGTTTCCTCATGATCTGGGGGCTGACTGTTGCCATCACTTGGACCTGCATGCGTGCACACGCGCGCATGCGCCGCTCCTTCGAGCGCATGTATGCGCCGGAAGCGGTGCGCGTCTTCCTCCCGGCGCGCAAGGGTTGGCGGCATGATGTGGAAGACGTCGCTTTCCGCGACATTCCCGATGCGTCGATGTCGTTCTAAAAAGAAAAGGCCCGCGCACCTTGAGGGGACACGGGCCTGAAATAAGCTCTGGAGATTACGTCTCCATTACACCTCACCGGTCGCAACACGGCTGTGACAACTGTCACAAAATGTGACCGAGAATTTGACTGGGGCGGAGCATCCTTGTCATTGGCGTGTCAGACAGACATGCCTTTTTCTCCATTGCACGAAGCGGCAGCAGCGTGCCTGTCCTCATGCATGTTCTTCCGCCAACCCGACCCGGGATGAAACGCTATTCAGGCAATCTTTGTTGACGTTTCCCAATATTGGTTCTGCGCCTCGAACGCAGTTGCAGGATTGCCTATACAATCAGCCGGATACTCCCATGCCTGCCGCCGTCGGCGCTCCCTCTTCCGGCAACTGAAAACAATGCAGACAGATCGACCCAGTTCCTCCCTCAGCAAGGACGAAGCCGAGCAACTGCGGCGGTTTGTCTCCGGGATCACCGACTACGCGATTTACATGTTGTCGCCGGCTGGCATCGTCAGCAGCTGGAATGCCGGCGCGCAGCGCTTCAAGGGCTATACGCGCGACGAGATCATCGGAGAACATTTTTCCCGCTTCTACAGCGACGAGGACAGGCGGCTCGGCATCCCGGAGCGGAACCTGCGTACGGCGATGGAAACCGGACGGTTCGAGGACGAAGGCTGGCGCGTACGCAAGGATGGCTCGCGGTTCTGGGCGAGCGTCGTGATCGATGCCATTCGCTCCACGGAAGGGGATTTGATCGGCTTCGCCAAGATCACCCGCGATATCACCGAGCGCAAGCAGGTGGCCGAAGCCTTGCACGCGAGCGAGGAGCGCTTCCGGTTGCTGGTTCAGGGCGTGACCGACTATGCCATCTACATGCTTGCCAAGGACGGAACGATCACGAACTGGAATGCCGGCGCCCGGCGGATCAAGGGCTACCAGCAGGAAGAAGTGATCGGAACCCATTTTTCCCGCTTCTATACCGACGTGGACCGGGAGGCGGGACTGCCCGCGCGTGCGCTGGCCACCGCCATCGACGAGGGACGTTTCGAAGGCGAAGGGTGGCGCGTCAGGAAGGATGGCAGCCGGCTCTGGGCACATGTGGTCATCGATCCAATCCGCAACGAATCCGGCGAGCTGATCGGTTTCGCCAAGGTGACGCGCGACATCACCGAGCGCCGCGAGGCGGCCGAGGCGCTGGAGCGCGCCCGGGAAGCGTTGTTCCAGTCGCAGAAGCTGGAAGCCATCGGCAAGCTGACGGGCGGTGTTGCCCATGATTTCAACAACCTGCTCAACGTCATTGTCAGCGGGCTCGACATCCTCGGACTTGAAATCAAGAATCCGCGTGCACAGAGAGTACTGGAAGGCATGCAACGTGCGGCAGACCGCGGAACCAAGCTCACCCGGCAACTGCTCGCCTTTGCCCGAAAGCAGCCGCTGAAGCTTGAGCCGCACAACGTCAACAGCGTGATCGGTTCGTTCGAAGCCGTCCTGCGCCGCGCCGTATCCGGCCATGTACAGTTCGAAATACGGCCGCACCCGGACTTGCCGCATGCAATGATCGACGCCACCCAGTTCGAAGCGGCCTTGCTCAACCTCGTGGTCAACGCAGGCGATGCGACGCCGGACGGCGGCAGCATCACGCTGTACACGCAGCCCGTCGACCTGAAGCGCGCGGAGGTGAACAATCTTCCACCCGGCCGATACGTCAAGGTCACTGTGAAAGACACCGGCAGCGGCATGCCGCCTGAAGTGCTGGAACATGCGATCGAGCCGTTCTTTACCACCAAGGAAGTCGGCAAGGGTACCGGGATGGGCCTGAGCCAGGTCTACGGTTTCGTCCAGCAGGCCGGCGGCGACATGGTCATCGAGAGCACCGTCGGGCAGGGAACGTCAGTGGCGCTCTACCTGCCTGTTGCGCACGGCGATGCCGACAAGGACGCGTCATCCGGCGGACAGGAACGCGAGGAGAAGGCGCTGGTGGTCGACGACCAGCCCGAGGTACTGGAAGTGGCCGTGGAAATGTTCCGCCAGCTCGGCTACGACGTGCTCTCGGCCGGCAACGGGAAGGATGCGCTCGACATCATCCGGCGCACGCCGGACATCGATGTCGTCTTCACCGATGTCGTAATGCCGGCCATGAATGGTGTCGAGTTCGGGCGCCAGGTGCGTGCATTGGCGCCGCAGGTGAAGGTCATCCTCGCCTCGGGCTACGCATCCAATTCGCTGGAAATCCTGGAGTCGGGCGTTGACGACTTCGAGTTCGTCAGCAAACCGTACCGGATGGCGGAGATCATCAAGAAACTGCGCGTGGCGAGGTAGAGGATGCTGCCCGCCGGGCTGCCCATTCGTCACGAAGGCGTTACAGCGGATACATTCGTCTTCATCGGCAAGATGGCGGTTCGCCGCTAATCTTTGTGGTGGCGGCGCCCGAGGCGCTGCGCCGGTACAACGCCAGACGTCAAAGGAAACCTCGTGAGATTCCGTATCCTCGCACTGTTCTTTTCTGCTTTAGCATTGAGTCCTCCAGGCCACGCGCAAGAAAATCTGCGCGAACGTCCCGACTGGGATAAACACTTCCGTGAATTCGACGCCAAAGGCACTATCGTCGTGGCAGACGAGCGTGCAAACGTCCGGTCCACATCGGTCCATGATGAAAGCCGCGCCCGGAGACGCTACTCTCCCGCATCCACATTCAAGATCCCGCACACGCTTTTTGCGCTGGACGCGGGCGTCGTCCGCGATGAGTTCCAGGTATTCCGATGGGATGGCGTTGCACGAAGCTTCACCGCGCACAACCAGGACCAGGACCTGCGGTCGGCAATGCGCAACTCCGCCGTCTGGGTGTATCAGTCATTCGCCAGGGAGATCGGCGAAGACAGGGCGAGGCACTATCTCGGGAAACTGAACTATGGGAATGCAGACCCGGACACGGAGCAAGGCGACTACTGGATCGACGGCAAGCTTGCCATCTCGGCGCACGAGCAGATTGCCTTCCTGAAGGGGCTTTACAGGAACGAGCTGCCGTTTCGCGTCGAACATCAGCGCCTGGTCAAGGACATCATGATCGTCGAGGCGGGACGCGACTGGATACTGCGCGCCAAGACAGGCTGGGAAGGCCGGATGGGATGGTGGGTAGGATGGGTCGAGTGGCCGTCCGGACCGGTGTTCTTTGCGTTGAATATCGACACGCCCAACAGGATGGCCGATCTGCCGAAGAGGGAGGCGATTGCGCGGGCGGTTCTTCGTTCGATCGGGGCGTTACCGTCCAGGTAGGGAACGTTCTGCGGATAAAAAAAGGATGCGAGTGCGCCTCGCATCCTTTGCCATGCTTGTTGCAGAAGAATTCCCTGCAATACCTACTTCACATTCGCCATATCCGGCAGCTGGTGCGCAATCCCCTTGTGGCAGTCGATACAGGTCTTCTGTCCGCTGGCCAGCTGCGTGGAGTGTGCATCCGCCGCACGCTTGCTCTGACGGGTAAAGTCCATCGACTCGAACTGGTGGCAGTTGCGGCATTCCAGCGAGTTGTTCGCCTTCAGCCTTTCCCACTCGTTCGTTGCCAGCTGCAGCCGGTGCGCCTCGAACTTCTCGCGCGTGTCGATGGTGCCGAAGAGCTTGCCCCACACTTCCTTCGACGCCTTGATCTTGCGCGTGATCTTGTCGGACCACTTGTGCGGCACGTGGCAGTCCGGGCAGGTCGCGCGCACGCCGCTGCGATTGGCGTAGTGGATCGTGGTACGCAGTTCCTGGAACACGTTGTCGCGCATCTCGTGACAGCCTGTGCAGAAGGCTTCCGTATTGGTCACCTCCAGTGCCGTGTTGAAGCCGCCCCAGAACACGATGCCGGCGATGAATGCGCCGATGACGAGAAAACCCAGGCTCAAGTGCGTGGCGGGCCGCCGCAGGATGTCCCAGTACCTCTTGACGACTTGTCTCATGGTCGGCCTCTCACTTCTTCTTCGCTGCTGACTTGGCAGGCTTGCTGAGGATCGTGTCGACGTCGACGAACTCGTTTTCCACCAGCGGCTTCAGGTCGGCCTGCGGCACGTGGCACTGCAGGCAGAAGTAGCGGCGCGGCGACAGCTCGGCGAGGAAGTTGCCCTGGCGGTCCATGAAGTGCGTGACACTGATCATGGGCGCCTGGCTTTCCTGGGTGCGCGTGCGTGCGTGACACATCATGCACTTGTTGGCGTTCTTGTCGAGCTGGTAGCCGTCGATCTTGTGCGGCACGACCGGGGGCTGCATCGCGTAGTTGCGCGTGCGCTTGATGTCGCTGTTGTCCGTATTGGCGATCGGTGGCGGCTGCGTCGTCTGGTCGAGCGGCGTTGCGCCGCGCATACTGTCCTGGAAGTCGGCCGCACTCGCGGCCGGAGCGGCGAGCGGTGCCAGCAGGAGCAGCGTCATGAGGAGTTTTTTGATGTTCATGTCAGGCTCCTATACTTTGACTTTGGTGATCTTGACTGCGCATTTCTTGAAGTCGGTCTGGAATGAGATCGGGTCGGTCGCGTCCAGCGTCACCTTGTTGATCAGCTGGCTGGCGTCGAAGAACGGCACCATCACCAGCCCGCGCGGAGGCTTGTTGCGGCCGCGGGTCTCCACGCGTGTGCGCATCGTGCCGCGTCGCGAGGAAACTTCGATCATGTCGCCGCGACGCACGTTGAGCTGCTTCGCATCGTCCGGGTGCATGTAGCACACCGCATTGGGCACCGCGCGGTACAACTCGGGCACGCGGCGCGTCATGGTGCCGGTGTGCCAGTGCTCCAGCACGCGGCCGGTGGTCAGCCAGAACGGGTATTCCTTGTCGGGCGACTCGGCAGGCGGCTCGTAGGGCAGGGCGAAGATGACCGCCTTGCCATCCGGATGACCGTAGAACTTGAAGCCTTCGCCAGCCTTTACGTACGGGTCGGCGCCTTCACGATAGCGCCACTGCGTTTCCTTGCCGTCGACGACCGGCCAGCGCAGGCCGCGCTCCTTGTGATAGGTGTCGAATGGCGCCAGGTCATGTCCGTGGTCGCGGCCGAACGACGCGTATTCTTCGAACAGGCCCTTCTGGATGTAGAAGCCGAAGGCCTTGGCTTCCGCGTTCGCATAGCCCTGTTCGATCTGCGAGGCCGGGAACTTGTCGACCACGCCGTTCTTGAACAGCAGGTCGTACATGGTCTTGCCGCGCCATTGCGGCGCCTTGTCCAGCAATTCCTTCGGCCACACTTCTTCCATCTTGAAGCGCTTGGAGAACTCGACGAGCTGCCACAGGTCGGAGCGTGCTTCGCCCGGCGCATCCACCAACTGGTGCCAGAACTGCGTGCGGCGCTCGGCATTGCCGTACGCGCCTTCCTTTTCCACCCACATCGCGGTCGGCAGGATCAGGTCGGCGGCCATGGTGCTTGCAGTGGGGTACGGGTCCGACACGACGATGAAGTTGCTGGGGTTCCGGTAGCCCGGCAGGATTTCCTGCATCACGTTGGGGCCGGCCTGCATGTTGTTGTTGGCCATCAGCCAGTAGGCATTGAGCTTGCCGTCCTTGAGCATGCGGCTCTGTACCACGGCATGGAAGCCCGGTTTGTCGGGAATGGTGCCCGGCGGCAGCTGCCAGATTTTCTCGGCCATCTCGCGATGCTTCGGATTGGTGACCACCATATCGGCGGGCAGGCGGTGCGAGAAGGTGCCGACCTCGCGTGCGGTGCCGCAGGCGGAGGGCTGGCCGGTGAGCGAGAACGGACTGTTGCCCGGCGTGGAGATCTTCCCTGTCAGAAGGTGGATGTTGTACAGCAGGTTGCTGCACCACACACCGCGCGTATGCTGGTTGAAGCCCATGGTGAAGAAGGACGTGACCTTCACCTTCGGATCGGCATACATTTCAGCGAGGCGCTGCAGTTTGTCCTTCGGCACGCCGGACAGTTTCGATGCGTACTCGACGTCGTAGGTGCTGACGAACTTGGCGAACTCGTCGAAGGTGATCGGCTTGCTGCCGCCCGCATCGGGGCCGGCATTCTTGGCGGCCTTCTGCAGCGGATGTTCCGGACGCAGGCCATAGCCGATGTCGGCATTGCCCTGCGCGAAGCGGGTGTGCTTGTTGACGAAGTCCTTGTTGACCTTGTTGTTCTTGATGATGTAATTGGCGATGTAGTTCAGGATCGCCAGGTCGGTCTGCGGCCCGAAGATGATCGGCAGGTCGGCCAGTTCATAGCTGCGATGCTCGTAGGTCGACATCACGCAGACCTTCACATGCGACGACGACAGCTTGCGGTCGGTGATGCGTGTCCACAGGATCGGGTGCATCTCGGCCATGTTGGAACCCCACAGCACGAAGGCGTCTGCAGCCTCGATGTCATCGTAGCAGCCCATCGGCTCGTCCATGCCGAAGGTGCGCATGAAACCGGCCACTGCGGAAGCCATGCAGTGCCGCGCATTCGGATCGATGTTGTTGGAGCGGAAGCCGGCCTTGAACAGTTTGGCGGCGGCATAGCCTTCCCAGATGGTCCACTGGCCCGAGCCGAACATGCCGATGCCGGCCGGACCCTTGTCGCGCAGGGTCTGCTTGAACTTCTGTGCCATCGTGTCGAAGGCCACATCCCAGGAGACGGGCGTGAACTCGCCGTTTTTGTCGTACTTGCCGTTCTTCATGCGCAGCAGCGGCTTGGTGAGGCGGTCCTTGCCGTACATGATCTTGGACAGGAAGTAACCCTTCACGCAGTTCAGGCCGCGGTTGACCTCGGCGTTGATGTCGCCATGGGTGGCGACCACGCGGCCGTCCTTGACGCCGACGTTGACACCGCAGCCGGTTCCGCAGAAGCGGCAAGGCGCCTTGCTCCACTGGAGCTGCGTCTTGGAGGCGTCGGTGATGACGTTGGAGGCGATGGATTCGATCGGGATGCCGACCGACGTGGCTGCCGTGGCGGCAGCGGTTTGCTTGATGAAGTCGCGTCGGGTGAGCTTCATTGTGTTACCTCCTCATTGAGTGCCGCGAGCGGCTCCGCATGTTGATAGACGAGTACGACGTCGAGCACGCCGGGCAGCGCGCGGATCGCGTCCATGATGTCGAGGGTGCGTTTGGTGCTGTCCGTCTCCAGCGTCACCACCAGCTTGCCGGCGGCGTCTTCCGCGTGGATGTCGGCGCCCGGCACGGCCGCGATGCACGACTTGATCGACTCGAGATGGGCATGCTGCGCATACACCACCACGCCCGTGATATGGATTTCCTGTTCCATGTCCGCCTGCCTCAGCCCGTGGGCAATGTGCCGGTCAGCAGCTGGATCATCCAGATGCAGAAACCGTATCCGCCGACCACCGCCACGGCGAGGATCGGCGCGGTGATGACGGTCAGGAAGAGGAAGGCGCGCATTTCCTGCGCTTTGGTTGGCGCCCTGTCGTTGGCGTTGATTTTGTTGGCGTCCATTGCAGCTCCGGTTCATGACAATTGTTGGAACGGCGCTGGCGTGCGTCGGATGGGAGGCCGGGCCGGGACAGCCTTTTGTTTCTCGTGACCGCCATGCCAAGCGCATCGTTACCGCGTACTGCCGTGGCGCCGCCTATGTCAGGGAAGAAGCGGGAAGTGATCCCGAAGGGCCCGGCCGGAGAATGCGCGAGGATGTGCGCGGAGGGAGTCGTGCGTCATGGATGTGCATGACGCTGCCGGTGGCCCGCCGTTGGACCGCTCGCCATGCTGTTGCCGGATACGCCGTGGGATCAGCCCGCGCCATCGACGCTGTACATAGCGAGATCTATCGTATCGGAGCGTACACTCCGGAAACTTTGATTTGAATCAAGTAAACCCTATGGGCACCACGGGTTTTAGAGCGGTTTGCTAGAAGGGATGGGACGGCTGGGCGTAGTGCGTGCTACCAACGACATGGAATCGCCGCCAGTCATGCAACACCTTTGGATTCGTCCGGCCCTGCTCCATGGAAGCAGGCGCATTGTTTTGGCGATAACGCTCAGCCTGCCCAGTTGACGCGCTCGAACTTGCAGAAGAACGCTTCCGGCATCGGGACTACGCGCGTGTTGAGGTAATCGAAGAAGACGAACCCCGACTTCGCCATCGCGACCAGTGCCTGGTCGCGCGGCCGGGTGATGCGGAACGTGATGTCGCCCCCGTACTTGTTGAAGTCCATGACCCCGACCTCGAACAGCAGCTGGTCGCGCGCGTGCGCCTCGGTACGGTAGGTGGTGGCGAGGTCGGTGACGATGATGCCGATCCCGTCGCCTTGCGTTTCCTCGATGCCGAAGTCGAACAGGAAGCGAGCCCGTGCTTCGGAAATCATCGAGATCATCGAGTCGTTGCCGAGGTGGTTTGCGCCGTTGATGTCGGTGACGCGGACGGTCAGGGTGGTGGAGTAGTAATACTGGTCTTCGGGGAAATCGAGCTTGAGGCGGGCCATGGAAATCTCTTCGTTGCATGCCGCGTTGCGCGGTGCATCGATTGTAACCCACCCGCTGCCATGGGGCCGGCGCTCACTTGCTCACCTGCCGACGACGCGTATCCGCCCCGCGTTTCCGTCTACCTCGATCACATCGCCATCCCGTATTTCGTTGAGGATGCCCGGTATGTTCACCACCGCCGGAATTGCAAACTCGCGCGCGACGATCGCGCCGTGCGACAGGTAGCCGCCCGTCTCCATCACCAGTCCGCCCGCCTTCAGGAAGAGCGGGGTCCAGGCGGGATCGGTGGAGGGCGCCACCAGGATTTCACCCTGCCCGAGCCTGCCGCCTTCGCGCGGATCCCGGATCACCCTTGCGATGCCGCGCGCGAACCCGGCGCCGACTGCCACGCCAGTGCGCAAGTCGCCCGTCGCGGTAGCCGTTGTCTGCGCGAGCGGCACCGGCGGCGCACCGACCTGGATCACGTCCGGGCCGTGCGTCTGCTCCCAATGGGCGCGTTGTGCGAGGCGATCCTGGACCCTCTGTGCGATACCGGCCGCGCTTGTTGCACCGCGCACGGCCATCCCGATTTCGGCCAGCGTGAGCTCGAATACATGCTTCGCCTGTACCAGCGCGCGGCGTGCGACGAGGTAGCGGCCGATGTGAAGGAGCATCGGCCTGAACGCGTCCGACATTGCAGCAAAGGTGCTGCGGGCGAGCTCACGGTGATTGCTGTCGCGCGTGGCGGCCTGCAGGATGAACTTGAGCGACAGCCGCGCATGCCAGGGCAAGGCCGCGCGAACGGCACGCCATGCGTCGGCCCGTGCCTGTTCCTGGCGCGCTTGCAATGCATGCAAGTCGGTGCCGATCAATCCGGCGATGCTGTCGAGCAGGTATCCCGGCGCTTCGTGCCAGCGCGGATGACGCCAATAGCTCTCATAGATGGTGCGATGCCCGTACTTGTCGAGGAAGGAAGCGAAGCCGCGGCGGAAAGGATGCGATTCCGGCAGTGACTGCCATTCGTCGTCGCGGCGACCGGTGCGCGTGAGCCATGTCCGTACCTCGGGATCATGTGCGGCGATCTCCGCTAGCGCCATCAGGTCATAGCCCTGCTGCGCGGTCACGCTCGGTTCACCGCCGGCCAGCAGTGCTGCCGCGACCGTGTATGCCTGGCCGGGCATGTATTTCTCCAGCGCTTCCACCAGCATCGACAGGCTGGCGCCGCCCGAGCCCTGCATGAGGCTGAGCTCCGGCTGCACACGCGCGACGCGCGTGCGCTCCAGCAGGAGCTCATGGCAAGCGACGGGATCGTCCGGCAGCGGTCCGTTCTTCCATTGCACTGCCAACGCCCGCGCCTGTGCCGCTGCAGCTTCCGCGCGCCTGCGCAAGGGAAGCGTGTTGCGCGCGAACCGGATGAGGCGCGGCAGGCGCCGCAGTTTGTCGCGCAGCCGGTTCGGCGGCACCGTGATCTCCGGCTGGTGCCCGCCCGCCATCTCGTTGATGATCTTGGGCGCCACGCCGAAGCCGTCCCAGGCCTCCCACATCAGCAGTGACAGGTTGAGGTACAACCGGCCGTGAAAGCAAGCCGCGCGCTGTCCGCCGGGGAGCAGCGGGTAGCGGGCGTGGCGGTAGGCTGCTTCCAGAAGTTGGTTGACGAGACGGCGTGCGCCGCACCAGTCGAGCGCCGACATCGGCAGCGGCATCACGTCGCGCGTGTTTCCGTTCGACCAGATGGTCGGCTGGTTCGCAATGGCCGGGTAGGTGTTGCGTGCCATCGCAGTGACAGGGCGCGCCTGCACCAGCCAGAAGCGTTCACCGTCCCATACCCATTCGATGTCGTAGCAGGGGCGTCCGAAGTCGAGTGCGGATGCAGCGTCGCGCACGAGTTCGCCGAGCATTTCCGCCTGCGCGTCCTCGAGCACCTGGCGCGCGCTTTCATTGTGCGGCGTGTCGATGGTTGAGGTGCCGCCTTTTTCGAGGGTGACCGTCTTGCGTGCCTTGCTGCCGATCCGCTTTTCCAGCAATGACAGGCGGGTATCGAGCAAGTCTTCCTGCAGGCGATATTCGTCGCCATCGGCTTCGCCGCCCACCAGTGCCTCACCCAAGCCCCAGTGGGCGTGCACCACGATCTGATCGTCACGCCCGGTGCGCGGGTCGCAGCTGAAGGCGATGCCGGCAGCGCGCGCAGGAAGCAGGGGCATCACGACGACAGCCATTGCGGCATCCCGATGCGGAATACCCAAGCGCTCGCGGTAAGCCATGGCCTGCGGTGTCCAGAGCGAGGCCCAGACAGCGCGGACGGCATCGGCGAGGGCGTCGGAGCCGACGACGTTGAGGCGGGAGAGATGGATGCCGGCAAAGGATGCCTGCTCGGAATCTTCCATCGCGGCGGACGATCGCACCGCGAGCGGCGTATCGAGCCAACCGCGGCGTGCCAGTTCGTCGTGCAGCAGCGTGGCCAGGCGGGCGGACAGCGGCGAAGAGGCGATGGCGTTGCGGCGCCTTTCCAGGGGCGTGTCGAGTGCATCGGCATCCGACGCAAGTTGCGCACCGATTTCCAACGTCTCGATGGCGGCGCGCGAAAAGGCGGCAGGGATCACGAAGCCGTCCGGCACCGGCAAGCCGTAGCGCGCGAGCAGGCCGAGCTGCCAGCCCTTGCCGCCGGCTTCTTCCCGCTGTGCGGCGGCTGCCTCCCAGTCGAGCAGGGTGAGAACGGATTGCGGCGCGTTCATTGCGATTCTCCCGTGCCGGCGCCGGTCACGAACAGATCCAGCATGGCCATGAGCTCGTCAACCAGCTTCACATCAGGCTCATTCAGCCAGCGGGTGAATGCGGCCAGGTAGAGATAGCGGAAGTAGTGCACCAGCTTGCCGGTGTCGAGCTCGCGGCGCAGGCGGTTTGCTTCCTGCGCATCGGCGATCAGGACCGCAAACACCGCATCCGTCCCGCTGCGCTCGTCGCCGGCATCCGGCATGATCGATTTCCCGAGACGGTACTGCAGGTAATGCGGCATGTAGCGCCGGTGTTCCTCGGCCCAGGCCGCCGCGTGCTTCAGCAGCAGTGCAATGCGCTTGATGGTATCCGGCTGGCGGCGCAGCTTCTCGCGCAGGGCCGGACCCTGCTCGGCGAACTGGCGGTGGAAATAATGCCGCAGCAACGCCTCCTTCACGGGAAAGTGGTTGTACAGCGTGCCCTTGGCCAGGTCGGCGGCGGCAGCTATCTGCTCCATCGTGACCGACTCGTAACCGTGCGCCTCGAACAGTTCGAAGGCGGTGTCGACGAGCAGGTCGAGGGTCTGCTGGCGCTTCCTTTCGCGCCGTCCGGATGTCGGATCCATCAGATTGGCTTTCAATAAATTTGAGCGTCGTTCAATAATAAACGTCGTTTACGAATTATTCAAGCAGTCCGCGAACAGGACATGAGACGACCTGTTGCAGCCGAATGGGAATGGTTATCGATTGATGCGGAGGTCAGCCGGGAAGTCGAGAGGTTCATTTGGAAATATTTGCTCGACAACACCGTGGCACCCGTCGCAATTCCCCTCTCCCTTACCAAGCGACCTCGCATCACTTCATTGCAGACGAAAAAATGCCCTCCACACGTTTCAAGGAAGGGCAAGAGGATTGAACAAAAACCGGACCGGTTGCAGAACGATAGTGGCCCGTGGAGAGCCTCAACGCAAGTCGACCGTCACAGGCGTGCTGCCTAGCCGCGAGCGCTCCAGCCAGGCGAACACGGAATCGACGGTGACGGTCTCTATCCGGTCCGAAAAGCGTTTCTCGAACGGATGGTCGTCGAAGGCGACGTTGGCCGCGCTGATACGTCCGCCCAGGCGCGTCAGCGCATCCAGCTTCAGCGTCGCCGGCCGGTAGTCGCGCAGCTGCAGCCAGGCCTGCGCCTGCACGCGCGAGCGCACCGACGGCTCCATCGCAGAGGCAATCGTTTCGATCGCCCATTGGTTGGATTGCTGGTAGGTGCGGCCCCAGGCGTAACTGACGATGCTGTAGGGCGTGTAGTTCATCGCGGTTGCGAGCTTGTTGTCCTGCAGCACGGCGAGCAATCTGTCCTGCATCTCCGGCGCAAGCATCGAGAAGGCCGCTTCGTAACGCCACAGGTCGTCCAGGAAGAACTCTCCCAGGCCCTGGCGATAGATCGCAGCCTCGGCCGTGCCGCAATGGTTGAGCTTGTGCACCACGCGCCACACATGCCCGCCCTTGCCGTCCGGCTGGCGGTAGGCGAGGCCAAGGTGCGAATAGTGCACGCCGTATTTCGTCAGGTCCTGTCCGGCACGTGCCAGCACGACGACTTTCTGGCCGAGCGACTCCAGCATCTCCTGTGTCTTCCCGGCCAGCACCAGCCCGCGCTCGACGGTCTGCGCGGTCGGGCGCTTCTGCTCGCAGGAGCGGCCTGCGTGCGCGGCAGTCGCTATCAGCATGCCGGCGGCGACCGCCAATGCAATACGTGTAGTCATACGCATGGCTGCCTCAGTACGTCAGCCGTTCGTTGTGGAGCAGCGCCTGGCCCAGTGCATTCGGGATGAAGGCGATCGCTTCGCCGGCAGCCGACAGGATGACACCGGCGCCGATGACGCTGACGGTTACCACAGTGCCCGCCACCATGGCCGATGCGGCGAGGCCGTTGCCGGCGACTTTCAGGCTGACGCGGGCGCCGTCCGATGCGCGCTCGAGTACGAATACCGTGCCTTGCGCGCTGACTTCGACCGCTTTCACCACCAGCACCGTGCCGGTGACGGACAGCATTGCGGGAATCGCCACTACCGTGCTTGCGGCGGCACCGCCGACCACGACGGAGGCGACCGGCAGTGCGGACAATGCGCTCAGGGCGGAGGCGTCGCTCTGCGCATGGGATGGACCCGACGCAATGACGAGTGCTGCCAGCAATGATGCAATCAAACGTTTGTTCATGTGAGTCTCCAGTATTGTCAAAGTGATCAGGTGGCTTCAGAGCTACGCGACGCAGTGCGTGCTTCCAGCAAGTCGGCTTCGTGCTTGTCGCGCAGGGTCTTGGCCAGTGTGAAGGCGCAGGTGATCAGGTACAGCCAGCTCACGCCGAGGAAGGCCTTGTAGGTTTCGTTGATTTCCATGCGCAAGAGGCCCCAGCCGGTCAGCGCCATCGCCAGGAAGAAGCTGCACCAGACGACATAGCGGAACATCGGGGTGTCGGCCGGCTTGCCTTCGCGGCGGCTCTGCTCGGCATCGCGCACAAACTTGGCCAGCACGAAGGCGGTGGTCAGGCAGAAGAAGTAGCCCATGACCATGAATGCGCGGTCGAGATCCTTGCCTGGCAGGTAGGCCAGGCCGGCGCCGCACAGGAAGACGGCGACGGCAAACGAAATCCACACCTGCATTTGCCAGGCGTTCGTGTCACGGTGAATCAGGACTTTCATTGCATTCCTCTCCTTGGTTGTTGGTGAGAGGAGTGTCGCTGAAAGCCCCGGAAAAGGATTGGAATTTAAGCCGGGTTGCTGGGAATTGTTCTTTTGGTATCGGATTGCGATACCAAAAGCGGGCGGAGCATGCCTGTGCCGCCCGTCCCGCTTCTGCCGTGGCCTGTTACCGCGATACCTCGACCGTCACTGATCGACCCGGGCGGACATCGAGATACAAGCTGGTTGCGGTACGGGTGACCGGGACACTGCTGCCGTCGGACAGGCGTGCAGTGACGTTGCCCGACCAGGCGTCTTTCACCGGCAGGCTGACGGTCAGTGGCGCGGTGCAGAGCCCCGTATCGAAACTGCCGCCCACCGACACGACCGCCTGGCTGGATGACGCCGCAGCGGCGGTAACCGTGACCTGCGGGCGGCAGAGCCGGTAGCCGGCGACGGCTTGGTAGGTGTCGATCCACAGACGCGACGAAAATTGTCCCGCGAATGTGAGGTGGTCCCTGAGGAAGCCGGGGGTCACCGGACTCCAGCCGTCGCCATCCACGCCGTGGCCGCCCGCGACAAACCAGCCGCCGCTGTCGACCACGCTGCGCAGCAGGTTGTTGGCATTCGTCAGTGCCTCCGCCAGCGTCGCCGTGTGGTCCTGGTCGAAGAACGCGAATGCGTAATTGCTTTCGCCGTTGTTTATCTTGCGTACCGAGAAGTGGCGCGTTTCGGCGACCACCAGGGCCGCGGGCGTGAAGGAATGCCACGGGAAGGCGAAGGTCTGCGGCCTTGTGCCGATCTTCTGCGCAATGACATCCTGCGCGCTATTGATTTCGGTCTGCAGCGTCTGGCTCGACATCGCCGGATCGCCCATGTCGATGGTGTGCGTCATCGAATGATTGCCGATTTCATGGCCGCGGCTGGCGATGCCTCTCCAGGTGTTCCATGTCGCCTCATCGATCGTGGCAGGAACAATGTAGAAGGTTGCGCGCAGCCCGAAGCTCTCGAAGATGCCGGCAATGGTCGTGCTGGACGGATAGCCGTCGTCGAAGGTGTAGGACGCTGCCGCTTCCTTGCCACCCTTGTACCGGGTAACCTGCGGGGCGGTGAGGTCGAAACAGCGGTCGATGATGCCGTTGCAATCGCCCGGCGTCGGAGACGGCGTGGGGGATGGTGTCGGTGAGGGTGTTGGCGAAGGAGCGGGTGAGGGCGTGCCTGCGTCGTATTCGCAGATCTTGCTCACGCCGAACAGGGGATCGCCGAAGACGTTGTTGCTGCATTGGATCGAACCGGTGGCGGTACGCGTGACCCAGGTGCCGTTGCGGCCGTAACGTACCTGGCGGGTGCCGGAGAAGGTGCAGGTCTGCCCCTCGTTTGCGCAAAACACCCAGTTAGGCGCAGGTGCCGGTGTCGGGCTTGGCGTGGGGGTAGGCGAAGGCGAAGGTGTCGGGCTCGGCGTTGGAGCCGGTGTAGGACTCGGCGTGGGTGCGGGCGAGGACGTCTCGAATTCGCAGATCTTGTCCGCTCCCGGCAGGGGATCGCCGAAGACGTTGTTATTGCAGGCGATCGACCCTGTCGCGGTACGCGTCGCCCAGGTGCCGTTCAGGCCGTAGCGTACTTGGCGCGTGCCTGAGAAGCTGCAGGTCTGCCATTCATCCGCGCATTTGGCCCACGTCGATCCCGGCGATGGAGTGGGCGTCGGCGTAGGGGTAGGTGTTGGTGTCGGAGCGGGCGTCGGCGTCGGACTCGGTACAGGTGCCGGCGTCGGCGAGGGCGCAGGTCCGCTGGTGATGGTCGCGTATTCGCAGATCTTGTCCGCGCCGGGCAGGGGATCGCCGAACACGTCGTTGTTGCAACCGATGGAGCCGGTGGCCGTCCGCGTGACGAAGGTACCGTTCAGGCCGTAGCGCACCTGGGTCGTGCCGGAGAAGCTGCATACGCCCCATTCGTCCGCGCACTTGATCCAGACCTCCGGCGCAGCCATTGACGAAGCGCGCGTCCCCGGTTGCGCAGATGATGATGGTGCCTGTCCGTCTCCTCCTCCCCCTCCGCATGCGCTCAGTCCGCTGATCAAGGCCATCACAAGGCCGCTGGCTTTCGGCACGCGCGTTCTTCTCATGGGGGAGAACTCCTCGCTTTTTTATATGCGGAGACCCCATGCTAGATATGCAACCGCCTCCGGCGATTGAGTGTTCTCAATCGGCGAAGGCGGATGTCAAGATGTCGAATACGCTGTTTATGGTTTCTCAAATGTGTGTGATCACTCCACCACGCTGAAGTGCATCTTCATCCTTCCACAAGCAGACCGGCCACGCGTTCGCGCAGCAGTGCCGGCTGTGCTTGTGCCGCAGGGACCGCCGGTCCGACATGCAGTCCGACGCGGCTGAACATCCCGCGCCGGAACGGTCGCACCATCGCGACACGGTCGCCGTTGACCATTTCAATACGGCTGAAGAAGGAGCCCCACAGGTTGGAGAGTGCCATCGGCACCACCGGCGGGGAGATGCCATCCTGTTGCGCGCGTTCGAAGATCTTCATCACACCCCCCTTGAACTCCTGAAGACTGCCGTCGCGCGTCAATGCACCTTCCGGGAAGATTGCCAGCAGATCGCCTTCCCTGAGCACCTGCGCGGCGCGCTCGAAAGCCAGTTCATACGTGGCCGGGTCGTCGGTACGCGATGCCACCGGAATCGCCTTTGCCAGGCGGAACACGGCACCCAGTATCGGGATACGGAAGATGCGATGGTCCATCACGAAGTAGATCGGGCGCGGACTGGCCGCCATCAGCAGCACGGCATCGACGAAGCTCACATGGTTGCACACCAGCACTGCCGGCCCGGCGACGGGGATGTTCTCGTCGCCGCGCACCTTGAAGCGGTACACGATGTGCGACATCACCCAGGCGATGAAGCGCAGCAGATATTCCGGTACCAGCATGAAGATATAGAGCGCCACCACCGCATTGGCCAGGCCGGTGAACAGGAAGATCTCAGGGATCGAGAAGCCCGTCTTGAGCAGGATGCCGGCGATCACCGAGCTGGCGATCATGAACAGGGCATTGAGGATGTTGTTGGCCGCGATGATGCGGGCGCGGTGGGTCGGCTGCGCCCGCAGCTGGATCAGCGCATACATCGGCACGCTGTACAGGCCGGCGAACAGGCTGAGCAGGCTCAGGTCGGCCAGTACGCGCCAGTGGTAAGGCTGCGCGACGAACTCGCCCAGCGCCAGTGTCGCCGCAGGCGGCAGGCTGCGCGTGGCGAAATACAGGTCGACCGCGAATACCGTCATGCCGATCGCGCCCAGCGGCACCAGGCCGATCTCGACATGGCGGCGGCTCATCACTTCGCACAGCAGCGAACCGGTGGCGATGCCGATGGAAAACACGACCAGCAGGAAAGACGCGACCTGCTCGTTGCCGTGCAGGACGTCGCGCGCCAGGCTCGGGAACTGGCTGAGGAAAACCGCGCCGAAAAACCACATCCAGCTGATGCCGAGCAGCGAGCGGAACACCACCGGGTTCTCGCGCGCCATCATCAGGTTGCGCCAGGTCTCGCTGACCGGGTTCCAGTTGATCTTCAGGCCGGGATCGGTGGCGGGCGCTTGCGGGATGAACTGGGCAACCGCACGTCCGGCCACCGCGGCCGCGATACAGCCGATCGCCACATGCAGGCGGCCGACTTCGGGCGTGGCGATCAGCAGGCCGCCGACGATATTGCCGAGCAGGATGGCGACGAAGGTGCCCATCTCCACCATGCCGTTGCCGCCGGTCAGCTCGCGCTCGCTGAGCACTTGCGGCATGAGGGCGTACTTCACCGGACCGAACAGCGTCGAGTGCAGGCCCATCAGGAAGGTGCAGGCCAGCAGCACCGCCACGTTCTCCTTCAGGAAGCCGTAGGCGGCGAGCGCCATGATCGCCACTTCCAGGTTCTTCACGAAGCGGATGATCTTCGTCTTTTCATACTTGTCGGTGATCTGGCCGCTGGTCGCCGAAAACAGCAGGTAGGGCAGGATGAACAGCGCGCCGATCACCAGTCCCGCCATCGCTGGCGGCATCCAGTCCACCTGCAGCTGGTAGGTCACCATCACCGTGAAGGCAAACTTGAACAGGTTGTCGTTCGCCGCGCCGGAGAACTGCGTCCAGAAGAAGGGCGCGAAGCGGCGCTGACCGAGCAGTGCGAACTGGTTGGGATGCTCGGCGTGCGCGCCGGATGGTGGCACTTGGGCGGCGGTCTGCGCGTTGGTTGCGTGTTGATCCATGGTCTCCTCTGCTGCCTGTTGGTAATTCGGCATCAAATATACACGCAGTCAGGGGCGGCGCGGTAAAGGAATGACCAAGCGTTTCGAAAGGTGAACAGGGCGCGTCCGCAAGTCGCATCCGACGATACCGAAATTGTCCTTGACCTAGAGTGCACTCGAGCTTGTTTAATGCAATTCCCGACAACCCTTTCGGAGTGCACACATCATGAATGCAAGCGAAAACAAGCAGTTGATGCGCAATATCTTTTCGGAACTGGCCAAAGGCAACGGCAAGCCGTTTTCCGATGCGATGGCGGAGGACTTCTGCTGGACGGTCACTGGCAGCACCGCGTGGTCGCGCGCCTATCGTGGCAAGCAGGTGGTGCTCGATGAGCTGATCCGGCCGCTCTTTGCCAACTTTGCCGATCGCTACGTAAACGCGGCCCGGCGCATCGTTGCGGAAGACGATATCGTTGTCGTCGAATGCAACGGCCGCGTCACGACCAAAACCGGCAATCCATACAACAATACCTACTGCTATGTTTGCCGGCTGGAGGGCGGCAAGCTGAAGGAGCTGACCGAATACTGCGACACCGCGCTCATCGACAGTGCGCTGGGAGAACCCGCATAGCGTGCTACCCTGCATGGATGCCGGGGAAAAGGCCGGCATCCATGCATATCCATCGGAGGGAATGATGTCGGAACACTTGCGGATAGGCGAACTGGCCGAGCGAACCGGCAAGAGCATCCATGCGTTGCGGTATTACGAGCAGGTGGGGCTGATTCCCTTTGTCGAACGTGACGATGGCGGCCGCCGCCGGTATAACGTGCAGCATGTGGAATGGCTGCTCTTCCTCGACAGGCTGCAGCGCACCGGCATGACCCTGTCGCAGATGCAGAAATACGCGGAACTGGTGGCGCGCGGCCGGCAGACGCTGGACGCACGGGTCGAATTGCTGCTGGTGCACTTGGCCGAAATCGAGCGGCAGATGGAGGAGCTGGCCGCCAGCCGTGCGCTGCTGATGGCGAAGCTCGATTTCTACCGGGACTGGAAGTCTTCAGGGAAGCGACCTGGGCAGCAGTGGGCGGCAATGCTCCACAGCACGACCGACGGGGCCAAACCGTCCCCGAAGCGAATAGCGCGCGGATCAGGGGGCCGTTAAACCCACCCCTTTGAAGGGGCAAGTTCTGCCGAAGAAAGAAATCCCCTTCCCGTCGCTATCGCTTTTGAGGACAGCGGATGAATGCATGATCAGTACAAAACGGAATAGCCCCGGTTGGACAGGCACGTGCGAACAATTGTTCTTTGGTTACGCTCGCTATTCACGGCCCCGAAAATCAGTCCACCCACTGCGCCGACAGCGGCGACCCGGCCCTTGCTATATTCTCCCCCGCCAAACGTGGCAGAAAGCAAGGCGGCAATAATTCCGCTTACGAATGCCCCACTGAATGCTCCACCAGCAGCTTGCTCCGCTACACCGTCTGCTGATGCAGCATATGCTCGACACTCCTCCAGATCGACTTCATATTGTGCGACGTTGCGGCCTTTCAAATCTGTGATGGGGCGATATTGCGCACCTATGGGAGAGCTTGTGCAAGCTGTCATTAGCGCGGAAGCCAACACTGCAATTGCTTTCTTCGTTACCACATTTCAGACCGCATAAATATGCAAAAGCAATATTGAGACTGTGCGATCGGCTAGAAGTTTTAAGCGAATTCAGCGTCGGTCAGGCGAGCCGGTAATGCGCGGCCTTCACCTTGCGCATCCGGTTCCAGTATTCGAAAGTAAAGCCGGGCCAGAGCGTCACGTTCTTGCCGCGCTCATCGAGGTACCAGCTCCTGCATCCAGTCGCCCATACTGTCGTCTTCAACCGGTGTTGCAACTCGTCATTGAACCGGCGCTGCACATCGGCCTGCACTTCGATCGAGGTCTTGCGCTGCGCGCGCATCAGGCGCAGGCAAGCCATGATGTAGCGGATCTGCTGTTCCGCCATGAACACGACCGAGTTATGTCCCAGACCGGTATTGGGTCCGAGCAGCATGAACAGGTTGGGAAATCCGGCGCTCATGACACCCAGATAGGCCTGTGCGCCGGTCCGCCATGCATCGTTGAGATCGACGCCGTTGCGGCCGATGATGCGCACCGGTGTCAGCAGGTCGGTGACGCGGAATCCGGTGCCGAAGATGATCGCATCGACCGGGTGTTCGTTCCCATCCTTGTCGAGGATTGAATGTTCCCGCACCTGGGCGATACCGCCGGTCACCAGTTCCACGTTGGGGCGGGAAAGGGAGGGAAAATAGTCGTTGGATATCAGGATGCGCTTGCAGCCGATGGTGTAGTCCGGCGTCAGCTTTGCGCGCAGTTTCGGATCGGGCACCTGGCGTGCCATATGCGCCAGTGCCATTTTCTTCGCTTTCGCCATCAGCTTCGGATGGATGAAGGCGAGGCCGAGCATTTCCTGCCGCCAGTACAGGGCATGGCGCAGCAGGCGCGACGCGCCTGGTACATGCCGGTACAGTGCATGCTCAAGTCCACCGATCGGCCGGTCCAGCTTCGGCAGCACCCAGGCCGGCGTACGCTGGAACAGGGTCAGTTGCGCGACCATGGGCGCGATCTGCGGCACGAACTGGACCGCGCTGGCGCCGGTGCCGATCACCGCCACGCGCTTGCCGGTGAGATCGACATCGTGGCGCCATTCTGCCGAGTGGAAGCTGACGCCGCGGAAACGTTCAAGGCCCGGCAGCACGGGCAAGGCAGGCCGGCTCAGCACCCCCATGGCCGTCACGAGCACGCGCGCGGTCAACACCTTCCCGTCTGCGGTGCGCACTTCCCACAGGTCATTGGCTTCGTCGTACACCGCTTCGCGCATCTCCGTGCCGAAGCGGATGTGTGGCGCAAGGCTGTACTTCGCCACGCAATGCTTCAGGTAATCGAGGATCTCCGGTTGTGTCGCGAACATGCGGCTCCAGTCCGGTTTGCGCTCCCAGGAAAAGGAATACACATGCGAAGGCACGTCGCAGGCGCAGCCGGGATAGGTGTTCTCGCGCCAGGTGCCGCCGATCTCGCGGGCCTTTTCGAGGATGGCGAAGGAATCGTTGCCTGCCTGCTTCAACTTGATTGCCATGCCCAGGCCGGAGAAACCGGTGCCGACGATCAGGACATCCAGCTCCGGTTTGCGCGGTGCCGTTCCCTGCGCATGGCCGTGAAGGAAGCGGCTTGCCTGCATGAGCGACTCGCGGCCCTCGGGGATGATCTCGTGGAACAGTTGCCATGCGTGCGGCACGTCCGGCCAAAGGCGGAGGTCGACCGGCAACCGCGCGTCCTTCGCGCGCTCCGCCAGGCGCGTCGAGTCATCAAGCAAGACTTCGTTCGTGGCGACATGGATCAGCAACGGCGGCAGTCCGCGCAGGTCCGCATAAAGCGGCGATGCGAGAGGTGTGCGCGGGTCGGCGCCGTTGAGGTAAAACTTCGCGCCGGTCGCGATCCACTCGCCGTGGAACATCGCGCAGTGCGCATCGTTATCTTCGATCGATGGGCCGCTCGCGGCCAGGTCCGTCAATGGGGAAAAGAGTGCGGCGGCGGCCGGCATGGGCCGGCCATGCTTGCGCAGCCGCAGCAGTAGTGAGAGGGACAAGCCGCCACCGGCGGAGTCGCCCGCGACCACGATTTTGCGCGGATCGATACCGTCGGCGACAAGCGCGGCGTACGCAGCCTCGGCATCGTCGATTGCAGCAGGGAACGGATGCTCTGGGGCAAGCCTGTAGTCGGGGGCGAATACGTGAAAGCCCTGCTGCGCGAAGAAACAGGTGACCGCCCGATACAAGCGCGGCGAGCAGGCGAAGTAGCCGCCGCCATGCAGGTAGAGCAGGGTGGTGCCGTTGGCGCCTTTGGTGCTGCCGGATTCGATCCATTCGCCGGCCACGCCACCCAGCGTCGCTGCCGACACGCGCACGTCTTTCGGCGTCCTGAAGCGGCCGCTGTTGAGCACCGCCCGCGCTGCGGCAACATCGCTCGCAGCAGCCAGCCTGGGCTTGAAGGTGTGGCGCAGGATGAAACTGAAAACGCGTGCCTGCCAGCTCATGCCGTCCTCCGCGATGTTCCGGGTGCTCGGTTCGTCCCCGGACGTGATGGATGCTCCCTTCCTCTCCTTTACAATGCACAAAGAGGATGAAATTAATGCAAGACCGACATTAGGGTAAATACCTTAAACCTGTCAATACGGATGATCATGGCCGACGACGCACCAAGCACGCGGGACCGCATACTGGATGCCTGCCAGCGCCTGTTCAACGAATCAGGCCCGGCGGCCGTCACCACCGCCGAGATTGCGCGCACGGTGGGCATCAATGAGGGCAACCTCTATTACTACTTCAAGAAGAAGGAAGATATCCTGTTCGCGCTGTTCGAGGCGTTCGAAGCTGCGCTGAACAACGTCGCCAATGCCCCGCAGGAAACGGACACAGATGCGGACGCAAGCGATCCCGGCCTGGCCTACCTGCAGCGCTGGTTCAAGCTGATGTGGGAGTGGCGCTTCTTCTATCGCGACGGCGCGGCAATCAAGCGCATGGCGCCGAAACTGCGCGCGAGAAACGTGATACTGGCCGACCGCGGGCAAGCCGACATCAAGCGCTCGCTGAAGCAGATGGTCGCCAAGGGGCTGCTCGCCGCCAGCGACGAGGAACTGGAACGCCTCGTGGTCAATGCGTGGATCATCTCCAGCTACTGGCTGGATTACCTGGATTCACGGCACAACATCGGCAAGGTGACGCACGAGCACCTGGACTGGGGCTTCGCACAGGTGCTCAGCCTGTTCCTGCCTTACACGTGCAGGAATGCCGCTGCCGAGGCAGAACTGGCGCGGCAGACTGCAAAGAAGAAATGATGGGGTTAAAGGAAATCCTGGCTCACATGCTTGAGAGCCTCATGCTGGTGGCCTTGAATCTTGTCCTTGTACCTGAGCACCTGCCTGTCCAGCTTGTCAACCAGCCCGTCGATGGCAGCGTACAGGTCTTCCGCAAAATGCTCCACATGGATGACATTGCCTCTGAGACGAAGATTGACCTCGGCGCGCTGGCGTCTGTCTTTTTCGGAGGGTTTCTCGACACCAAGTACCACCGCAATGTCGATGATCCTGTCGAAGTGACGGACGACACGGTCCAGTTTGTTTTCCACGTAGTCACGCAGGGGTTGGCTGACTTCGACATGGTGTCCGGTGATCATCAGATTCATTCGCTCGGCTCCAAATGGCAAGTTCAAAAGGAGGCAAGCGCACCTTCTTGAGGCGCGCCCGCCTTTGCCAGTAGACGGCGACTTTCTTTGCAGGTTCACATGGTCGAGAGGGAAAACCGGTCTTTCACTTGCGAGGGCAAGGCTCGGACCGTTTCCCGTTGCCGGTATGCACGCGGGCGATGGCGTAGGGGACTACTGGACTACGCAGATGCCGGCGGGCACGAGGAAATGGGTGGTCGGTGTGCCACCCCGTGTCTATTCGGGATCGGCGGCACACCTGGCTGCCGTCATGCATATCGGTTGCATGTACTGCAGACGGACGCATCATATCGACTCAATGTGACAGCACAATGACCGTGTCACGTTTCTTGTTGGAACAGATCGAACTGGACGCTTGTGTCCTTGTTGCGTCCGGCCTTGCGTATCTCCGGCGCTGCAGGCCGCCGGAACAGTGAAACATCGAGCGTCGTAAATCCGTCGGCCCGCGATCCCAGTCCGAGGCGTGCCACCGCCTTGTCGAACCGCTGCCGGATCAGGTCGGCCCACACGCCTTCTCCGCGCATGCGTTTGCCGAATTCCGCGTCGTAGTCCTTCCCTCCGCGCATCTCGCGCAGGCGGTTCATCACGCGTTGCGCGCGGTCCGGAAAGTGCGCTTCCAGCCATTGCCCGAACAGCGGATTCACTTCCCACGGCAACCGCAGCACGATGTAGCTCGCGTCCACCGCGCCGGCTTCGGCGGCGGCGGCCAGGATGCGTTCCAGGTCCGGTTCGGTGACGAAGGGGATCACCGGCGCGATGCTGACGCCGACAGGTATCCCGGCGTCGGCGAGCATGCGGATGGTGCGCAGCCGCCGCGACGGTGCCGCTGCACGTGGCTCCAGCGTGCGCGCGATGGCCGGGTCGAGTGTGGTGAGCGTGACTGCGGCTACCGCCTGTCGTCTGGCGGCCATGGCCGAAAGCAGGTCGATGTCGCGCTCGATCAGCGAGGACTTCGTGATCACGGCGACCGGATGTCCGCATTCATGCAGCACTTCGAGCACGCGCCGCGTGATCCGCAGTTCGCGTTCGCATGGCTGGTAGGCGTCCGTGGCAACGCCCAGCGCAATCGGTTCCGGCCGATAGCCGGGTTTGGCGAGTTCGCGGCGCAGCAGTTCCGGCGCATTGGTCTTGGCAAAGATCCGGCTCTCGAAATCCAGGCCCGGCGACAGTCCGAGGTAGCTGTGCGTCGGCCGCGCGAAGCAATAAATGCAACCATGCTCGCAGCCGCGATAGGGGTTCAGCGATACGTCGAACGGTATGTCGGGCGAGGCGTTGCGGGTGAGGATGCTCCTGGCCTGCTCTTCGCAGACTTCGGTTTTCCAGGCGGTGCTCGTGTCATCAGGTTCCCCGGCGTCGCCATCGGCCCAGCCGTCGTCGAACGCCTCGCGCAACTGCGTCTCGTAGCGGCCCTGCAGGTTGCTGACCGCACCACGTCCCTTGCGGGCGAGCAAGGGACGCTGATGTATCAGCGACTGGGTATCGATGGGGAGATTTTCGTCGGGCATGGTAAACCAGTATACTGTATATAAATACAGTATATTAGTCAGGCAGCGACGGAAGATCAAGCCAGCGGGAAACGTCTCCGCGTCAGTGTTTCTTCACCCGTATCGTCGTGCCGCGCAAGTCGATATTCTGGATCGAGATACTGCCGAAACTGGCGCCGTTGGAGCCGCGTATGCGGATATTGCGGAAACTGATTTCGCCGATGGTGGCGGGTATGCGAAACAGTACGCTGCCGTCCTTGTCGACGAGCAGCGTGGGATTGAGCGGGTTGTAGACAGCATCCTTGAACGTCGTGTCTGCATCGATCAGTCCGGCGAATGCATCGCCGATCGGATTCAGCAGCGTCGCCATGTCGCCGAGGACTTCGATGCCGAGGCCGTTCGATGCGTACAGATTCACGCGTTGCAGGAAGCGGTCGGCGAGTCCGCGCGCCGACACATGCCGCATGTCATCGTCGGTCAGTGTCTGCATTCCGCGTGCGTGCGCTTGCGGCGAAGCGCACAGTGCGGCAACGAGCATCGCCGTAAAGAGGAAAGCTGCATAGTCTTGCACGCGCACGACGGCCGGCCGCGCGCCACTGCTTGTTGACCATCCCATAAGGTCTCCATTCATGAAGAATCATGATTGCGCTCTGCAGGCGCTATCTGCTCCCTGAACTGATTGCGTTTGCTACCTTGAGGAACTGCTGATACGAACGTATCTGCGAAGACATGCGGATGCTATTGCTTAAATATTGCATCAGGCATCCGTGCTGATTCGACATTGAACAAACCGCAAGAAATCCCGCCTGCATCACAAAGCTTGGCTTAGCGCATATCGTGGTTCCGCAGGTCAGTAATTCGTGTCTCGGATGTACACGATCGGACACCCTCTAGCGCTCGACCTTCCACCATCCAGGCAGCAAGCGCATCACGTTGGTGCGAGCAAAGCGGTCGTCGATCAGATGGACAACGCCGCGATCCGACTGCGTGCGGATCACGCGTCCTGCCGCCTGCACCACCTTCTGCAGGCCGGGATACAGGTAGGTGTAGTCGTATCCCGCACCGAACAGCGCCTGCATGCGCTGCATGATGTGCTCGTTCACCGGATTCAGCTGCGGCAGGCCGAGTGTGGCGACGAAGGCACCGACCAGACGCTCGCCGGGCAGGTCGATGCCTTCGCCGAAGGCACCGCCGAGTACCGCGAAGCCGATGCCGCGCCCATCCGGCGTGAAGCGCGCCAGGAAAGCATCGCGCTCGCTCTCCGCCATGCCGCGCGATTGTTCCCAGAATGGAATATGGGGAAAGCGTTCGGCGAAGCGCTGTGCTGTTTTCTGCAGGTAATCGAAGCTGCTGAAGAAGGCGAGATAGTTGCCGGGCCGCTCGTCATACTGGCCGGCAATTAGTTCGGCGATCGGGTCGAGCGATGCATCGCGGTCCTGGTAGCGGGTCGAGATATGGCGCGCGATTTTTACCCGCAGCTGCGCTGCATCGAACGGCGATGCAACCTCGATGCACACGGTGTCGTCGGGCAAGCCGAGCAGGTCGGTGTAGTAATCCACCGGCCGCAGCGTTGCCGAGAACAGCGTGGCGGTATGCGCGCCGACAAAGCGCGGTTCGAGGAAATCCGCCGGAACGACGTTCCGGATGCACAGCAGGGAACCATCGCGGACACCGGGTCTGGTCACATCGAACAGCGAGTGGGTGCCGAACAACTCGGCCAGGCGCGAGAAATGCAGCGCATGGAAATAGAACTCCTGCAGCGCGCCGTCGACCGCCGTCGGATTGTCCACCATGTATTCCGTGATGTCGGCTATCGTCTGCAGCAGCGCGCCGGCGAACTTCGCCGGTATCGCGTCGTGCACCTGGTAATCGGCTTCCTGCGTCTTGTTCAGTTCGTTCCAGCTCCGGTGGAGCCGGTCCAGGCTTTTCTTCAGCGCGCCCGGTCCGGCACGGCGCAGGAGGCGCAGTTTCCCCTGGTCCAGCTCCGCCGTGTACATCTTGCGTGCACGCTCCACCAGGTTGTGCGCTTCGTCGACCAGCACGCCGACGCGCCATTCGTTGGCGACCGTGAGTCCATGCAGCATCGCGCCGAGATCGAAATAGTAGTTGTAGTCGCCCACCGCCACGTCGCACCAGCGTGCGAGATCCTGGCTCAGGTAGTACGGGCAGACATTGTGCTCGAGCGCCGCGGTGCGCAGCGTTTCCTTGTCCAACACGCGGCCAAAGCGTAAGTCATGCATGTCGTTGAGCGCGGCACTGCGCGCTTGCGGCAGGCGGTCGTAGAAACCCTGCGCGAGCGGGCACGATTCGCCATGGCACGCCTTGTCGGGATGCTCGCACGCCTTGTCGCGCGCGACCAGCTCGAGCACGCGCAGCGGCATCTCCGGCTTGCCGGCGCCGACCTGCGACAGCGCGTCGAACGCCAGCCGCCTGCCGGAGGTCTTGGCCGCGAGGAAAAAGATCTTGTCCAGTTGCTGCCCGGGGCAAGCCTTCAGCAGCGGAAAGACGGTGCCGATGGTCTTGCCGATGCCGGTCGGCGCTTCCGCCAGCAGGCAGCGTCCACCGGTTGCTGCCCGGTACACCGACTCGGCGAGTGCACGCTGGCCGGTGCGGAATTCGGCATGAGGAAAACGCAGCGACGCCAGTGCCGCGTCGCGTGCCGCACGGTGCGCCAGTTCCTGCTCGGACCATGCCAGGAAGCGTTCGCATTGCTCCTCGAAATACAGCTTCAGCGCGGTCGCCGGGTATGTCTCGCACAGCACTGTCTCCTTGCCGCTGCCAATGTCGTAGTACACCAGCGCGAGCCGGATCTCCTGCAGTTCGAGTTTCCGGCACATCAGCCAGCCGTAGACCTTGGCCTGTGCCCAGTGCAGGTGGCGGTGGTTGGCGGGCATCCTGTCGAGGTCGCCGCGGAAGGTCTTGATTTCTTCCAGCTGGTTGCGGTCCGGGTCGTAGCCGTCCGCGCGCCCGCGAACGTGGAGATGCTTGTACTCGCCGCTCAGGCTGATCTCAGTCTGGTAGCCGGCAGGCCGCCGCGCGGTGACGGCCGCATGGCCGGCGATGCCCTCCTGCGCAGACGGCGAGGGCGTGAAGCGCAGGTCGAGGTCGCCTTGCTTGGCGGTGAACTCGGTCAGCGCACGGACGGCGACGACGTACTTCACGTCGCATCCTCCGTCCATTGCACGTAGCAGACCGCCACCGGCATGCCATGCTCCGCGAAGAAGTCGAGCCAGCGCAGCTGGTTGTCCTGTAGGCGGTCGCCTGGTGCCTTGACCTCGACCATGCGGTAGCGTTTTTCCGTGGGCCAGAACTGGATGAGGTCGGGGAAGCCCGACCGGTTGGCGCGGATGTCGAGCAGGATGCGCTCGAACCAGCGCTTCAGGTGCGCGGCGGGCAGACAGTCGAGCGCCGTCGCGAGCAAGTCTTCGTCAAGAATGTCCCAGTACACGAAGGGTGACTGGATGCCGAACTTGTCGCGGTAGTTGGCGCGGATGATGTCCTTGTAGCCTTCGGAGTCGAGGGCCGACAGGCAATCGTTGAACACGTCGCTGCGCCGCAGCCGGAAGTCCTCGCTGTGCAGGTCGGCGGGGCCCGCATGGAAGGGATGGAAGAAGGCGCCCGGTACGGCGGTAAAGACAGCTTTCCAGCACAGCAGGCCGAACAGCGAATTGACCAGCGTGTTTTCGACATACCAAACAGGTGCATCCGGGCCGGCGATATCGGCGCGCACCAGATCCTCGACCGAGTAGACCTCCTGTGGCTGCGGCAGCCTCAATTCGAACTCCGTGACCGTGCGCGTCGTCCGCGCCTGTGGCTTCGGCTGACCGAGCTTGCGCAGCAGCCGAGGCAGCATGCGTTGCAGTTGCTGGCTTTCCGCTTCGCTCTCCGGCTGCGCGGTTGCTTCTTGTGCCAGCGCCAGCGCCTGTTCGTGCAGGCCGGACAATTCCATGACGCGGATGCGGCGCATGCGCGCGCCGGGATAGCGGATGCCGCTGTAGAGGCGCAGCGCGTTGTCCCAATCCTGCAGGCGCTCGAAGTGTTGCGCGACATGGAACAGGAATCGCGCGCGCCGCTGCTCGAGCCATGTGTTGTCGAGCGGCTGTGCAGGTACGTCGGCGAGCACCGCCTCCACCGGCTCGCCTGCCTCGAAGCGCTCGCGACAACGGAAGATGTGCAGGTAATCGTCGACATCCTTGCGGTTGCGGAAGGCTTGCGACGACGTGGAGAATTCCACTTTCTCGTAGCGGTAGATGCCGAGGTCGGACAGGACGAACTCGGTCCAGTCCTGGTGCAGGTTACCGAAGAACATCAACCGCAAGCGATCGCACATGTCGCCGATGCGCAATTGGTACACGCATTCATCCGCCTGTGCACGCCACTGCATGAAGGTGCGCGCATCGGGAAATGCGCCGCGCAGTGCCTCAAGCTGATCGCCTTTCCTCGATGCTGTTTTCGGCAAGCGGTCGCGGAACAGTTTCTCGATCTCCGCCTTGGTCAGAAGGCCGAACAGCTGTTCCAGCGTGAGCAGCGGTTCGCCGTCCACCCATCCGGCATCGACCAGCGCGGCGGCGGCCTCGCGCGTGTCGCCTATCTCCTCATAGCGCAGCTTCCCGGAGCGGAAGAGTTCGCCCTTGCGCATGACCATCCTGACGAGCAGCGCGCGCGAGGATTGCGGCAGGGCGCCAAAGCGCGCGATGAAACTCCGCTCGCCGCTGTCCAGCAGCGTGTCGTAGCGCTCCGCGATCCAGTTCACGACCGTGTGGAAGTTGTCGAGGTAATAGAAGCGGTTTTCCAGCGTGCGGTTCATGTGGATGTGGCGGCGGGGCGACGGGGGAGCAGCGGCCGAACAGGACGTGCGACTGTTCTTCATTATGGCCAAGCGGCAGATTGCGTGCAACCCGGCTTGGCGAAAAGGCAAATTGTGGACGTGGAAACGGCTTGTGCGGAAATCAAGTATGCTCTTACGTCTTCTTTCATCATCCCCGTGCCTTCCCCCCAATCCTCAGCCGCATGAATCACCCGCTCACGCCCGCCACCGCCCTGATGCTTGTCATTCCGCCCCTGCTCTGGGCCGGCAATGCAGTGGTCGGCCGCATGGTCAATACGCTCGTGCCGCCGATTACGCTCAACTTCCTGCGCTGGGCGATCGCGCTTTTGATTCTGGCGCCGATGGCGAGCTGGGTCTTCCGCCGCGGCAGTGGCTTGTGGTCGCACTGGCGGCGCTTCGCGGTGCTCGGCCTGCTCGGTGTCGGCATGTACAACGCGCTGCAGTATCTCGCGCTGCAGAGCTCCACGCCGATCAATGTGACGCTGGTTGCCGCCAGCATGCCGGTCTGGATGCTGCTGATCGGCTGGATGTTCTTCCATGCCGCCGTCTCACGCAGGCAGGTGGCAGGCGCCGCGCTGTCGGTTGCCGGCGTGCTCATCGTCTTGAGCCGCGGGGAGTGGGAACAGCTGACCGCCCTGCGGTTGGTTCCAGGCGACTTGTTCATGGTGCTCGCCACCATTGCGTGGTCGGTGTACAGCTGGCTGCTTGCGGGGCGCAAGGAGCCGGAGGCGATCCGCAATGACTGGGCTGCTTTTTTGCTGTCGCAGGTGACCTTCGGCGTCGTCTGGTCCGGCGCATTCGCAGCCGGGGAGTGGGCGGTGGGCGACCATCGCATCGCCTGGGGCTGGCCGCTGGCAGCCGCGCTGCTGTATGTGGCGATCGGCCCGGCCATCGTCGCCTTCCGCTGCTGGGGGGCGGGCGTGCAGCGCGTGGGGCCTAACATCGCCGCTTTTTTCAACAACCTCACGCCGCTGTTTGCAGCCTTGATGTCCTCCGCCTTCCTCGGGGAGATGCCGCATGCCTATCATGCGGTGGCGTTCGCGCTGATCGTAGGCGGGATCGTGCTGTCGTCGCGACGGTAGAGGGCGTTATGAACATCGGAAGGGGGGCGCAGCAGTGTTGTGGCGCGCTACGCCTGGTACTGCATCCCTTCGTGACCGAACACATCACTTTCCCTGCTTCATAACACCCTCTATGCGGCCTCAGCTTTTTCAGCTTGCCGGCTGGACGCGAACTTGGTTCCGGAAGGAACAGGTTCAGTTCCCGATATCAGTAAATCGTCCGCACCCGCATAGACCTTGCGGTAACGCAGATAACCTGCCCCCGACCATGCGGGCTCGCGGCCGTCATTGTTCATCGAAGGTACTTTCCCGGTTCGCTCATACTCCTCTACATATTTGAGCTGAGCGTTTGTCAGTGGACACGGCCGGAGCGGAGCGTTGTCATTTCCTTTCCCGCGGTTGACCTCGTATTCCTTGTACTCCTTGAGTGTGCGCAACCACGCCTTCAATTCGCCTTCGACATCATCCGCTTCGGTACCCCTCAACTTGAACCAGGCCCGGGAGTCGTGCACGTAGTCGTCGAAGAACGTTTCCATGCCCTCGGGAAGAAATTCCCTGCCCCAGAAACGCGTGATTTCTTTCCACTCGTTGAACCAATCGTTGTCGAACCCCGGTTCCTGGCGCGGGATATCTTCCGGCTTGCGCGAAGCAGCGTTCCATTGATGCGGGTGCCGATCCGACGCCACCGGATGCAGATACCCGTCACGCCAGCGCTCGAAATCCGCGATCTCCTTCGTGAATTCTCCATTGGCGCTGTGCATGTCGTTCTTGTCCTCCTGCCGCGCATCTTTGTAGCTTTGCGTGCTCTCCAGCGGCGCCGGGCCCTGTTGCCGGCGCTTGTACCGCCACTGGATGTAAAAGTTGCGCTGCTCGCGCATGATGTCGGTCAGCGTCCCGCTCGTGGTTTTCGCCAGCGCCAGGTACTGGTTGAATGCCGCGATCGTCTCCGGCGCAATCCTGAAGTCGTCCTTCACCGACTGCTGCGTCACCAGATCCAGCTTCAGCGGCACCCCCGCAAGACGCGCGGCCCGATACATGTGCGCCAGGGGTAGGCGCGACAGCATGTCCATGCCCGTCTCGTCCTTCCCCTTGCCTTGTTCCTTGGGGCAGTAACCTCCGCCGACATCGGAATGCACGCCGGGATACACGATTTCGTAGCGCCTGCTGCCGAGGTTCCCGCGGACGGAAATCGAATCGAGCGGAAAGCTGCGTCGCACCTCGTGCGCCGACACCAGATGCACGCATTCGGCAAACTCCCGCGGCACTCGCAGGCTCACTTCCGCATCCGCCCAGCCCCAATGGCCGTCAGCCGTATTGAACGTGTTCGCAAGCCCGACAGAAGCGACCGAATCGAACAATCCAAGGAACTCGAAATTCACCGGAAATCCCCCGAGCGTGGGGTAAGGCTTCTTGAGCAGCATCGCATCCAGTTTGCACAAGGCCACCAGCCAGTTGGAAAACGCGCGTGCCGCGGCCGCACCACGCGAAAAGCCGAAGGCGGAGACGTAAATCTCCTGCACCCATCCGGGATCCATGTTGCGCGGCTTGCCGCCGTCCGGCCCGGGCATGTGGTACTGGATTGCATCGTGCAGACGCAGCAGGATGGATTCGAATTGCCTGCGTGCCGCACCATGTTCCATGGAAGGAGACCACGCCGTCATGTCATCGAGTGACAGCTTGTTGAGACTGATCCGGGAGTACAGGGTCTTGGCTTCCTTGTCCTCGATCAGCTTCTGGTCCTTCTTGAAGAAGCGATGCAGGTTGTTGATCGCCTGCAGCAGGGTCCAGATGATGCGTGGCTCCCCCTTGTAGGCCATTGCCGCGCCGAGCGTCGCGTCCTTGCCTTCACCGGTGTCATCCACGATGTCGAACACACTGCCGACGCCTGGGGTATAGACGCGGAAGAAATTGTCGAATTGAGTCGCTTCATGTTCCCACTTCGGTTCACCGGGAATCACGCCGGGCACGCTTCTGCCGGGATAGCAGCTGTACAGCCGCGCGACGTTGGTGTGAGTGTGGTTCTTCTTTTCTATCGATTTGCCATAGTTGTTGCGTGTACCGTCGTGGAAGAAGCCGAAGAAGAGGTTGGGTTTGCAGAGGGAGCCGGGGTCGCCGATGGGGGCGGATTCGCGCTTTTTAAATGATTTAAGGCTCTCTCTCTCTTCCCTGGAAAAAAATTTATCCAAGTTTGAAGGATTTACGTAATCGATGCCGTTCTTGTCTAACGGTGACGCCAGCTTAGAGGTCATGGCTTCCTCCTCATCCAACCGTCGACGTCTTTCCGTGACATTTCCAAATATTGTTCATAGCGATTCTGGAGGTAGCCTTTATAGGCTGGATCGGTAGGGCCAGAGAATTGCTTAATTTCTTTTTCACGATACCTCTGATCAAATTCCCAACTTTCTTTAAGTCTTTCCGCAGGGGCTTCCTTGAGTTCGTGCAACAATTGTTGCGCGTTGCGAACATCGGATTTCATAGATTCCAAGTCCCGTTCCCACAACTTGCGCCGATACTCGACCGTCGGCACGGGCCACCCCTTGACCCTGGCGGGCCATTTCGCATGCGGAGGGCCGTATTCGCTGGAGAAGACCTCGGTACTACCATCCTGGTGGTACACGGCCCACAACTGCCCCGGCTTGCCGTCGACGTACGGCGGCAGGTCTACGATGTCGTCCTTCACTTCCTTGCGGTTCGTGTCAAAAATCTGGACGCGCACCTTGATCCCGGGCTGCCATGTCTCTGGCAGGCGAAAGCAGCACACGAGGCCACCCGCGGCGAATGGATCAACCGGTTCGCCGCCTACGCTTGCAGGGTTGTTCGGGTCGGACAAGGCATAAGTAATGGGCTGATCGCTGTAATTGACGCCGCCGATGCTGACGCCGAGTTTCGCATCTCGTCCATGCAGCGAGCCGCATGCGGCTAGCAGAAGGCCCATCATGATTGGTAATGTGTAATTCGATTTCATGATTTTCGGATTCTTGTTCTGGAATTTTTTATGACGCGAGATCATTGCGGCGGCATGCCTTCCACCAGGTCGGTCAGCTGACCTTCTATCTCGCCAAAGCTGCACTTCTTCGACGCAAGCGCGGCCAGCAGCGGCGTTGCTTCCGGCATGCGCTCAAGCTGGGGCTGCTGCACAAACAGGCTGCACCATTGCACCCGGTCGGATTGTTCAATGCCATAGTGATCGGCTCGCTTCAATGCTTGCACAACGCGATTGCAGGCCTCCGCCGGGTGATAGGGCCGGATCACTGCCGGTTCACGGACATGGAAATGTTCGATGATTTGATCGGCTTCGCTGTCATCCATCAGTTGCGCAAACTGGTCCGCGTCCAGCTTCACTTCTTCAGCCAGGGGAAGCGGCGTCTTCGGCAGCGGCAGTTCGGCCCAGGTTGCCGAACGGGTGCGGTAGCGCCATGCATGGGCCGGACCGAAGAAGGCACCGTGCTGTTGCGGCGTCAGGATATCGACGACGCCAGGCAGGCGCCGGGTGTCGGGAAACCGGAAGACGTAAGGCTCGCCATCGGCATTGACGATGCACCATGGATGGAGCCGCCGCGCGAGTTCATCGAGCGACTCCGGAGTGGCGATGATCGAGAGCATCGGATAGCCATCCGTGTGGCCTGCTCCTTCACGCCAGACGGCAGCCGTTGCAGGCGTCAGCGGCACAAGTGTCGGAGCGACAGCTTGCAGTTCGGGGGAGGGATCGTTCGACAGGTCATAGAGGCAGCGCGAGGCAAGCCGGGATTTCCTTATCACGGCATGGCAGTGTTCGTTGAAAACGCAATCGAACAGGGCGAACACATTGGCGTCCGGCCATTTCTCCCGCAGGGAGGCAATCTGTTCTTCGAATTCGTCCAGCCAGCCGGGAGCGTGGCTGCCTATCAGTTTCCGGGGTGGGGAAGGCTTTTTCATGGTATTAGCCAGCCTTTGTAAAGGGAACGCCACTTGCCGCGCTTTTCTTCAGGCATTCGATGCAGACGCTCTTGGGGAGCATGGGCAGGTTCGGCGTCACGCTTGCCGGTCCAGTCAGATTTTTTACGCTGCCATGAATATTGACCGGCCCGGGCGTTTTCAAGGTGATCTGACCGTTGCTGATCTCGATCCGACTGTTTCCTCCAGTAAGTCGAATGGTATTGGGGGCGGTGATATCAACGTGGCCATCGACGGACGTGATCTTGATATCCTTCTTCGCAATCGCCTCGATTTCGTCATCCTGCGCCTGGATCTGCACACGGCCCTTGCCGGCGAACAGCTTGATCCCGGCCTTCGCGACGAATACGCTCCACGCGTCCTTGATCGCCATCGACAGCTTGTTGCCCACAGCGATGTTCG